>Ga0272441_10000296_pt1 | contig 114668 bp, 93 predicted proteins | sample SSMProp6N_FD_193582 | JGI IMG/M metagenome (GOLD analysis project Ga0272441, IMG submission 193582) | Marine sediment archaeal communities from Little Sippewissett salt marsh, Falmouth, MA, United States - SSM-Prop-6N | ecosystem: Environmental > Aquatic > Marine > Wetlands > Sediment ...
ATATCTGTCCAAGGTGTGTGTTGTTGAGGTCGATGGGGAAGACAGACTGGCTGAGGTATCCAAACAGACAAGGAAGGTAATTGAGCTACTTGAAGTACCTATTACCGAAAGATTGGGACTTTAGGGTATATCTGAATGGGTCCACAGGAGACCGTTAATTATTTGTCGGACCTGTTAGGTTAGACCATACCGAGGAATGTTCATGGCCGGATCGTCCGTTGCAGGCAGGATCGTGATGCTTTTCGCAGCATCAATGCTCCTGATCGGCGGATACCACACCCTCTGGTCCGGGGAGGGGATCGATCTCGGAACGGGGGAGGTCTCTTCGCCCCCCCCGGGAGAAAATGATGACAGGCCAACCAGGAGCGACCGTGGCCTGAACCCTGCTCCGAGGATCAAGGACCTGGAATATGCTGTCATAGGACCTAACCGTTTCGAGGATGAGCTATCGCCCCTCATCGAATGGAAAACAAGGAAGGGGGTTAGGGCCGAGTTCTTTCCTCTTTACGGGGAGGACGGCGTCCTCGAGAGCTACAACGGGACGGGCAAGGATGTTCAGGAAAAGATCAGGGATTTCCTGAAGGCCCTGAAGATAGAGAACATGAACCTTCAGTGGGTTCTCCTTGCCGGGGACGGCGAGATCATTCCTCCAAGGGACGTGTTCGTGAACGGATCGGCGATGAACGGCATAGATAACCCCGACAACTACGTCCCTACCGATTATTACTATGCCGGTCTCGATATCTTCGGAGACGGTGACTGGGATGGCAACGGCAACGGTGTATACGGGGAGAGGATCAACAAGCAGGATGAGGCGGACTGGTTTGCCGATGTCTATGTCGGCCGATTTCCCGCTTCCACGGAGGAAGAGGTCGGGATAATGGTGGGAAAGCAGCTCTCCTACGAGAAGGATCCACCACCCGGTCCCTGGTCCGGCTCCATGCTTCTATCGGGGTCCCTGATGGAGGCCCCGAACGACCCTGTCAACTACGACTCGTACAAGGACAATTCCTACGAACTGGTCCTCCGGATGGAGGAGCTGCTTCCGGACCATGTTTCATCCTTCCATCTCGTGGATTACCCGAACCTGGAATACGGTGGCTACAACCAGATGTTCGATACACTGAACAGGTCCTCCTTCGAGACATATTACAGGACCGGTTTTTCCACCGTTCTTATCGCCTGCCACGGAGACCCCTACAACGGGAACTGCACGAACTACAGGGGTGATAGCGGGGGGAAAAAGAGCTACATCATGGATTACGAGGACCATTTCACATATGATATGGCCGATACCATTGAAAACGGCGAAAAGCTCCCCATGGTATACATCTCTAGCTGCGCGTCGACCAGGTTCTTCGAGACAGATGATACCAACATGGAAAGACTGCTGAGAAATCCCAACGGGGGAGCCATAGGTTTGATCGGAGCAACCGTGAAAACGTACAGGGGTGAGTTCAGACCGGATCCCGACGACCCAAATTCATCCGATTCCTATGGCAACTGGTGGCTGGCGCAGGAGTTCTACACTCTGCTCTACGGTGGCAATCCCAGACCCGGAGAGGCCCTGTACAAGCTCAAGGACAACTACCAGTACCATATCTGGTACGAGCTCGGCAAGAACAGCGATATCGAGGAATATCTCAAGATATTCCATATCGACAGCCTTGCCTACAACCTCCTGGGGGACCCGGAAGGTCCTATCTGGTTAGACGAGCCGAGGAAGCTGACGATCTCGAACCTTCCGGAGACCTTCGATCATGAGGGAGAGGGTTTCGAGTTCCGCATCACCGATGCCTCTACCACATTGGGGGTTTCGGGGGCGGTGGTGGCGCTCACCGACCCGTCAGACCCCGACCTCTTCATCAAGGCCCGGACCTCATCCAACGGATGGATCAAGCTCTCGCCAGAGGTCTCATCGCTCTCGACCCTGGATATCGTGATCACCAAGGAAGGCTACCTTCCGGAGGAGAGAAATATAAAGGCCGTTTCCTCCTGGGATATCGGCATATCAGAAGACATCGTTCTCAAGCCGGAGATACCGGTCCTTGGCAGGGAACAGAAAGCAACCTTCAGGATAGAAAATCCCGGAAGCAGTGATATCAGGGAAGCTTTCCTGTCATACAGATGGTATAACATGTCAACGGTCCAGAACATCACCATCGGCCCGATCGGCAACAGGTCATCGATCAACATAACCGTGGGTATCAGCGAATGGACGAGAAGGGGGGCCGACACGCTGACCGCCTGGGTAAACCTCCCGCTGGTAACCATGCTCGAGAACGACACGAGCAACAACAGGGCGTCGATCAGCTTCCAGTCCAACGACCCGATAGAGATACTGGGCCAGGCAGAGATCGTGCTGGATGAGGATAAGTCCTTCTCGGAGATGTACAACAGATGGCTTGACCCCTACACATCGAGCATCATCCGGATCTTCGACCCCGATGGGTTCCCCGGAGAGCCCTCCCTCCAGGTTGGGGCCCTGGACGAAAACATCTCGGTCATCTGGGATGACGACAACAGATACCTCGATATTATCCCCGAAAGGGACTGGTCGGGAAAAGGGGCCATCCTTTTCACGGCAAGCGACGGGTCCGTGACGGTTTCAAGGAAGATCAACATCACGGTAATTACCGTTCCCGACCCGCCCAGGTTCATCGATCATCCTAGAAATGTGAAGGTCTTCGAGGACATGTCCTTCAATTTCACTGTGGAGGTCCTGGATATCGATTCCGGGCAGGTTGACCTTACCTGCGAACTGGATTGGATCAACATCACCCGGCTTGGAAAGAACGAGGGCTGGATATTCAACCTGAACCTCACTCCTTCGGATTCGGACATCAGCGAGAGCATTATCACACTTATTGCCAGAGACGACACGAATCTCAGCGTGGAGCTCTCCCTGGACCTGGATGTGCAACCAACGAACGACCCCCCCAGGGTTTTGGGACCTGCAAGGTTGGAAGGAGTCACCAGGGGATCCAGGATCGAGGTGGACCTGGAGATAGACGATATCGACGGGGATACGGATTTCTTCATCCAGGGAAGTTTCATGGGTAACATGATCAGGTCTCCTTTCACCAATTTTACTCTCGTCATACCGGAGGATGCCGAACTTGGAAGCCACAACATCATCCTCAACGTCAGCGATGGGAACGGCGGATATGTCGAACATATCATTACCGTGAACATAAGGGAGAAGGATAAGGAGAACTTCAACATCATCGTGATCGTGCTTCTGGTAATTGCTCTCCTGCTTCTGCTGGCCTGGGGCGTGTTCCTCCGGGTCCAGGACAGGAAACAGATGAGAATGCTGGATTCGGTCGGAACCAACGCCCCCCTCGAGGCCAGGCCGCTCACGGAAAAGGATTTCACCAGCAGGAGAAGGAAGGAGGACGGCATTCCCATGCCCCCTGCGCCGATAGAAGTTGAGGGGGCCCTTGTCAGAGGGAAATTAGAGCCGGACCCATCCGATGAAGACGTATCCGGGGAGGATATGGAAACAGACATCGACGACATCCTCTCGGAGATGTTTCCCTGATCCGGACAGGGTATCTATCATCCCATCCAGCCGACATAACCCTTAAATAACAAACCTGTATGTAGTGACGCAACCGAGGACCTCCGATGCCGATGAAACCTCTCAACGCACTCAACAAGGCAATATCCAGCCGTGTGATAGTTGAGCTGAGGGCCGGCAGGGAGTTCAGGGGAGTGCTGGACGGCTATGACCTTCACATGAACCTCGTCCTCAAGAATGCTGAAGAGATCATGGACGGCGAGGTCGTATCCCGGGCGGGCACAACCATTGTCAGGGGCGATAACGTCATCTACATCTCACCGTGAAAGGGGGCTGAAACGTGTCAAAGGGCACTCCATCAATGGGAAAGAAGAACAAGACCCTGCACATAAGGTGCAGGAGGTGCGGGGGCCACTCCTATCATATCAGGAAGAAGTCATGCTCTTCCTGCGGGTTCGGCAGCACCGCAAAGATCAGGAATTACGCCTGGGCCAAGACCCATTGAACAAATATATTCTGATCAGGCCGATACCAGCACCGTATCAGACCCCGAGCTTTCAAAAAACCCGAAAATGAAGGCGGGATCAGGAGTGTTGTGGACCGGTTCTGATGGCTTCGCCGTTCTCCAGAAGGGGTATGATGTCCAGTATGTGATCGATCGTTGGAGCGGCTATCTCCATTCCTTCGGGGGGCTCTCCGCTCGTATGGTACTGTCTGATATAGACCGGGTTCATCCCCGCTTTCCTGGAGCCTTCCACATCAACGTTGTAGCGGTCCCCAACATATACCGATCTTGATGGTTCTGTTGCAAGCTCCCGAAGTGCCATATGAAATATCTCTGGCCATGGTTTCGTGAACCCGACCTCACCGGAGATGATCACGGACCCGAAGTATCTTTCCATATCGTTCCTTTTCAGGAAGGACCTTAAGGCCAGGGCGTCACCGGCATTGGAGATGAGACCCAGTTTGATCGGGCTTCCCTCATCGTTGGTTGACATAGAGAGTGAGTCGAGAACGTAGGCTGCGTTCCTGTTCATCCTCAGACATGAGGTGAAGGCCCCGGTGTGGGTCCTTGATAGCGCCGCAGGGATGCCGCTCAGATCTTTTTCACCACGATCGAGCTCCTCCATTATCATCCTCGACCTTGTCTCCACAGATGTCTCCCAGGGTTCCCGGAGCATCCGCTTCCTCTCCTTGATCACCACCGTTCTGAAGGCGTTCAGAAAATCGTTAATGGACACTTCTTCTTCCAGGCCGGGGGTGGAATGATACCATTTCAGGACGAATTCCATGGAATCCCCGGGAGTGAAGGATATCAGGGTGTTCCCCAGATCGAAAAGTACGGCATCAAGGCTGGGGATGGTTGTCATCGTTGTACCGCCGTCAAGTGGATCATCTTGCCTTGTTGAAGTAGTTTGCAAGATAGGTGAAGGCCGCGCCGCCTGCTATTATGGAAAGGCCTTCCCTGTAATCCCCGGCATATGCCTCGTAGATGCCCCAGAGGATGAGGATCATGCCCAGAGGGGTGATGAAGTGGTAGGCCCATCTCATCAGATAGAAAAGTTTTGCCGCCTTCGAGACCTTTCTCTTGGTCAACGGCGGGGGCGCTTTCACACTGGTCTGTGCTGTTGTTCTGGGCGGTGCCCTTCTTACTCCACCTGAAACCCTTTGCTGCAAGGTTCACACCTCCTGGCTATCAATAGGGGCTAACACTTATTCCATTAAATAAGGTTGTGATTGTCTCGAAATGTCCCATTTCTTCGGCCAGACATCAGCCCCAGATGCTCCACTCTGTGATGTAGATAACAGCAAAGAGGATAATGAACAGCACGCCAAGTACGATGTCCACTATCGCGGTGATGTTCGCATTCTTCAGGTTCTCGTTCTTGTACGAGGATGCGAACACGATCAATCCCATCAGGAGACCCGCGTTGATCAGGAATGGAGACGCAACGCAAATGTAAGGGATAATAAGAAAGAGAGCCCCCAGAACAATGATCGCACCGCCTATTCGCGCAATCCATTCCATCTTGCTGATCTTACCGGCCATAAACATCCCTCAAGATATCCGAGAACCGTACAGGTTACAGGGTGCAATGGGATTATTCATTAAAAACCCTACCATGGTTTTGGAGGTTTTGGACCCTGGGGGCTTATTGGATGGGGCGTGGCCCACTCTACGTGTTTTTCTCCGGGAATGCCTCGTCGAGCCTTCTCTTCAGGTCGAATGCGGACCATAGAGGTATACCGATCTGGGCCGCAGCGACTATCGGGATCAGAAATAATCCAACCAGGCAAACGGTCAGAAAGGAAACGATGATCCAGGAGAACCACAGCACCACCATCCAGACGATCAATCTGACCACGCCGTTGTTTATCTCCCCGGCATACATATGGCCTATTCCGAGAAATCCGAAGAAACCACCAACGAACTCCAGAATGAAAGCGATGTTCTTGTCAACGTCCTTTAGCTGATCTCCGGTCATTTCGATTTCCTCTTCCGCCGCAGTCTATGCGGCCGTCCGGAGTCAATGACATGGAAGCTTCTTAAATCATGCGCCCCAGGGAAAGGAGGAACCCGTGTTTATCAGGCCGCTCCCCAGATATCATTCAGATGCTTCTGGGCAAATATCAAGCCTATACCGAATACAATGCAGAGCAGAAGGGTCACCACCGGATTCAATCTCTTTTCTTCCGGTATTCCCACCATGTATTCCATCCCGGAGATCTCCCTGAACATCTGGTATGCCGTGATGAGGTTCAGAACGGGTATGGCCATAAATATGGTCTTAAGAACCGGATTTATCTCCTTTCTTGTGAATTCCGCGATCTCCTTCCAGGCCCTGTAGAACCATACGAAATCCACCACGAAGCACATGCCAAGGACCCACCACACGAAGGGATTCCTTTCCTTTCCGACCCTGCCGTATTTCACCATGACAAAACATCCCCCGGACATTCCTTAACTCTACCGGGTCATATGGAATAAGAATATTTAAGAGTGGGGTAGAGGTTTTTCTCCGGCCATGGCGGATGGATCATCCGGAAGAGGCGAAAATATCCCTTACAGCGAATGGAAGGAGTTGGGAAGGAGCCTGAGGGCGATCGGGATCTCTTTCCCGCACATTCTCAGCCATCACCCTCACTGCAGATGGTATGAAGGAGATGTGCTCCATCTGGGAAAATGGAGGCTCTGCCGGGGCTGCATCATCACCTATCCGGTGGCGGCCTTTACCCTTATTATATCTCTGTTAGTGGGGGCCCACCGGATCGTTCCGTGGTATTTCCTCCTGGTGTTGGGGGTCGCCTTCGGCTCCTTCGAGCTCATCTCGCTCTGGAGGGAGGTGGGAGGTTCGAGATATCGTGTGATCAAGGTCTTTTTGGGGATCGGACTTGCATTGACGACACTGGGGGTGTTCATGACACCAATTCATCTGACCATCAGGATACTGATATTCATTCAGCTTTTTCTGATCGCCGGGGCCCTTGCCTCCATAAGGATTTTGAAGATGGAGAAAAAATGCAAAAGATGCGGATGGGAGGGAAACTGGATGAGGTGTCCCGGTTTCGAGGAGATGAATTCCAAGCTTGAAAGTGATGGATCGTTGAAAAGGTGAGTGACGGGATATTTGGAAAATACGGTCAGCGTCCAGAATAAGCAATATTTGGGATTAAAATCGAATTGTTTAAATAATTTCTCCGTGATTAACAGGATGCCATTGGTTTGAACCGCCCTGGCGGAAAAGGCAAATGGGGGATATAAATGGATAAAACAACTTTTGGTATCCTGGCGATCCTTCTCGGATGGCTCGGTGTGCACAAGTTCGTGGTCGGACACACGAAGTGGGGTGTCATCTACCTGCTGATAACCGTTTGTACCGGTGGTGGGCTTGCTTTCATCCCATGGATCCTCGGGATAATCGCGGGGATCAAGGTCCTGACCGGAACCGAAGAGGACTTCCAGAGATACATACAGGACGAAGGATTCATCTGATCCTGAAACCGTGGACGGGTATCCATCCCGGTGCAAGACGTTTGATATGAATGAAGGGAATACTTGACAGTGCTTTCACCGAGGCGAAGAGAGTACTGGTTATGGTATTCCCTCTGCTTTTATCCCATCATCCGATATGCGAAGAGTACATGCCGGATATGTTGAAGATCGGTAAGGTCCATCTCTGCAAGGGATGCTTCCTCGGATATTCCTTTTCGATCTTTCTTCTCGCTCTCTATTTTCTGATACTCCCCGGCATGAAAATGGAGATCCTTCTTGAACCGGAGCTCATGATACCTGTCGGGATCATCCTTGGTTCGTTGCAGCTTGCCAGAGCATTCATCATAAGAGCCCCCTCGTGGTGGAAAACGGTCCAGAAACTCCTGCTTGGGGCGGGGATCGCATCCGTGATCATCGGGGTGGTCGAACTTCCGCTGGACGGAATTTACCGGTTCCTCATCCTCGCCGTGTGCTTTTTCACCTACGGGCTCCTTGGTGGGGTGCTCAGGTTCCATTATCTGAAAAGGACATGCCAAGAGTGCAGATTCCATGGAGAATGGGAACGATGCGAGGGGTTCTCGAGATTGTTCGAGGAGAACAGGAGAAGCATTGATCTGTAGGTCAGCAGAAGGTGTTATGTATGTTCATGTCCAGTTCAGCTTTACGAAGGGAACCGCATGACGACGTTCTACACCGTGACAAAGGTCGTGAGGACCTCCGCTCCCCTGGAGGAGGTCGTGGATGCCACCCGGGAGGCCTTGAACCCGATCGGCGGCAGCATGAAGGTGAACAGAAAGACGGGTAGCATTTACATCAATGACGGCAAGTCCGGGGTCACCGGGGGAGCCCTATTGGACTGCTCGGCAACCGTCAAGATAAGGAAGAAGGGCGAGGATAAATATCTCATCAAATGCGACCTGGAAAAGAGACCGGGATTGCTCTTCTGGTTATTGCTCATAGGAGGTTTTTGTTTTCCCCCGTGGCCGTGGATCGGAAACATTCTCTATCTCTTCATTGACCTGGGCTCCGCGTACAGGAACAGGCTGGATTCACTGGAGATCTACCTCTGAAAGGGCACTGAGCTTCAGAGTAAATGCTCCTGACTGCAAGTTCTTTATCTGAAAAAGGCATAATGAACTCGAATGCCCGGAATAAGGAAGGCCAGGCTCAGGGACCTCGATGAGATAGTTGAGTTGTGGAAGAGATTCATGGATCATCAGGTTAAACTGGAGAGAACGGAGGGGCAGAACCCTCTGCCCCGATTGAGGGAGGGGGCCCCGGACCGGGTGAGAGATTATTTCTCAAAGAGCATAAGGTCCCGGCATGGTTTTGTCCTGGTACTCGAGGACCAGGGGGGGGTTCAGGGATATACCCTTTGCAGGATCCAGAAAAACATTCCTGTTTTCGAACATGATCAAATAGGATATCTGAGCGATATCTACCTGGAAGAGCCCTACAGGGGGAAAGGATACAGCTCCGAAATGTGGAGTAGGTCCCTGGAGTGGTTCCGTGAAAAAGGCATACAACATATCTCGATCAGGGTCCTTTCCTGCAATCCCACAGCCCACGATGTATACTCTCACTGGGGTTTCAGGGACCTTCTCGTGGAGATGGACCTTGATCTCTGATGCATATCAAGAAGCCATCCGGCTTTCTGGGATCCTGCCTCCATCGGTCTCTTTACGGGTTGGGTTCTATCAGACGTATGCGAGCCTCTGCTGCCTGTGTGAAGGTTTGATGCAGAGTATTATAGGAACTCCGTTGAAGGAGATGTGCTTGGTGACCTCGCCGTCATCTTCCATCTCGAGTTCCACGACCTCGATCTCCTCGGGGTCGGCCTCCTCGAGTATCTCCATGACGGTTGCGGGCGAGAGCTTCAGCTCCCCGGGGTCCGTTTTCTTCAGAAGCCTTCTGAGCTTTCTCACGAGTCTCTTCTCCTGATCCATCTTGACCCTGTAGATCATCTCAATCCTCCTCCTCCGTTATCTCAAGGGCAAGCTCGATCGCCCACAGGTCCTCGTTCGCGTCCTCCACGAACTCCTCGAGTTCGGGATGCTCCATGGCGAGGGCTGACAGTTCAGCCCTCATCTCCTCTATGTTCTTTGCTGAACTCATCCTTATTTCACTCCTTGTTCCCGGGAACGTCATTGATGGAAGAGGACCGAACATCGCCTTTCGGTCTTGATCTCCTCCGAGACTGCCGTTCTCTCGGGTGTGATGAAAAGATGTTCCTGGAGTATTAAAACGAATTTGGTACCCTTCTTATACTCTTACTTAAGGATATTGGAACCCGTGATTTTATCATCTGATGGCAGAGGAAGTAGATGGATGGATCCATTTTTCAATAGGAGAGCAGGGGCTAAACCTTAAATATGCAACTTGAATAGACCTTAACCCGCTCAGATAGGGGCCGGTAGATCAGCTCGGCTAGATCGCCTCGCTTGCAACGAGGAGGCCTCGGGTTCAAATCCCGACCGGTCCACTTCTCACTTAACCTGATCATATTATATTCTCGTGAGAAGTGGACCTCTTCCGCAATGAATTTCTCCCGTCAATTGGAAAATGATTACGAAATTCATTGCTATAAATTGTTGTTACACGATGAATAAACTGAGAAAATTCTTTTTTCTTATTCATTTGGACCTTTGAACCTGGTTGCTCGTCGCTTACTGGACGGTTCAAAGATCCCGACCGGTCCACCACTCCAAGGGATTTTAACCTTGGCCTTGAGGAAAAGGGACTTTTCCGATGGGTTAGTTAAATCCTATGGATTTAGCGATATCTTTGGAATCATTCCTCGTCCCAGTCCATTTCCTCCTCCTGGCTCCTCCTGACCATTACTACAATGAATAATACGATCAGAAGAAGGAATATCACCGCAATAGAAATTCCGGCGATCAGACCCCAGTTCGAACTTGGCTCATCGTCATCATCTTCCGTGTCATCATCGCCTGTATCATCGTCAACGATATCGTCGTCAGTCGTGTCATCATCCACGATGTCATCATCGGTTGTATCGTCATCGACAATATCATCATCCGTGATGTCGTCGTCGACATCATCGTCATCGCCAACGGGGACGGCATCTATCATCAGATCGGAACTGTCAAGGACCTCCTGTTCACCGAAAACGGTCGTGATCCATAGCTGCCAGGCGCCAGCGGTCAGATTCCCTATCTCTATGACGAAGGACCCGTTGTCATCGGTCAAAGCGCTCCCGGAAGCATTGCGCTCCCCCAACCAGACCGCTACCGGGAGTCCGGGGATAGCCAGACCGTCCGATCTCGTAACATTACCGATAACGATGAGGGTATCCTCCTCTGTTATGTTCTCCTCATGCTCGAAGTGAAGGAACGCCTCGTACGTCCGGGGGACGGGAGGTACCGTATCCTCCCTGATGACGATCGCCGAATCCGAGAGGATGACGCTCCCCGACATGAAGGTGCCCCTGATACCATATATATCACACTCGAGACCGCTCATGTCGAATTCGCTTTTCAGTTCCTTGCCGGAAGAAGGACCGATGTTTACGGTGCCGTTTTTTTCCTGTATGATCCTGGACATGTTATCGAGAAGGGAGAGCGAATACCATCCTTCCAAATCATCCGATCCCTCATTGCTCAGGGTCATCGATGCATTGATGATCGTCGAATCTGTGAACATATCGGGTTCAACAATAAGAGAGGAGATCGATACCTTTGTGTCCTTCACATTGAATGGTATCTGCAGGGAGCTGATGTAAGCCCCCTCCGGGGTCCTGAGCTCCATTACATAGACAAAGGGGCCCGCATGACCCCCGGTGTCCCACTCCCCCTCGAACTCCGTTGTGATGTTGACACTGAGCACGGATGAGGGAAGTGTATCTATTCGCTCCCCGCCGCTCCTCTCTATCCTCTGGGAGATGGCGATCTCTCCGCCTTCCCCCAGAGGCCGGATGGAGGAGACGAACACCGCAGTATCCGTAGGATGCAGAACCTCTCCGGGTCCTTCCCATCCCAAAACCTCGACCGGAGCAGTGGTTGTGTTCATGTGAATGGTCCATTCGGAGCAGAAACGGGAGATCCCGGAATATCCGTCATGCTGGAAGGGAAAGATCCTGACGATCAGGGAGCGGCCCCCGGCTGAACCCCTTACCTCCCACTCCATCGTCTTTTCCGGGAAGTAGCCTGCCAGGGGGTCATAAGCGGATCTCGTATCCCCCCTGGCCTGTTCGGATCCGGGTACGGGGAGATGGGCCCCGTCAATGATGTGCCCCTCGAAATCCGGGATCTTGAGACCGGCGTGATAGGTCCAATCCCCGGTCATCTCGAGCTCGACCGACCTTACGGTCTCCCCGTGAAGCGGTACCTCGCGAGTGATGAATGGCACCACGGGCTCCCCTATAATGTGCACCTCCGATCCGCCCTCGATCCATGCCCTCTGCCCTCCCGTATCGTTGATCATGTAAAACATCGGTATGTCGATCTCGATATCGTTCGTGCTCCTTGTCAGTTCGGGTCCGGTAGAACGGCTGCCGGCACCCGGCCACGGCCTGCCATCGGTCCCGAAGGCCGGATCTCCGTAGAAGTTGTACTCGTAGGCCCAGTATCTGCCTTCACCTCCGGAAAGACCGAGGTCCGATGCATGGGCCACCATTTTCCTTTCTATGTTCCGGAATGCTATCCCTATCGGGGTGCCCTCGACATAGTCCTCGATGAACTCGATGGCGTTGTTGTTGGAGCTTCTGTAGGAGTTCTGGGTGGACCCTATGTAAACCCCCGCACCGCTCCTCAGGACCGCCTGTGCAAAGGAATCAACAGCATCATGAAATCTCCCTGACTGGCATACGAGGCCTATTACCACCGGTCTGTGGGTGTACCTGAAGCTCATTGAGTCGATATCGGAGCTTCCGAAGAGTCCCGACCATGCTTTCTGGTTGCCGTGGTCCCTGTAAACAAGCAGGTCCTTGTTTGTAACGATCCCGCTCATCCTGTTCCTGTAATTCACTGTAACGTTCCTGTAATCCATTACGATGGTCCGGTCGGCCCACCCACCTATGGAGAGCACGATCTCCTCATAACCTCCCTCCCCCTGCATGCTCGTGACATCCACGGCGCAGTCGGCCGATGCCGGAGTAATGAACACCTTTTCGCTCTTTCCAACCCATTCTGAGGCGGTATCATCCCATTCCAGCCAGCAGGGCTGAAGATAGCCGTCATTCGAATGGACCACCACCGCTTCCCCCCTTGAGCCAACCCTCTGGTAGATGAAATTGCCCGCCCCGAAGCCGTCGGCGTAATCGAGCCCGCTCACAGGTATGTCGACCCTTTCCCAGGCAGGGTTCCTGTATACCCTGATCTTGTCGCTGTGATGGTCCGCCACGATGATATCCATATCACCGTCATCATCCATGTCTGCGGAATCGATACGATGGTTCGTCCGGATGTCCGCCGCCGTAAAGGAGGTTATCTCGTTGAGCCTGAAATCATAGATATGGATCGTGTTGGTGCCGACATCGCCTCTGACGATGTTGTCCTGGAAATCCCCCGCGTCATAGTCCATGAGGCAGATAGGATCATCGATGTCCAACCATGTCCTCCTGGACCAGTGTATCGTCCCGTCCATCTCCATGCATTTGTACTCGTCACCGTCCGGGAAATCATCGAAGATCGCCATCATCTTCCTGTCGAAGTAGTTCAGCCACCCTGCCTGTACCACTGCCCTGTCGGTCATTTCCAGAGCGAAATTCGATCTGGCCCCGGTATCCGGATGGAATATATGGACCAGGTCTTCCGCGGGATCCAGGATCACGACCTCGCCGCTGCCGTCGCCGTCAAGGTCCCCGGCGGCCATGTGCCTGCTCTTCCCGTCGAATTCTATCGAGCCGTCCTCTATGGGCAGGAAATTGCTGATGTGGTTCAGGCTGACGCCTCTCATCTCGTCCTCAATAAGCCAGTAGATATCCTCGGCACTCCCCTGGAACGACCTCACCCCGCCGCCTCCACCGGACATTATCACCGCATTTCCGTCGTTGTCGTTCCTGTAGACTCCGGAGGCGACGCCGGTGGCTGCCCTTATGGGCTCCAGCATTCTTTCAGGTGTGTTCCCGATTATCCTCCCGACCACCAACTTCGGGGTGTTTCCACCGTTGAGGTTCGTGTATCCGTGGTCGCTGCCGTAGACATCATTATCCCACACAACATCCGTGTAGGACCATGTGGGAATGATCTCATCCTCTCCAAGTATGGCAAGGTATCCGCGGTCCTCGAATTCCGGATGGAGGTATTCCTTCCAGTCTATCAGAGTGTCAAGTATCCGGTCCGGTGTCGGGGAGATCCCCATACGTATGTCTATGAAACCGAAAACGCCGTTCTTCAGGGCAAGAAGCTCCCCGCATTCAGACATCATATCGAAATAACCCGCTCCGAACACGAAGTTCCGGAGAAGCAGCACCGGGTTGGTGATCATCAGATAGTTCGAGCTGAGAAGCGCCTGCCGGGCCCCGGCTTCCATTATATATCCGTCCTGGAAATTTGTTGGCGGTATCCAGGTATGACCGCTGTAATGTACAAGCTCATCCGACCTGTCGTAAGTATAGCGGGTGGTATACGTCAAGGTGGGAACATCCGGTCTCGGTACCTCGTATCCAAGGACCCATTCCTCACTATTGTAAAGGATCGGTATTGCCCTGTATTCGAGCCATACCGTCTGTCCCGGTCTCACCCGGGGCGTCGTAAGGAACACCTCCCATTCCTTTCCGTTCCCGAATATCGGATGGGTCCCTTCCTCACCATCGATCGGTACGAATCCCTTTATCCGGTCCACAACAACAACGTTCAGGGCATCTCCCCTGCCGTGGTTGGTTACATTGAGCCTGACGGTGCAGACGGTTCCGTCCCTTCCGATGTTGGCCCTCCTCACCCAGATGTCGGGGCTCGCCGGCGGAAGTATGTTGTCCACTTCGAGCGTCCTTGTCACCCTGGAAACGTTGCCCTCGTTGTTCCGGACCTCTATGGTCACTTCGTGATATCCGTCGGGAAAGGATGTTGTGTCCCACACGGTCCAGGGCCCGAAGTAACTTGCATCCGGGTGGCGGGCCTCCTCGATTTCCCAGACGAGACCATTCACGATCCATGTGGCATTGGCCATACCTCCGGGGTCCTCGCACCTCGCCATCAGCATCTCGGTCCCGTCATAGGTCCTTTCGGTGTTGGGATACCATGTTATCCTGGGATAGGGGACCTCGAACTTCTTTATCACCCTCAAGGGGGGCATCTCGAAACCGGTCTCACTGCCCTCATCATCGGTCACCCTCACGGTCACCCTCATGGCATCCCAGTTCGTGGCCAGATGCTGCATATCGACCGGTTTTCCCAGTGTAAGTTTGCTCATGCTCTTCTTCCCGAGACCCCCGAAGCTTTTGTAAAGCCTGCCTTCTATGTAAACGTCTACCTTATTTACCCCAACATCATCCCCAATATCGATGGGTATATCGATCTCATCGGTCCATTCAAACTCGAGGTCGCCGGAGAAGTCAACTGTCGGCTCACTCTGCCCTTCCGGAGGTGCCGTTATGAATGTGAAAACATCACTTTCGATCGTTCTTCCGTAAATATCCTCCGCAACCACCCTGCAGAGGTACTGGGTTCCGGGATCGAGCTGATCGAGCCCGGTCTCGACCTGCGCCGAGGACCCGGGAGCATTGAAGCTGTTCGAGAGGGTGTGATCCGTCCCGTATTCGATCCTGAAGGCTGCCGGTATCGTTGTGGTCCCGAAGATCGTTGCGTTCGTCCTGCCGACATTTCTCGCATCAGGATCTTGAACGAAATAAAATTCAGGCCTCCTCTCCCAGGTTATCAGGTATGTGTTGTCATCCTCGTCGAATTCGGTGACATCATCTTCTAGGTCCACGGTCACATTGATGTTGACCGGGGAGCGCTCTGGGTTCCATACCCAGTCAAGATCCACTTCGAACTGCTCCCAGGGGCCCAATTCATTCGTGACCATTTCCCTCGTTTCGAAGCTCCCGTTAAGGTATAGGGATACGTTGAAAGGGAGGGCGGCAGTTTCAAAACCTGCATTCTGGACCACGGCGGTGGTGCCGCCAGATATGGGGGAGCTGAATACCGAGATGACCCGGAGGTTTGGCAGGTCCCTTTCCCAGACCTCGGTCCTTTCATCATTTCCGGGATCTCCGTCCCCTGGCCACTGAGGGTCGTAAACATTTACCATTACCTCCACCTTTTCCCCTTCCCAGGATATGGTCTGCTGGAAGGTGACGTTGTGGACCCCCGTCCAGTCCATCATTATCTGGGCATCGGAGAAGTAAGGGTGCCCGTCAACCGTAAGATTTACGTAGAAGGTTCCGGTGTAGGGCGCATCCAGGCTTGCCACCCTGCAATGTACCATGAGATGCTCGTCATACCATATGTCCTCAACCGCAAGGTCGATCATCTGCCTTGTCGGTTCATCACTTCCCTCGGCCAGAATAAGGACCGGTATCAGCAGGATAATACCAATTACATATGCAGATGTTCTTGAGGCTGCAGATTCCATCTTCCATTTCCCCCTTGTGGTCATGTTTGTTTCCGGATAAAAGGTTTTCAATGCATATAATAAAGCACAAGTTATCTAAACCTGGTTTGCTGAGGAATATCGGATGGACGGCTACGGGAAAGGTCTTCTTCTCGAGTATATGACAGTTGGTTACAACATACTAGAGGCTGTCCTTTCCATCCTTTTCGGGGCCCTTTCGGGGAGCGTTGCTTTGATAGGTTTCGGCCTTGACAGCATTGTAGAATCGCTTTCCGGAGGAGTTCTTATCTGGAGGCTCCATCAGCACGAGCGGGTTTCGAAGGAGCAGGAGGAGAGGATCGAGTTCATTGCTGTTAGATCGGTGGCGGTGACATTCATAGTTCTTGGACTTTACGTACTACTCGAGTCCCTGATCTCACTGGGTCTCTTCGACCTGCTGGGGGTCTCCGACACGGTACCTTACCTTGCTCAGGAGGAGACGGGAGTTTCCATTCCGGGGATCGGAATTGCCGTTGCATCTCTCCTTGTGATGCCCTATCTCGCGTATCTTAAAAAGAAAACCGGAAAGGAGATCGGCAGCAAGGCGCTGGTTGCTGACGCCAGGGAAACCCTTGTGTGTGCGTGGCTATCGGTTGCGCTGCTCGGCGGACTTGCCCTGAACGCGCTGTTTGGATGGTGGTGGGCGGATCCGATAGCGGGACTGATCATAGTTGCCTTCCTTTCCAAGGAGGGTGTCGAGCAGTGGAGGGAGGCGGGAGAGGATGACGATGATCGAACTGTCCACCGGCAGTTATGGATCCCTTCTTCACAACGTGGCGAAGACCATGAAGAACATGAAGAAGTAGAACAGCATGATAAGGAGGAAGAAACCAAAAATGCATAGTCCTACTATGATACCTGTAAGGGCAAATCCCTTCCCCTCGTATCTTTGAGGCTCGTTCTTGATCTGGTTCAGGGCTATGAACCCGAGTATCGGCCCGACGATGGCACCGGGGAAAAAGAATACCCCCACAAGGGAAGATATCATCGATATCAGCGCGAGAATGTTCAGTTCCTTCTTCGGCGGGTATTGGGCATACTGCGGATACTGCTGGTACGGATATCCGTAGTTCGGATAATACGGTTGGTCGTAACCTCTTCCCTCCATTTTGATCCCCCGGGAAGAAAAGCACACTGATAGTATTTAATCATCACTGGGAACAAATTTCATTGAAGCGGTCAATATTGACCAACAGGTCCAGGGTATGGATCCTTTTTGTGCGGGTATTTCCCCTGTTACTCCATGTCCCAATCGTCCGAACCCTTGCCCCTCTTTTTCAATACTACCATCGATACCAAAACAGCGGCAATGAGTATAACGAAGATCGAGATACCAAGGATCAACAATACAATAAATCCCGAGAGCTCCCTATCTCCATCATCGTCAACCACATCATCATCCACGGAATCGTCGTCCTCGATGTCATCGTCAGTATCATCATCCGTTCCTGTCTCCATTACCTCCAATTGGAGCTCCCTCTCAGCAGAGAGATCTCCCAACCTGGCCTTCAGATAGAGTACATGGGGCCCCGCTGAAGGCGCGACCAGTGTCACATTGAAGGAGCCGTTCGATGCGGTTTTTGCGTAGATAATATTCGATGGGGTGTCAAACCAGATCGCTATCGATGCATTTCCCAGGGGAACATCATCCGATCTCAATATGACACCACGTAAGGAGAATGATCCGTTCTCAACGGGCTGGTCAGAAGGCAGGAACAGTTCCATTTTCATCAGGTATTGCTCCTCCGGTTCCGATACGGTACCCTCTCTGAAAATGATACTGCTTTTTGAGGACCTGATATCGTCCGAAAGAAAGGATACCCGTATCATGTAGCTGTTCTGGGAGAAACCGGACATACCGATGGAGAGGTCCACAGTATGGTCAGAGCCTGCAGGGAGGGTGATCTGCTCATCCATTACATTCTCAAGCGATCCGTTCAAACCCATCAGGTCAACGGAAATATCGCCGATAAGGTCTATGTCTCCCGTATTCTCCACTCTGGTTGAAAAATCGATCACCGTTGTGTTGTCGTATTCTTCGGATGAGAGTACAAGATCTTCGATCGATACACTGGACCAACCAAGCATGAACGGATATCTTGTGACCTGAAGAAGGGTTCCGTTCGGGTTCCTCATCTCGACCGCGAACCGGTACAAACCAGGATCGTGACCTCCTGTAATCCATTTCTCCATGAATGTGGTCGTCATATTGATGTTCACAAAACTGCCGGAAACGGTCTCCAGAAGGGAGCCTGATGGATCTTCGATCCATGTGGAGATGGAAATATCTCCCGGATCACCGCAGGGATCAATTTCAAAACTGAAACTCGCAGTATTCCCTGGTTCCAAGGGTTCAGAAGGGCCGGTCAGATCCGTTATTGTAACATTGGAAGGGATCGATTCGATGTTGATCTGCCACTCGGAACAGAACCTTGCCATCATTCCTGCATCGTCATACTGGAACGGATGGATACTGATCCGTAATGTCTGCTTTCCGTTCCCAGCATCCAGGACCTCCCAGCTGAAAGATCCGTTTGACCATGAACCCAAGGGATCAAGAGGATCATCATTACCCCTCACCACTGAGGTCCTGGTCCTGGGTTCGCCCTCGAGTTCCATTATCTCCGAAGGGGATATGAAAACATCATTGTAGATATCCCATGCACCTGTTGCCTGTATCATCACATCCTCAACAACGAAGCCTTCCGGAACGGCATATTCGAAGACATCATAGGGGATCGGGGTCCCATCGGGAAGGATTTCGAAAAAACCGCCGGGTATGTATGCTTCATGTTCGAAGAGATCGTTCCTGAATTCGGGCTTTAATATCCGGATCACATCCTCAAACGAACCGGGTTCGAGTCCGGAAAGTCCCAGATCGGGTTCCCAGTCCTGATATCCGTTTCCGGATAGACCAAAAGCGGGGTCCCCAAAGTAATTGAATTGAAGGGCCCAATGTCCAAGATGTTCGGGATCATAGTAACTCTCTTCATCCATCTCTGCTATCAATTGCCTTTTGTAATTCCTCAATGCCACACATAATGGTTGACCTTCCACGTAATCAACGAGGAATTCCCTAGATTCTGTGCATGGATACAAATAGGCAATATTGAAAGCCCCGATATAGACACCGGCCCCATTCGTCATGCAGGCCTCGGCGAAACTATTGCTATATGTGTAGGTTCCTGTCAAACAGGCACATCCGTAGATCACAGGTCTGACGTTCGAATCCAGGAAACCGAAGAAACGGGCTTGATCCGACCCGAAGATGTTACACCATTCATTCGTCCCTCCATGGTCATAGTAATAGATCAGGTCCTTGCCTGACATCTCATCCATGACCAGATCTGTGAAAGGATTGCTGTATGGATATTCCACATCCCCGATCTGCTCGTCATAGTCGATATACGATATCTCCTGGATCTCGGCTCCGACCACCAATACGATCTCGGCAGCCGGACCCGAACCATCAACCTCTGCGATCTCGACCTGGGAACCACCGGGTGCGGTGGTCATGAACTCATACTTTGTTTCAAGGTAGTACTGCTCGGTCAAGACATCGTATTCGAAGGATGAAACCATCATAAAACCATCATAACCAGTGAATATTGTGGCTACCCCGGTTTCACCACCGGGAAGAAAAGGACCTATTCCGGTCCCCTGTATCATGTAATATTCCATGGATATGTTTTGAGGCACCATATCAGGCCCGATATACAGCTGGATAACTCTCATGTACCGGTCGATTATCACTATGTCCATATGCCCGTCGTTGTTGATGTCCGCATCGAAGAGTTTTCCATAATTTGTGACGCCGGGATAATGGATGGAATCTATCTGCTCTCCCGTCGAATCAAATACAAGAAGAATCCCCTCTCCTGTTTCATAAAAAAGGTACTCATCCAAACCTTCTCCGTCATAATCCATGACCAGGGTGGGTTCGTTAAACGACCAGGGAACCTGAAATTGATCAAGTATATCCCCGGAGGCGTCAAGTATCATTACAGTGCCATTACCATCGACCATGTCGGTGACAACTATCTCATCACCCGGATCGGGATGAAGGTCACCAGCGCAGATCTGGGTTCTATATCCACAATCATGGTCGAGGGTCCTGCTGGACCCGGTGTCGAGATCCAATATCTCGATCTGATCGTCATCATGAAGGATATAAACGGCTTCTTCCTTGCCGTCGTTATCCACATCCCCGGCTGTTAAGTGATGGTCCATTCCGGTCCAGGAACCCATATGAGAGTATGATTGAGGGAAATCGGACCGATGATGAACCTCTACGCTTTCCATGTATGGTTCCAATTCTTCTTCCAGTTGCTCTGCTGTTGATATGAATGTTGAACTGAAATCACCGATGCCAGATATCAACAATGCAGATCCCTGATTGTCGCAGCTCAGATCACCGTTGGCCATTCCTAAGGCTGTTTCCAGCTGGATCTGAAATCCATGAAGGGAATTGCCGATGAACCTGCCTATGAATATGTTCTGATAGATCCCACCATTTAAATTGGAGTAAGGAAGGTCAGAATAGACCCGGTTTATACTGTTCACCTTCCAGGCTGGAATTATCTCATCTTCACCCAAAATGGCAAGGAAGCCATCGGTTCCAAATTCTTCTGAAATAATTTTTGACCAAGCAACAAGATCAGCATATACAGAGACATTTGTTATCTGTCCATTTGGAAGAAGAGAGGGGAATGCATAGACCCCCCCTCTTTCGGCAAGCAGACGGGCTCCGAGAACGAGAATATCATCAACATCTCCCCCGGGGAAGTAGTTATCATACAACCGAGGTGGGCATGTCAATAAAAGATAACTGACATGCGAGAACATTCTCTCAATCTCGTTTCTAATACCGTACCCGGAGTTGAAATGTGGAGAATAAAGACTATGATACCTTGTATATTCTATAGTTCCATCGATACTAAAGAAATTGATTTTGGTGGTATACATGATTACAGCCATGCCACCGTAGCTGTGAGGTCTCGGATATCCGAATTCCCACACGTTGGGTCCATGGAGTATCGGTATGCAGTTGTAGCTCACCTGTGTTGTATCATTCACCTCGAGCAGGTCTATGGACAATTCAACCTCCCAGACAGTGCCGTTGTCATTGAGAGCACTGCATGAATCGAAACCGTCGAAAGGTACGAATCCTTTCACCGTATCTCTGATGGTGACGTCCCTGACCGGACTTCCTCCCACGTTCTTCACAAAAAGGAGGGATTTCACCACGGACCCTTTGCTCGAGGCCATCCCTCTGGTCACAATGATGGCTGGCTCTCCGGAAAAGATATTCAAAGTTTCCACCCATATGGTCTTGGAGAATTCCATTCTCCTGTAATTCGTCATCACAAGCGTGATGTTCTGGGCCCCGTTGGGATAGAACCTCGTATCCCACATTGTATCTGTCAGGAAACTTTCGGAGCAGGATGGGTTCTCATGGTTCTTTATTACATCTCCGTTGATATGCCAGGTGGCATTCCTGATACCGTACATATCAAGGCATTCAGCTCCAAGCGATACAATACCATCAACGGACTCGTTGTAATGCGTGGTGAATTCTATCCTGCCGAAGGGGAGCTGCTGATCAATTGTAATGGTTAAATCGGTCTCAACCACGTAGGTGTGGCCGTCCAAATCGTATACGGTCGCAGTTACTGTATGTTCTCCTTCAGCGGCATCCGTTAGATCGAATGGGACAGAATCAAGGGATCTTGTTCCCATACCACCGACACATGAGTGTTCCTCACCATCCAGGAGAAGGACTATCTTCTCTATCCCCTTGTCATCCTCCACTGATAGTGGGAGGTTCACCCTCTCCTGGTGGAATGACAGTCCGCTCCCGAAAGATGCCGTGGGAGCGATACCCAAGAAGAGAGAAGTGGTGAAGTAATTCGTCTTACTGGTCAATTCCCTACCAATGGTGTCTATAACTTTCGCTCTATAGCAGTACTGGGTCCTGGGATCAAGACCTTCGAGAATGATGTCTCCTTTGGTAGAGGTGTTGGCGGAAGTCGTCTTTTCTGTCAGCCATCTGCCGATCCCGTATTCCAACTTGCAGGAAACAGGAACACTGGTTTCGAATACGATCTTCGCACTGTTCAAGGTCACATTTTGCACTGTTGGGCCCGATATGAATTCAAGGTCCATACTGCTTCTCCAGATGATCTCCAGAAAGTTGTCGGCTTCATCGGTCTCGTTGATCAGATCACCCGGGTCGGCATGGACCAGGATGTTGACCTCTTCCACGGACTCTGGCCATATGTAATTCAGATCCACCCTGGAGACCTCTGACCTGTTCAATATCGTTGTCAGGTTCCCAATCCCAGCTGTAATCCCGTCAACGGAGAGAGTTACGGGGACGGTTTCGTTTATCTGTTCCATCCCATCATTTCCTATGATAGTGAACACCTCCTTAGTTTCAGGGTCCACTGATACGGACCTGACGAAGAGATTTCTAAAGTTATAGTCAGGTTCCTCGATATCCCGGGTCCATACTTCTGTCTTGACATTGTTGGACAGGTTTGCATCCTGTGTTGATGTGTAATAGAATAGGCTCATCTCAACAACCATAGTATCAGCAATCCAAGGAAGCGGTTCTGGCCAGTTGTAGTCATTAGGCCCGGTAAAATTGTTCCAAGTGAGCATGAGGGGGTAAAGCATCTGGTCGTTGACCTTGAGGTTGATCATGAAATCGTCATCGAGGAAACCTCCTAGGTTCTTGACCCTGCAGAAGAGATAGCTTGTCTCGTTGAGCCACATGTCATCTATCATCAGGTCGGGTGTGGGGCCCCTGGTCCCAGTGTCTCCGCTCCCCTGGAAAGCGGGCATGCTGAAAAGAATAGTTATGAATAGAACCCACACTACATGCCTGGATATTGTATATTCCTTCATAAATCTGCCCGGATTATTGAATTGTAACTGGGTTATTAATATCTTTGTATGAGAAATCACACCGTTTCCATATTTTCATATAATATCCATCGGAACTCGCTCGGATATGAAATGGCCGTTATTCAAAGCTCATGCTCTAATTCGCTGAAGGGGCCCTTTTTGTGAGAAAGCATTGAAAGTATCTTTTCAAGCGCTCCCTTGACGATCTTCCTCTCTTTCTCGGATGGGCCCATCTCCTCGAACTCGTCCTCGTCGAGTATCAGATAAGATCCGTCCGGCCGGACCCATATATCAACAGCAAGGTCCCTCCAATTGATGATACCTTCGCCCATCTCCGGGGGATAGGTGACGTTGCAGTAGAAACCCTTCAATTTTCCGTTTCGGTCGGCGATCAGGAATATATTGAAGTTCTCCCGGAAGTAGAAGGTCTCGATCCAGACATCATCTGGTTCGAATATTACATATCCGAGGTCAAGGGGCTCCCTTGACCATCCCGTATCGATGGATATGTATTCATCGGTCTTTTCGCGGAGGGTTCCCGAGTACTCTATCTTGACGGAACCGTCGGGGGTTATCTTCTGGACCCTGAACATTAATGCCATTGATGTAAGTAAATATCGCTTGCATTATGTGGTTTTTCATCGAAGAACGATTGGACTTGATCATTGAAAACAATAAATACCGGGTCGAAGCCAGATATGTGGAATCCAACGGTCACACCGGTTTAATATTCCGAAGTCCACTCCGTATCAGGATGATAATATGAGGAGAATGATGACTTTACTGACCATTGCGCTTCTCGCTCTTGGAGGTGCCATGTTTTTATTTCACCAGGTGGAGGCTGGAGACAGTGTGCCCACGATCTATGTCACCCATTCTCCGGCTCAACCCTGGGGTTATAATCAGTTCTCGAAGTTACGGGTAACACCCGTGTTCGATGATGACGATCCGGGAGACACTCTGACCGTGAGCGTGAATATGGACTATGAGATCGATCATAATTCGACCATCCGGAAACAACTTCCATTCTTCAATTTTACCAAGGGGTACAATTGGGATTTCGATAATACGACTGGTGAATTCTGGATGCAGCTATATGACCAGAACATCTGGTGGGATGGGTATAAAATGCATAAAAGCGTGCCACTGGTGATAGCTTTCGAGGTGGAGGACCAGGATGGGAATAAAGCGAATGCGTCCATCTTTTATCTCCTGGATGATGTCAACGAAGAACCGGAAAAACCGGACTGGATATATCACACTTCAGACCCGAATTACGTTGGGGAGAATGTCACCTTCTGGGTGGACGAGGTTTCGGATCCTGAAAATGATACACTGAAATATCTATGGGATTTCGGAGATGGTGCCACGGATATTGGCAGAGTGGTCAACCATTCCTTCTCCAAGAGAGGTTGGAAGACCGTACAAATGTGGGTTGAGGATGATGAGTTCCAGACCGAAAAGATCTCCTTGAGGATAGAGATCTTGGAATCCGAGGTTAACTGGAACGAGTTGGATGATGACGAGGATGGAGCTGAGAACGGGGATGACGCATTTCCCAGCGATCCGGCCGCTTCTGTGGATTCGGACGAAGACGGTTACCCGGATGCATGGAATTTCAACAAGACATCCGAAGATTCCACCACAGGACTCGAACTTGATGAATTTCCGAACGATCCTACCGAATGGAAGGATACGGATGAGGATGGTTACGGGGATAACTCGGATGAGTTTCCGGAAGATCCCGCTGAATGGAGAGACACCGATGGGGACGGGGTTGGGGACAATACCGATCATTTCCCACTGGACCCAACTAAAACGGTCGATCCGAACAAAACAGAGGGTTATGAGGATAGTGACGGCGATGGGGTGGTCGATGTAATAGATGCTTTCCCTACAGACCCGGCGGCAAGTATAGACACAGATTATGACGGGTATCCCGACAGCTGGAATCCGGGTATGTCAGAGGCGAACTCCACCACCGGATTGAAACTCGACAGGTATCCGAATGACAGGGACAGGGCTTTGCCTCCCGATGACGGATTCCCATATGCGACGGTCGGTGTCATATCCGGTATTATCATCCTAATTATCCTGGTCGTCTTGTCAATGGCTTTCGTGGTAACCAAGAGAAGGAGAGAGAGATCCGGAAGCGAGTTTGAGCTTCAGAAATACCTCATCAGGGGCATGGAGGAAACACCAGAAATTGAGGACACCATCTCGAACCTCAGGAAGCTTAAGAAAGCAGGAAAGATAAGCCATGAAACCTATGACAGGACATTGGCACTGATCGAGGAGAAACAGGAGGATAGCCTGATAATGAAAGGTAAGCTCTGACCGGAGGACAAGGCATAATGGAAGCTTCCAGCGGATCACTGGAACATGCAACAAGGTCAAGACTGCTCGACCTCATCAAGAGAGAACCCGGTCTCTCAATGATGGAGATAGTGAACTCCCTCGGCCTTGCTGAGGGGACCCTTAGGTACCATCTGAAATACATGGAAAGAAAGGAAATGATCCAATCTGAGAGGATAGACGGTAGAAAGAGATACTTCTCTCCAGGGACCAAACATAAAAAAAAGTTGAGAAGGGAGAAGCTTGAGATCGGGCTTACCGAAAAGCAGAGGAGGCTTCTGGAACTAATAGGGAACAATCCCGGTATCGACCAGAAGAGACTCTGCATACTGTCAAGGTTCAACAGGTTCGTCGTATCATACCATTTGGACAAGTTCGGGAAGCTTGGTCTGGTGAAGAAAGAGAGGTCCGGCAGGAATGTACTCTATTTCAAGACCGACGAGAATGAGCTGAGAAGACGTATCATCTCCGCCATGGTGGAGGACCTTTCAAAGGGTAAGATGGACGAGGATAGATTCCTCCGCTTGATGGAAGATCTGGAAAAAAAGTAGAAGAAAGGGGTTTTGATTCGACATTCGATGTTTAAAGTGCTCGAGGAACCGACCTTAGGTTCAATAGGTGGGGGGAGCAGAGCTCCCCCCTTAAATATCTTAGGAGGTGATCCATCCGCAGGTTCCCCTACGGATACCTTGTTACGACTTAACCCTCCTTGCGAAATCGCGATTCGAGAAGGACAAGAATCCCACCCTCATCGAAACTCCACTCGGATGGTTTGACGGGCGGTGTGTGCAAGGAGCAGGGGCATATTCACCGCAGGATGTTGATCTGCGATTACTACGGAATCCAGCTTCACGAGGGCGGGTTGCAGCCCTCGATCCGAACTACGGACGGGTTTCAAGATTACCTTCCCCTCTCGGGGTGGGAACTCTTTGTCCCGGCCTTTGTAGCGCGCGTGTTGCCCAGGGGATTCGGGGCATACTGACCTACCGTTGCCCTTCCCTTCCTCTGGTTTTGCACCAGCGGTCCCCATAAAGTACCGTTCCCCCGGAGGGAAACATGGCAATTATGGGCAAGGGTCTCGTTCGTTATCTGACTTAACAGAACGCCCTACGGTACGAACTGACGACGGCCATGCACCACCTCTCTACCAATCAGGTAAAGTCATCAGCTTGACCTTCATATGGCAGTCGCCCCTGGTGAGTTTTCCGGCGTTGAATCCAATTAAACCGCACGCTCCTCCCGTTGCAGTGCTCCCCCGCCAATTCCTTTAAGTTTCAGTCTTGCGACCGTACTCCCCAGGCGGTGCGCTTAACAACTTCTCTCCGGCACTGGATGCCCACTAAGGACCCCCAACACCAAGCGCACAGCGTTTACACCCTGGACTACCCGGGTATCTAATCCGGTTCGCGCCCCAGGGCTTCGTCCCTTACCGTCGGACCCGTTCTGGTCGGACGCCTTCGCCACCGGTGGTCCCCCAAGGATTACAGGATTTCACCCCTACCCCTGGAGTACCTCCGACCTCTCCCGGTCCCAAGTCCGGCAGTCTCCCCAGAATTCGTTGAGTTAAGCCCAACGATTTACCCAGAGATTTACCGGACCGGCTACGGACGCTTTAGGCCCAATAATAACGATCACCACTAGGGCCGCTGGTATTACCGCGGCGGCTGGCACCAGTCTTACCCAGCCCTTACTCTACTAGCGTTTTAGACTAGTAAACAGCATACACAGAGTGCATGCACTTGGAATCCCCTCGTCGCGCTTCCGCGCATTGCGAAGTTTTCGCGCCTGCTGCGCCCCGTAGGGCCTGGACTCGTGTCTCAGAGTCCATCTCCGGGCAACTGCTCCCACAGCCCGTACCCGTCGTCGGCTAGTGAGTCCATTACACTCACTACAACCTGATAGGCCGCAGACCCATCCTGAAGCGCCGTAGCTTTCAGCCTAGGAACATTCCAGTATCGAAGACCTATGGGGTATTATCCTCAGTTTTCCGAGATTATGCCCCGCTTCAGGGTAGGTTATCCACGTGTTACTGAGCGGTTCGCCGAGGGCCGAACCCTCTCGACTCGCATGGCTTAGTCGGATTCCAAGAGCGGTGACCGCCGGCAGGATCAACCGGAATTGGCAGATAGAAACATGCTTTCCATCTTCCTGCACACAACGATCGATTCGCTCGAGTTTCACTAACATCGAATGTCGGATGGGAGAGGTCACGGAAATATCCGGGTTTCTCCAACCCCTTTCTCATGTTCGCAGACAATGATGCTCCCGATCATCTGAGGCGGTACGCCATCTCACGGGATAACGCGTAAGTCTGCGGGTAAGAGCCCCTTAAAAGAGGTCTGGTATATAACCCTTCCTCTTCTGGGTCCCTGCTCCCCGAAGGCCCGGTTTTTCACCCAGCCAGGGGGGGGAGGTCAGCTAAAGAACATTTGCTATAAATACCTTTGTCAGAGCGGTGGTCCGGGTAAAAGGTCAGGGTCTGTATCAGATCGGTCCCGGAGCCCTTTACCCGGAATGCCGCTTCTACAATGGCCGATCCTCTATTGATTTGAAAAAAATGAACGGATCATCGAGGGTGAAGAAACGGAGACGATCAAGGATCAATCGATATTGGGCTCGTTGGAGAATTCGAGCTCTTCTTGCAGCTCGTTCACAACGAGCTTGAGTATCTGCTCGAAGGTCATGGACCTGAACTCCCTGATCCCACCGAGATCGGACTGGAGCTTCGCAACTATCTCGTCTTCTTCTCTGCTGATCTCTATGTGACAGATGGGCTCTTCCATCAATATTCCTCCGGTAGTTGTTGGGGCATCCAACCTCTATTATATCTAATATTCGGATGAACGGGCCCCTCTTCGGGATGCCCCATTCAATCACCCTTGGCACCATAAAGAATATAACAAGTCCGGGAAATGGGTGACGCAGAAGGAAAGGAGCGTTTCCACTTGAAGACCGGCGTCATATCATTGTTACTCGTATCCGCACTTCTTCTCGGCGGACCTGCCTTCCTCATGGAAGGCGGCGAGGCACAGGAAAAGGACATCGCGGAATGGACGTTCATGGTGTACATGGATGCCGACAACAACCTGGAGGATGCGGGCATCGATGACATGAACGAGATGGAGAAGGTGGGCTCCACCGACGATGTCAACATAGTGGTGGAGATGGACAGGATCGACGGTTACGATACGACCAACGGTGATTGGACCGGGGCCCGAAGGTTCAGGATGGAGGCGGACAACGACCCCTCCATCATCAACTCGCCGGTACTCCAGGAGCTAGGGGAGGTCAACATGGGCGACCCTGAAGAGCTTGTTTCCTTCGCCAAGTGGGCGGTCACCAACTACCCGGCGAAGAGATACGCAATGGTGCTCTGGGACCATGGCGGCGCTTTCAGGGGCATCTGCTACGACGATACGGTCCCCGGACTTCCCGAGGGCGAATACGATATGATCAACATGACGGAGCTCAACCTCGCGGCGGAGAGGATCTACCAGATAGCGGGTAACCGCAAGATCGATCTCTGGGGCTTCGACGCCTGCCTGATGGCACAGGTCGCTGTCCAGTACGAGCTGAAGGATTTCGTCAAGGTCGCAGTGGCCTCGGGTTACAACGAACCGGGGGACGGATGGCCATACGACCCGATCCTCGGACCTCTGGTGGAAGACCCCGGTATGGATGAGAGGGAGTTCGGAAAAATAATTGTGGATGAGTACATAATATCCTACGAGGACGGAGCGGAGGACCCGGAGGATTACCCCATGGTGACCCAGGCGGCCTTCGACATGACCAGGTTCGATGATCTCATCGTTGTTCTGGACCAGTTATCGGAGGAGCTTGCTTCCAGGGGCCCGGCAGGGGGGCTCCAGTATCTTACCCAGATATACCTTGCAAGGAAGAACGCCAACTCCTACGACATGGCAAACGTCTTCGTCTACGATCTCACGGGATATCCCCTATACGATGTCATCGACTTCACTCTTGAGCTCGAAAGATTGATCGCAAGCGCATTTCCGAGGAACACCCTTATCCTTGACCTCTGCAGACAGGTCAGGGACCTGATAAGAGATGACGGAAACCTTGACGAGAGCTTCATGTTCTACTCCAGGGCCGACAGGTGGCATCCCGATGCGAACGGCCTGTCCATGTACTTTCCCAACAGGGAGAGCGACCAGCTTTCCCTGACACAGGTCCCTACCAACTATCTCCTCTCCTACGAGGAAACGGGATATGCGAGGCAGCATCTCTGGGATGAGTTCCTGCACGCATACTACGGTATCGACCCCATCGAGGACTCGAAGCCCACCATCATGTTCACGGGTCCGGATTTCAACCGGACCGTCCTCCAGTCAGAAGGCATACTGACGATCACGGGGATAGCTTACGACCGGGAAATGATCGACCGGGTCGAGATCAGGGTTGACGGAGGGGACTGGACGACACTTCCGGGGATCACCGGACAGGGAAGGGTTGTATGGATAGACCCCGTGGACGTTTCCTTGCTTGAACCGGGCGTTCACGTTTTCGAGGCCAGGGCCCGGGACAGACCTTCCAACTCCGACCCTGGAACACCAGGACAGATCACATCCATCGTCAGGACACAGATATACGTGGAGGAGATCGACCTCGATATCGAGGAGGAGTGGGAGATACCGTCCTGGGTTGTGAACGGGTTCATACTGATGGTGATCATTTCGCTTGTGGCCCTCGGTGTCATTATTTTCCGTGGAAAGAACCGCTGATAGAAAGCAAGCCCGTGGAGAGGTTTTCCTGACTTGCCGGGTATCATTCCAGGTAGTTCATGGGAAGGAGGTCCTTCTCGAGAAGGGTCACCTCGGTCTGGTCCAGGGCATCGGGCGAAAGTGCCACCATGAGGATGCATTCCGACTGGGACACATTGTCGACCAGCTGTCTCAGGAATCTCAGCACGGAGTTGAACTTGTTGTTCGTGAGGAGATACTCCAGTCCATCGAGGAGTATCACTCCGTCCATGTGAGATTCCATGAACTCCTCCATGAGAGACATTATGAACTCCAGAATGGGAAGAACGGTCTGGATATCCCCGTGGATCTCCTTGCCGGTCAACCATATTGAGCCGGATTCCTTCAGGTCATACTTCCTTGAGAGGATCTTCGGATTGGTCCGTGAGATGGACAGGCCCGGTTTACCCTGGTCGATGAAATACTTGTAGAGCAGGAAGAGCCTGTCGGGTCTCTTCTCCTCTATGAGGTATGATAGTCCGGGAGTGAGGCTTTCCGCGGAACTTACGGGGTCCCATTCCTTTATAGGCGCAGCCGGCATATCCTCTTCCTCTTCCGGTTCTGCGACATGAGCGGACTCTTCCGGGACGGGCTCGGCCTCCTCCGGTTCCGGTTCCCGGGATGCGGTCCCCATCTCCTCGAGACGGGCCCATATCCGATCTGTCAGCTCCTCCTTGACGCCTATGGAATCCAGACCATACTGGGCGCAGAGATTTCTCAGCTCTCCCTTGGTGAGCTCAAGGAGGTCCTCCTTCGATCTGATCGCATCCCTGGTCTGCTCCCGTTTTGCCTTGACTATCTCGGAGATGGCCTTTTTCGAGTAATCTATGGCTGTCTCCTTCTTGGACATCTTGAGGGCATACTTGGCTTCGCTGAGATACTCCTCTGCAAGGGAGGTGTCCACGCCCTCCTTCCTGGCCTGGATCACCAGCTTGCGCCCTCTCTCGATTATGTTGAGGATCTGGATGAACTCGGCATCACCGCTTCTCATTTCCCAACCTCGGCCAACCCAGGAAATATCATAGTCCGTATTATAATTTGCCCGTTTTACCCATGTTTTCGGCTCCTCCCGGTTTCCGGGAACGGGTATCGAAATCCTCCATGTCATCCTCAAGCCGCCTCCTGGAAAAGAGCTGCTTGACGAAATAGAACAGGATCAGAAGAAGTACACCGACTATGATCAGGGTCCAGTACCAGGGTGTGACGGGAGGTTCTTCGGGATGGTCCTCCGGGTCCCGGGGATCGGTCCCCCTGTTCTTTTCCCGCACGTTCGACCACCCGTCCCGGTCGGGATCATCGTTGGGGTCGTCTTTGAAAGGAAGCGTTCCGTGAGCGGATTCCCAGAGATCGTCCATGCTGTCCCCGTCGCTGTCCTTTTTCCCGGGGTCCGTCAGATTGTACATCTCCGCCATCAGGTCCAGACCGTCCTCATCCGGATCAGGATCGATCTCACTATTCTCGACACCGTACTTCTCCTCCCAGCTGTCATCGAGACCGTCGAGGTCCGTATCATTCCAGCCCGTGATCGGAAGGAGCATATCCTCCGTGTATGATGATACCCCATCCTCTCCCTCCAGGGCATAAAGGATACGGAGAGAGATATTCCCCCTGGCATAGGGTCCGGGCATCTCGAACTCGAAGTTGCTGCCATCCCTTGACACCGGCTCCAGTATCCAGGTGGACGATGTGCTGGGGTATCCACTCTCAAGGAGGAGGGCGCCATCTCCCTGCCATTTAACGGATACGGTAAATATTTCCCCCACATCCGCATGGTCCCGATCCATCGAAATGAGGGGGGGTTCCGGGGTATCGCTTCCCGATATATTCCCCGTCTGGAAAATGGACAGGAAGAGAGCAAGGAGCAGGGCCCCCGCGGGATTCACCCCCCGGAGCTTCATCTTTTTCATGGCACCCCTTTAGCAGACCATGTATTTATCTGGTTCGTAACGTCCAGTGCCGAACCGGGTGGGACGGCAGAATGAAGAAGGCCCGTTTTGGTCCGTGTCAGGACCGAACATCCATATGGAACACGCCGTTTTCCGGACCCTTTTCCCTGACCTTTTCGATAACCGCACCAGTGGTCTCCATGACCGGCTTCTTCAGGTCCTGCACCGGAGATTCGGAGGGGAGGTCCAGAAGAACGGGGCCGGCCGCGCAGCAAGTGCTGAACTCGTCCTGCCCGTTTTCGTAGTGATCGTTCATGGATATGCTGCCGAGGTTCTTCGACTTGTCGAAATAGATGGCGAAGGTGTTCTTGGTGAAGTTGTTGCCGTATATGGAGCCGTTGAAAACGGATCTGTCGAAATATATCCCGTAGCTCCCGTTTGCAATGAAATTGCCGCTGATGTTCTGAACCGTGGTTGAGTGGTAGAACTTGATGTTGTAGGTGTTGTTGTGTATCTGATCGTCGCTGACATCACCTTCTGCCATTGAATGGAAGTAAGAGAGCCCGTATTGGTTATTGTATATCTCGTTGTAGCTAAGGGTATCGTTTGCGTCCGAGAGATAGTACTTCACGCCCCAGGTGTTGTCGGTCACGAGGTTCCGTGATATCAACGATCGGGATACGGAGTGCTCGAAAAGAATACCGTAGGTTGTATTGAATATCCTGTTCTGGTCGATCCTGTCGGAGTTGTTGGAGTGGTAGTACTTTATTCCGTAGGTATCGTCGTGTATCTGGTTCAGGGATATTACACCCCATCCGGTGGACTTGTAAATGTATATGCCGTATTTGTTGTATGACAGGTTGTTGTCGATGATCGAATTGTTGTTTATGGAACAGGCCGTCTTTATTCCGTAGGTGTTGTTCTGGATATGGTTCCCGCCTATCTTGTCCTCACCCATCGACCACTCGAACCACATTCCGGCGCTGTTGTTGTGTATCCGGTTCGCTGCCACAGCATCGTAGTTCCTTGACCGGTCATGGTAGATCCCGTAGGTATTATCGTGGATATGGTTCCTCGCTATCATGCTCCAGCTGTTTGAGTGGCTGAAATGGACCCCGTGCTCGTTATCGAAGATCTCGTTCTGGACATACATGTCCGTGGCGTTCGAGTGGTGGTAATATGAACCATACATGTTCGAATTGAAAGTGTTCAGCAGAATGTAGGAACTGCTGAGGCTTTGGTCCATGTATATCCCATATCTCGAATCCCAGAAATCGTTGGAGATAACCCGGTCCCCGGGTGAATGGTAATGGTGGCAGATCCCTATCCACAGGTCGTGGAACTGGTTATCCACGAACCATGTGGCGCTCTGGCCCCACTTGAAGTAGATGCCGTATTTCAGGTCGCTGAAGGAGTTCCGGGATATCCTGTCCTGGGATTTGGTGTTGTTGAAGAAGACTCCGTAATTCACGTCAAAAATATCGTTTCCGTGGAGGATCATGTCGGTGAACGACCTGTCGATGAAGATCCCGTACAACCCATCGCCGATATCGTTCCATGAGACATTGTCGTTGATGGTCGATCCGTTGTAGTACATTCCCAGGTGATTGTCCCTGAGATCATTCCAGAGTATCCTGTCCATGCTCATGGATCCCTCTTTGAACATCCCCACTTGGTTCTTCTGAACAGTATTGTTCCTGAAGAGGTTCCGGGTAGAGCATCCGTCATGGTAGATGCCGTGGAAATTGTGGTAGATCCGGTTGAAGCCGAAGACGTTCGTACCCTTCGTTCCGTTCAGAAGTATTCCGATCTTGTTCTTTGTGATGGAGTTATTCAGGACAAGGTTCCCGACCTCGTTTACACCGAAGAGGATGCCTTCCTTATTGTTATCGATTGTGTTGTACTGTATCAGATTGCCTGATGCTCCCATGCTGAGAACTATTCCCTTCTCGTTGAGGAATACGGAGCAATTGGATATGTTCGAATGTGAAACGCCGTGAAGTTCGATGCCAATGTTTCCCGGCCTCTTCCCCGGGGAGTATACGCTGATGCCGGAGATGTTGACATGGTCCGCGGTGATGTTCATGACGATCCCGTGGGGTTGACCATCCACCTTTGTCGAGCCGGCCCCCTTTCCGATGATCGTGAGGGTCTTGTTGACGACCACGCTCCCGATGTATGTCGTCGAACCCTTCAGATAGATCGTATCACCGGGCGAGGCATCGTCTATCAACTCCTGCAGGTTGTATTCCTTGTCCTTCTTCTTACCGGGGTTGTCATTTTCATTTCCGCAACCACCCGTATATATACTTCCCAGAGTGACCGAGACGAGACCAATTATCACCATGATCGCAATAACCGTACCCGGGTATCTTTTCCCCTTCATAACATCACCCGTAAAGGATCGGTGCCCGTATCCTGAACCGGATACTATCGGGTATATCCCCAGCAAAGATTGGTATGGAAATGGACCATATTAAAGATTGTCAGAACAGGTATGTATATCTATGTACCGTCGGTGATCTGCCAGAAGGCAGGACTATACCATAATCTCCCTTCCGCATTCGGGGCAGACCCCTTCTCTCTTTCCGCAGGAACCGTGAAAGAGAGCGCCGCATCTGCACTCGATATTTCTTCCCTCACCAGTTACGGGCCTCAGGCAGATGTCGCAGGATAGACCCTCTCCTGCGATCTTTCCGGTGGGCCCTTTTCCGGTTTCCTCCACCTCCGTCATGACTCCCGAAGAGCGGATGAGGTCGAATACAACGTAAAAGACGAATGAAAGAAGGGCCACCGCCACGATGGCGGCCGATCCCAATGACAGATACAGGAAGATGTCCGTGCTCGAACGTGTCTGCCGGACGGGGGCGACGGTCACATTGATCGTGGACCAAGACGTGTTGGACCCGTCGAAAGCTTCGAGCAGGATCGTATGGTTGCCGGGTGACAGATAGGCCTCGAGGTCCTCCCCCCGGGTCACCTCAAGCCCGTCGAAGAACCATCTGAGACAGACCCCGCTTCCGGAGGTATCCGGAACCATGGCCCGGAACCCGTAGAGACCGGGCTCGACGGGTCCGTCTTCCGGCAGCTCATGGGTGATCCCCACCTGTAAAGGCTCTTCTGAGGATTCCTCCGCCGATGCCACTCCTGCCAGGATCGAAAAAACGATCGCAAGAAGTGCCAACGATACGGGGAGGGCCAATGCTCGGTCGCCTGAAACGGACACCATATCAACACACTCGGACCGTTCATTAGATGCGTGTATAGATAAGGCTTTCCCGGCCAATTTCACGGGGAAAAACATTGGCTTTATATTCGATAGAGCGTTACACACGGGTGGGGAGGACACCACAATGACAGACCTTGGTAGGTTCTTCAGACCGAGAAATGTTGCAGTGATAGGGGCTTCCTCGAACCCGGGCAAGATCGGGTTCAAGACGTTCAACAACCTGGTCAAGGGAGGTTACAGAGGAGGCATGTTCCCGGTGAATCTTGCCGGTGAGGACGTCTGCGGCCAGAAAGGGTACAGGTCCCTCGAGGAGATCGAGGCCGGGATAGACCTGGCCCTGATATGCATACCCGCGAAGTTCGTAAAAGGATCGCTCGAGGACTGCGGGAAGAAAGGTATTCCCTTTGTCGTTATCATCACCTCGGGCTTCAGGGAGATCGGAAATGTCGAGGGGGAGCTGGAGCTTATCGAGATCGCAAGAAGATACAACATCAGGATCCTCGGGCCCAATGTCTTCGGGATGATCTACACCCCGGCGAACCTCAACGCCCAGTTCGGCAACGAGAAGGTGCTCCCGGGAAATGTGGCCATAATCACACAATCGGGTTCCCTGGGAATAGCCCTTATGGACAGGGTGTTCCAGGAGGGGATCGGCGTTTCGGCCATGACATCCGTCGGTAACAAGGCCGACCTATCGGACGAGGAGATCCTCGACTTCCTCTGCTCGGACGAGAACACGAGGATAATCCTGATGTACATCGAGGGATTGAAGGACGGCAGGGAGTTCATCCGGAGGGTGAAGGAGGTCTCCAGGGTCAAGCCCGTGATCATCCTGAAATCCGGACGGTCCAAGGCTGGGGCCAAGGCCGTTGCCTCCCACACGGCATCACTTGCCGGGGCCGACAGCCTCTTCGATGCCGCCTTCAAGCAGGCGGGGGCGATCCGGGCTCCCACATTGAGGGAGGCGATCGACTGGACGAGGGCTCTTAACGATCTCCCGCTTCCGGTTGCCGATGATATTATCGTGATCACAAACGGCGGCGGTTTCGGCATTCTTGCCATCGACGAGGTCGGGCTCTCGGGCCTTCCGCTGTTCTACAACATGGAATGGATAACGGAGAAACTGGGCCCTCTGCTCCCTCCGTTCGCATCCCTCAACAATCCGGTCGACATCACCGCACAGACACCGCCAGAGGGTTACATCAAGTGCCTCGAGACTGCAATGGCGGAGGAGAGCATCGGTTCCGTTGTCGGGATCTACGGTGCCACCGCGGGGGTGGATGTCGAGGGGTTCACCAGAGGTCTGATAGATTCCATGAAGTGCCCCAAAAAACCGCTTGTCCTGTGCTACATCGGCGGCAGGGACGCCGACACCCAGATCAGGGCTTTCAACGCGGCGGGTCTCCCGGCCTTCTACTTCCCCGAGGAGGCTGTTTCCTCGCTGGAGGTTCTCTACAGGTACAGAAAATATAAAAATTCGAGGGAACTCGACCTTCCGCCACTGACGGAATGGGACCTCGGGAGGATAGGGAAGCTAATTGACAGGACAAGGAAGAAGGGGCAGCATTTCATGGATCTCGAGACCTCCCTGGAGTTTCTCAAGGCCGGACCTATCGAGCTATGCAACTACAGGGTTGTGAAGAGCATAGATTCCGCCGTGAAGGCGGCAAGGGAGATCGGTTTCCCGGTGGTGATGAAGGGGTCAGCCTCCGACCTGATACACAAGACTGAGAGGGGAGGTGTGATAACCGACATCGACAGCATCGAGGAGCTGGTCGTTGCCTTCGAGAAACTCGAGCCAATGTCCGAGAAGATCATAGTGATGGAGCAGATCAGCGGCAGGGAGGTCATTGCCAGTGCCATACGCGACGGTGTGTTCGGGCCCTCGGTGATGTTCGGTGTTGGCGGGGTCATGGTGGAGGCCATGAACGATGTCACCTTCCGGGTGGCCCCCATCGGGGAGATCGATGCCGTGGAGATGATGGACGAGATCAGGGGAAAGGCGATCCTCGGGGCCTTCAGGGGAAAGAAGGAGGCTGACAGGAAGAAGATAGCTCTTGCCCTCAAAGCCCTTGGAGATCTCCTGGTCCAGGTGCCCGAGATAACGGATATAGAGATCAATCCGCTCTTCATTTCGGAGAAGGGAGCGATAGCGGTGGACTGCAGGGTGAGGATAGAGTGATCCGGTCCCTTTGATGTGGCAAAAAAGCATCTTTTTTGTTCTATTGTTTAATGGTAACGTTAATCTTTGCATTTACAGTGCAAAGATTTCATTGATTCCTTGCATTTAAAATGCAAAGAGATATATGAAACTGGAGTGAACACCTCATCAAAGACTCCATGTTATTCATCGATCTTTCAACTCCAAAAATGAACTCACTGGAAGATCCTTGATGCCTTGGAATAGAGAGTGGTTGAGCAGTACCATCCCTCTACTATCAGTCTGTCAAGAGATTCACGAGCTTCCTCCTTTGAAATGAAGCCGCTCGATACAAGCTGCCTGAGGAGCCATTTGGTTCCCCTGTGCTTTATCTTCTCGACTTTGCATACTGCACGACCGTAGCTCTCATCCATTATTGCGATCCCGTTTTCCGAGAATGCAAGCTCGAGAACATCCATTTCTCCCATGGATAATGACCGGTTCTCCGAGAGTCTTGGTCGAACCGAATGACCTGTCACTTCAAGATCGCAGAAAAACTCGTTTCCGATCGCTCAGAGCATTGATTCCACCGCATCCCATATCTTGTCGGCGATCTCCACCTTTCTCAGCGAAGCGTCGATGACGATCCACCTGGTCTTCAAGGACTCCGGAAGATGCTTTCCCCTGGACAGCTCCAGAAATGTCTTCCTGACACCCTCCTGGAAGCTCTCGTCCTCCTCGAAATACTCGAAATCGTCGCCTCTTTCCTTCATCCTTCTCCTTGCAAGGGAGGGCTGGATATCCATGAGTATGACCAGATCGGGTCTGTCCGCATACGCGTTGATATTCGCTACCCAATCGATGTCGATGGTCTGCCCCTGGTAGGCAATGGAGGAGTACACATACCTGTCGCTGATCACGATGTAGTCGTTATCCAGGGCAGGAAGTATCTCCTTGTCCAGGTGCTCCATCCTGTCGGAGGCGAACAGAAGCGCCAGGGATTTATCCTCGAGGAACGGGTCCGACATATGCTCCCGGACCATCTTCCCTATCGGACCCTTGGTGGGTTCCGACGTGAGCCTTGGCTCCTTTCCGATCTCCTTCAAATGTTCGAAAAGAAGCTTGGCCTGTGTTCCTTTACCGCACCCATCAATACCTTCGATGACGATGAACGGGGCCATCCATTATCGATTGACTAAATGGTATAAAAAATTGCCCCCATCAGGGGGCTTTCGGGATAATATCGAGCGGTTCAGGCCAGCTTTCTGAGGGCCAGGACCAGCAGGTCCCAGAAATCGCTGACCGAAGGTATCCGCACCCTCTCGTCAGGGGAGTGCGGGTTCTCTATCTGGGGCCCCATCGATGCCATGTCCATGCCCGGGAACTTCTCTCCCACGATGCCGGTCTCGAGACCGGCATGGATCGCCTTTATCTCGGGTTCGATCTTCCATAGCTCCCTGGCCGATTCCTTGAGGGTCGCTAGGACCTTCGAACCGAGGTCCGGAAGCCAGCCGGGGTATGCCTTTCCCCTCTCAGCCCTTCCGCCGGCAAGAACTGTAATGGCTTCTATCCTGTCTCTTAGGGCCTCTAGCTGGGAGCCCGATGAGGACCTCGAGGCGAGCTGGGTGTAGACCTCTCCCTCCGTCCGTATCTTGGACATTGATGTGGAGGTCTCCACCAGGTCTTCGATGTCGGGGCTCATCCTGTAGACCCCGTGGGGGAGCGCCACAATGAGGTGCAGCGTCCTCCTGGAATCCTCCTCCGTCATGGTTCGATCTGGAAGGTCGACATCCTTCATCTCCATGGCCATACCGGGTTCGAGGGACCTGTACTCGAACTTCACCTCCTCGAAGGCATCCTGTATCGTCTTCAACAGGGGGCCCTTTTCACCCTTTGTTACGATCGTTGCCTCGACCTCTCTGGGAATTGCATTGTGCTTGTCGCCGCCTGTGAAATTCGCAATGCTGAATTCATGCTCTCTTGCCGCTTTCCAGAGGATCCTTGCCAGTAGCTTGACCGCATTGGCCCTTCCTAGGTGGATGTCAACTCCGGAATGGCCTCCCTTCATGCCGTAAAAATTCATGTGGACCGCCCTTCCCTCCGGATCCTCCCAGAGTACAGGAAGGGTTATCTCGGATTCTCCCCCGCCGGCGCATCCGACATAGATCGCACGTTCCTCCTCGGTATCGAGGTTGATGAGCATCCTGCCCTCCAGCATGTCCTCGCCAAGAGCGAATGCGCCGGTGAGACCTGTCTCCTCGTCAACGGTGAACAGTGCCTCGATGGGCCCGTGCACGATATCCTTCGATTCCAGCACGGCAAGTGCGGCGCAGACACCGATGCCGTTATCGGCACCAAGGGTGGTTCCGGTGGCATAGAGATAGTCGCCTTCGGTCCTGAGCTTGATGGCGTCCTTCTCGAAATCGAAGACGACGTCGCGGTTCTTCTCGCAGACCATGTCCACATGACCCTGGAGAACGATGACGGGGGCCTTCTCGTGGCCCGGTGTGGCAGGCTTCTTCACGACGATGTTCCCTGCCTTGTCCTTTCTGTACTTCAGTCCCAGTCTATCCGCGACCGAGACCACGTATTCGATAGCCCCTTGCTCGCTCTTCGAGCAGCGGGGTATCTGTCTGAGCTCATCGAAATGCTTCCAGAGAAGCCGGGGTTTTATTCCTTCCAGTACAGGGTCCATGATGATCACCGATTCGATATAGTGGAATGTGTCCGGAGTACCCTGAAGGTGGGTAATAACTGTTTTGCCGAATGAGGGGAGGGGCCCTTGAATGACCCAAAGCATGTTCAGAGCCGATCCTTTACCCTCCGGTAGGATATCACGGCAACGGCCAGCCACAGAAGGAAGGGGATCATGGGTTTCTGCCTGGTCGGAAGCACCAATGTCCTGAGTGAATCGAGAAAATCCTCTAGCTTTGATAGCTGTTTGAGGTGATCTCCCCCGGCCTCCATGACGAGCCCGGACATCCTGTTCTCGATCTCGACCATTGCGCTCTCGAAGCGGGCTGTCGCTGCCAGACGGGTCCCGTCAAGGTACTGGGTGGCGGTTGATATCTCGGCAACCGTGCTCAGCCCGTTCAGGAACATGTCGTATGCGTCCTTCTGTTCGAAGGTCCTGAGGTCCTCGAGGGTGTTCATGAGGGGGAACACCGCGGATATCACCCTCGCGAGTATGTTCCTCTTCAGGATCTCCGGGTCGGATTCCAGGGTGAGGATGGCACCCTGAAGTTTCAGGCTGTCCTGTATCAGTGCCTCAACCGGTTCGAGCAGGTCGTCTCTCTCCCCGTCCCGGACCATGATCTTCAGTTTCCGGGCCTCCCGGACCATGTTGAGCGCATGACCCGAGGTGGGATCAACCAGGAAAAGAGCGCATGCCTCGTCCATACCCCTGGAGGAGATCTCGTTCATATCCGGGCCTCATAAAAGAGCAAGGGGGGCTTGGGCCCCCCTTAAGGGCGGATCACTCCGCGTCTTTTGCCTCCACATCCATATCTTCTTCTCCGAACCTCGATTCAACCACGTTCCGGATGAGCTTGGTCACGTCCACACCGGTAAGGGACTGCACCAGGGCGGGCATCTGGGCGGCGATGTCAACGGTCTTGTTCACGAAACCGTTCGGACCCTGATCGCCCATGACGATGACCTTGTCGACCCCCTCCAGCGAGGAAGCCGCTGCCCTGACGATATCCGGCAGCTGATCGATCACGAGCTGGGTGATGGCCGCGTCGCCGTACTTGCGCCAGGCAAGGGCCTTCTTCTCCATCGCCTCTGCCTCGGCAAGCCCCTTAGCCTTTATGGCAGATGCCTCCGCTTCTCCCTTGAGCCTTATGACATCGGCCTCTGCGGTCCCTTCTTTTCGGATCTTCTCTGCCTGACCCTGGGCAAGCTTCTCCAGCTTCTCCATCTCTCCATCGGCAGTGAGCTTCAGATGGGTCTGGGTCGCCTCCGCCTGACGTATGGTCCTGATCTTCTCCGCCTCCGCTATTCTCTCGATCTTGCCCTTTTCCCCGTCGGCTTCCGCTATCTTGGCATCCGCAGCCGCCCTTGCGGGAACGACCTGCATCGCTTCTTGCTCCTTGGTCTTGCGGTCTATCTCCTTCTCCTGGAGCTCGATCTTCTTCTTCTTCTCCTCGATCTCGATCTGGACAGCTTCCTTGATCAGCTCCTGGCGCCTCTTTTTATCCTGGAGCTCGAAGGAGATATCGCGGTTCGCCTTTGCGACCTCGACCTCTGCCTCGGCGTTCTGCTTGGTGATGTCCCTGGATTTGTGGAACAGCGCCACCTGGGCCTCTGCCTCGGAGTTGGCCCTCTCCGCCTCCCTTGCGGATTCCGCCTCCTTTATGGTGGCCTCCTTGTTGGCGATGGCCTCGCCGATCCTGGCGTCCCTCTTGACCTCGGCGGTCTTCTTCTTTCCCAGGGCCTTGATGTAACCGTACTGGTCATCTATGTCCCTGATGACGAATGATCTTATCTCGATGCCCATGTTCCTCAGGTCCTTTGCCGCCTGGGACTGGACAAGAGAAGCGACCGCGTCCCTGTCGGAGTTGATCGCCTCTATGGTCATGGTGGCGCAGATCCCCCTTACATGACCCTCCAGGGTCTTCTGGGCGATGTCGTTGATCTCCTTGTCTGCCTTGTGAAGGAGCTGTTCCGCCGCTGTGTAGAGCGAAGCCTCGTCGGATGCAATCTTGACCTGGGCCACGGCCTTGACGTTCATCTGTGCCCCGGATGTCTTCACATCGGTGACGATATCCGCCACGGTGATCTCGAGCGTCCTCACGTCCAGGGGCAGATGGTCAAAACCCTGGACCACGGGCAGTATGAACCTGCCTCCTCCCGAAAGAACGTTGTAACCCCTTGCTCCCTTCTTGGTCCCTTTGCCGTATACCACCATTGCCTTGTCGGGCGGAACGATCTTGTACCTGGCAAGCCAGATCCCAACGAGTATCGCTGCGACAACGACAAGGAGTGCGACCACAAGACCAACCACTACCAGACTGATTGCCATTTTCTCATCTCTCCCTTTTTTTATTGCTCTTTTTTGAAGCGTTCCTCTTCTTCCAGTCCGAGACCGTCATGACCCTGACGGTATCCCCCTGGACACCTGTTATGATGATCGAAACATTATTCGGTATCTGTTTCTCGGAAACTGCGGGGACCAGTGTTCTCCCCCTCTGCTCGGTGAACAGTATTATCTGCCCCTCCTGACCCGGGTTAATGGGCACGGATACCGTTCCCTTCTTGCCCACGAGATCCTGGAATTTTACGGTGGAATCCGCGGAGAATGTCTTGAGGAAATAGTTCATGATCAGGAATATCAGGGCGGAACAGATTAGCGAGCCGATCCCGGCCACAAAAGGGGTTGCAATGGGATTGAATTCGAAATATGTAAGAATTGCTCCGACCCCGCCCATGAGCGAGGTGAAGGAAAGGATCATGGGAATGGAGAGAGGGCCCATTCCGGAAGCGTCTCCCAGATCGAATCCCGTATCAACATCCAGGTCCACATCGGGAGCGCCGCCTCCGATATCGAGATCGAGTCCTCCGAAGATGAACATCAGGAGCAGGATCGCCAGACTGGCCACTCCCATTATCACGTATACGTAGAAGACCCAATCGATCATCTTCTCCCACCTCTCTTCTGATATTCAAGCCACTCCCTGCACCGCTCCATGTTGATACGGTAGGTCTCCTCCCCGGGATCGATGTCCTGTGCTTTCTTGAAGTATGTCATGGCCCTCTCGTACTTCTGGCTGTCCATGAGGGCGAGTGCATACTCGTTGAATAGAAGAGCCCTCTTCTTGTCCCTGGCGGAGGCTGCGTAGACCTCATGCGAGATTGTCGGTGTCCGAGGCTCCAGGGATGAAGCTGATACCGCCATCACGGGCTCCCGGGAAACCTCCACCTTCGGTGTTGTCATCGCGTTTCGGGACACCCCCGAACCCGTTCTCCCGCTTGGGACCCCGGTCTTCCGCTTGTGATAGGATATCTGGGGTTTGATCCTCTCACTTTCATACAGTTGATCATCGGTATCATTGCTTCTCGGAACACCCCACATTTCCAGGTATGTGGATTCCTTCCCCCATGTCTTCTCCCACTGTTTGCTCCTCTCTACCTTCAAGGTTTCCGGGGGTCTTGCCTGACCCACGTCCGGCCAATCCTCCTCTCCCGTGATCTCATCTATATTGGACACCCCTATGTTCCTGAATCCAACCGCACCTTTTTCCCTGAAGATCACGCCCTGGAGACGGGCATCGATCATCCTCACATGATCAAAGTTCAGACGGCGTCTGTGATCGAAGAAGAGCTTTCTGGACTGCAGTATCCTTGGCTTTCTGAACCTGACCTGACACTTCGATGTGTCAAAAAGCATCGGCATTCTTGAAGTTTGCGATTTGCTCTTCCCGGTTGAAGGCAAGGACACCTCACTCCTCGGAAACCCCTGATTCCCCTAATATGAAACCGGATTATGAATATAAATAACTTCTTGAAACGGGACTGGACCGGGGCCCCGCTCGTTACCTCTGGTCCTCCCTCTCCTTTCTCCTTCCGGTGATGAAGAACCCCGATTTCGGGGAGAGATAGTACATCTTCATCGTATATGGTTTCAACTTCCTGGAGAACGATACTTCCAGTTCGGTCTTGGTGTAGAGGCCGTGATTGTCGACGAGAAGGAGGACGGACTTGTCCCAGTTCCTGAGGTTCGAGAGCTCCCGGACCACCTCTTTTTCCAGGTTCTTGAGACCGTCGGTCTTGGAATACCGGCCGGTCTGATTGTTCTTTCTCCTTGCATACTGGATATCGGTGTTGAGCAGCACCGATAATCCTGCACCGGAACTGAACCTCCACGATGCCACCGAAGTGGGCCTCTTGCTGCTGAACCTTGAGGTAACGGCGAACTGCATGGAGGAAAGGTCAACGAAGGAGATATCGGCCCTTGGCCTTTCTCCTTTCTCGAAACCCAGTCCGAGGTGGAGCGGTGTTGTCCGTATGTTCTCCGTTCTTGCCTTCTTCTGCCTCCATCTTCCGTCCTTTCCGATGGTGAACCTGCCGGTCTCCACCTCGGTCAGTTCGGCCAGACACTTCATCCGGGAGTAGAGGTCCGAGACAATGTCCCATTTCGTGAAGTACCTGAACGGGGCTTCCTGATATTCCGACTTCAATTCATGGAAGGCGAGATCGAAGTTTTCCACGAAGGGTGATGACCATGATTTTTGCATATAGTCATGATACTAATTTCCTTATTTAATTATTCTTATTCCATCAATTTATAACATTAGCATTAAAAAATTGAAGTGTCCTTTTTATCACAAATGCAGCAAGATATATATCCCGGACTGTCTTTTCATTACTTGTGCAACTCTTATTGAATGTTCACACACCGGGTCTATAAAAATATGGTGCAAATAATAATATCAAATATCCAATATTAATCCAATAAAACACTTTATAATAATATTTTCATGGAATTGGAGCATTTCTGCGATAATATGATATCATAACACTCCTCTGGATGGGTGTCGACCAGTGCCCCACAACGTATTTATCTTAAAAGCATCATCGCGGCTCTGGTGATGACACACGGTGCTGGATAGTCTTGCTTCATCCCTGAGAGGGACGCTCAAGAAGATCGCCAATGCCTCTCACATCGACAAGGATGTGATCAAGGAGGTCGTGAGGGATATCCAGCGCGCACTCCTCCAGGCCGATGTCAACGTCAAACTTGTCCTCCAGATCACCAAGGAGGTCGAGAGGCGGGCCCTCGAGGAAAAACCGCCCGGGGGAATGAGCTCGCGGGAGCATGTCATCCGCATAATCTACGAGGAGCTCGTGAGGATCCTGGGAGAGGGGCGCGAGGTCACCCTCAAGAAGCACACCATCATGATGGTGGGCTTATACGGCCAGGGAAAGACCACCACCACCGCCAAACTCGCGAAGTTCTTCCAGAAACGGGGGCTCAAGGTCTCCCTGATAGCCGCCGACGTTCACCGGCCGGCAGCCTACGACCAGCTCAAGCAGCTCGCGGAGAAGATAAACGTGCCGATATACGGCAACCCCAAGGCGAGCAACGGGGTCGCCGTGGTGAAGAACGGGATGAAGCTTTTTGCGGATTCCGACATCATAATGATCGATACCGCCGGGCGCCATTCCCTCGAAGAAGATCTGATAAATGAGATGAAGAGGATCTCCAGGGCCGCAAACCCGGACGAGAAGTTCCTTGTCATGGACGCGGCTGTCGGACAGCAGGCCGGGCCCCAGGCCCAGGCTTTCCACAACGCCGTGGGGGTCACCGGGGTTATCATCACAAAGCTCGATGGAACCGCAAAGGGAGGGGGCGCCCTTTCTGCAGTTTCGATCACAAAGGCCCCCATCACATTCATAGGCGTGGGAGAGCACATCGACGATCTCGAGAAGTTCGAGCCCCCGAGGTTCATTTCCCGCCTTCTCGGAATGGGGGACCTCCAGACGCTCCTCGAAAAAGCGCAGGAATCCATGGAGGGGTCCGATGCCGAGACCGTGGCCCGGAAGATGATGACGGGCAGGTTCACACTCATCGACATGAAGGAGCAGATGGAGATGCTCTCGAAGATGGGGCCGCTTGACAAGCTCATGAACCTGCTTCCCCAGGGATTCGGCGGCATGCCCAAGGGTGCCATGGAGCAGCAGAACCCCCAGGAGACCCAGAAACGCCTCAAGAAGTTCAAGGTCATCATGGATTCAATGACGAGATACGAGCTGGAAAACCCAAAGGACATCAAATCCTCCAGGGTCAGAAGGATAGCGAGGGGAGCCGGGGTTGACCAGAAGGAGGTCCGGTCCCTCCTCAAATATTACAACATGTCCCAGAAAGCGGTCAAGGGGCTCACCTCGAACCGGAGGATGAGGAAGAAGCTCATGAAGCAGCTCCAGATGCCGGATATGCCGGACATGGACATGTGAACCTTTTTCGGAAACATCACACCTCTGGACATTCTATATAGTTGTAAGTATTACGCTGACCGGGTGTGTCCACATACTTACTTCCGGAGGAAAATCCACCAAAGTAAGTTCCGAAAAACGGCCTATCCAAGGACATACATCCGGGTGATCCGTGATGCTCGATATGACCATTGGTGCCCTGGTGATCCTCCTGATCACCGTGATATTCGGTTTCTACATGGCATGGACCATCGGTGCAAATGATGTTGCCAACTCCATGGGGACCGTCTTCGGTTCGGGAACACTGTCGCTGAAGAGGATAATCCTCATCGCTGTTATCTTCGAGTTCCTTGGAGCGTTCCTCGTGGGAGCACATGTCACGAACACCCTGAAGGGGGGGATCGTCGAACCGTCATATTACCAGAACACCGACTATTTCAGCGGGGAAAGCGGCCTCTACATCTTCGTCGCAGGAATGCTGGCCGTACTCCTTGCAGCTTCACTCTGGGTCACCATGGCGACCTACAGATCCCTCCCCATCTCCACAAGCCAATCCCTTGTCGGGGCCGTGGCCGGATTCGGTGTGATTTCCATAATCCTCGGGGACATACCTCTCGAGGCAATGAACGGGACAATGTTGATCAAGATCTCCACCGGTTGGGTGCTCTCACCCGTGCTGGGGGGGATCATTTCATTTCTGATATTCCTCCTCATCAGGAGGTCCATATTCGAGGCGAAGGACCCGGAAAAGAGAGCGCACAAGGTCATCTCCTTCTTCATCGGGACAGTGTTCTTCATCCTGATCCTCGCGGGAATATCCGGAGAACTGAAGAACCTGCGCGAGGGCATGAAGGGCATACTTCCCCTCACTGTTCTGGACCTGATCTTCTCGGGATCGTGGTTAAGAGTATTTGTCGTTCTTTTCATCTCGGCCCTGGCAGGCATCTTCGGAGGATATTACGTATCGAGGTCCAAAAGACTCAGGAAACTCGGGACCATAGACCGGGTGGAGAAGATGTTCGGGGGTCTCCTCATAGTTACGGCCTGCTACGTTGCTTTCGCCCACGGAGCCAACGATGTGGCGAATGCAGTTGGTCCGGTGGCCGCAATATCCCAGATAATGTTCGAGAGAGAGATCACCAATGAGGTCCAGGTTGCCACCTGGATCCTGGTGCTCGGGGGGGCCGGGATAGTGGTTGGCGTATCCACCTGGGGTTACAAGGTCATGACCACCATAGGAAAGAAGATCACGAGGATCACACCCACACGGGGGTTCTCTGCATCATTCGGCGCGGCAAGTTCGGTCCTGCTATGCACCCTCCTCGGCATCCCGGTATCAACATCCCAGATCATTGTGGGGGCCGTGATAGGTGTTGGGATGGCGGGAGGGATCACCGCCATCGATCTGAGGGTCATCAGGAACATCATCGTTTCCTGGGTGTTCACCATCCCCATCGCGGCCGCCACAACAGCGGTGATATTCCTTGTTTTCAGGGCGATAGCGATAAACATTGTATAGTGCACAGGACAATGGGAGTGTGGTAGAATGGAAAAGGATTCGATCCTCGACAACATACGGGCACCCATACTGAATACACTCTACAGAAGCCCGTTCGACGGACTGGTTAGCCATTCGGAAAAGATAGACGAATGTTTGAAGCACATCAAGAGGTGCATAAACGCCTATCTGGCATGTGATTTTGCAAAGGCCGAGGAGGAGACCATTAAGGTCAGGACTCTCGAACATGAGGCCGATCTGATCAAGGCCAATATCAGGGCCCACCTGCCCAAATCGATCTTCATGGCCGTATCCAAGAGCGAATTCCACCTCCTACTTCACGATGCCGATTCCATCCTTGACTACGCGGAGGATGTTGTGGTACTCCTGACGATGAAGAGAACCTGCGTTCCCCCGCGGGTCGCCGCCGGCATGAAGGAGCTTGTCAACAAGATAATCCAGTGCGTCGAGGCATACCAGGGGGTCATGGGGCATATAGAGAAACTTGTTCAGGTCTCGTTCTCCGGAAAGGAAAGGGACATCGTCAAGGAACTCATCAAGGATATCCACCACTTCGAGCATGAAGCGGATGTGCTGGAATTCAGGATCTCGAAGGAGCTATTCAACATGGAAGAGGAGGAAATGGACCCCATCTCGGTGATACATCTCCTGAAGGTCGTTGACAGGATGGGGGGGATCGCGGACAAGGCGGAAAACGCCGGCGATCGTGTAAGGGCAATGCTTGCAAAATAATTGTACCTGGTTTCCATGCAACACTGCCTCACTACCGGATGAATATATACATAGAGGTATATAGAGAACATAGACCACCATAGAATACGGTGGTCAATATTATAGCAGATATCCATATGTAATCTCGTGGCCGGAAAGGGAACAGAAGAAGAAAACGGACCGGAGGAAGAGAAGAGATCCGGTCCCCATGGTTTGAAAATGTTCTGGTCCAGGCTTAGCAACAACCAGTGGTTCAACCTGCTTATCTTCTTTTTCGCCATTTACTTCTTCATCATAGGGATCAAACTGATGGGGTCCGGGTTCAAAGGGTTCAATGAACTGTTCGGTTCCGGGGACCGGACCTTCGCGGATATTCTGATAGGTGCGGTATCCAATCCACTTGTGGGGCTCTGTGTGGGAATCTTCGTGACCGCGGTGATACAGAGCTCTTCCGCAACAACCTCAACGGTTGTTGCCGTGGTCGCTGCTGAGCCCTCCTTCTTTCCGTATGCCATCCCCATCGTCATCGGGGCCAATATCGGAACATCGGTGACCAACATCATTGTATCATTGGGGCATATCCGGCATCCCCCTTCCTTCAGAAGAGCATTTGCGGGGGCCCTTGTTCACGATTTCTTCAATGTCCTTTCTGCATCCCTTATCTTTCCCCTGGAGGTGATCGTCAAGGAGCTGACCGGCAGGGGGTTTCTGCAGAGGCTCGGGGAGTGGACAGCGGGCCTTTTTCTGGGGGAGAGGGGGGCCGATTTCGAGTTCATCGACAGGATACTGGACCCGGTTCTCGATCCGTTGAAGACCAATATCGAGAAAATGAACTTCCTCATGGACTGGCAGTACTACATGATCATCATCGGCACCATCATCCTGTTCATCTCACTGACGCTCATCACGCGCTCTGCCAGGAAGGCCATAGACGGCAAGGTGCAGAAGGTCGTTGACAGGGTGCTTTTCAGGAATGCCCTCACATCATTTCTGTTCGGGGTGGTCCTGACCTCATTCGTCCAGAGCTCCTCTGTCACAACCTCACTCGCCGTTCCCCTCGTGGGAGGCGGAATACTGAAACTGAGACAGATATATCCATACACCCTCGGAGCGAATATCGGGACCACCGTGACCGCTCTCCTTGCAGCGATGGCAAGCCAGTCCCTGGGCCTCGGGATGGGGGGAAAGATGGCGCTTGCCATCTCGTTCGTTCATCTGTATTTCAACATCCTCGGTATCGGGATATTCTATCCTCTGAGGAAGGCGCCGATCTACCTTGCCAGAACGGTCGGGGGATACATGGCCGTCAACAGGAAGATGTCGGTCATATTCCTACTCGTTATATTCTACGGCATTCCCGGCCTGGTAATATTAATCGACAGGTTCATATTCTGATAATAACTAATATATGTAAATAAAAGGAGATAACGAGATGTTCAGAAATCTCTGGGACGCTTTGAAGAAGAATCCGCTCATGGACGATTCATACGATATAATGGACGAACTGCACCATCAGACCCAGGAGATGTTCCTTCTTTCCATGAAGGCGCTCATCGACCAGGATGTGGACCCCGAAGAGATAATAATGATGGACAAGGCTGTAAACAAGAATGTCCAGAAGGTCCGAAAGAAGGTTTTCGAATACTTCTCGTTAACAACCGTCCCCAACATCCACGGCGGCCTCGTCCTCATCTCACTTGTGATAGATTACGAGAGGATCGGGGATTACGCCAAGGACCTGGCTCTGATGCGTGAGGAATACGGTTACAACAAGCCCTTCACACATGATGTGAAGGACAGCATGAACTCCATGAAGGACAAGGTCTCGATGATGTTTCTGGAGGCACACAACTCCCTTCAGAAGATCGAGGAGAAGTATCCGACGAAGGTCACCCTCCTCGAAAGGGAACTCAAGAAGGAATACGAAAGGCTGGTGGAGAGACTGATGGACAGGGATCTGACCAGAAAGGAGGTCATCGTCGCCCTCATCTCCGCAAGGATCCTGAAGAGGATAGCCGGGCATCACGACAATATAGCTACCTCGGGATCGCGCCCGTTCCCGAAACTGGGTTTCAAACCCGGCGCATCCAGCTGGGAGGATTAGACACCCCATCTTCCCCACTCTCTTCTGGCGTTCATGTGGGCCCTGTTGAGAAAACCGGCTTTGAACCTCTCGGTCCAGTGAAATTCATAGGGTTTCTTCGGAAGACCCGCCGCGAACTCCTGGAGGAATCTCCTCACCATGGGTGCGTTCTTTTTGTTCATCCCCTTTATCTCGATGAAATGGAGTTCGGCGGCATGGGTGGGTTTCTCCTCGTACACATTGATGATGAACTGCACGGGCTCCCTGACAATGAACTGGAAGACATAGGTCACGGCGGGAACGGCGAGGACGACCATGAGCCTGGAAAAGCTGTGCAGGGACCGGTCCCTCTCGTAATCCCAGCCAAGACGGTCAAGGGCCTCCCTGGCCGTCCTCGATATGGAAGGGGCGTTGTAGCATACAGGCGCCCTCCAGGTCTCGGGTAGTGATGCCATCCTGAACGGGATTGAAGCCTGACCGTATTATAGGTTTTTCCCCGTGAACATCGAAGAGGGCCTGCCGGGTCGATATTGTTTTCTAGCCGCGTTCCAATGGAGGAGGGGGGTAGATATGCAGGAGCATGTCAGGCCGAGGGTCTATTTCAGCCTCTGTCTCGGATACGAGCACTGCCGATTCGATGGCGCGATCATCAGGAGCGAGCCGGTCGAGAGATTGAAGGGATACGTCGATGAGGTCCATGACTGCCCGGAGATGGGGATCGGCCTGGGTGTGCCGAGACGGCCGATCAATATAAAGACGGATGGCGAGGGTCAGCGCCTCCTTCAACCGGCCACCGGCAGGGACCTGACAGAGGAGATGACCGGCTGGGTCGAGGAAAGGCTCGACGATCTGAGGGAGGTGCACGGGTTCGTCTTAAAGGCAAAGTCCCCTTCCTGCGGAATGGGCGATGTGAAGGTGTACGGTCCGACCGGCAGGGGTCTGATAACAGGGAAAGCGGACGGTTTTTTCGGTCGGGAGGTCAGGAGAAGGTATTCGGGCCTTGCGGTCGAGGATGAGGCAAGACTCTCCGATCCCACGATCCTGGACCACTTCCTCACGAAGCTTTTCACCCTTGCCAGGTTCTCCGTGAGCAGGGAGAGAGGAGGGGCGAAGGACCTGATAGATTTCCATTCCGTCCACAAGTTCCTCCTGATGGCATATTCCCGGAAGGAGCTCGGGGAGCTTGGAGCAATTGTCGCAACCCAGAAGGGAAAGGGTCTTGAAAGGGCATGGGACCTCTACGGCATCCATCTATCGAAGGCGATGGTAAAAGGGGCCCGCTATACCGCTCACATGAACGTCCTGAGCCACTGCTTCGGCTACGTATCCGACCGGCTTGAGCCAGGAGAGAAGGGGTTCTTCCTGGACCTGATGGAGGCATACAGGGATGACAGGGTCCCTCTTTCCACCTGCAAGGAGGTCATGAGAGGGATGATCATCAGGTTCGATCAGAGCTATCTGAAGGACCAGGTCTATTTCCGGCCATATCCCGTGGAGCTTGCTCCGGGTTACGACCCCAAAAGGCAGAGGGAGCTGTGGAGATGATATTCAGGGACAGGACCTTTGAGCTGAACGATAGGGATCTCCGGAAGGGGGAGTTCGTGCTCTACTGGATGCAGGCATCCCAGAGGATCCTCCACAACCATGCACTGGAATACGGGATCGTCAGGGCGAACGAGCTCTCTCTGCCGCTTGTTGTCTGTTTCGGGGTCTTCGATGACTACCCGGAGGCGAACGAGAGGCATTTCAGGTTCATGCTGGAAGGTTTGTCAGAGGTCAGGGCCGGGCTCGGGTCCATGGACATTGGTTTCGTCCTCAAGAGGTCCGAGCCATGGAAAGCGGCCCTGGACCTTTCGGGAGAAGCCGCGATGATCGTCTGCGACAGGGGATACCTCAAACACCAGAAAAGATGGCGGGACATGCTCGCGGCGGAGGCCGAATGCAGGGTTGTCGAGGTCGAGAGCGATGTCATCGTGCCGGTCGGGAAGGCAGCGGAGAAGGAGATGTACTCGGCAGCGACCTTCAGGCCGAGGATACACAGGGTCCTTGAAAGATACATGGTGCCCTTCGGGGGAAGTCGGCCCCTCCACGGCTCGGCAGATATGGACCTGCCCTCCCTCGAACCCGATGATCTCCTCGGATCCCTGGAGGTGGACAGAACCGTGAAGGGGGTGGATACGTTCATCGGAGGCACATCCGGGGCCCTTTCCCGGTTCCACGATTTCGTCGATGAGAAGCTCGACCGTTACGCTACCGAAAGGAGCGACCCCTCGAAACGCATACTATCGGACATGGGGCCCTACATTCACTTCGGACAGATATCCCCGATCACACTCGCGGTCATAGCCAGTGAAGCGGGCAGTCCCGGAACGGATGCCTTTCTCGAGGAGCTGATCGTCAGAAGGGAGCTCGCCTTCAATTTCGTTCACTACAACGGCTCCCATGACAATATCAACTGCCTCCCGCACTGGGCTCTCACCACCCTCGAAGAGCATTCGGGGGACCCCAGGGAGTATCTGTATTCCCCGGAAGAGTTCGAGAAGGCGGGGACCCATGACCCGTACTGGAATGCGGCACAGAGGGAGATGGCGATCACGGGAAAGATGCACAATTACATGAGGATGTACTGGGGGAAGAAGATACTTGAATGGTCGGCGGACCCGGAAACGGCCTTCAGGACCGCCCTTTACCTCAACAACAGATACTCCCTTGACGGGAGGGACCCTAATTCCTACGGGGGGGTCGCCTGGTGCTTCGGAAAGCACGACAGGCCCTGGACCGAAAGACCCATATTCGGAAAGGTCCGTTACATGAACGATAACGGTCTCAGGAGGAAGTTCGGGATCGATGAATATGTGAAGAGGGTTGAAAGCATGGAGGCATGAATTGTATATCTACCTTATCCTCAACATACTGATAATCATATTCCCGTTCCTTTTATCCTTCGACAGGAAGGTCAGGTTCTTCAAGAGCTGGGGCCCGTTCTTCGGTTCTTTCTTGATCGTCGGGACATCCTTCATTCTCTGGGATGTCTACGCCACGGCCGAGGGGCACTGGAGCTTCAACGAAGAATACCTGGTCGGCCTCAGGATCCTCGGTCTTCCCGTCGAGGAGATCATGTTCTTCTTCACGGTCCCGTATGCATGCCTGTTCACCCACCAATCCCTTTCCCACTACCTGGAGGAAAGGAAGGTGCCCTTCAGGTCATGGCCTTACGTGGTGATCGGGATGGTCCTCTTCGTTCTCGGTGTCGCTTACTGGGGGCAGGGATACACTTCCATCGTCCTGATCCAGATGGGAGCATTGGCGGTTATCCTGCCCTTCATCGCCCCCTGGATGCTCTCGTCAAGGGTCTACTGGTCATACATGCTGATAACTTTCGGGTTCTTCGTGATCTTCAACATGGTGCTCACAGCCGTTCCGGTGGTGGAATACGGACCGGAGCATATCTGGGGCGGGGACGGACTGTTCAACGGAAGGTTCTTCACCATACCGCTCGAGGACTTTCTCTACAATATCTCGATGCTTACTTGGTATCTTCTGGCATTTTTGCTGATCAGGAGATGCATCGATCAAAGGAGATCGGCCTCCAGAGAGGAATGATATGAAAAAAAGGGTAGCCGTCATCGGTGCAGGACTCGGGGGCCTTTCGGCCGCGTCCAGGCTTGCGAGGAAGGGGTTCCATGTGGATGTCTTCGAGCAAAGGGATGGCCCCGGGGGAAAGGCCAGCGATCTCCGGATCGGCGGCTACCGCTTCGACACTGGTCCGTCGCTCCTCACACTGCCCGAAGTTTTCCGGCAGCTGTTCTCGGAACTCGGGGAGGAGCTAGAGGACCATCTTGAATTCGTCAGGCTCGACCCCATAACCAGGTATTTCTATCCCGATGGGACGGTGATCGACGCTTTCCCGGACAGGGAGAGGTTTGCCGCAGAGATAGAGGAGAAGACGGGAGAGAAAGCCGAAAAGGTGCTTAGATACCTTGAACGGTGCAGGAAGATATTCGATCTCACCTCGGGTCTCTTCATGCACAGGTCCCTTCAGGAGGTAGGGACATATCTCACCGGGGACGCATTCAGGACACTCTCCCGCATCGGGCAGATAGACGCCCTCAGGACGATGCACAGGGCCAACAGTGAGTTTTTTTCGGATGACAGGGTTGTAAAGCTCTTCGACAGATACGCCACGTACAACGGCTCTTCGCCGTACATGACCCCTGCGACCTTCAATCTCATCCAGCATGTCGAGTACGGTATCGGAGGTTACGGGGTGAAAGGGGGCATCTTCGAGATAACAAGGAGGATCGCAAAGCTCTCCGGGGAACTCGGGGTGAACTTTCACTACGGGAAGAGGGTCGAAGGGATCGGTGTCGAGGGCTCCCGTGTCAGGGGAATTACGGTTGACGGCGAGGAGCTTCCATACGATATCGTCGTCTCAAACAGCGATGTGACAAACACCTACAACGTCCTTCTGGGCGGGAATGTCAAGGACATCGGATCCAGGTATGCATCCCTCGAACCATCATCCTCCGGCGGTGTCTTCTACTTTGGAATAAATACAGAGAACCGCGAACTTCTTGTGAACAATATATTCTTCTCCGGTGATTACGAGGCGGAGTTCGGAGACATCTGGCATAGGAGGAGGGCACCACGGGATCCTACGGTTTATATCAACATCACATCCCGCATCGACCCTGAGGACGCCCCCCCCGGATGCGAGAACTGGTTCGTACTCGTCAACGTTCCCTATGATTCCGGGCAGGACTGGGGAAGCGAGATGAAGGGTCTCCGGGAGCGGACCATGGAGAAGATCGAAGGGGCCCTTGGTAGGAGCCTTGTGAATTCCGTCGAGGCCGAGGCCTCCCTCGACCCTCCCGGTATAGAACGGACATGGAGCGGGAACAGAGGCTCCATCTACGGGATCTCCTCCAATGACCGCCGGTCCGCCTTCCGGAGGCAGGGGAACCGCTCGGGGAAGATCAGGGGTCTATATTTTTGCGGCGGTAGCGCCCACCCGGGAGGGGGGATGCCGCTTGTGATCCTTTCGGGCAGGATAGCTTCCGACCTGATATCGAAATACGAGCAGGTATCCGTCCGGGAAAATCGCCAAAAACCGGGGCAAGTTTTAAATTGATAATACTAGAATTGGCATCACATGTTAAAGAGTGAAAAGAGGGTTATCGTTATCGGGTCGGGTTTCGGTGGAATGGCTGCCGCTGCCTTACTCGCCAGGGACGGCTACAGCGTCACCGTTGTGGAGAAGAACGATCAACCGGGAGGTCGGGCCATCGTCTACGAGGACCAGGGGTTCCTCTTCGATATGGGCCCGTCGTGGTATCTCATGCCCGAGGTCTTCGAGGATCTCTTCGGCGAATTCGCCAGGAAGCCTTCCGATTTCTACGAGCTCAAACGGCTTGACCCCTCCTACAAGGTGTTCTACGGACCCGGGAGGAGCGTGGTTATCGAGGCGGACCTGGAAAAGACCAAGGCCCTGTTCGAGAGCATGGAGCCGGGAGCCGGGGAGAAGTTGAGGGAATACCTGGAATCGGCAAAGTACCAGTACGAGATAGCAATGGGGCAGTTCATCTACAAGGAATACTCATCGATATTCGATTTTCTCAACAAAAAACTGGTATTCGAGGGGACCAAGCTTCACATATTCGACAGCCTGGACGGCTACGTTAAGAGGTTCATAAAGAGCCACGACCTGAGGAAGATACTTGAATACACGATAGTCTTCCTGGGGGGTTCCCCGTACAACAGCCCCGCGATGTATGCATTGATGTCGCATGTCGATTTCAACCTCGGGGTCTGGTATCCCATGGGGGGAATGGGGGAGCTTTCAAAGGCATTCCACAGGCTCTGCGTGGACCTTGGTGTGGAGTTCAGGTTCGGCGAGGAGGTGAAACACATCCTCGTCGAGAACGGGTCGGCCAGGGGGGTCGAGACCACCAGGGGCACAATTGATGCGGATATACTGGTGGTGAATGCCGATTACCCGCATGCGGAGATCGACCTCCTGGATAAAAAGAGCAGAAGCTATGACGAGAAATACTGGAAGAAGAAGTCCATCGCGCCTTCCTGCGTGCTGATGTATGTCGGCCTGGATAGAAAGCTCGACTGTCTGGAACACCACAATCTCTATCTGAGCGACAGCTGGGACGAGCACTTCAGTTCCATCTTCGACAAACCCGAGTGGCCCGAAAATCCATCATATTATGTGTGCTGCCCCTCGAGGACCGATCCTGCAGTTGCACCGGAGGGAAAAGAGAACCTCTTTTTCCTGGTTCCCGTTGCCGCCGGTCTCGATGACACGGACGATGTCAGGGAGAAGTATTTCAGATCGACCATCGAGCACCTGGAGAAACTCACCGGCGAGAAGATACTGGACCATGTGATATCCAAAAGGATCGTCACGCACAGGGATTTCTCATCCCTCTACAACGCTTACAAGGGAACCGCCCTCGGCCTTGCCCATACCCTCAGGCAGACGGCGATCTTCAGACCCGGACACAGATCGAAAAAGGTCGGATCCCTGTATTATTCGGGACAATACACACATCCCGGGATCGGGGTCCCGATGGTGCTGATCTCATCGAAGATACTGGCGAAGGAGATAGGGAAGGACCATGGTTGAGAGCAGGGTGTACGATATATTCAAGAAGGGGAGCAAGACCTACTTCTACAATTCCCTTTTCTTCCCCCGGGAAGTCAGGGATGATGTGTTCATTCTGTACAGTTTCGTCAGGGAGGCCGACAATTTCGTGGATGCGGTTCCCCAGAAGAAGGAGGAGTTCTGCAAGTACTTCGAGAGTTTCTGCAAGGCGTGGGACGGGGAGCCCTCCAACGACCTGGTACTCGACGGATTCGTTGAAATGGCAAGGAGAAAGAACTTCGAGAAGGATTGGATCCTGGCGTTCCTCCGCTCCATGGAGAAGGACCTCACAAAAAGCAGCTACGAGACCGTGGAGGAGGTGGAGGAGTACATATACGGCTCCGCCGAGGTCGTCGGTCTGATGATGTGCCGGATCCTCGGGGTGGAGGACAGGTTCCTTCCCAACGCCAGAGCGCTTGGAAAGGCCATGCAGTACATCAATTTCATCAGGGATATCAAGGAGGACAACAGGCTTGGAAGGACATATATCCCACGGGTGGAACTGGACCTCTACGAGCTGAAGGACCTTGAGGAGGAAACGGTGAGAAAAAAACCCGAATGCTTCGCCGCCCTGATCGATCACCAGATCGAGAGATACCTCAGATGGCAGTCCGAGGCGGAAAAGGGATACGGGGGCCTCGAAAGAGATTTTCGGATCCCGATCATGAACGCTTCCGATATGTACAAGTGGACCGCAATGAAGATACTGAGGGAACCCCTTATCCTGTACCGGAAGAAGGTGAAACCCTCCAGGGCAAGGATCGTCCTCAACCTTCTGCGAAAGAAGGTGTCGCCAAGATAAAAGGTGATCGTGTGAAGAAACTTCCCGTCAGGCCCGAGTTGCTGATCATCATCCTCATGATCTGCTTCTTTCTCGTTGGTTACATCGGACACATGCTCGAGCTCACAAGGGACCTGATGCTTTTTTTGACACCCTTCTTCCTTCTGGGAATGGGCGTTCTCGTGCTCTATCCTTTCATCAGGAGGAAGGAATACAAAGTGCTGGTGTGGGCTCTCGTGACCTACGTGATCACATTCGTCATCGAAGCGCTTGGTGTATGGACCGGGCTTATATTCGGCGAGTATGATTACGGTGCAACCCTGGGACCTGCACTTTTTGGAGTTCCACTGGTGATAGGTTTCAACTGGGTAATAGTCATCATGGGCTCCACCGAACTATCGAGGATGTTCATCAGGGACAAAAGGATATATCCCATCTTTGCAGGTCTTACGGCAATGGTCTTCGATATCGTGCTGGAACCTGCGGCCATGGAGCTCGATTACTGGGACTGGGCCGGAGGTACGATCCCGATACAGAATTACATCGCCTGGTTCGTCATCGCGACCCTGATGGCTTATTCGTATACCTTCGTCAGGAAGGAGGGCTCGAGCAGGCCGCTGATCGTCTACCTGTTCCTCCAGACCATACTCTTCTTGCTCATCCGGGTGTTCATCGTCGGAGGGTGACAATGGAAAGAATTATTGAACATCAATACGGTTCACCTCCGGAAATGTCTTTTCAGGAGGATCTGACTTGGTCGAGATGATCTGCCCGGATGTTATGAAGGGATACGCGGAGAAGGTAGAGAACTTCCGCTGCGAATGGTGCGGCCCCACGGCCGATGACCCCTACAGTTTCCGAAACAGCGATGCGGTGCTTAAGGAAGCTGTCTCACTAGTTTCGGAGAACAGAAAAAAATGGGGTCTCGAAGGCCTCGTCGGGGACCTCCAGGCGGTGATGATCAATACCCAGGAAGAAAACCTTGTCCCGGCGACCCGGGAGCTTATCGATTCCACCGGGCTCTCGCTCCATTCCGCTTTTCGGGGACCGGAGCATTCGGACATCGTCCTCAAGGTGGAGGGCTCCGCCGATTTCATATTGAGACACCGCAACGGTTCTCCCTCTCCCTTCAGAGAGTACAACATCGGTCCAAAGACATCGCATTTCCCGGATACCCGGCTCGAGACCTTCGTGTTCGAGACCCCCGATCTTGAGAGATACGTGGACATACAGAAGGAGAGAGGGGTCCGTTTCATGACGGACGGGATAGTACACGGCGACACCCATTCTTTCATCCAGACCATCCCCTCGAGCTTCACGGGAAATTCCATCGGCTTCATCCAGTGGAAGAAGAAGGGGGATTACATGAACGGGGATGAAGACGAGTGGGACCCGCCTCTCGGGGAAAAGGACCGGGAATATCTCAGGAATATAAAACATCTCGATCACGCTGCCACAAGGCTCGAATCCCTGAACAGGGACGCTGGGATAATCGAGTTCATGGAGCTCACCAACTATCACTTCGATTTCGCCATCTACGTCAAGAGCTTCAACTCCATCACCAGCGTTGCGAGGCTGCACAGGGGCATCTATGCGCAGGTCTTCACAACGGGGATCGAACCGTTCAGGACCCTTGAGAAAAGCGGTCCCACGGAGAAGTACATTCATAATTACAGGCCGAGGGTCCATCATCTGGCATTCCATACGGAGAAGATCGAGGATACCTTCGAGAGCCTCCAACAGGACGGGATGAGATTCCTTCTCGAGCTTGTGGGGGCCCCCGAAGAGGGGTTGAAGCAGACATTTACCAGGGGATCGCCGTATACGTTCCTCGTCAACGAGTACATCCACAGGTACGGTGATTTCGACGGTTTCTTCACGAGGAGCAATGTTACCGAACTCACGAGAGCCACCGATTCTCAGTGAGGGCGGCGGGTCGTTCGGGAACGATGGAGGTTGTTTCATTTTCTCCTACCTGCGGGGGAACCTTTATTCTCTGATAGAAAAGAGTTCATCCGTGTGAAGTACACGAAAAGGAAGCATCCCTTAAGGATCAGAAACGACAGTTTCAAACACTGGATCGTGAAATCAGTTCTGATCTTCGAGCTTGAACGCATCGGTCATGAGGTTGAGATCGAGCTCTATCTCCCAGGTATCGGATACTGTGATGTGGTCGATAAAACCGCCTGTATCCAGTATGAGATCGACGGTATGAAGAATTCAGGGTCACGAAATACAAAAGCCCGCAAATATCTTCGACCGGGTATCAGAGATGTTATTGTGATCCCGATCCATAAACTTCCAACGGATATCAACGAGATCAGGTCCTACGTCAGAGAGTTCATAATCGTTGATTGATCCAATCAGAATATCAGCCCCTTGCTCCTCGATGTCCATTCACGGTCCTCAGATCATGCTGCTGTTTTCCAGAGCACCGGTGACCCTTACCCTATCACCTTGATGCTTCCGAGATTCTGACCATCTCCGACCACTTATACACCCCGGAACACTCCCTCACATGCATTCATACATTACTCCCGGTTCGGTCGCTCCGCACGTGGCCACTCCACCCTGAATTTGCTTAGTGCGATATACGCTCTTCAGAGACGGGGGCGATAATAAAAAATCCGGAAAAGACCAAAAAAAATATGAACTCTGTCATCTATGGGATTCTGATATCCTATGTCCACAGTAAAAGAAGAATCAATTCATTTGATCCAATCATTACCGGATACGATCACCTGGGAAGACATACTCTATGAAATGTATGTCAAGATGAAGATCCAAAAGGGCATGGAGGATTTCAAGGAAGGAAGGACCTTTTCACACGAAGAAGTGATGAAGAGGTTCGGGATATGAGAAGAACGATCAGATGGTCAGCAACATCTGTAACGGATCTGGAATCGATCAAAAACTATATCGCAGAAGATTCTGAAACAGAAGCGATAAGATTTCTCAAAGAAATTAAAGACAAGGTCAGGGAAATTCCCGATTTTCCATTTCTTGGCAGAAAAGTGCCCGAAATGAACGATGAGAACTTCAGAGAGATCATATTTAGTAACTATAGAATAATCTATGAGATTGGAGATGATCTCATTAAGATCCATACAGTATTCCATCAAAGGAAACAATTCTGATTGGGTTTCCACATGGGGCCACAGGTGGGGCCTCGACATGAAACATGATAAATCTAGAAGTGGAACGATTGTGTTTTCCGAAAAAAGAAAGAGCCAGGATATCGCCTTAGGTCACGAAATTCACCTTTTCTCCAAATGAGATCATTTAAAAAGACTTGATGCTTCCGAGATTCTGACCATCTCCGACCACTCGTTCCCCACCAAACGCTTCTTCACATGCTTTCATACATTTCTCCTTGTTCGGTCGCTCCACACATGACCACTCCACCCTGAATTTGCTTAGTGCGCTATAAGCTCTTCAGAGACGGGGGCGATATTTAAAGAAAAGAAAGAAACTCATCCAATGGAAGATCGGCATTTTTCAAGATATGAGAAAGTGTACTCCTCTTGATCGGTCTATGTGCAGGGATTGTGACCTTGATGGTTTCCCCTTCCATCCTTTTCTGCATTCGAATATGACTGCCCTTCTGTCTAACAACAATGAAACCTGCCCTTTGAAGGGCTTTATCGACCTTATCATAATTCAGAGAGGGAACCTTGGTCATTCAACACAATCCTACACTGCCACTTCTCTAATCTCTCTCTTACTGGATTCAAACTGCAACATATCATCATCTATTGGGTCGAGATAGAGTTCGATAGCTTCCTTGATATTCGAAAGCGCTTCCTCTTCGGAATCGCCCTCTGAAATGCAACCGGGAAGAGAGGGGACATAAACTGTATATCCGCCTTCATCGGATGCTTCGAGAACGACCTTAAAGATCATTTGTTTCTCACCATAATGTATACGGTCGCTGTCGTTAATAAAATTATGGGGATGTACCGTATTTATTCATTGATGATGGAATATGACTTTTTTCGCATGAAATCCATCTTATGTCTTTCGCACTCACTTTAAATACTATCTTACGAGGAGTGCACAACAGGATCCGGAAATGGTCAAGAAAGAGGTCAATGGCTCTGATGGGAACTCTGGAAATGATAAAAATGTGATCGATCTTGCACGTAAAAGGTGTTTGATCTTTCTATCAGTGACCCACACTCCATTCTTTCGCTCCCTCCGCTGATCAGCTTGGCCTTCAGATACTTCGTGCGCTTATCGCTCTTCAGAGACGGGGCTGACTAAACCTTATAAAATTTAAAAAAAAACATTAAATAAATAATTATTAATAAAATTTATACTTAAGACATCGCCATTTTTTCTAGCAGTATGAAGATTCAATTACCATTTACAAAATATAAAAATCACTTTTTCCTGTCTTAAAAGGATAAAATAACGTGATGTAAAATCATTTATTACGATATCCTCATGTAAATCCCATATTTCATCATATATGTGAAGCTCAATATATTCCCACGCTTTATTGTTTTTCACATAAGCATTAGTTATATTCATTTCAAGTGAATGATAGTTATTGGATATTTTTAAAACATCATTCTGCATCTTAACCCCATTTATGAACTGATATTCGACTTGGTATGAATCAAATTATGTTACATTTATCCATAACCAATTTACATTAAAAATACTAAATGGATTATTGTAAGTGTCAAAGCTTACAATTGGATTCATCACTTCATTACTGGATATTGTACAATTTATTATAACTTCATAGATATTTATTAGCGTAATATTTACTATGAAATCGTCAATTTCATGAACTGTATTGTGATTTATTGCATCAATTACAATTGTTGAGCATTTATTTGACTCATTAAAAAAGGAGATGGAATTCAGTTTAATAGGGAACTCTTCATAAACCTCACCTCCAGATAATTTTTTTTCTTTAAAAATATGGCAACAATGAATTTTTTCAACAATATCATATGTTACTCGATATGATAATTAATATCTGGATTGGAATCATTTTCACTAAGAAATACTAAAATGGTAGACAGTAATGCAATTAATACTATTATTATTGCAGAGGATATCAAAAATAAACCAATTTTTTTATTCATTTAATCAACTCTTCTTATTTTGATACTGGGAAAAGTCCATGTCTCGGATTCACCTCAAATACCATCCCCATTATCCCCGTCTATCCTTCCATTGTGGTTCGCATCTTCTATTCCGTCTTTTATATTGTCAAATTTATTTGGCCTTTTTCCGTCATTATTTGATATATTACTGGTATTTGCCGACGTTATTAAAGGCACCGCATGCTTCACATGCTTTTCCTCGTGGAACATGATCTTTAGATTCATGTTCTCACTTGGACTCCTTTTGCCCAAAACCCCTGGGTGCCTGCGCTGGCCTCCACCACACACCCCTCCGGCCTGCTCGGCACCCTCTGCACGGAACAGCAACGGATCATACAGGATCGTAGGATGCACAGACCAAACTGGAAGGAATAGATCCAGATGCAGGATCAGCTCAACATCGGTGGACAAACTCTCTCCGTCCCCTTATGCTGGATATGGTCTTTTGAACATAAAATAGTTATTGTCCAGACAGCAATATCAACGAGGTCATTATCTTCTTTATATGATTTTTATGGATCTATAATATGGAGTAAGTATTAATAAGTAAGGATTCCTTACTTCATATGATATTATGACTCAGGTAATCAAAGCCACAAGCAAAGGGCAACTGACTCTCCCAAACAAGATAAGGGAACGATTGGGCATCAATAGAGACACCTACATTGCCGTTGATGTGATAGGTGAATATGTTCTCATGAAAAAGGTCGATGTCAAATTAAAAGAGATCAGTACCCTGTTAAAGAAAGAGGCAAATAGAAAGAAGATCTCAAAAAAAGAAATAGAGAAAGTTATATTGGAAGCGAGATCTGAGGTTTGGTCCGATGAGTAAAATATTCATCGATACCAATATACTTGTATCTGCCATTATTTTTGATGGCAACGAATTGGAAGTGATCCTTGAATCATATCATCGAGGAGATAAAGTATACATTTCAGAACATATACTTGAAGAAGCAACAAGGGTATTTTTAAAGAAGTTCCCTGAACACATTGAACTTTTTGAGACTTTCATTGAAATTTCAGAAATAACAATCATTAAAAAAGAAGTTTATTCAAACAACATTATAGATATCAAAGGTATTCGCGATAAGTATGATGCTCATGTCATTGCCTGCGCTAAAAAATTGAATTGCGACCATGTTATCACTGGAGATAAGGACATTCTTTCCTATACAAATACTAACGACGATATTGATGCAATAACATCCTTTGATTACCTATCCTTGATGTGATCGACCCCTTGATCGTCGATTTCCATTCACTATCATCAGATCATGCTGCTGTGTTCCAGAGCACCGGTGAACCTTATCCTATCACCTTGATGCTTCCGAGATTCTGACCATCTCCGACCACTCATCCACCCCATGATAACGGATAAGGTTTTTTCCATTTTATTGTTGGTCACATACTTGTTTCCGGATGTTAATACTCATGAAGAATGCTGACAAGGTCAACCGTTGAATATACCTCTACAACTTTGATCTTTTTAAGAGATCTATCATTTGACCATATACCAGCTTTCATACCCAAGGCCAGGGCAATATATTCTTTATCATCAGGATCAGGAGTGATATCTGAAGCTCTTTCCATGTAATTTTTGAAATCATCGTAAGGACAGAACGTTATTCTCTTTTTCAATATCTCAAGAAATTTATCAAACTCCTCCCGTGGTCTGTCAGATTTCCGGACGATCTCTTCTTTATGCTCAACAAATTCTTCAAGAAGATATTCCGGAGCAAACAGATGGAATTTATCCTTGAACAGCAACTCGGCTGTTTTATTATTTCTTATCAAAGCTGCGAAAAGGATATTCGCATCAACCACGAGGTCCATCAATTCATCTCCGAATAGCGCTTGTGAAGTGATCTATTGACCTCCTTCCCAAGCATGATGGTATCTTCTTCTGTCATCTTGCTGTTCTTTTTGTATTCCAGCAAGAATTTCAGGTCCTCTATCTTTTCACGGAATGCCTGCCTTGCTACCTCTGACCAGTTTATCTCGGGAAACAGATCAAGATCATTCTTCATCTCTTTGGGGACGGTTATTGTCATATTGACCATTTTATCACCTAGTAATACATGTGTATACACATTATTATCCATTTCGGTGAAATGTTCATGATCATTTCATTTATCGGCCCTTTGGTCGTCGATGGCCATTCACTATCATCAGATCATGCTGCTGTTTTCCAGAGCACCGGTGAACCTTACCCTATCACCTCGATACTTCCGAGATTCTGACCATCTCCAACCACTCATCCACCCCTAAACGCTCCCTCACATGCTTTCATACATTTCTCCTGGTTCGGTCACTCCGCACGCTCACCGCTCCTCCCTTCAGATCTTTGTGCGCCATACGCTCTTCAGAGACGGGGCCATTACTTACTATTTTTTATTGTTCTACTTTTTATTTTAGAATTATAAATGCCAGACTTATTCTTTATTATTAAATATTTATTGAATAGTATATTTTATTTGTTTTAAGATGTCTAATTTTTATTTTATTAATTTTCCAATATATATTATAAACATCTTTTTTATTTTTTAATTTTATAACGTAAATTTTATTTTTCATTACTGGATAAAATAAATAATTCGTTCTTACAGGAAAAATATTATTGAATAAGGTATAGATATACATAAAAAACTTCAATATTTTATTAATTTCTTTATTAATCTCAATATTTGATTTATCGATGTTATTTTCTATTACTATTTCATTATACCTTATAATGATTTTAAAATTCATATCATTATTATCAATAATATGTTCATATTTATTTAGTTCATTTCTTAATGTATCTATACTATGGAGATCCGTATTGTATACTTGAATAAATAAAAAAGGAAATATTAGAATATCAGTAAATATTAATATAAAAATAAATGTAATTATCATTTCCTTTGAATAAAAAAATAATGCAATTATTATCATTATCAGTAAATTAAAAATAATCATATAGGCTATCACTTCATATACATAATATTTAATAATATTAGCTTTTGAGAGATAGTACATTAACCACCCCTCCATTCAGATGGGATTACTCCACCATAATATTTTTGGTACCAATAAAATGCATCAGTTGCAATATTTAATCCATCGGCGAAATTAATCAACCATCCGATCGCTAATCCAACAACAGGAATAATTTCCCATATTAAATTTGGTAATATGCCTGTTGAAAAAGCTAAAAATGGCATCAGGCAACATATTATTAATTCAATCTCCTGGATAGGTGCAGAGGTATATTTTTCACATTCAGATTCAACATCAAAAAAAGTTATTATTCCATCATAGCCTAAACTATCTTTTAAATCTTCGATGTGATCAGCATAGAAATAGATATATCCCATAATATCCAACAACAATGCAATACTTATCAATGCTAATAATGCAGCAGCTACTCCTGTTGTTAAAGTTAATCCAATTTTTGTTAATGGTTCAATATCAATTGTAGCTCCACCTGCTACTAGTACAGTAATTATTACCCAAACAAGGAATATGATTCCATCTGTTAATATTAAAAATAAATTTAAAAATTCTGCAAAAGTATCCCATTCTTCTCTATCTATTAAATATGGGGGTTCATCAAAATAATCATCATCTTTATTTTCTATTTCTGATGAAACTGATAGAAGATTCATGTAATTCTTTTCATTAAAATTTAAATTAATATTAAAATTGTCAATAAATTTATTATTAAAAACAGAAAACAATGATTTTAACTCAAATTCTTCAAGCATTTCTTTATTTAAAATATTTACTCCAATTAGGGTATTAATAGAATAAATAAAGAATTCAATCATTAACTTTTTAAATTCATTAAAATATTTATTTATCAATTTGTCATAAATGCATATTCTTTTCAATATTTTATGAATAATTATTGACGTATCATTATTTGTGAATTTTATATTAAATAGATATTCATTTAATATTTTCGATGGATTTAATAAAAATGTAACAAAATCCTTCATTTTTCCAATAAATTCATCTTTTTTATATTTGGCTAAACTTGGAACTGTATTATGAATGTAACCTTCATCTCTAAAGGTATTTTGGGCAGAAATATTTACTCCAAAACTATTGAATAAAGATTTTGTTGCCTGCCCAGCATCTAAGGTGAAGGTAAATATTTTATTATATATTTCAGTTTCTTCACTAAAAATAACTTTTCTTTTTCCAACCCCAATAAGATAAACATTTACCCACTCCAATCCAAAGAAATCACTTATACTTACTTTGATCTCTACTTGATAATTTATGACGATTCTTAAATTCCAAAATGGACCTTGAGCTTCCTTGTTGAGAATATAATCCGTATTAAAGTCTGTTATCTTTGGAGGGCATCCTCCGAGCCCTGTGGGAGAATACTTATTATCTATTTCTTCCTTATCTTTTTTACCGTCATTATCTGTATCACCATTAAATGGATCTGTTCCATTCTCAAACTCTCCTCCATCATTGATTCCATCCTCATCATAATCTGCAATCAATGGATTTGAATATACTTCTCTCTCTTCTTTAATCTCAAATGTTGCTTCGTAGATGATTATAACTGTCCAACCATCCAGTTCCATTTTATCCGTAAGACCATCACCATCTGTATCAGACTTTATTGCACTAGTTTCTGAAGAATCTTTAATACCAAAATTTGTAGAATCTTCAACATTATCATTCAATCCGTCTCCATCAGTATCCTTTGATAAAGGATTATACCTCCAGGCCTTTTCATTGAAATCTGAAAATGTATCACCATCTGTGTCTTCTTGATTCGGATCAAGTTCACTCCAAGTCTCCGTTTCACCCCAATAACCGTCCCCATTATCCCCGTCTATCCTTCCATTTTGGTTCGCATCTTCTATTCCGTCTTTTATATTGTCATCATCGGTATCACCAAAGCCCGGCCAGGAGCGCTGGCCAGGAAAAAACGGTAGGAGAGGGCCCGTAGCCGGGGAGAGTTGCCCTCCTCTCCCGGAAAAGGAGGAACACTCTCCCTTGTAAGAGAGGAGAAACGATCGCAGCATGAAAAGCCTGAGCTGATGAAGCTTCTTCTCGTGAGATCTTCTATAGACCCTCCTCCCGTGCGGATCCCGACAATTCACCCCCCGTGATAGAACGGAGCAGATTATAATATTTCGGAATCAGAATACGTTCCACTTTAAAAAACACGGGACGAATTCCCCCCCAAAATTCTAATCCGTCCGGGCCCCCATCATATAAAACACGTCCCGTTTTTCTTGTGGGTATTTCCCTCCTATAAAGAATTACATATAGTACAGAGGGCAATAGTTTTATATGTCCATCCGGATTAAAAGATAACCTGCAGAGCCCCTGGAGTGATTCCCTTGAGGAGAAAGAACGTCACCTTACAGCTCATGCTGTTCTCACTGGTATTTATCCTTATTTCCACCCCCCTCACCAACGGGCAGGACCCATCCAGCACCCCTCTCGAAAGTGCCGAAGCACCATCAAGAGGGATCGAGGGGCACACGGAGACCGTAATCGAACCGGGTCCCGGTATGTTCGAGAACATGTCCGGACTCTCCAACGAAGGCACAACCGCCTTCACACTGGAGAGCAACACACCTTTGCCTTTCCACACAATCACCGCATCCCACCTGACGGGACTCGATCTGAACGGAGCAAGAACCGTCTCGACGACCGGTCACCACACATTCGTCGCCTACATCAAGAAAGGAGCCGCCTGGACATCGTTCTGGCTCTCCAGATACGATTCCAGAAGCGATTACTGGGACCCGCCTCTGGAAGTCCACAACGTAACAGGTTACTCATCATCCGCCTGCGAATTGCTCATCCACCAGGGAAGATTGTACCTTCTTATGTCCCTGATATCCGGCACCCCCTCCCAGAGCGGACTCTTCATGAAGCACTCATCTGTCGAGAACTGGATAGGACTCGTGGACCAGGACCCGACCAGCCTGGACATCGGAGGGTCCGTCACCAGGAAGACCGGAATGGCCGGCTCCGGCAACAGCGTGGTGGTTTTCTGGAAGAAGGATACGAGCAACGAGCTCTGGGAGATCATGTTCACGGACGGGGTCTGGTCGAACCCTGTCAAGGTCCTGTCGGTGGTAGGAACCTTTGCCCTTTCGGTGAGGGATCTCGGGAGTACAAGGCACCTCATGCTCTTCTTCACCAGCGGGAACGGCCGGTCGATAAACCTCACCGTTTCCACCAACAACGGCGTTACCTGGGGAGGTATCGTAAACGTGAACAGGACCGCTCCGGGGTCGTTCATATCGCACCTTTCCGCCACGGAGTTCCAGGGGATGGTGAACCTTCTCGCCGTGGACCGGAATAATGGAAAGGGATACGTTTTCGGTTCTCCGAACAATATCAATTGGAAAGCCTCCCAGACGGTTTTCGACCTCTCACCCGGCGACCCCGTCGACGGAAACCTCGAGGGACAGATCTCGTCCGACAGGTCCCAGGTGGCCGTTTCCATAGAAAAAGGTGGGAAGATGCAGATATACACCTCGGAGGACGAGGGCAAGACCTTCTCCCTGCTTGCCGAGATCGGTTCCGATGCTCACTGTCCGCTGATGACGGAGGACAAGTCCGTTATCGGCTTCTTCGAGGGAAACTCCCTGAACCTTCTGAGATTCGAAAAGGAGATGTCGGGTCACCTCAGAACGGTTCTCATTAGACCGGTCGGCCTGAGGTCCTGGAACGATATAGGACTCAACGTTGACGGATTCGACGAGGGCTGCGGCCTGAACCTGAGGGTCCTCGATGGCTCCGACGATTCACAGCTGTTCCCCGAGACCGGGATGGAGGACATGCTATCATATCCGGCGGGGAACATAGAGGGGCCCACCTACAGCCACGCGCTGCCCCTTGCAGGGGCATGGACCGGGGGTGCGTCCCTGGTTCGAGGGATCAAGCTCGAGATACAGGTCGAGAGGGTCATCGACAGCGACCCTGCCATCCTATCGATCGTAATAAACCACTCCTCCTCGATGATCTTCTCCGAGGAAATTGCGGACCCGGAGCATATCTCCATGCTTTCCAACTGCTCCGTAACGGGTTCAGGGGTGAGGCTCGACGATTACAGTAACAGGGGTGAGTTCGTCTACGGGCCCGTGGAGAAGGAAGACGAATGGTGCGACGTTCTCGGTATCGACGTATCCTCGCAGAGCGTCAAGGTCTCCTTCAGGGCGGAGCTCAGAGACGACAACATGAGGACGATCCCGGGTTATTCCTTCGGCGACTCCGTGGAGATGAGGGGCCTGACCGGGATCAATTACGCAAGATGGAATACAAGATATCTCAAGGACCTTCCGGGGACGGTGGGCCGGATCAACATCGCCTTCAGGATCGCCTCGGAGGAGCCCACGGCGAGGCCAACCGTCGAAACGGTACATTTCGACATGTCCGTGGGCCCTTTGATCGAGGACGCTGTACTCACAGATACCGGATTGATGAGGGGGCAGTCGGCAGAGGTCATCCTGGAGGTTTCTGACAGGGAGGACCCCGTCGACCTTCTGGGGGTCAAACTTCAACACAGATTGAAAGGGACCGGACCCTGGCTCGACCACATGTCCCGGGGATCGATGCTGGTATCCGGGGCCTGGTCGCTGCCCTTCATCACTTCCTACACGGACCCGGTTGGGGAATACGAGCTGAAGGCCACCGTGATCGATTCCATGGGGGATACCGCCGAGCTGATACTGCCCTCCACATTTACCCTGGCGAACAACAGACCGATCCCGCCACTTGCCTACATCATACCGGACCGTCCCACGACAGGCTCCGATCTCAGCGTGGAGATCTTCAAAACCGGGTCCGATCTCGAAACACCCGAAGAGGACCTTGCCTACAGCTACAGGATCTATCGAAACGATGTACTATACTCCGAGCTGCTGAACACAAAACAGAAGGAATACCGTCTCGATGAAGGTATTATCAGGGAGGGAGAGGTCTGGAAAGCATCCATCACGACCTTTGACGGCATCATCGAGAGCGCCCCCACGATGCTGAGCATCACCGTGGTCAACACCCTTCCCTTCGCCACGGATGCACCTTCGAACATCACCTTCATGGAGGATACCAGGACCGGGGTCATACTCTACAAGGACTGGTTCGGGGACATCGATGAAGAAACTCTACAGTTCGAGACGGTGGTGAGCGAGGGCATCACCATCGAGACATCGGGGGAGGGCATCGTTCTCGGGACCGAGCAGGATTTCAACGGCGAGGGAACACTTCAGGTCACGGCACGGGACGAGGAAGGCAGGGAACAGGTCACGGTCCAGCTGATCGTGGAACCGGTGAACGATCCCCCGGTGATCTCGCCCCTCCGGAACATCACCGTCATGCAGGGGGAGAGCGTGACCTGTTACGTATCGGCCGGGGACGCCGCGGACGGGGAAGAGGTAACGGTCACGAGCGACATAACAGACAAGATACCGGGCATATCCGTCGGGCACAACTTCATGCAATTTCAAAACGGGAGCTTCATACTGGAGGCAACCAACGAGATGGTTGGACGACACATCATTCAACTGAGAGCAAGCGACGGCACGGTCCAGGTCAACTCATCCTTCACCATCGAGATGATCAACGTCAACGACCCTCCGGGAAAACCGTTCATCGCGATACTTTCCGCAAAGACGATCTTCAACGAGGGGGACGAGATCGATCTGTCTGCGAACTGCACGGACCCCGACCTTGAATGGGGGGACAATATCCACTGCACCTGGTCATCGACCATTTCAGGTGAGATCGGTTCGGGAGCCTCCATCAGGATAGTTCCCGAAGCGGGGATACATATCATCACGCTCACCGTGGAGGACGACGACGGTCTTTCGAATTCCACATCGATCACGGTGGAGGTCCTCCCGCTGCCCGTTGAAACATCCGACACACTTGAAACAGGGACCCTGCTGACCTACACCGCACTGGCAGCCTTCATCATAGGTGCCATTCTGGGACTCCTCCTCTTTTTCCTGGTAAGGTCCAGGAGATCGAAACCTCAAGAGGAGGGGGAGGAACCATCCGGAGAAAAAGCGGAAAAGGAGGAAACTGCGAAAGATGAGCCCGGGGAGGAAACTGCGAAAGAAGACCCGGATAAGGGGGGTGTTTCCGATGAATAGATGCTGTACATTCTGGACGCTTTTGATACTCTCCCTGCTTGTCCTGCAGATACCGCTTCCCGATGAACCCGTCCAGGCCAGGGAAGCGGACCCGATACATCATATGGAAGGCTCCGCGGAAGAGCTGACATCTGGACCCATGTTCTTCATGGAGAACATGGGGCAGATCGGGACCCCTGATATCCTGTTCTATTCCGTCGGGGGCCCGGTCTCGATCGGGTTCGGGACCGATGGGATAAGGGTCAAGGTCGAATACGGTGACCGAGGCTTCGCCTACGATGTCGAGTTCACCGGATCGCGGTCCGTCCTCCCGGTAGGTTCCGGGGAGATCGGGACAGCATCCAACTTCTTCACGGGTTCGGATCCCGACCTGTGGCTGACGGACCTACCGGGATACGAGACCATCACCTACCCGGGTGTATGGGAGGGTATTGACATCGTCTACCGCATCCGGGACGGCTCACTGAAATACGATATCATCGTACATCCCGGCGGAGATGTCAAAGATATCATCCTATCCTTCCACGGGATCGAGACCGACCTGGAAAACGGTGAGGTAATTGCCCGTACCCCTCTCGGAAACGTGAAAGAGAACGCACCCTACTCGTACCAATATGACGGGCAGGAGGTCGACTCTCAATGGAAGGAGATAACAAAGGGATCGTACGGGTACACCGTGGGGAGATACGACAGGTCCCGAGATCTCGTGATAGACCCCGGCCTCAAGTATTCCTCGTATTCGGGAGGCTCGAGCCTCGATAGAGCAAGGAGCATGATCGTGGACCCGAGCGGATACATGTACATCACCGGATACACGGCCTCGAACGGATTCCCTTCGACGACCGGCGCATACGACACATCCTTCAACGGCGGAAGCAACGGAGATGTTTTCATCATGAAGGTGAACATCTCCGGGGACCGTCTCATCTATTCCACCTATCTTGGGGGCAACGGGAACGATTACGGATACAGTATCGTCGTTGACACCTCCGGCAACGCATTCGTGGGCGGGCAGACCTACTCTACCAACTTTCCCACCCAGAGCGCATACGATTCCGTCTATGGTCAGACCGGGGACGGGTTCATTACCAAGCTTTCATCGGCAGGGAATAACCTCGTATATTCCACATATCTCGGCGGTTTCTATGAGGATAGTATTAACGACATCAAGGTGGATCCATACGGAAACGTCTACGCAACAGGTTACAGCGAATTTGTCAACAACGGTTGGCCTGAACAGTACAAATACCCGACCACCACCAACGCCTATGACAGGACATACCACGGCGGCGACGATGTTGTGGTGACAAAACTCAGCTCCAACGGGCAGTCACTTCTATTTTCAACCCTCATAGGCCACTCTTCGGATGACCGGGGCAGCTCCATCGATATTGATTCCTCCGGGAACTCCTACGTCACCGGCACGACACTGTCCAGCAGCTTCCCGACCATCAGCGGCTCCTATGATACGAGCTACGGTGGGAACAGCGACTGTTTCGTTCTCAGGGTAGCATCCAACGGCAGATCATTGGGATACTCCACCTTCCTCGGAGGAAGCGGCCCGGACGAACCCTACTCTCTGATACTGGACGATTCAAACAATGCAATGGTGTCTGGCTCCACGAGCTCCTCGAACTTCCCGACCACCGCGAACGCCTACGATACGGGATACAACAGCGGGACCGACGGTTTCATCTCCGTCATCTCTTCTTCGGGTACCAACCTGATCAACTCGACCTTCCTCGGGGGGACCGGAGAGGATGTCATCCGCTCCATGGCGTTGAACTCAAGCGGCACCCTTCTCGTCACGGGGCACACGTTCTCATCGAACTTCCCGACAACGACGGATGCATATTCCACGAGCAAGGACACCGGATCGGACGTTTTCGTCACCAAGATCGATATCGGGGGCACGGGACTTGTCTATTCCTCTTTCATTGGGGGCTCCAACAATGATGAGGGGCACGGCATACAAGAGGACCCGCTGGGTTTCATATACCTCGCCGGGCAGACCGATTCGAATGATTACCCGACGAGCTTCACCGCCTTCGACAGGACACATAATTCAAATGACGATGTGTTCTTCACGAAGTTCTACCCCGCCGATTTCGCACCCACGGACCTCACATCGAGGAGCGGATATTTCTTCGTGGAGCTATCATGGAAGGCGCCCACGACAGCAATAGCATTGCAGTACGGTATCGCCGGCTACACCATATACCGGGGCATCACCTCCTCCGATCTCTTGCCCATAGCAACGGTGGGTCCGGTAACGAGTTACAATGATACCATCAGATTCTTCATCTCGAGGACGTATCATTATTTTGTCTCCACCATCCTCAACACACTTGGGGAGGGGAGCGCATCTTCGATGATAAGCGACACTCCGCTTGTAACCCCGCCTCCAGCGGACCCGGTCCCGGTCCCCGGTGACCTGTTCGTGAACCTGACCTGGACCACCATGGACCCCGGACTGCTCGACATGTTCGAGGTCCGCTACATGGTATACAAGGGGCTCACACCATCCTACCTTCCCCTCGGAGCCGTTCTCGGCGAGACGGACCATTACAACGACTCCGGCCTGCCGCCGGTCCCGAGGACATACTATTACAGGGTGAGCTACGTCATAACCGGGATAGGGGAGAGCAATTCCTCGAAGATCGTCGGGGCCGATCCAAACACACCTCCGGGTGAGCCCGAGAACACCGCAGCGGTTCCGGGGAACCTGAATGTCACACTCGACTGGGACCCGCCTCTCAGGGACGGCGGACAGCCCGTGACCGGCTACAGGGTATACAGGGGGCGGTCCCCCGGAACCCTGAAGCTCTTACGCTCCATCGAACCCGGGGTGACCAAAACACTTGAAGAGGACCTCGAACCGGGCGGGTTCTATTTCTACGCCTTCACGGCCGTGAACAGGCTCGGTGGATCACTGATGACCGAACCCGTGATGGTCACTGGCCAGACCCGGCCTTCCCCGCCGGCATCCTTCTCGGCCGTCGGGGGGGACGGTAATGTCGTCCTGGGTTGGGGCCCGCCGGAGGATGATTGGGGGGTCCCGCTCCTTGGCTACAACCTCTACAGAGGAGAAGAGCCGGAAGACCTGTCGTTCCTGAAAACGCTTGGTCCATCCACCTTCACCCACCGTGACAGCACGGACAACGGGGTGAGCTACTTCTACACGATCACGGCGGTCAACATTCACGGAGAAAGCGGGGGCACGGGCCCGATCGAAACCATGCCCACCGGAATTCCGGGCATGGTCGCGGGCGGCTCCGCCTCCATCGACGATTCCACCGTCACACTGAGATGGGGCGACCCCGTACACAACGGAGGGCTGCCCCTGACTGCTTTCAGGGTCTACCGTGGCCCCGATCTTGATGTGGTGGATTCGGAATTCCTGCTCTCCTCCAACGCACATTCCTTCGTGGACACGGGCCTCGAGAACGGGGTCACCTACTACTACCGGATATCCGCCCTGAATGCCAAAGGGGAGGGGCAACCCTCCTCGGCGGTGATCGCGACCCCCGGCAGGTTCCCGGCCAGGATCGACGATCTCAGGGTAAGCCCCGGTCTGGAGAATGCTGTTTTGACGTGGGAGAACCCCACGGACCTAGGGGGAAGGGACGGGCTCAACATCAGGATATACAGGGGCAACACCATTGACTCCATGAGACCCTACGAGACCCTTCCATACGGGACCGATCATTACAAGGACACTTCCCTCGTCCCCGGCCTGGCTTACTACTACTCAATGTCCGTCCTGAACGGTCTGGGAGAAGGTGAAAGGTCTCTCATCGTATCCACAGTGGTCTACGGGGCACCTTCCGGGCCGACGATCGAGCGGGTGACACCGGGCTCCAGACAGGTGAATGTCTCATGGTATGCACCGGATGATACCGGAGGACTGCCCGTAACCGGATACCAGGCCCAGATAAGGCCGGAGGGCGAGGCGGAGTGGGAATCGCATATCACAAAGGACAGGTTCCATCTTTTCACCGCACTGGTTCCGGGCCAGACGTACGCTTTCCAGGTGAAGGCCCTGAACGCCGTTTCCGAAGGGATGGCATCAAGGACGGTGAAGGTACTTGTCGGGGATCCCCCGGAGCAGCCGCGTGAGCTTAAGGCTTTGGCCCTGGAAACGGGTTCCGCGGTCCGTTTGAGCTGGACCCCGAGACCACTGACATCGATGCCCATACTTTCCTACAGGATCCACATGGGAATGTCGGGAACGGATCCTTCACTGGTGGCAGAGGTGGGATCCACCGTGGAGACATATACCGTTTCCGGATTGTTGAACGGGGTCCTTTACAATTTCTCGGTAAGTGCCGTGAACCAGATCGGGGAAGGGGCCAGGACCGAAGAGGAGACCGCTGTTCCGATGAGCGTACCGGGCCAGATTGATGTTATTTGGGTCGAAAGTGTTTCGGACAGGTCCGTCAAGATCTCCTGGGAACCTCCCATGGACAATGGAGGCTCTCCGATCCTGGATTACATCATCAGGAGGGGGCTCAGTCAGGGGGCGGAGGTGAACATCAAGGAAGGTGTCACCTCGACCACCTACCTGGATACGGATCTGGACAACGGGAGGAGCTACTACTACAAGGTGGTGGCAACGAACATTATGGGCTCCTCGAAACCCGGTGAGTGGGTTTCCGCCAGACCGGTGGGGAGGCCTTCTCCTCCTGTCGGCTTCGACCACAGTGTGGAAACGGACAGGATCATGCTATCGTGGGAGCCTCCGGTGAACAATGGCGGGGACCCGATAACGGGATACCTGCTCTACAGGAGCGAGGGGTCCGGGGAATCGGAGCTTCACGCCGTCCTTGCACCCGATGTCACAATGTTCACAGACAGGAGCGTCGAGGAGGGCTCGTACAGCTACAGGCTGATCGCAACAAACCCCAACGGAATGGGTGAGGCTTCGGTAATGAACGTCGATGTACCCGGAAGGACCAACCAGATCATGGTGATCGGTGCGGTGGCTCTGCTGATCCCCGTCCTTCTGGCATTGCTGGTACTCTTCCTCCCGGGATTCCTGAGAAGACGAAGAGAAAAAAGCGAGATAAAGCGGAAGGAGAGGGAAGAGGAGGAACTGAAGCTCAGGAGAATGAGGGCCGAGGGTATGGCTTCCAAAGGGGCGGGGCCAATGGGTCTCGGAGCAGCACCGGGAATGTCAACCCTGCCAGGGGGCAGCGGGATACCGTCGATCTCCGCAGCACAAACACAGGGGGAGCTTCCACCATCGCAGGAATTCGGGAAGGATGAAGGATACATCAGACCCAGTGACAGAAAGAAGAAGAAAAGGGACCGGAACAAGGTTCTGAGAGCGGACGGAAGATCCCTGGAGCACAGGATGAAGGAGGAGGACCTCAGGCACACCCTCAGGGCAAAGGACCAGGACAGGGGCAGGGAGTGGGAGGAGGAAAAGAAGAAGATACTCGAGAAAGAGGCCAGAACCGTCTTCACCGGGCAGCAGATGGACGAGGAAGAAGCCCGCGATGACCTCGAGCCTGAAGAGAGGCCCGTGCCCACCGTCGAGGATGTGATGAAGGAAGTTCCCGAATGGGACGAGGACCAGGAGGAGGACATCCCTGACTGGGGAGCCGAGGAATGGAAGGATGAGATACCGCTTGCCGACGAACCCTCCGAACCGGAGATAATAGACGAGATCGAGGAGTTCGATGAGCTCGAGGAGTTCGACGAATTCGAGGAATGATCAACTAACTACGGGGGAAGAAAAGGCAGTAAATGTTACTGATATCCTTTTTCTTCCCCGATATTTGTTACAAAAAGGTAAATCCATACCTTACATGTTCATTTCATGGGACGAACACCTATCTATAGAAGGAACGATTCATGACCGGACTACCAAGGGGTGATCTCCATGAGCGAAAGAAAGAGGATAGTCATAATCGGAGGGTCCGCAGCAGGACCCAAGGCAGCGGCCAGGGCAAGAAGGATGGATGAGAACGCGATCATAACCATCATCCAGAAGGATCCGGAACTTTCCATGGCGTCATGCGGCTATCCCTACTACGTCGGGGGCGTGATCGAGAACAGAAACCAGCTTCTCTGCACCCCCACAGGGGTGATCCGCGACCCGATATTCTTCATGAACGCGAAGGAAGTCGTGGCGAAGACCAGGACGGAAGCTCTTGAAATAGACCGCAGGAACAGGTTGGTCCGGTGCAGGGACCTCGGGACCGGAGAAGAGTTCGAGGAACCCTACGACAAGCTCGTCATGGCAACCGGGTCGATCCCGAGGATGCCCCCGGTCCCGGGGGTAGACCTGGATGGTATCACCACGCTGCAGTCCATGCAGGATGCCGATCACCTGAGAAAAATAAGGGAGGACGGGAAGATTAAGAAGGCCGTCGTGGTCGGCGGGGGATTGATCGGGATAGAGACCTGCGAGGCCCTGCACCTCGCCGGCATAGAGATCACGGTCATCGAGATGATGCCCCAGATCCTGATGTTCCTTGACCGGACACTTGCGAAACTCCTGGAGAACAATGTCAAGGCCTGGGCCGCGAACGTGATCACCGACAACGCGGTGGCGGAGTTCCTCGGAGATGGGGGGAAGCTCACCGGGGTGAAACTCGCAAACGGGACCGAGCTCCCGTGCGATCTCGCCGTCATAGCCATAGGCGTTAAGCCCAATTCCGGCCTTGCGAGAGATGCCGGTCTCGAGATCGGAAAGATGGGGGGTATCCTGGTGAACGAGAACATGGTCTCGAGCGACCCGGACATATTTGCCGTTGGAGACTGCATAGAGGTGAAGAACCTCATCACCGGAAGGAACGTGCTGGCCCCCTACGGGGACCTCGCAAACCTCCAGGGGAGGGTGGCGGGTGAGAATGCGGTCACCGGGAACGGAGCGGTCTTCCCCGGGACGATCCAGACCGGCGTCTGCAAGGTCTTCAACTATCAGGCCGGATCCACCGGTCTGTCCGAAAGGTCCGCAAGGGAGACCGGGATGGAAATAGAAACGGTTGTTACCACGGGACCGGACAAGCCCGGTTTCATGGGAGGGCTTCTTCTCATCAACAAGATGGTCGTCGAGAAGGGGAGCGGAAGGCTTCTGGGATTCCAGTGCGTTGGACCCGGGGACGTCAGCAAACAGGTTGCCATCGCCGCCATGGCGATCCAGGGGAACATGAACATCGACAGGCTCGTGAACCTGGACCTTCCCTATGCCCCTCCGTTCTCGCTTGCCATCGACAATTTCATCGCAACCTGCCACGTGATGCAGAACAAGATGAGGGGGCTCTTCAAGGGAATTTCGGTAACGGAAGTGAAGAGGAAGCTCGACGAGGGTGAGAAGACCTTCATTATCGACATGAGGGGCCCGGACGAGTACGAGGCCATGAGGCTCGGCATCGGAGAGAGGTTGATCCCGCTCGGAGCACTCAGAAGGAGGAGGGATGAACTTCCCGAAAATATGGAAGACGAGATCATCACTTACTGCAAGATCTCCCTCAGAGGGTACGAGGGAGCGCGGTACCTTCAGTCCCTCGGATACACAAACGTGAAGGTGATGGAAGGGGGTATCATGGCCTGGCCGTATCCCCGCGAGAAGTGAGGATACCAATTTATCCCGGGTCCCGCTTTCGGGTCCATGGACGATTCGACCCTTGCCCTGGCGCTTGAAAGGATCAGATCGGAGTATCCCAAATACAGGATGCCCATCGTTACCGAGCTGGTCAAGAAGAACAGGGACCCTTACAGGGTCCTGATATCCTGCCTTCTCTCTCTCAGGACCAAGGACGAGGTGACATCTCTTGCACAGGAGAGGCTCTTCAGGGAGGCCGATACGCCTCAGAGAATGATCGAAATGAAAACTGAGAGGATCGAGGAGCTGATCTATCCCGTGGGATTCTACAGGAACAAGGCGAGGGTTGTCAAGGATGTGTCCCGGACATTGATCGAGGAGTACCGGGGCAGGGTTCCGGACGATCTCGACGAGCTTCTGAAGTTGAAGGGTGTGGGAAGAAAGACGGCGAATCTGGTGATAACAATGGGATACGACAAGCCGGGGATATGCGTGGATACACACGTCCACAGGATCACGAACAGGTTCGGCTACGTGAAGACGGGGACACCCGACGAGACGGAGATGGAGCTCAGGAAGAAGCTGCCCGGAGAGCACTGGATAGAGATCAACGATCTCCTCGTAACCTGGGGTCAGAACATCTGCAAACCGGTATCCCCGCTGTGCTCCGGATGTGTGGTCCTCGACCTTTGTGAGAGAAAAGGTGTTCAAAAGAGCAGATAGCATGGAAAGGGATTTGAACCTCATCGGCGATTAGCGGTCATGGCCACCCAAGTTGTCCTTCTCGGGACAGGGAACCCCAACCCCGACCCTGTGAGGTCCGGCCCCTCCACCGCCATCATTGTCGATGACAGGGCCTACCTCATCGATGCGGGACCGGGGGTGGTCAGAAGGGCCCAGGAAGCTTACATGAAAGGGGTGGCCCCGCTCAGGTCCGATCTTTTGAGCAGGCTCTTCATAACCCATCTTCACTCCGATCACACCATCGGACTGCCGGATCTCATCCTGACCCCATGGGTAATGGAGAGGAAGAAGCCGTTGAGAATCTGGGGCCCGCCCGGGACCCGGGAGATGGTGAAGCATATCCTTGCCGCATACAGGGAGGATATAGAGATCAGGAAGAAGGGACTGGAGAAGGCCAACGAAACCGGCTACAGGGTCTCCGTGAACGAGATAGGGGAGGGCAAGGTCCATGAGGGTGACGATCTGCTCGTGGAGGCCCTGAAGGTCAAGCACGGGGCGTGGAGGCATTCCTATGCGTTCAGGTTCACGACTCCGGATCGGGTCGTGGTGGTATCGGGGGACTGCGCTCCCACGGAGGAGACAATAGAATTCTACAGAGGATGCGACGTGCTCGTGCACGATGTCTATTCCTCGTCAGGGTTCGAGAAGAGACCGGAGAGGTGGAAGGCATACCACAGGAACTCCCACACCTCTTCCCTTGAGCTCGCAAGGATCGCAAGCGAGGTCGGACCGGGGACCCTTGTCCTCACACATCAGCTGATGTGGGGAGCCACTCCCGGAGAGCTTATCGATGAGATCGGGAGCGTATACGGCGGCAGGGTCCACTTCGGCAACGATCTCGACGTGATCTGAGCCTTTCTTGGAACGGTTTTGCACAAAAAATATTCCCAAAGAAATATTATTAGTGCAGATTCCTTTTTATTGTACATTTCTTAGAAATCAAATAATTTTATTCATGTAATCGTTCGTGTTAAAGGGTGTTTGTGAGAAAAATAGATTGGCGGAAGTATCCAAACAGACAAGTAAGGTAATGGAACTACTCGAAGTACCTATTACCGAAAAATTGGGACTTTATTGACAACACACCCATGTAAAAAGGAAAACATATATAGGGCTTTTTCTCTTTTAAAGAATCATGAACATGGTTCGAAGCAAGAACAGTATTTCTTCAATGATTATCATTCTTTCAGTTATTATAATTATATTTCCCTCCTCATCAATTATCGCAGAGAAAGGGATAGATCAAGACATGGTTGTTAACGAACCGCGAAAAGACTCATCCTCATATTCTATGTACAGAGGTGATCAACAAAGAACAGGAAGGTGCAATGCAAATACATCCGAAAATCCTGGAACAATAAAATGGAAATTCCAACCCTCACAAGCCCAAATATGGTCTTCACCTGTTATCGGACCAGATGGTGTGATCTATTTTGGATCCGCAGATTCATATTTTTATGCAGTCAATCCAAACGGAACAATGAAATGGAAATTCAAAACTGGAAATGTTATCGAAGGATCCGGTGCGGTTTCGAATGATGGTATTGTGTATTTTGGATCAATGGACAATTACTTTTATGCGGTCTATACATCAAATGGCACACTCAAATGGAAATTCGCTACTGGAGATGTCAAGGGAGCGCCAGTGATTTCTGATGATGGAATCATTTATGTTGACGGAGGAGACTTATTCGCATTATACCCGAACGGAACCAAACTGTGGAACCACAATTTTGGGGTATACATTTCTTCACCAGCGATAGGACATGATGGAACAATTTATATCGGATCTTATGACAATAATTTATATGCTATTCATCCAAATGGAACAGTTAACTGGACTTTTACCACTGGTGATTTCATATATTCAACTCCAGCAATAGACGATTATGGGAACATTTTCTTCGGTTCCTGGGATGGATATCTTTATGCTCTTCATCCTAATGGAACAGAGAAATGGAGCAAATATATTCCTGGCCAAGTGAATAATAATTGGTATACCTCACCTGCAATTGATGATAACAATAATATTCTAATCATCGGACCTGATGGTAGATTATATAAATATAGTTCTGAAGGAAAGGGATTAATTAGTATATCAGTATATTTTTCAAATAATGGGCCATCATTGGATATCAATGGAAATTTTGCCTTATCTACTGATGGAACTTTTTTTTACCTTTATTATGAAAATGGTTCAAGGAAATTCAGAATTGAATTAAATGGCGCTAGTGAGGCATCTCCATCATTGGATAAAGATGGTAATATTTTTATCACAGATATCTCAGGAACATTATATTGTATTGGAGGAAAAAGTCCAATTAAACCGGACCTTCATCTGAAAGAATCAGGAGACAGTTTTGTTCATTTCAACTGGACACAACCAGAAGAATACAATGCACCACCTATTCTTGAATGCAAAATTTATCGCAAGGATAACCAAGATGAATCTTTTTATTTACTAACTACAGTAAATGGAAGCATTCTTGAATTCAATGATACGACCGTTCAAAATGGTCTTGAATATCAATACCATGTGAATCCCATAAACAAGTTCGGAGAATCCGAACCCAGCAATATCATTTCAGCAACACCTATGACTTTGCCAGATCCCCCAAGAAATGTACAAATAAATTCCGGGAACGAATTCATTGAACTTACCTGGAATGAACCGGAAGACAATGGAGGAGCTCCAATACAAAGATACTTGATCTACAAGCTGAAAGAAAGTAAATCCTGGTCAATGATCAATATGATAGGACCTGATCCACCACTTTTTTACAATGATACTGATGTGTTCAATGGTATTTCATATCAATACTACATACGAGCCGAGAATGAGGTCGGATTATCCGAACAAAGCCAGATTGTGTCATCCATCCCAAAAACAATCCCATTGAATCCAATTTTCTTCCTCTCTGCAGGTGACGGTTTCGTCAATCTATTATGGTATGAGCCTTCATCCAATGGAGGATCCGAAATAACTGGATACAATGTATTCAGAGGAACAGACAGAAACGAAACTTCACCGATTTCAGTATTGGGACCGGATGATCTTGAATACAACGATACTGAAGTTGAAAATGGAGTGACCTACTATTATTGGATCCAAGCCGAGAATGAAATGGGTGGATCCAAACCAACACAGATATTATCAGCCTATCCAAAGGGAAAACCTTCTCCGGCAATCAATTTGAGATACGAAGCTGGAAATAAGTTTGTTCATCTATATTGGAATGAACCTGGGAATGACAATGGAGCTTCAATCTTAACCTATATTGTTGATGTACAGGCAATAATAGGAACCTATCAAACCACCAGTACCTACTGGGTAGATGCTCCCAAAACTGAATACAATGATACCGATGTGATCAACGGTCAGGAATACACCTGCACAGTGACGGCGGTGAACTCTGTCGGGTCTTCCCTTCCTTCCGAACCTATCACCGCAACACCCACTTCGGTTCCTTCTCCACCATTAGATTTTCAGTATCATACTGGAGACGGATTCGTGGAGATATCATGGCTGGAACCTGAAGAAAATGGCGGTCTCCCGATCCAAGGATACCGGATCTACAGGCAGAAGAATCTGTTCGATTTCGAGATTCTTATTCAACTTGACCCTGAAACAAGATCCTACAACGACACCTCGGTAGAAAACGGAGAGCAATACACTTACTATATAGTGGCAAGAAATGAAAAAGGAATATCAACTCCGAGTAATTACATCAATGCCAATCCCTTAAGGGTGAATACTATTCCATCTTCCCCTATGAATATCTCTTACAGTCTTGGATATGGTTTTGTTTCTCTGACCTGGCAACCTCCTCTTGATGACGGAGGAGCTCCAATAGAAGAATACAAGATCCTCAGAGGAACATCCCCGGATGATCTCGAACTGATCTCAACTGTATCATATGATAGCCTTGAGTTTAACGATACTTCAATTGAACCAGAGACCAGATATTATTATTCGGTAGTTGCAATAAACTCACTTGGAGCATCACCTGGATCTGAAGCTGTTTCTGTCACCACCTTGAAAGAAAAAGATGATCCACATGAGAACGGAGATGGTTCAGCAATAATCTGGATTATAATAATAGTCATATCTGTATTGATCATTCTCAGTGTGATACTTTTCTTGATCCTTAGAAATAAAGGTATTATGAAACCTCGAGAACAAGCCGAAGAAAAAGGTGAAAATGAGGGACAGATCTCAGAGGAGAACAGGGAAACGAAATGAAGTATGTTATCTCTTAAAAAAGAATGTATTTTAACCTGTCCATCGGCAATTTCAATTACTATTTCTGAAGAAATTCTTCAGAAAAATTTGATGTTTCAATAGTTAGGTGATTGATTCTTTTCGATGTTTTTATTCCAACCGTTCACCGCAATTCCTTTGCTTACCCAGAGGTTGTTGGGAAAGACCAAACCAATTCACCCCATAAAAAACATAAATTATTTATACCATCCTGCCATTACCCAACTATAGGTTGTATAGCCATAGATTACAACTAAAAAAGGAAGGTGATGAAGATATGGAACAGAATAAGAAAATGACGGTAAGGAACGGAGACAGAGGAGCTTTCGCACCTTTCGGGCTCTGGGAGGATCTCGACGGTCTGTTCAACGCTTTCAGAAGCGACATGGACAGAATGTTCTGGAGCCCGATGGCAAGGGAGCCTGCCAGGCTCAGGCTCATCCAGGGAAAGAGCTACATGCCCATGGACCTGGAGGACCACGGAGAAAAGATGGAGCTGTCCGTGGAGCTTCCGGGAACAAAGAAAGAAGATGCAAGGATCTCCTTCGAGGACAATGTCCTGACCATTTCGGTCGGATCGAAGGAGGAGAAAGAGGAGAAGGAAGAGGGCAGATACATCTTCAGGGAGAGGAGCTCCATGTCCTGCTCGAGAAGCGTCAGGCTCCCGGTCGAAGTGGACGAGAGCAAGATCTCTGCCAGGATGGACAACGGTATCCTGAAGATAGAGATGCCAAAGGTCCACCCCGGGGAGAAGAAGGCAAAGGAGATCAAGATCGCCTGATGCCTCCGTTCAATTGAACCATTCAAGAGCCGGGGCCCGATCTTTTCCCCCCACGCCCATAGCGGCCCCGGCAAATAATTTCTTTCCCGGACCACAACAGATAATACCTTCTCCATGATAATGTCGGCTATGTCCGGTTTCGATACAAGGATAGAAGAAGAGACAGGCGGTCCTCTGAAAACAGGCCGGATCCACACGTTCCAGGTCAACATCGGTCTCAGATGCAACCAGAAGTGCACTCACTGCCATCATCAGGCAGGACCCGAAAGGGACGAGCTCATGAGCAAAAGCACCATGGAGAAGATCATCGAGAAGGCCAGAGAAGCGGAGATACCCACCATCGATGTCACGGGCGGGGCCCCCGAGATGAACCCGAACCTGAAGATGTTCATCACGGAGCTCAAAAAGAACGGGCACCACATCATGCTCAGGACGAATCTCACGGCACTCATGGAGGAAGACCACAGAGGAATGGCGGAGTTCTACCGGGACAATGGACTGGAGCTCATAGCATCACTCCCCTGTTACGAGAAGGACGAGGTGGATTGCGTCAGGGGAGACGGAGTGTTCGAGACAAGCATCGAGGCCCTGAAGCATCTCAACGGTCTTGGTTACGGGAAGGACCTCATGCTCAACCTTGTCTTCAACCCCATGGCGGATTTTCTGCCCCCGCCCCAGAATGCGCTGAAGGACGAATACCAGCATGTTCTTAAAAAGGATTTCGGGATAGTGTTCAACGAGCTTTTCACCATCACGAACATGCCCATGGGCAGATTCCTGGAGGACCTGAGAATGGACGGGAGGGAGGAGGGTTACATGGAACTTCTTAAAGAAAGTTACAATCCCGCCACTGTAAAGAACCTCATGTGCCTCTCCCAGATCAACATAGGCTGGGACGGCGCCCTCTACGACTGTGATTTCAACCAGGCTCTGGGGATCAAAACGGAACCCGATTTCCCCCGTAAAATAGAAGACCTTGACGCATCGAGGATACCCGCAAGAAAAGTTGTTACGGGCGATCACTGCTTCGGATGCACCGCAGGTGCGGGTTCCTCGTGCGGGGGCGCCCTTGCGGATTGAGGGAGAATGATGAGAGACGCCTGCCTGGTCGTGATGGTGAGATGTCCCGAGAAGGGAAAGGTCAAGACCAGGCTTGCGGCAGATGTGGGGGATATTCTCGCAGCGGAGCTCTACAGATGCTTCGTGGAGGACCTGCTCCCGAAAATGAGAGAGGTCCCCGCCGACATCCTGATAGGTTTCCATCCCCCCTCGAAGAGGAGGTGCATCGAGGACTGGCTAGGAAAGGGACCGGGATTGATACCACAACGCGGTCGGGACATTGGCGAGAGGCAGGCTTCCCTGTTCGAAACCGCCTTCGCCATGGGATACGACCGCGTAATTGTCATGGCAAGCGATGCGCCGGACCTGCCCATCGGGATCGTGGTGAAAGCGTTCGATGAATTGAAAGTGTCGGATTCCGTGATGGGCCCCTGCCAGGACGGAGGCTACAACCTCATCGGGTTCGATACCGGAGGTTATAACGGAGATCTCTTCAGGGATGTGCCCTGGGGAGGGCCCGGGGCGGCCAAAAAGATGCTCGAGAGGATGGAAAGGTCCGGTTCGAGGACCGCATCCGTCGAGACCTGGTGGGACGTGGATGATATCGACGACCTTCAGGCACTGTATCGCAGGTCGGTGAAAAATGGATATTCCGACAGAACCATATCCTGCATCGAAAGGGAGGGGCTCTTCGATGAAGGATAGCGGCGGGATCTCGGTCATCATCCCCGTTCTCCACGAGGAGAAGAACATCAACAGGACCATCGAGCATTTGAGGTCTCTCCCGGGAGGTGGAAAGCTCGAGATCATAGTCGTCGACGGGGCCCCGGGAAAGGATACCCTGAAGGCGCTGAGATACACCAATGTGAAGAAAACATCCTCCGCAGCGGGCAGGGGCATCCAGATGAACAGGGGGGCTTTCATGGCGGAGGGGGATATCCTCCTGTTCCTGCACGCGGACACGACACTGCCCGAGAAGGGCCCCGGACTGATCATCTCCGCATTGGAAGACCACGACATAGCTGCTGGAGCCTTCGATCTGAAGTTCATAAAGGTCAGCCCCCTCATCGATATGCTGGTACCTCTGCACAACTTGATGAGGCGTGTCTCGAGAACACCCTACGGCGACCAGGCTATCTTTATCAGAAGGTCGGTGTTCAGGGAGCTCGGAGGATTCAGCGAGTTCAGGCTCTTCGAGGACATGGACCTGATGAAGAGGCTGAGGAAGGGGGGATATCGGATACGGATCATCAAGGAAAGTGTCAGGACATCGGCCAGGAACTTCAATGAAAGGGGAGCCGTGAGGACACTGATCCGGAACATCTTGATCGTGACCCTTTATCATTTGGGGGTCCACCCGAACAGATTGTATGGGATCTACAGAAAGGTCCAGCGTAAGGATCGATCCCTTTGAGCGTTTGGTCCTCCGCTGCTGACCCTGCAATCAAGTTTTAATATCGAATTGTATGTGTCGATCTACCAATACCAGGATGGAAGAGGCTTATGGAAGAAAGGGGCATGGAAAATGGCACCATCTCCAGGCGGATCTTCACAGGGATCGGCAAGATCGTGAAAAATGGCTCACCCTGGATAGTCATCATCACCATCGCCGTTACGCTCCTTCTGCTGGGCCCGATGTTGCTCATGAAGCCCGACAGGCAAGCCAGCGGCGACCCGGGAGGAGAGGTTTTCGATCTAACCGATAGAATAGAAGAGCGGCTCCCGCCAGCCAACATGTACTGGTCGTTCATTCTTGAGGCCAGGGAGGGGGATGTTCTGACACGGGATGTTCTCATGGAGCTTCTGAACAATGAGATCATCCTCAGGAACTCCGAATTCGGGCAGAGGTATCTATCGAGCAGGTTCGACATCCATCTTGGAACCTGGACCCAGGGGGTCTATACGATCGCCGATGCTGTCAACGAGTTCTTCATCTTTCAACTCAACAAGACCCTGGAGGGGGCGAGCAATGATGAGGTCAAATTTGCGGTCCACATGATCCTCTCGAGTCCTTATGGAAAGACCTTCCAGGATACCTTCTCGATAACTGCCACCTGGGTTAACGGGACCTTCATGGGTCAGAATATCAAGGTCTGGTCCACTCCTGCCATCTTCATCAACACCATTTGCAACAGGAATGAGGTGATGGATGAATACTCGAAAGGATTGGAAAGGAACCTGGAAGATCACGTCGTGATTGAACATTTTTACAGGGACCTCCAGGAATACCTCAGAGGGGCGCAGAGAACATACAGGTTCTGGGGGATAGCCATCGATATCAGTCTGGAAGCAGGAGAGGAAGGTGCTCTTTCTATCCCGCTGGTCGCGGCCGCTGTCGTAATAATACTCCTGCTTGTTACGGCCATATTCCGTTCGTACAAGGTGTTGACACTGACCTTTATCGGGCTACTGATGCTCCTTATCTGGCTGAAGGGTCTGTCCAACCTTGTCGGCCTCAATTCCTCGTTGACGATAGATATACTTGTTCCTGTCTCGATCCTCGTCCTGGGTGTTGACTATGCGATCCATGCCGTCCACCGCTATGAAGAAGAAAGGGTGAAGGAACCGGACCCGAAGAAAGCCCTCGGGCTGAGCGTGGCAGGTGTTGGGGGGGCGGTGTTTTTAGCAATGGTCACCACTGTTGTGGCCTTTGGTTCCAACGTGATCTCGAACATTGAAGAGATCATCGGCTTCGGTGTTTCCGCCTCGATCGCGATCATTTCAGCGTTCTGGATAATGGGTTTCTTCATACCGACCGCAAAGATGCTCTGGGACCTCCATGGTCAAAGAAAAGGAAGATTGAAACCCTCCAGGATCAAGGAAGGTAAGGGCTCTGCTCTGCTTGGCAGAACAGTTCTGGGGATCGCCAAGAGAAAATACGTGGTGATCATCATTGTGCTGTTATTCTCAATTTTCACATCATATCTCGCCGTGCAATTGCAGGCCCAGCTCGATGTCAAGGAATATTTCGATCCAACATCAGATGTTGTCGTCTCCCTCGACAAGATGGACCTGTATGCCGGCGACAAGGGCGGAGAGCCGGCTTACATATATATCGAGGGGGACCTGTCGGACCCCGCGGTCCTCGATGCGATACAGGGCCTTAAAAGTAACTTCGAGGATGATGAGAACATTGCCAGGGACCAAAAGACCCACAATGTTTCATTCTATTTCGACATATTCCAGTTGTTCAAAGCAATCCTTGAGAACAATTATACAATTCATATTATCGAGAGTGAATATGATGATCTGATCATCACTGATTCGGATGGGGACATGATCCCGGATGGCACCGTCCAGCTAAGGGCGGTTCTGGATCACATGTACGGGAAAGGACTTCCCCTCAATGAGACCACGATGATGTACAGCATCGCACAGGTCCATGAATTGGTATGGAAGGACCCGGACGAAGAAGGGAGATACGCCACGGTGGTCATAGCCGGAGTGCCTGATACGAGAGAGCTGTCCACGGTCCAGGCATCCGCCAAGGAGTTCAAGCAGGACATGAAGGCCCTTGATGTGGAAGGGATCACGTTCTATGGTCTGACCGGGTCCGGGTATGAAAGGGATGCCACCCTGACGGCCGTTACGAACTCCCTGACCTTCTCCATCGGGATAGCCGTTGTACTGTGCTTTATTGTCCTGGTGATACTGCTCCGGTCCTTTAAATACGCCATTGTAACCGTCATTCCCGAGCTACTGGTGGTCTCCTGGCTGTATGCCTTCATGTTCATCGCAGGATTCCATCTGAATGCAGTTACCGCGACAATCGCGGCCATATCGGTCGGGGTCGGGATAGATTACTCGGTCCATGTTACAGCACGGTTCAGGGAGGAGATGGACAGACTGTGCAATAGGGAAAAGGCCATGTCCCATGCCACCCAGCATTCGGGTGCTGCGCTTTTCGGTTCGGCAGCATCTACCATCATCGGTTTCGGAATCATCGCTTTCGCGCCCATGCCCATGTTCTCTTCCTTCGGAATACTGACGGCGTTGATGATTTTGATGGCGCTTGCAGCCGCCCTTCTGGTGCTGCCCTCCCTTCTTTTCATGGTCACCAGGGAGAAGAAGAGCGGGGACTGATCTCATTCCTCCGGGATATCCACTGGGGCCCTTGAATAAGGGGTCTTCCCGAACTCCTGGAGATCGAAATCGAGAGGGTCCTCCTCGAATGGTTCCCGGGGATATGACTCATTCGGTGTATGGGGCTCCGTGCAAGAAACAGGTTCTTCGGGGTAATACGATGGTTCCTCTTCTCCGGCCGGATAAAGATCTGTGTGCATGGGTACAGGTACCGGCTCAGAACCTGAATTGCCCTTTCCGTACCCCCTTCGAATGAATATAAATACCGCTATCAGGCAGATGACAAGGGATGCTCCGAGGAAAAGAAGCGCAAGGGTCGTTGAAGTGCCGAGGGACTTATCACCTTCCTCGAAGAAGGACGAGGGCACCTCCTCGTCGAACTTCACCGACTGCGGGCCCCTCCCGATCCCGTTCTCCGCAACAACATAGTAGACATATAAACCGGGGGAAAAGAGGTTGCTGTCCACGTAAAATGTCTGCGACCCCGGCACCTTCGCTATCTGCTCGAAGAAGCCCGTCTTGTTCCTCCTGTAAACAAAATAGTAGAGGATATCCGTCCCGCCGGTGTTCTCCGGAGGGGACCAGGAAAGCTCCATGGAGCGGTTGACAAGCATCGCGGCGCAGTAGATAACAGGTCCGGGCAGACCCTTGGGAAAACCCTTTGCCACCTGGCTTCTTGAGGAGTTGTAGACACCGTTGAAGGCCATCACCTGGTAATAGTATTCCATCCCAACCTCCACGTCACGGTCCACGTAGTCGGTGGTGAGGCCGTTGACAGCGGCAAGGTGGCTCATGTTCAAGCTGTCGGGGCCCCTGTATATATGATAAACTGCAATGGGCAGCCCACCGTCCTCGACTGGTATGGACCAGGAGAGCTCCACCAGGTCCTCCGTGGAAAATGCCATCAGATTGCCCGGGGGGGAGGGGGGATTGACCGGGTAGAAAGCAATCTCAGGGGAGGGTCGTGATTCACCCATCTCGTTCAATGCCGTAACCCTGTAAAAATAGGATACTCCGAGGGTTATATCCTCATCGATGTAGAACTCCTCATCCCTGGTGAGCTCTGCAAGGAGGATGAAAAAACCATCCCCGGCCCTTCTGTACAATTTGTAACCCGTCAAAGGTGTGTATCCCATATCTGAGGGCGGCATCCACTCCATGGTCACGAATCCGGGACCCGCAATGGCCTTCAAGGACCTGGGGTTCGTCGGTCGACCCATCAATGCTGCGGTAACTATTTCGGAAGGATCGGATTCCCCGAGTACCGATACAGCTGTTAGGTAGTAGCTGTACTCGGAGTTCGGCTCCACGCTGGTATCATTGTAGAAGTTCCTGTGGCCTGACAGAGATATCAGCATCTGAGGATGCACACCCGGAAGCCATCGGTAGATCCGGTATTGGAGAATGGGGGACCCACCGTCCGTCGTCGGTGGCTCCCAGGCAAGGTAAACAACGGTATCCTTCACGGTGTATTCCAGCCCCCAAGGCGGGCTCGGTGGTCCGATGGGTATGGAGTACAGGGCTGCGGAGGGAACCGATACCCCAAATTCAGTGGCAGTGGATACACGATAGTAATACACTATGCCGTTCACGACCGAAGTATCGTTGAAGTATGTGTTGTTACCTTTGATAGTGGAAAGAATGGTGCAGGTATCCGGATCCAGACCCCTATAGATGTGATAGGCTATTAACGGGGAGCCGCCATAATCGATCGGCTCATTCCATGAGATGTTGACGTACCTGTTGCCATATGTTGTATTCAAACCTATAGGAGGCGAAGGAATTGTCAGGTATTTGAACACGAAAATCGCGGGGTCCTCGGAGAGGAATCTGCTGTTTTTGGCCCACACCCTGTATATGAATTCCTTACCCTTTGTGATATTGATATCCATAAAGAATTCGGAGGTTGTATTGTATGTCCACACCAGTTCAATATCGACCTGTTCCTTTTCCAATAGATATCCGACGACCGGGGAACCTCCGTCGAAAGCTGGAGCCCCCCAGGTCAGATTCAGAGCTCCGCTCTGTATCTCACCATTAAGCTCCAGGGGTTTTGATGGGGGAAAGAAATAATCGACCGTCGCATTTTCCGTGTAGTTCCCGGTCCCTACCATGCTAAGGGCCGCTATCCGGTATACATATCTGTAGCCCATTGCAACGTCTGTGTCATGATAGTAATGTTTGTTATGCCCTATCTCGTAGATCCGAACCCTAGGGCTATCATCCATCTTTACCTTCGCCAGAATATATCGGGTGACTGGCCACTTTCCCTGTTGAACCGGGGGATCCCACGAGATGTTAACACCGGGAGTGGAGAAAACCACTGAAAGGTTCATTGGCGGTTCAGGTGGAAGCGATATGTCCAGGCCACAGGCGAATCCATCCCTGTTCAACCCCGGTGTCCCGGCGAAACCGGAACTCCCCAGTGGAAGATCGCTGGACGTCGTGAAACCCGAAATGAGGACCGAGATATCATCGATAATATCTAATGTGTAGCATTCATCATCGGAATAACCACCGTAATAGGTGGAGTAGACAAGTTCCGAACTCCAGGTATCAAAGATCAGGAAGATCCCGTCCATGCCCCCATCGTTCCTTTCCTGGAACGCACCCCAGGTCACCGGAAAATTCCAGGCATCGGAATTACCGACCATGAGAGTCCTGCTGCGGCTGTCCACGATAAGGTCGTTTGCGGTGTCGTTTCCACCGCTTCCCAAATATGTGCTGTACTGCAGTATTGATAGCATCCCGTTGAACCGGGCGATAAAGATATCGCGGTGATTGTTCAACAATGTCTGATAGGATCCCTTTGTTATTGGAAAATCATATGAATCCGTATACCCACCCAGGTATATGTTCCCGCCAGGATCCACACCCAGTCCGGTGGCGTGATCGTCCTGATTCCCTCCAAAATATGTCGAGGCTTTGAGGGATGATCCATCCCCGTTCAGGACATATACAAAACAGTCATTCTCCCCGGTGGCACTATTCCGGTATCCGCCTGATATCATATCAAGGTCGCTGGACGTGGTATCACCGCTTATGACCAGGTCACCGTTCTGAAGGAGCTGAAGGTCCATGGCGATGTCAGCACCCGTCCCGCCAAAACGTGTGGAGAAAACGTAATCGGACAGGTCGGATGCGATCCTGCACAGGAACACGTCACGAGCCCGGGAGGTCTTCCCCCGATACACATCCCCCCGAATCGGAAAATCGTTCGACACGGTCACTCCTGTAATGATGATGTCACCCCCGGGTGCGAGACAGATATCGTTCGCTTCTTCCAGGTTTCCTCCACCTATGAATGTTGAATACTCCAGACTTCCCGTTCCGGGGTCCATCTTCAAGAGGAACGCGTCATAATCGTTACCGGTCTTTGTACTGTTCACGGCATCGGGTGTTGTCGGAAAATCCTTTGATCCTGTGTTACCCGTCAGGAAAACACTGTCACTGCCATCCAATGCGATCTTCATTCCATGATCGTTCGCCGAACCACCGATGAATGTTGAATAGAGAAGGACCGATCCGTTCGAGCTGACCTTGCTTAGAAAGACGTCCTCGATCCAGTTGAAGGTTTCGTTGTACGAACCGGGAGTCACCGGAAAATCGGTCGAAGTCGTGAGACCCGTCAGATAATGATCGCCCACCTGGTCAATTTCTGTATCCTTCACCTCATCAGATCCGGACCCCCCCAAAAAATTACCGTAGAGCACGGGATCTATCACCAATGTCTCGTCCTGGAGATAATTACCGATCTCGTATGTCAGGGTGTTGTCCGCACTTATCCTGTAGGAAGCCTCCACTTCACGCTCCTCATGGCCCTGATAAACGGATAGACCGGAATCCCGGCCTATCACTTTGCCGTCCTTCATGAACTCTATGTCATCAACGTCGACCGCCAGAGCATCCATCCCGGATATTCTGAATTGAACATCATCGGGATCTCCCCCGGGGTGGACCAGGAATTCGTATTTTGGTCCGATCTCAGAAAAATACAACCTTACATCGATTTCATCCCATACGTTCTCGAAGGTTACCTCCTCATAGCTCCGAGCACCCGTCACCCACATTTTCGGATCGCTGCCATAATAATAGTTATACTTGGTTGGGAGCGTTCCAAAGGTTCTTGGAAACTGGCAAAAGCCCTGGTTGAACGTGTAGGATATGATGTCTCTGGCACTCTCATTCTCAGCTGTTTCGAGGCCGAATCCATCCCTGAATATGAAAACGGAACCAGAGGAGGTCGTACCTTTGAAAAGAATGGCCTTTTCCCATTGGCCCCTGTTTTCTATGAACATATCATTTCCCATGGATCTTTCTTTGATTCCGCATCCTCCCCCCGATTTGATCCCGATATCGACAGTGCCTGGCGAAAGACCGATGTCCTCGCTTATTGCCAGAGAGGACAGTTGCCCCGAGGAAATGAAAAGAGTTACAACTAGACATAAAGGAATTGCATACCCCTTGGACATGATGTGAAATTCTCAGTTGGCATTATAAGCATATTGGTCTCGATTGGAATCATTGAAGTCTGCCAATCCCTTTCATCGTTCATTTGGGATGTCCCGAAATACCGTTAAATATGCATGGGTTTCATTACCGACCGACGGTCGGTCGGTAGAGCCGACGGAGGAGTGAACCCATGTCCCGGACGGTAAAGGAACACGATGTCAGAAAGAGGGAGATCGCCGAAACGGCGGAGCGGTTGTTCATCGAACACGGGTACGAGGAGACACCTATCGAGATGATAATCAAGGAGATCGGGATCGCCAAGGGAACATTCTACCATTACTTCAGGTCCAAGGACGATCTCTTGAACCTCCTGGTGGACGATCTCATCGAGGAGGTGACAAGGACCATCAAACAACTGTCCGAGGAAAAGGAAGGCGATCCGGTTGAGAGAATGTTCAAGGTTTCTTACTACTTCAGGACCCTTGCCATCGGCAAGGAAAAGATGACCGATTACATCCACGAGGAGAAGAACGCACATATCCATCTCAAGATAGAACAGAGGGTCATGCCGCCCCTGATCGACTGTTACGCGAAGTTGATAGAGGAGGGGAACAGGAAAGGGCTTTTCAACACCGGAGACCCGGAACTCACCGCTTCGGCCCTGATGGGAGCGGCCAATCAGCTGGGTGAAGGGCACCACGATCACGCCGGAAGGGACCTGATCCCTAGGGAAACATATCTGGAGATGATCTCGATATTCGAAAGGATACTCGGTACAAGGAAAGGACTGTTCATCCAGTACATGATGAAGATGGAGGGAGGAGAATGAAAGAAAGCGGAAAAGGACCATTGATACACATAGAGAACATGTCGAAATCCTACCAGATGGGAGAGGTGACCGTGCATGCACTCAACGGGATCACACTCGATGTCGACCCCGACGAGGTCACCGTCATACTCGGACCATCGGGGTGCGGGAAGACAACACTTCTGAACCAGATCGGAGGTATCGACAGCCCCACGAACGGAAAGATCCAGGTCGAAGGAAGGGAGATACAGCACCTGAACCAGAGGGAACTGACGGTATACAGGCAGGAGAGCATAGGCTTCGTGTTCCAGTTCTTCAATCTGATACCGAACCTGACAGCCAGGGAGAACGTGGAGTTCGTGCTGGAATATGTCATGAACCTTCCTGCAAAGGAAGTACACCTCCGTGCCGGGGACCTGCTTCAAAAGGTCGGCCTCAAGGGAAGGGAGGACCACTATCCTTTCCAGCTGTCGGGAGGCGAGCAGCAGAGGGTATCCATCGCGAGGGCCCTCTCCAAGGACCCGAGGATACTTCTGGCCGACGAGCCCACGGGAGAGCTGGATTACACCACTGGAAAGATGATCCTCGGGCTCCTTTCCTCCATCGCGAACAGGGGGAGGGGGGTGCTGATAGTCACCCACAACAAGGAGATCGCGAAGATCGCACACCATGTGGTCCATCTCAGGGACGGGAAGGTTCTGAAGGAAGAGAGGAACAGAAACCCCATGAACATAAAAGACCTCGAGTGGTGATGCCCAATGCGCAAAACGTTCCTGAAGAAAGGCATAAGGGAGATCCGGGCCCACAAGTTCCAGTACTTCTTCCTGGTGCTGGTCCTCGGGCTTGGAGTGGCCGCTTACGGCTCCCTTTACGACATGTCGGAGACCAGGGGGGCGACCCTGAAGGCAGTCTATGAAGAGAGCAGGTTCATGGACATACAGGTCATGATCGATTACGGGAACCTCAGCATGAAGAACACCATCAACCTGACGGAACTGGATTCCATCCTTTCGGATCCCAGGATATCATCGGACATACAGGATGTGGAGTACAGATTGACCTTCGACGTCATCCTGAGCCACGGTGATGGAGATGGTGTCAAGAAGACCAGGGGCCTCGTGATGGGCCAATTCGCCTTCGATGATGAGGGAGAGGCGAAAGAGCAGTCGGTGAACCAGCCCCTGTTCTATGTCGATGAACCCCCTTATTATTCCTCACCGGAGGCGGACGAGGTCTTCCTGGAGCATAAATTCGCGGACGCCTACGGCCTCGGACAGGGGGATACCATCCAAATTTTGAAAGGGCCCCGCTCGATCGAGATGAAGGTGCTTGAGCACGCCAATATCCCGGAGTACTTCTTCGTGGTGGAGGAGAACAGCTTCCTCCCCAACGAGAGATCGCTCGGGGTGGTTTTGATGCCCGTCGATACCGCGGTGGACCTCCTGTTCGAGGAGGAGATGGGTGAGGTGAGGGTGAACGACATCGTCTTCGTCCTTAAGGATCACGACAGATTGGATGAATTCACAAATAACGTGAAGGAGGTTTTCCAGGACAACGACCAGGTTGTCACCACCACCCGAAAGGAGGAGAATGCCGCAAGGAGGTTCCTCTACGATGATTACGAGAACGACAAGCAGAACCTGGCCACCTTCCCCGCCATAATTTTCACCGTTTCCGGTTTCGGTTTGATCATGACCATGAGGAGGATGATAAGGACCCACAGGACCCAGATAGGCATCTTCAAATCACTGGGTGTTCCGAACAGGATCGTGCTCACATATTTCATGATCATCGGTCTGATCATTGCAATCCTGGGACTGATCCTCGGAGGATTGCTTTCGATACCCCTCAGATACGGTTTCATGACATTGATCGACAGCCTGCTTGGATTTGCCATAGTGAAGTCGAGCCTGTCCGTCCAGAGCTACCTGATCGCCGGAGTAATATCCGTTATCCTCGCCCTTTCCTGTACGGTCATTCCCGCATGGTTCGCCCTGAGGATCAAACCGGTTGATGCGATACAGACCAGGGAGGGCATATCCAAGAAGAAAGCAGGAAGGATCGCAACGATGATCGGAAGGACCAGCAGGCTCCCGGTTCCCCTCAAGCTGACCATCAGGAACCTTCTGAGAAAACCGGGAAGGAGCTTCACCACAATTGTGGGGGTTGCCCTTTCGCTATCGCTTTTCCTCAGCTTCATGATAGCACTCTATTCCATTACCGTGATAATAGATGACAACCTTGCTTCCACGGCCTGGGACTACGAGATAATGATGGACGGTCCAACCCCCATGAACCGGACCGATCAATGGGATGAGGAGTTCCCCGAGATCGCACTGATAAACCACGGATTCATACTTCCGTCCAATATCAGAGATGGCGGGGGCACCGAGACAGGGATAATCTACGCTTTGACGGACATGGAGAGCGCCTTCAAGATGGAGCTTTCCAAAGGAAGCATACAACACAGGGAGATAGTGATATCCGAATTCATGTCGGAAAAACTTTCAGTGTCCGTTGGTGATGACATAGTGGTCGAGATACCCGTATACGAAGCCGGCGAGAGACCGCAGCTGATCCCCATGGAATTCAAGGTCTCGGGTATTCACTCGAACCATATGGGATACTTCATCTTCATGGACCTCGAAACCCTGCATTCCGTTTCAGGACTACAGGGGCTCAACAACATCGTCTATCTGGAGATGGAGGACGGGGAGAAGGTGCAGGACCTCGAGAACCTCATGATATCCACGCCCGGGGTGGCATCGGTCACCCACGTTGATGACAGGGAGAACGTCCTGGACCAGTACTTCGAGATCTTCGTCGGGACGGTCTACATCATGGGCCTCATAAGCGTGATACTCTCCTCTGCCATAGTATACAACCTGTTCATGATAGACGCCCACGAGAAGAGAAGGGATTACGCCACCATGAAGACCCTTGGAACATCCATGAGAAGGATCGGATACCTGATCTTCATAGAATCCTTCTTCGTCCTCGTGCTGGGCGTGGCCCTCGGTGCCCTGGGGGGACTCGGGATCGCCCACTACATGTTCGCTGTCGCGGATGAGTGGGAGGCCATGAACATCGACGTCCACTTCACCTGGGCCGGGTTCATCGGGGGCTCGGTGATGATCGCCGTTGTGATCTTCATTGTATCCCTGCTGTCGATCAGGTACATCAGGAAAATAAACATCGCCGACGTGATACGAGAGAGGAGTTACTGAGATCTCCCTGAAAGGAACAATCATTTCAGGGATAAATGCCATGTCGGCCCCGGGAACGGGATCCAAATGGGAACGCTGAACATCATCCTGATGATACTGATCATGCTGGTGCTCCTTTTAATGGCAGGCTGGTTCGCAGGTTCGGAGACGGCCTTGACCAACCTCACCCCGGGGGAACTGGCCCGGATGAGGATGTCAGGTAAGAAGAACTGGAGTTACGTGTCCAGGCTCAGAAAGGACATGGACAGGAGCCTGATCACAATTCTGGTCGCAAACAACGTGGTCAACATCGTGCTCTCATCCATCGCGGCTCTCTTTGCCAACGTTCTCTTCGATGCCCTGGGCGTTTCCCTTTTCATAGGGCTCGTAACTTTCCTTCTGATCTCCTTCGGAGAGATCATTCCCAAATCCGTTGCCATACTGGAAACGGAAAAACTCGCCCTCGGGCGGTCCCGGTGGCTATTATATCTCTCCATTGTAATGACCCCGTTGATAATGGTCTTCATCTGGATGTCCAAGGCCTACGTATACCTGAAGGGGAGCAGGCCCAAGGAGAAGAACATACTTGTCTCCGACCAGGATATCAAGGACCTTGTATCCCTGGGGAAGGAAGAGGGGGTCATCAAATCCATAGAGAGCGATATCATAAACCGGGTCTTCATCTTCGGCGACCGCAAGGTAAAGGACATAATGGTCCCGATGAAGGATGTGTTTCGGATCAAAGGTGAAATGGGTCTGGACGAGGCAAAGAAGCTTCTGTCCTCCAGCGGATACACCAGGGTGCCGGTGGTGGATGATAACGGAAATATCAAGGGACTGGTCTACAGCAAGGACCTCCTTGGAAAGAGCGGGGAAGATATCTCGAAGTTCACCAGGCCTACCATCTTCCTCCAAGGATCAATGGATGTGACCAAAGCCTTCGATCATCTGAAGAATAAAAGGACCCACATGGCCGTCGTTAGAGGCGGGAAGGGTGACCATATCGGAATTGTCACACTCGAGGATATCCTCGAGGAGATCGTCGGGGACATCTTTGATGAGTATTTCATTGAAAAGAGCACGGCAAAAACGATAAAAGTATGATAAAGGACCGAATGAGCCTGTTGGTTCTCCCGGTCCTTTATCGGGCCGGCGGGGCCCTCGAGTGGGGATTTGGGAGTGGGGGGTGAGCCCCGCCCGGTCCTTGGTTCATCGTCACGCTTCGAGGGCTCTCAGAGCTTTCTCCAGCTTATTTTTGTTACCTTTGTCATGTCAGGGGCTATTACGACCTTGGCCTGGTACGTTTCCGCGTTGCTCTGCGCCGCAAGTCTCTTCAGCTCGTCGAGCTTCTGCCGGTCGATCTGTCCGGGCACCCCGGGGTGCACGGTGGGGGTAACCGCCACGAGCAGGGAACTGTTACCCTGCATTGCCACGACATCGACCGGGTTCGGCACCTGGTCGCCCATTCTGACCTGGCCCCATCCGACCTGTTTCAACTGTTCGCCAACCGTTCTCTTTCCGAGCTTCACTATCTCGTTCGGGTTCATCATTCTCTTACCTTCTTTTCAATTCAATTCGTCCGGATGTATCGATACCTCAAGTCCTTCACCGTCATATCGGGGTTGAGCACCACATCAGCCGCGTAGGGGACAGCCTTCATCTTCCTGGCCAGGTACCTGATCATATCCCTCCTATCCGGTTTCATCCTCTTCACCGGTTCCGGATGGAGGACGGGATTCACGTGGATCACGTACAATCTGTCCTCCCTGACCGCATGGATGTCCGTCGGGCCGACCCCGCTGACCGGGGACCTCACGATCTTCCATCCGTCCTTTCTGAGGTTGAACTCCACGATCTTCGTTGCGATCTTCTTCATTCTTTTCCTGTCATGAATTTTTGTTTCCTTCGTCGTGTATTTTCTATTGATCTGGGTACTATAAATAATTTTTGAATGAATGAAAAGAGATATTTTCATGAATTAATGGCATTATTTTCAAATATCCCATTATACAATATTTTTGTAGTGCAGATATATGGAGAAATACCTGTTAAACAAAATAAGATCAACTTCATGTTGTATATTCCGCGTTTATCCGGACGTATTCGTAACTGAAATCCGTCCCCCATCCGGTTGAATCCGCCCCTCCCTGATGAAGGTCTATCAGTACCCTGATCCTCGAGGATGTCAGCATCTTCCTGAGCTGTCCCCTGTTGAATTCGTGGAATGCGCCCTTGTGCGCAACCTGAACGTATTTCCTGGAACCGAGGAAAATGTCTATCCTATCCGGTTCGATATCAACACCGGACCTTCCCACCGCGGCGAGGATCCGGCCCCAGTTGGGGTCCTTTCCGAAAATCGCCGTCTTAACAAGATTGGAATCGGAGACCGTTCTCACCACCCTTCTCGCATCATCCTCGCTCCTGGCGTTCACGACCCTGTACTCTATGAACTTGGTTGCGCCCTCGCCGTCGGAGACTATGGACCTTGCCAGATACTCGCAGAGAATGTTCAGTTTCTCCCGGAACCTGAAGTAATCCTCCCCCTTCTCGGTTATCCTTTCGTTCCCTGCCATTCCGTTCGAGAGGGCCACCACCATGTCGTTGGTGGAGGTGTCCCCATCAACCGTGATCATGTTGAAGGTCCTGTCCACGGAGTATCTCAGGGCTTCGTCGAGGAGTTTCGGCTCTATGTCCGCGTCGCATACGATGAACGAGAGCATGGTCGCCATGTCCGGATGTATCATCCCGGCCCCCTTTGCGATCCCCGCCATGTTGATGCTCTTCTTTCCGAGCCTGAATGTGACATACCCATCCTTCTGGAAGGTGTCCGTTGTCATTATGGCGTTCGCCGCCATTATTCCGCTGACCCTTCTCCTGCTGAGGTAATGAACGTTCTTTCTGATCCCCTCAAGCACCTTTTCAACGGGGAACGGTACGCCTATGACCCCGGTTGCGGCAAAGACCACGTCCTCCTTTCTTATGTTGAGCTCCGACGCCAGGGTCTCCGCCACCTTCCCGGATGACTCCATACCCTCCCTGCCGGTGCATGCGTTTGCGTTGCCGGAAGCGACTATTATTGCCTGGGCCCTCCCGTCCTCAAGGTGTTTCCTTGTAAGGGTTACCGGGGCCGCAACCACCTTGTTCCTCGTGTAGACACCCGCGGCCGAGGCCGGCACATCGGATACTATGATCGCAAGGTCCCTTCTCTTCGATTTGATCCCGACATGGGCGCCGCGGGCCCTGATGCCCCTCACGTCCGTGATATTCCGGTTGACAATGGTTCTTTCCATCCGCATCACTTCCTTCAAGGTACCAGAGGGGGTGCCATCAATCCGTCCATCTCGAAGAACCCCATCATGAGGTTCATGTTCTGGACGGCCTGACCCGACGCTCCCTTGACGAGATTGTCGATGGCCGTTACAACCACCGTATTTTTGGTCCTTTCATCGTATTTGACATGCACATCGCAGAAGTTCGAACCCCTCACATCCTGAACCGAGGGGGGTTCGTCCCTCAAACGGATGAAGTGCTCCTCCCCGTACCTGGACCTGAACTGCTCCAATAAGGTATCTTCGTCTGTTTCGTTCAAGGACCTGACATAAGATGTCGTCAGGATCCCGCGGTTTATCGGAAGCAGATGCGGGGTGAACTGCACGGTGAGGCCGCTTCCGGAGAACCTGGAAAGATGCTCCTCTATCTCCGGCGTGTGCCTGTGGGTGCCCATCTTGTATGCCCTGAAACTGTCGTTCACAAGGGGAAAATGGGTGGACGGTCTTGGTTTTATCCCGGCCCCGGTGATACCGGATTTGGAATCGATCACGATGTTCGAGGTATCGATAAGACCGCTCTCGACAAGGGGATACAGGCCGAGTATGGCGGAGGTTGGGTAGCATCCCGGATTTGAGACGAAACTCGAATTCTTTACATCCTCCCGGAAGAGCTCGGGAAGGCCATAGACCGCCTCTCCGATGAGTTCCGGACAGATATGCTCTGTTTCATACCATTTCTCGTATGCTTCCTGGGAGGACAGGCGGAAATCCCCGGAGAGGTCGATGATACGAATGTCCTCCCCCCAAACCTGTTTCACGAACTTCATGGAAACGGTATGCGGGAGGGCCAGAAAGACAAGGTCCATTTCCTTGAGGTCGAGGCCCACAGATGATACGAAGGTCATGTCAACCGTACCCTGCAGATGCGGGAATATTTCCCTGACTGGTTTTCCGGCATTGCTCTCGGACGTCACCGCACCGATCTCCACCCTCGGATGGCCGGCAAGGAGACGCAGTAGTTCGGAGCCCGTGTATCCGGAAGCTCCTATTATCCCTACCTGCAGTTTAGCCATTGCCGGATACCTCCACCAGGCTTTCAACGAATATGTCCACACCGTGCCTCATGTCCTCTTCCGAGATGTTGAGAGGCGGGAGGAACCGGACGACATTTCCCGCGGTGCAGTTGGCAAGGACACCTTTTTCGAACATCCTGTCGACAACGTCCTTTCCGCCGTCGTTTAGCTCGACACCGATCATCAGTCCCTTTCCCCGGACCTCCTTCACTATGTCCATGTTCTGCGTCCTCTGCTTTATCAGGCCCGTCATCAGATGTCCCGTCTTTTCCGCCCTTTCGGGCAAGTGCTCTTCCAGTATCGATGAGATTGACGCCAGGGCCGCGGTTGTCGCCAGTGGGTTGCCCCCGAAGGTCGTTCCGTGGTCCCCGGGTTTGAAGGACCTTGCGACCTCTTCTCTTGCAAGAAGGGCACCGATGGGGAAACCCGCCCCAAGGGACTTGGCGATGGTAATTATGTCCGGGATCACGTCGTAACCCTGGTATGCGAAGAAGTGGCCCGTTCTTCCCATCCCGCACTGTATCTCGTCGAATATGAGAAGGACCCGGTTCTCGTTGCAGAGCTCCCTCAGGGAGCGTAGATAATCCCCGTCCGCGACGTTTATTCCGCCCTCTCCCTGTACCGGTTCTATCATGACAGCACAGGTATCATCGTCGATCTCCTTTCTCAACGCTTCAAGATCGTTGAAGGGAACGATGCTGAAACCCGTTGGCAGGGGGTCGAAGCCCAAGCTGTATTTTCGCTGTCCGGTGGCCGTGATGGCGGCGATGCTCCTGCCGTGGAAGGAGCCTTCCATTGTGATGATCTTCCCGCCTTTTCCGTTGAGGGATGCCCACTTCCTTGCCAGCTTCATGGCGCCCTCGACCGCTTCCGTTCCGGAATTGGCGAAGAATATACGGTCCATGTCGGAGTTCTCTATCAATGCCTGGGCGAGCAGGGCCTGGGGCCCGATGTAGTAGAGATTGGAACAGTGCATCAGCTTTTCCGCCTGGTCCTGAACTGCCTTAACGACCCTTGGATGGCAGTGTCCCAGACCGTTGACCGCTATTCCGCCCAGCATGTCGAGGTATTCCTTTCCCTCCGAATCCCATATCCTGGAGCCCCTTCCCTCCGTGAAGAGCACGGGGATCCTTTTGTAGGTATTCATATGGTATCTGTCGTCAAGTTCCATTATTGTTTCAATATCATACATTCTATCAGAGTCCCGGTTTTATCATGGTCCCTTCTCCCGAAAGAAGCAGGGTTTTGAGCAGTGAGCGGTATTTCATTCCGTTGATTATATGGGCGGATCCGACGCCTTTGTCGATGGCCCTGATGCACGATTCCACCTTGGGTATCATTCCGCCTCTGATCTCCCGGTTCATCATGGACCTTGCTTCCAGCACGTCCAGGGTCTCGAGTAATGTGGAGGGGTCATCCGGATCCTTGAAGATCCCGTCAACGTCCGTGAGATATATCAGTTTGTCCGCCTCCAGGGCGATGGCGATATCGGCGGCAAGGATATCCGCGTTGATGTTGTAGTCCTCGCCGTCGCTTCCGACCCCGATGGGTGCGATCACGGGCACCAGATCATTATTCATGAGCGTCTCTATGATGCCCTCGTTCACGGATTCCACCTCGCCCACCTGCCCGAGGTCAATGGATTCTATCCTCCCGTCCTTCATGAACTCCCTGAGATGCTTCCTCGCCCGGATCAATCCGCCGTCCTTTCCCGAGAGGCCGATGGCGCAGGCGCCTTCCGCGTTGAGGAGTTTCACCAGCTGGTTGTTGACCTTCCCGCAGAGTACCATCTCCACTATCTCGAGGGTCTCCCCGTCGGTCTTCCTCTGCCCCTGTATGAACTCGGGTTCGAGACCGACCCTCTTCATGTGCTCGGAGATCGCGGGGCCCCCGCCGTGGATGATTATCGGGGACATGCCCGCAATATGCATGAAGGCGAGGTCCTTGGCAACGGATCTCTGGATATCGCTGTCGATCATTGCGTTTCCGCCGTATTTCACGACGATCCTCGATCCCTTCAGGCTCACGATATGCGGCAAGAGATCCAGGAGATCAAGATCGGGCTTTTCTTTTTCAGAATCCATCTTATTACTCTCAAGTTCAAAAATCACATGTTTACAGGATCACGGTGTTCGATCATGAAGGATGTTCGTTATTCATTCTCAACACCCTTTCTATAATCTCAATGGTATTTATTATTTTGGAATTATTTTGCTTATTAGGATGTAGTTTTGTTACAAAAGTTCGGATTCAACTTTCCGGTCTGTTTATTTGATCCATGATACCCTGGATATTCTCCCTTCTGACGCCGTCGATGCCAAGGACCATGCTGTTTGCAAGATCACCGTCCTTCTCGAACCTGGCAGCGAAATTCAGCATCTTCCTGAGAAAGACGTTCTGGTCTTCCTTCCTGAACCTTCCATGAAGCGAATGGAAGGATACCCTGTTTCCTATCTCATGGGGAAGAGATGCTTCGAGGTAACCCTTCCTTTTCTCCTCATCCGGAACATCCCCGGAAACGGAGAAGACGATGACCTTCTTCTCCCTGATCTCCGGCCAGTTCTTCTTGATCCAACCATGGGCGGCCATCTTGCCGGCCAGTATCCAGCTTCCGATAACGACCATGTCCATATCCTCGAGATGAGGTTTTTTTTCCTTTTTCAGGTCGACAATGGGAAATCCGGTCTCCTCACCGATCCACCGGGCATACTGCTTCGTGCTCCCGCACTTGCTCATGTAGAGGATGATGCCTTTCATCGTTCTTCCCCGGGATAATATGGCTCATCATGGTATTTTATCCCTGCGAAGGTGAAGTATGGATTGGATCTGGGACCCATTCCAAAGAGCTTACTATTATATCAATCGGAACGGATAGCTCTGATCAGATCTTTTATGGCGTTGAACATGATGATGGAACCGGCAAGGATCAGGATCACTCCAACGATCATCAGCAATATCCTGCCGAGTGATGTGCCAAAGGTCAGGATCATGATGACGATCCCTAAAACAAGGACAACAACAGAGAGCACAAAGAACAGTATAATGCGGCCCATTCCCGCATTCTCACCACTTTGTTTTTCTTTCCTCAACCGGGGTCCCCTCCTTCAGGTAGAATGAATAAAGCGAATGTTAACTGTTTCCCGGTCGAGAGACCTGTCACCTGACCGATCCCTTGGGAGGGGATTTCCTCATTCCTCATCATCCCAGCTCATGATCTCTTCTCCGGGGCCCCTCATCCTGATAATGACCAGTAACACTCCTGCGAGTATAATGATGGAAGCGGCTGCAAGCAATATCAGATAGAAGAGCTGGTTCGGCGTCCCATCATCTTCTTCCGTCACCTCATCGTCATCCGAAACATCCTCGTCGATAACATCATCGTCGATAACATCATCATCGGTTGTGTCGTCATCCGGTTCCGTTGAATCATCATCAATGACATCATCATCCGGCATATCATCATCCGTATCGTTTCCCGGCTCCGTATCGTTATCATCAACGGGAAAGGGCTCGATCTCGACTTCCCTGGTCACCACCACGAACGCGCCGCCGAGGTCGGATACATTGAGCGATATCCTGTGGGTGCCATTTACAAGGTGCAGGTGCAAGGATGTCCCGTTCCCGAGATGGCCGGAGATATTGGAATACCAGCCGAAATGGAGAACGTCGCCGTAGGGAATGTCGACATCCTCCGCAGAACAGTTCAGGAACAGCAGATCACCCTCGATCAGGGGCCCAGATGGCACTTCCATGACGATTTCGGAGGGAGCATCGTTCACCGGAAGTACCTCTATCATTATCGTCTGGTTGACATAGTAGGGGCCGCTCTTCGCCGAAAACTTCCCCATGTCGTACCCGCTCCAGTTCGCCTCGGGCACGATCAAGGCGGACCTCTCGAAGGGATCGAAAGTGACCGTAAGCTCATCCTTTCCAGCATACGAGTATTCCAGAACATCATCATCCTGGTCCAACACCCAGAGGGAGAGGTCAAGGAGATAGGAGCTGTCCTCGTTGAACTGTATGTTGTCCAGGGGTTTGAAGATCCCGGGTCGATCATCAACCCCCTGTACCTCCAGCGACAGGTTGACATCATCATATCCCCCGTTGGTGTCGGAGATGTTGAGATGTACGAAACAGGTTCCAACATCGTTGTTCCCGGGGGTCCCCGATATCGAGATGTCCTCCGGATCGAAATGGAGCCATGCAGCGTTTGAATGAAAGCTCCAGACCGCTCCCTCCTCCTCCTTGAAATCTATCTCATGAGTGTAGGGCAGGTCCTCGACGGCATCCGGGAGACCATCAGTGAAAATCACCGGTGGAGTGTTGTTCACCATCAACGTGAAGTTCTCCCCGACACTACCCCCCCACCCATCCGATATTGTGATGTTGACGAAGTAAGGGCCCAACTCCAGGTTTCCCGGAGTTCCGGTCAGGTTCTTTGAGGTTGCATTGAAGCTCAACCAGTCCGCATCGCTCCAGATATCGAAGTGGAGATCGTGGTCATCCGGATCGCTCGCATTCAAATGCAGTGCGAAAGTGGTGTCCTCATCGATGAACCGGGGTCCGATCGGGGATAAGATCGGGGAATGGTTCTCGAACTCACCCAGAAGCCAGGGTTTGAAAGAAACGTTGATGGATACGTTATCACCGGTACCTGAAGGATTTAGCGTCGGATTGTAAGGCCCCGTATGATTCCCCCAGTAATTGTGTGTCGCATTCACCGTCACGGAGGAGGCGCTGCAGTTGACACCGTATATGGTGTTGTTCAGGAACGAGTTCCGGTGGATGACATTGGCGTGAACATCGGCGTATGCCCTGATGCCTTCACTATTTTCCATGAAGAGGTTTCGAACGATGGTATTTGCATCTCCTCCGGAAGAGAGGCTCATTCCGACATCGTTGTCGATGAAGGTGTTGTTGTGGACCTCGTTGTTGGTGGATGTTCCCACCATCAGACCGGACCTTCCGGGATCGGCGTTTTCGAACAGATTGTGTCCGATGTCGTAGTAATGTGAATTGAAGAGTCCCATGTGATAGGCATTGTCGATGAATTCATTTTTCGATATGGTGACGTGGCTTGCACCGAGGTACAGTATTCCCACAGAGGTGTTGTTGGTGAACACGTTGTCCTTTATCGTGTTCCTGTCACATCCCATATCAGACCTTATCCCTCTGTAATTGGCATCGAAGGTGTTGTTGTGGATGATATTTCCGGGGCCCCCGGCGACGTATATGCCGTTGGTGTTGTCGTAGAAATGATTCCTGTAAACGTTGACGTCGGAAGCGTAGATCCCGACGCCTGCGAACTCGTGGTGGGGAGAACCCTCGCGGAACTCGAAACCTGTTATGTTGACGTTGTTCGACATCACTCTGAAGAGATGCTGATGGTCCAGGGTCCCGTCCCCGTCGAGGACCGATCTCGATGTCCCGTTTCCGATCAACGTGATGGGGGCCCCTATGTTCACGGATTCCTTGTATACCCCGTCATAGACCCTTACAATATCACCGCTTGATGCAGCATCGACCCCCGCCTGTATCGTTGAATGGTCCCCGGTCCCGTCCTTTGCGACCACGATCGTTTTCCCGGCGAAGCATTCATGAATGGTCTCACCGGATGCTCCTTCCATGGAATCGGGGGCATGTCCCAGTAACATGATGACCAGGAAGAATACTGAAAGAAATGCGGAAGCTCTCATGTTCCTCCTCCGGTTGTATCCTCAAGCTCAACACAATTTCATGATTTATTAAAAGTTTGGTTGGGAATTTCAGGAGCGGGGATGACCATCCCGATCCATCGAATTCGTATCGGAGAGATGATAAGGGGGGCCCTGACATGTTGGAAGAACGTCGATCATGAAATGAGTGATATGATCCTGCCATCCCGTTTTCCAACGGGGAGTGGACCGATGGATAATTATTAACAATTGAAATGCACATCAATACCACATGAACAGGATACTTGAAGGCCTCATTCCCTGCCTTGTCATCCCGCTCATGGTCTTATCATCCATGTGTCTCGAAGATCAGGACAGTGAAGAGGATGATGTGGTGGACGAGCAGGAACCTCCCGAAGACGAACCTGTTATCAAAAGGGGGGTATTGAATTCCGATGAGGTCTGGTCCGGAACCGTGATCATCGACGAATACGTGTCTGTTCCGGAGGGAGTTACACTGACAGTAGAGCCCGGGACCCATGTATACTTCAAGCATTACAGGGGATACAAAGAGCCCTGGAAGAAAGGGAACCTGATGACGGACGGGGGTTCGATCAGGGCGATAGGCGGGGAGGACGGTATGATCTGGTTCACCTCCGATGCAGAGGATCCGATCAATGGTGATTGGCTCGGGATAAATGTGAGAAATTCCAAAAATTCCGTGTTCCGGTATGTTATCGTGGAATTTGCGGTTCTCGGGATCCTTCAAACGGATTCTTCCGTTGAGGTCTCCCATTCCATAATCAGATGGATCAATTCCGAGGGACTCTATGCCGAAAGGTCCGAACCCACCTTCACATCCAACATAATGTACGGAAACGGCTACCACGATATCGCCCTGGAGCAGTACAACAATAACGTGACCATAAAGGGAAATCATTTCCTTGGAGGTCATGTATCCCTGCATTTCGAAAAGACAGAGGCCGTCGTTGAGGGAAATTACTTCAAGGATTACAGGAACCCGCTTACCGGGGGCATGGATTCGGTTGTGACCGTGAAGAACAACAGGTTCAGGAACTTCACCGCGCCGGAGGCCATGCGCTTCGATAAAACGGTCACGGCCGCGATCTCGGGAAATGACATGGGTGACGATTCGGTTCCGATACCATCTCTTGACATAAACGATGTGCGTGAAAGGGAGTTGGATTATCTTCCGGGAGAGCCGAAGGACAGGTTCAATTATGTCTATTCTCCCGATGATGAGACAAGGTCCGTGATGAGGAGGATCGGAAAGGGTCTTTCATTCGGCTGGTCGCTCCTTTACCATGATGGATACCTGTGGAGGTTCAGCCTTGGCCACGGGACAATCGGTAAACAGCTGGACCTCATAAGGATCGATCCGGAAACAGGGACCGCCCTGAGATACGGAAATGATGTGATAATGAACCCGAGGGGTCTCACCCATGACGGGGAATTCTTCTATGTGAACGATTTCAGTCTTCTGAAGGTGTTCCGGTTCCGGTTGAACGGAACGAAGATCGACATACTTGATTCATTCTTCATACCCGAAAAGGAGAAGGGAGGCACAACGGGTCTGACATATGATGGTGAGCATCTGAGGCTCCTGAGCAGGGACGGGAGGACCCTGTACAAGCTATATCCGAATGGGACGGAAGTGGGGGAGACGACCTTCAACAGGAATATAGGGGCCCTTGTCTGGACCGGTGAATATTACTGGTCGGTCAACGGGGGCCCGAAGGGACTCGGAAAATGGAATGAGAATGGAAATCTGATAGGGACGGTTTATCCTGTCGCAGATGGTACGTGGGCTATCGCCTTTGACGGAGAATGCCTCTGGACCATACAGAGGACCTGCGAGGAATGGGACGATGACAAGATATTCCGGATAGAGGTCCTCGACGACTCACTGGGCGTGGATGTTCCGATCATTTAGGGGCCCACTGATAACGGAAACTGATAGACCACGGTCTCACAAACAATGAAGTACGGATATCGAAAGGAGCAATGATGCAACATCATTCGGTAACCCTGCAAAGATCGATGATCCGAAGAAATATCGTGTTTGGAAAGCGTAAGTTATGATGGTAAAGGACCGATCGATCTATTCTGTCCCGCACCCGTAACCTATGTATCTCTTTGAGAACAAATAAAGTTATTTCAAGGTTTTATTACTTCATTTGATTTTTTCCATTCTTCATCATAAAAAGATAACAATTTTTCAATAATAATAACAATTTTCTTTTTCTAAGAGATATTTGCCGATCTTTGTTCCCTACTTCCATAATGTAACTTCCGAAATTCATCTTCGAGAATACTCATCATAATAAAATCATGAAATGTACTATTGTGATAATATCCATCTCGTTGGATACCTTCTTTTTTAAATCCAACTTTCTCATAAAATCGTATGGCCCTTTCGTTAAAGCCAACAACACCTATCGCAACTCTATGAAATTTTAAGGTCTGAAAAGCATAATCTAATAAAAGAATAATCGCTTCAGTTCCATATCCTTTTCCCCATACCTCCTTTTCTCCAATAATAATACTAAGATCTGTTGTTCGCCAAGCTTTAAACATTCTCAGTAGACCTGCTTCTCCTATTACTTGGTCATTCTCTTTTAGAACCATTATAAACCATACTCTTTCTTTGTCATTTTGTACATTCTTGAGGAATTCCTCTGCATCTGTTTGAGACATTGGTCTAACTTCACCTGTTAAGCTCATGATCTCTAGGTCATTTCCCCATATTCGAATATATTTTATATCTCCTTTTTCTATTGGTCTTAAGTAAATGTATTTTCCAACTAATGATTTTAATTTTAATTCGCCATTAGAAGCCATCATTTTCACTCATCCCTGCTTAATAGTTTCGAGTAATCGCCAAATGCCTTTGTTTCTACATATTCTATAACGGCAAATCGCCTTTGTATTTTTCCTCGTGAAATGCAGGTAATTATATATAACTCTTATTAAGCAAAGAATACTTTCGCATTAACCGAGCTTAATGGAGTTATTGCGAAATTTTCCTCTCCTTGAACCAAATCCATATTCAGATTCATTCACCTCCAACGGTTTCTCCTATAATGGAACAACACCTCTAAAAGATAAAAACTTGTTGCAAAGGAGAATTTCGAGGATGGTCAAGGATGTCCAAAAAGGGACGATTTTGGGACACCTCTCTCTTCTGTGGTGGATACTCCCATTTTTCATGAGGAGGTTTTTGGGACAGTCTTCAGGATCCTCGAAACTTGAGTCTTAGAGATCCCGACCTCTTCAGCAATATTTCGGACACTCATCCCATCCTCTTTGAGCTCGTGGACCTTTCGAACCTTTGATCCGTGTATCTTTGGTCTTCCGAGTTTCTTGCCCTCTTTCTTTGCATCGAAAGGCATCTCATTAAGACCAGGCCGGTTCCTCTTTTTCCCGCTCTCCTCATCTAAATAGATCTTATGGATCTTCCATCCTCTTCTTTCTACCACCTCGAAAAGTCGTATCTCCTGGTTCCTGTTTGTTTGATCATCCGTTGATACCCTCATGTAAAGAGCTGCTGTTTTCACTTTTGGATCCTCCCATTATGGTTCATTTTAGAACATTTGATGAAGTGAGCTATAAAAGAGGACTTCAAGGGAGGTGAATGAACATGAAAATGGACAACTTTAAAATATCAAAGATAATGCTATACAATTCGTGAGAAGATGAGCAAATTAGGCACCGTCAAGGTAATCTATCTCGATCAGGAGAAGAAGAAGAGCGCGGGAGGAAGAGAGAAGAGATTCGATGACATATCATGATATATACCTATATCGATTTATAGTAAGATCATGAATTCAAAAATCATGATAACATTTGGGGTATTTCTCTCCCTTGGAATATCTATAGCTGGGTGTTTACACCAAGAAGAGGAAAATTATTTCGAATATTATTTCGAAATTTCTCTAAAAAATGATACCATCTCCTACTTTCTAATTCCTGTCCCAGTTGATAGTAGAGATGGGTATAATGAGGAAATGGAGGTATCCGAAATCGTAAATGATCTTGATATAATATCAGGTAATGGATCATACATCTATGAAGAGGCTTTTTATGGAAAGGCATTGAATATTACATTTAATAATTCAATTCTCATCGTGGGAAAAGCTTGGTTCTATGATAGTGATCATGTAAATCAAGAAAGATATTTCTTTGATGAATTATCAATGAAATCCTTTTTTATGGGAAATAAATACTATTATTTTTATTCATCAGATCCCAGTAATATTTTAATTCATTACGAATGTTCTTTAAAACACATAGGAAGTCTTGATGATTCTAAAGATTTTTACAAAGAATTGAGTTACATTGAGTTCCATGAGGGGTGGAAAGGTTGCACGATGCAGAATAAATGATATTAATATGGAGGCGAATGGAAAAAGTGTTTCCAGCACTGAACGGAGCCGGCAAAGTATGAGATCCAATGAAATAATTAGAATGATGTGGGTTAAATGAAGAAAATACCCATACTTATTCTGTATCATTACTTGGTTCATTCAACATTATTGGTCTGATTATTCTGTTCTTTTATTTGGAATTTAAATAATTTATAGATGATATGTTTGTATTTTTATAATAGAAGGTCTAATGTTTTATAAATTTATAATTCAATTCCTGATCATTATTCTCATTATGATGGATAATGTTAATTGGAGATACCACAAAGTAAATGGATGAAAAAACTTGAATATAAAGGAAGATGAGAGGTTTCCCTAAAGTGAACGGAAGGGGCCATTGCCCCTAATCGTCGGAACCGGCAATCTCAGAGGATGGAAAGAGATATGAATTTGGAAGGTGATTAAAGATCGTGGAACGTGAAATAATGAGAATAGCTATGAGATCGGTGCCGGAAGAGGGCGGGAAACGAAAATGTTGGGGAGGAAAAAAATGGTTGATACAACTTCAAATGAAAAATTAAATGGTTTCTTAAAATGGGTAATTGGAATGTGTATACTAGCTCCAGCTTTGGGTTTCATAGGTGGTATTGTTGCAATCCTCCTCAATGGTCCGGAATCTGTAGTGATAATATCTGCCGTAACAACAATCAATGTCATGGTAGTCTACGGAGCATATCAAATGAAAAAGGAATTGAATCAAAATATTGATGTCTTAAAATAACACTTGAGGATTCCGAAAGTGAACGGAAGAGGAAATGGAGAATAAGGAATTATGGATTCCGACTATCGTCGGATATGGCAAATTTCATAAAGGAATAATGAGGTATTATAAGTATTGGAGGAAAGATTGAGGAGAACAGTAAAATTTTCGTTGGTAGAGTCAGCAGGAGGTGCGGACCTCGGGGAAAGGACTTTCCCACCTGCTGCTCTCCGAACCGGACTTGACAGTTTCCCATCATCCGGCTCTCCACCAGTTACTATGCCGTTGAAGCAAGAACTCC
>Ga0272441_10000298_pt1 | contig 114344 bp, 86 predicted proteins | sample SSMProp6N_FD_193582 | JGI IMG/M metagenome (GOLD analysis project Ga0272441, IMG submission 193582) | Marine sediment archaeal communities from Little Sippewissett salt marsh, Falmouth, MA, United States - SSM-Prop-6N | ecosystem: Environmental > Aquatic > Marine > Wetlands > Sediment ...
TGGTCACTCGCGGTTCGGGCATCGGCTCTCCTCCCTCCGGGAAGCCAGCCCTGCAAGAGCCACTCCATAATGTGCGCCTATCAGAGTGTGATTGTAGCCTATTTGGAGCCTCATGTCAAGAGGCAAACGCACCAGGCCGCCCGCCGGCGCGGGCCGCCTCACGAAAGCCCCTTCGGGCCCGAGGTCTCCCCTGCTAGAGCACCCAGGCGTAGCCGAGCTTCACGAAGAGCGTGCGGTCGCTCTGCGTCAGTGAGACGCCCGAGCCTCCGGAGTAGCTGTCCGAGTACCCGAGATAGAGGACCGTCTGCGGGTTAACCTTGTAGGAGAAGAGGATCTGGCTCGCGAGCTCCTGCGACTCGAGGTCCGTTCCCTCCTCGTAGAGATCGCCGTTCAGATCCTCGTCCATGTAGAGGACGAGCCCTCGAAGAAACGCGCGGCGCGTGAACTGGTATGCGGCCCTCACGTACCCGACGTTCGCGGAGTAGAGCCTTCCCTCGTCGACGTCCATCCACTGGTGATCGAGCGAGAGCGCCAGCCCGAGCCTCTCACCGAGCTTCGCGTCGGTGAAGAGCCCCACGCTGTACTCGCGTCCCGGACGCTCGTTCGCGTAGTCAACGGCCTCCTCGACGTGCGCCCCTCCGGAGAGAGCCACCGTCCCGCACGGCCAGTAGGTCACGCTCCCTTGGAGGAGTCCGGACTCGTACTCCGTGCCGCCGTATCCGCGCTTCCCGACGTACCCGTAGAGGTCCACGCCGATTCTGTTGGGTCCCGAGTAGTTGAGCCACCCGTCTGCGAAGCTCTCGAGAAGCTCGCCGTCGTGCGTCTCGCGGTGAACGTACCCGCCCCCGAACGCTATCGACTCGTACCAGTTTCCGGACTCCGCGCGCCAGATCCTCTTCAGGCCCATACGCCGCTCGACGAGATCGACCTGAGGATGGAAGCCGAGATCGGCGCGGAAGCCCTCCTCAAGCTCGCGGTAGGCCAGCCACCACTCGTAGTTCTCACTGTCGTGGTCGTAGAGGACGTCGTACGCGACGCCGCCGAACTCGCCCCGGGGCTGGCCGAGCGCCTCGGCAAGGCCGTCCGGGTAGTCGGTACGAGAGGTTACAACCTGGAGCATGACCCGGTCGGACTGTGTCAGTGCGAAGTGCCCGTCGACGCCGGCGAGCCGGCTCTCGTAGTCGTCGCCGCGCCGATCCGTGGCGACGACACCCACGTTGGAGGTCGCTCCGATGTCCCGGCGGTAACGGAGAACCGAGGCGAGCGCGTCCTGATCGAGCGCGCCCCACGCGGAGCCCTGGCTTCCTGGAATCATGAGGTTCGTCACCTCGTCCTCCGCGACGAAGAGCCCGAGTCCGTTCCCCGATTCCTTGCCCGTCAGCTTCACGCCCCAGGCCGGATCCGCGATCGCCCGCGTGTAGACGATGCTCAGGTTCGTGTCGAAGTACTCGGAGCCTTCCTGGAAAAACGGCCGCTTCTCATCGTAGTAGAGAGCGAAGAGCTCGTTGACCGAGAGCTGGAACGCGTCCGACTCGACCTGCGAGAAGTCCGGGTTCGCCGTGCCCGAAAGGACGAGGTTCGGAGTGAGACCCCACCGGGCGGTCACGCCGGCCTCGAACTCCTTCCCTGCCTCGGAAAGGTCTCCCGCCGGGAAGTCCTCGCGGACCTGGGTCGCCACGCCGGAGACGGTCGGATCGATCTCGATGTTGCGCCCGGGGCTCGCGCCGGCAAACCCGGAGACCTTGACGACCTGGCACAGATAGCATGGATCGTTGCGGTCGCGCGGGCTGAGCGAGAAGCGGTAGTCGCTGTCCCTCGAGTACTTCCTGCCTGCTCCCACACCCCAGATCTGCCGTCCCTCGGTCCTCTGGAACCTGAGCGAGCTGAACGGAATCGCCATCTCGACGACGTACCCGTTCCCTTCAACCCGACCCGCAGAACCCCAGATCGCGTCCCACGCCGGATCGCCCGCCCCGTCTCCACTCGAATCGAGCGCGTCGCCCTGCACGCCCAGCGGATTCGCGAAGAACATGTAGCCCCGCCGCTGGTCGTTGAACGTGTCGAGCGTGATGCTGACGCGATCGTCGTCGAACATCTGATCCCGATCGGAGAGCGTCGCCCGGATCGCTGCTGGATCCGGATCCTCCGCGACGAACGCCGCGAAGAGGTGGGTCCGGTTCGAGCAGAGCAGAAGCCTCGTACCGACGCGTGCCGGGACGTTGTCCCCCGGGCTCGTCTCGTAGGCGAGTTCGAGGGCGAGCGCGTCGCCCCAGAGGGCCTCGTCGAGCACGCCGTCGAGAGCGACGTGCGAGCTCACCTCGGGAAGGGCGTACGGCGCGGCGAGCGTTCCATCGCCGGCAGCGCTGGAGAGCGAGAGACCTACCACGAGCACGACGGCCACAGCGAGCGAAATCGCATCCGGGTGCTGGCAATGCGCCTTCACACAGACCCCCCTGTGAAGTGCGGACCACACGATCCGCGGTCAAACGCTCGCTCGGGGTATTCGCCGTCATTGACACGACGACGCGCTGTGTGGTTGAAGGTCAGACGAGGCGTGGTGCCACGGGCTCCGCTCCAAGTGGGCGCCTTGCGGCGCGTGGAAGACGCGCGAGCGGGCCGCCCTTCGGAGACGGCCCGCTCACGGGGTCGCGGGCGACGGCGGCGCGGCGGCCGTACCCGCTCGAGGCCGGGGAGTTTCCCCGGCTTCCTTCTTCTCTATCGAATCGAGGGAGGCGCCGAATCCGGCTGACGCTGTCTGGTGCCCCATCTTCGCTCGCGGATGGCTGTCTTGAGGCATCTCTCGTGTTGCGGCATTGGCACCCCCCTCGCTCGTTCCTCCCTTCCGGCGTGCGTCGGGCGACGGCCGGCACGCGCGGCAGTCACTCGCGCCCGTTCGTGTGCCGGATGATCGTCCCCTCGACCATGTAGATCACGTCCTCCGCCACGTTCGTCGCGTGGTCGGCGATCCTCTCGAGGTTGTTCGAGACGCGCATCAGCCAGATGAGCGGCTGCACCCTGTCCGGATGCTCGCGAATGGCCATCTGGACGTGCGCGTACATGTTCCTGTTGATGAGGTCGACCCTGTCGTCGGTCTCCCTCACATGGCGTGCGAGTTCGGGGTCCATGTGGATCAGCGCATCGAGGCTCTCGCGGAGCATCGACTGCACGGTCCCGGTCATCCCCCTGACGTCGAAGGGGGCCCCGAGCCCCTCCGGCTCCGCCAGCTCGGCGAGGTAGAGGCCCTGCTGTGCGATATTCGCGGCAAGATCGCCGACCCGCTCGAGGTCGTTGTTGACCTTCAAGGTCGCGATGATGAAGCGAAGGTCGGTCGCCACAGGTTGGTGAAGCGCGAGGATCTTGAGGCACTCCTCCTCGACATCGACCTCCATCTGATCGATCTCCGGATCGAAGTCGATGACGGACCGCGCGAGCGCTGCGTCGCGCTCGAGCACGGAGGTGACGGCCTTCTGGACGGCCTCCTCGGCGTGCGCGCCGAGCGAGGAGACCATCTTCTTGAGCGTCTCGATTTCGTGCTGCAGGACGATCGACATCCGATCCCTCCCTAGCCGAAGCGCCCGGTGATGTAGTCCTCGGTCCGCTTCTCCCTCGGGTTCGTGAAGATCTCGGTCGTCGCGTTGAACTCGACGATCCACCCCTTGAAGAAGAACGCCGTGAAGTCGGAGACGCGCGCGGCCTGCTGCATGTTGTGCGTCACGAGCACCACGGTGTAGTTGTCGCGGAGCGTCTCGATGAGATCCTCGATCTTCGCGGTCGCGACCGGGTCGATCGCGGAGCAGGGCTCGTCCATGAGAAGGAGCTCCGGCTCGACCGCGATCGCGCGGGCGATGCAGAGCCTCTGCTGCTGGCCGCCGGAGAGCGCCGTCGCCGGCTCGTCGAGCTTGTCGGCGACCTCGTCCCAGAGCGCCCCCCGCTTCAGCGCGTCCTCGACGCGGTCCTCCAGCTCCGAGCGTGGAACGTGGTAGTGGAGCTTCAGACCGTATGCGATGTTGTCGAAGATGGTCATCGGGAAGGGCGTCGGCCGCTGGAAGATCATGCCGACGCGCTTCCTCAGCTCGATGAGGTTCACGCTCGGCGAGAGGATGTTCTGGCCGTCGAGTTCCACAGAGCCCTCGGCTCGGTGAGTCCGATAGAGCTCGTAGATGCGGTTGTAGACACGGATGTGGGTCGACTTCCCGCACCCGGAAGGCCCGATGATGGCCGTGACGCGATAGGCCGGGATATCGATGTCGTTCTCGAAGAGCGCCTGCGCGTTCCCGTACCAGAAGTTGAGATTCCGGACCTTCACCTTGGCAGGGAGCGTGCTCGGGTCCTCGGCGGTGACGCCCCGCTCGCGAGCCACGTCGGACGGCGGCTTCGTAACGGCCGACGCTCTCTCCGGCGGCGCGCTCGCGTTCTCTGCCTGCATCATGTCTGCCACGAGGTCTTCTTTCTCCGGTCCAGCACGAAACGGGAGAGGACGCCGACGAAGAGCACTCCGACCGTGATGAGGAGCGAAGCGCCCCATGCCTTCTCCTGCCAATCGGCGTACGGTGACATAGCGTAGTTGAAGATCGTGACGGTCAGGTTAGCGGTGGGTTCGTTAATCGTCTCGGGCCAGTAGTAGCTGTTGAGCGCCGTGAAGAGAAGAGGGGCGGTCTCGCCGCTGACGCGCGCCACGGCGAGCAGCACTCCGGTCACGAGCCCCGTCTTGGCCGCCCGGAAGACGACGCCGAGCGTCGCCCGCCAGCGCGGTGCGCCGAGGGCGAGTGCCGACTCGCGAAGCTCGTCCGGTACGAGGCTCAGCATGTCCTCGGTCGTCCGGAGGACAACGGGGATGATGATAATGGCGAGCGCCACCGCGCCGGCCCACCCCGAGAAGTGCCCCACGGGAAGCACCAGGAGCGCGTAGACGAAGATGCCGATGATGATCGAAGGCGTCCCCATGAGCAGGTTCGTCGTGAAGCGCACAGCCGTCGCAATCCGGCTCTTCGTGCCGAACTCCGCCAGGAAGACGCCGGCAAGGACGCCGATCGGCGTCCCGATGCCCGTCGCGATCGCCGTCAGAACGAGCGTGCCGACGATCGCGTTCGCGAGCCCTCCCCCTTCGACACCGGGGGGCGTCGGGGCCTGCGTGAAGAACGCGGGCGTCAGCGCGGCCGAACCGCGCGCGATGACCTCCCAGAGAATCCACGCGAGAACCGCGATCCCGAGAAGCGCGGCCGGCACCATCGCCGCCTTGACCGTGCGGTCGAGCGCTTGTCTCGCTGCGAGCGATCGAGGTCTCACCGGTCCCCCGTCTCCTGACGTTGCATCCTCGCGACCCAGAAGTGGGCCGCGATCTGGAAGACGAGCGTCAGGCCGAAGAGCACCAGAGCCAGCGTGAAGAGCGAGCTCAGGTAGATCGGCTCCGACGCCTCGTTGAATTCGTTGGCCAGACTCGAGGCGATCGTGTTGCCGGCCGCGAAGAGCGAGGCCGAAATGCGGTGGCTGTTGCCGATGACGAACGTCACGGCCATGGTCTCGCCGAGCGCTCTCCCGAACCCGAGGAAAACCGCTCCGACGATCCCGCGCCTCCCGTACCTCAGGCTGACGCCGCGCGTCGCCTCCCACATCGTCGCGCCGACTCCATGCGCGGACTCCTTGAGGACCGGCGGTACCATCAGGAGGACGTCGCGGGTCACGGCCGTGATGAACGGGAGCACCATGAGCGCCAGGATGAGACCGGCTGTCAGCATGCCGATCCCCATCGGCGGGCCCTGGAAGAGCGGAAGGAACCCGAGACGCTCTCCCAGGACGGGCTGGATGTGGCGCTGCATGAGCGTCGCGAAGACGAAGAGGCCCCACATGCCGTAGATGATGCTCGGCACGGCGGCGAGGAGCTCGATCGCTCCCCCAACGAACTTGGCGAGCCGCGGATGCGCCACCTCAACGAGATAGACCGCCACGGCGAGGCTGAGCGGGACCGCGAGCAGCATCGCAATCGCTGTCGATACCAGGGTGCCGTAGACGCTGCTCGCGGCTCCGAACTCGGCCCTGCCGGGGTTCCACGCGTCGCTCGTGAGGAACCTCCACCCGAACGTCCCGAGAGCCTCTCGCGAGTTCGCCAGAAGCTCGAAGAGGATGCCGGCCATGAGCGCGATCACAACGAGAGAGCACGCCGCGGTCAGAACCCTGAAGGCCCTGTCCGCCCGGTGTTCGCTCGCACCTCTCACGGCCGCGTTCGGCATGGAACCACCGCGCGGTCCGGCTCCGGCGATGCAGCCGGACCAGCGCCCCCCAACTGCTACCAGACGGGCTTGCCGTCGCAGGCAAGCTCGGTCTTCCAGGTCTCGCGCACCATGTTCGCGACGTTCTCGGGAATCGGCACGTAGTCCTTCTCGATCGCCATCTCACCGCCGTGCGTGTAGCACCAGTCGAAGAACTCGAGCAGACTCCTGGCGGTCGCGGCGTCGTCCTGCTCCTTCTGCATGAGGATGAAGGTGGCTCCCACGATCGGCCAGCTTCCCTCGCCCGGCTGATCCGTGAGAACGAGATAGTAACCGTCTGCGTTCGCCCAGTCGGCGTTCGCGGCCGCTTCCTGGAACGACTCGATCGTAGGAGAGACGAACTCACCTGCGCTGTTCCTGAGGAGCACGTACGCCAGGTCGTTCTGCACGGCGTACGCGAACTCGACGTAGCCGATCGAGCCGTCGACCCGCTGCACGTAGTTCGCGACACCGGGGTTCCCCTTCGCGCCGACACCGCCCGGCCAGGGAACGATCTTGCCGGTCCCGATGGTCTCGTGCCACTTCGGCGAGATCTTGTCGAGGTAGTTCGTGAAGATCCAGGTCGTGCCGGAACCCTCAGCGCGATGGACGATGGTGATCGGCTCATCCGGAAGAGCGATCTGCGGATTGAGCGTCGCGATGCGCTCGTCGTTCCAGTACGTGATCTCGGCTGCGAACATGTCGGCGAGAACGTCGGGCGTCAGGCGCAGCTCACCCGCGTCGACACCCTCGATGTTGACGATCGGCACGACGCCCCCGACCACCATCGGGAACTGGATGAGCCCGGCCTCGCGGAGATCCGGTCCTTTCATGGGTGCGTCCGACCCGCCGAAGTCGACGGTCTTCGCCTTGATCTGGCGAATGCCGCCGCTCGATCCGATTCCCTGGTAGTTGATCCGAGCCTTCGTGAGATCGTGGTACTTGCTCATCCAGAGCGCGTAGATCGGCTCCGGAAAGGTCGCGCCCGCGCCGTTCAGTGTCACCGCGACGGCCGGAGCCGTCAGCGAGAGTGCGAAGACCAGCGCGGCCGTGATGAGCACGGCCTTCGACCGCATCGACATGGCTTCCACCTCCTGCTCCAAGAGCCAGACCATCCACGTGCCAGCACGATAGGACAGGATCGTGAGGGGCCCGTCACGGCCCCGTGAGATTTGTGTGAGCGCCGGCCCTAGAAGTCAAACTGCACCCTCGCGGCGAGCGCTGTCGCGGAGCCGATCTCCTCGCCCTCGCCGTCCGAGACGGTCGCGGCGACGTAGTTCAGCATGACCCTCACGCGCGCGTGCAGATACCAGTTCAGGCCCACTGTCACGTCGTTGAGCAGGCCTCCGGCCACGCCGGCCCCGTCGTCGTTCAGATCGAGCCTCGAGTACCTCACGGCCAGCTCCCAGGCCCCGGGCCCGCCCTCCTCGAGGAAGGGCGCTCTCGGCGAGACCCTCGAGAAGACCCCGTTCTTGTAGGGCCGGCTCTCGCCCGTCAGGAAGTAGCTCACCTGGACCGAGAGTCCTTCGAAGGTCGGGTCGTCACCCGCGCGTGAAGCGGAGACGCTGTCCGGCGATGTCGCGGTCGCGGCCGCATACTCGGACTGGATGGAGAACGGTCCGACGACGGCTGCCAGCTCCACCCCCAGAAGCATGGCGCGTTCGGCCGGCACACTATCCGTGTCGACGAAGCGCACGGGACTCATGTGGATCTCCGGCCGCTCTCGGTACCGGACAACGCCGCCGTCGGGATTTCGGTAGCTGGCGGCGACGCCAGCGTGGACGAGCACCCGTCGCTCGATGTGCCGATACGGCAGCCCGGTCAGCCTGGCAGTGACGCTGTAGCGGCCGTCGGAACCCTTGGCGTCTCCCACGGAGTCCGTCGCGCGGAAGACACCCGCCTGGAGTCCGAGGACGTCGTCTCCCGCAGTGCGTGTCACCATCAGTCCCGAGTTGAACGACGGAGCGAACGCGGTCAGGAGACTTCTCTCCATGAACGTCGAGTACTTGTTGCTCGTGAGCTGGTCGAGCCCGAACGGCTCCTGTATCCGACCGACTCGGAGATCACCGACTACCGGCACGTCCCTGAGATCCATGTAGATCTCCTTGAACGACGCGTCCCCGTCCGCGAACTCGAAGTTGACCTTGTAGGCCAACCGCTCGGAGAGATCGCCCCTGACGAAGACCCTCGCGCGCCGAAACTCCGTGCCGTCGCCGAAGTCGCCGTCGAGACAGTCCGAGACGTCGTCATCGACGCTCGTCCACGTCATCCAGTCCTGCATCACACGTCCACCAACCACCGGATCGGCGGCGCACGTCGTGGCGATCGCGCAGAGCGCGACCGCCACCATCACGGGCAGCACGCCTTTCATCTGGAAGCCCCCTTCACCACAATGGACGCAGCCGCAAGAGCGGCCCGAACGACATCGCCCATCACAACCGGGCGACGCCGATTCTCCCGCGCCGACCTTGTTAGCGCAAAGTTAGGATTGTGTAAGAGCGCCGTTCAGTGATGGGGTCTCACTCGGGAGGCGGATGGTGAAGGTACTCCCTCGGCCGACCTCGCTCTCGACCTCGATCGTGCCCCCGTGCGCCTGCACGATGTGCTTCGCGATCGCCAGGCCGAGACCCGTTCCGCCGAGTTCCCTGCTTCGGGCCTTGTCGACCCGGTAGAACCGCTCGAAGATCCTGTCCAGATGCTCCTCCGCGATTCCGGCCCCCTCGTCGAGAACGCGGACGAGCACCTCATCGCCCGCATCCTCTGCGGCAAGGGTCACGGCCTGGCCCTGACGGCTGTACTTGACCGCGTTGTCGAGGAGGTTCACGATCGCGTGTTCGAGGAGCTGCGCATTGATGCGCGCCTCGACATCGTCGGCCTCCATCTCGATCCGGATGCCCCTCTCCGCTGCCGCACGCGAGCAGATCTCCACCGCGCCGGCCATGACGTCCGCGAGACGCCGCTTCTCGAGGACGAGTGCCGTCTGTCCAGCGTCCTGCTCGATGCGGGACAGGTAGAGGAGATCCTCGACAATCGAGTCGAGCCTGTCGATGTGGCGCGAGACGATGCGGAGGAACTTCTCAAGCTGCGCGGCGTCGCCCCCGCCAATCTCGAGAAGGGTCTCGACGAAGCCCTTGATCGATGTGATCGGCGTTCTCAGCTCGTGGGAAACGTTGGCGACGAAATCCCGGCGCACCGCCTCGAGTCTTCTGAGCCTCGTGATGTCGTGCAGCACGATGACCGCGCCGATCTTGCTTTCGCCCTCGCCGTGGAGCGGCGTGCCGTTCGCGCGGAGCACGCGCCGCTCCGAACCGAGAAGCTCGATCTCGCGCTCGACGGGCCGCTCGTTCTCGAGCGACTCCGAGGCTATGCTGTGGACGTCGGTGTTCCGCACGGCCTCCTGGATCGTGAGGCCGGCGACCGACCGGCTCCTGTCCACGTCGAACATCTCGCAGGCGGCGTCGTTCAGCGTGATGACGCGCCCCTCGGCGTCGATCGCGATCACGCCCTCGACCATCCCGGCGAGGATCGCTCGCTGCTCGACGCCCTGACGCGTAACCGCCCTGATGCGTTCGTCGAGCTGGAGCGCCATCTGGTTGAGTGTCTCCGCGAGGCTCGCGAGCTCAGCGGTCGCCGGCACCCGCAGCCTCCTCTCGAAGTCCCCGCGCGCGAACCGCAGCGCCCCGCGTCGCATCTCGCCCAGCGGCCAGCTCAGGCGCCCGGCCACGACGAGGCTCACGATCGCGGCGATCGCGGCCATGACGAGGCCCGCGTAGAAGATCCTGACGCGAACGGCAACGAGCGCTGCCTCGACGTCCTCAGTCGAAACCGATGTCCGCACCACGGCGGCGACACCCCCTTCGATCTCGAGGGGCCTCGCCTCGTAGAGCATCTCCTCGCCGATCGTGCTGCTGTACCTCACCGACCGCCCGGCGCCCCGCTCGAGTGCCGCCACGAACTCCGGCCGATCGGCGTGGTTCTCCATCGCCCCCGGGTCCACGTGGGAGTCCGCTAGCACCCGGCCGTCCGGCAGGATCACCGTGATGCGGGTCTCGGTCTCACGCCCGAGTCGCTCAACGAGCTCCCGGAGGACATCCGGATCGGCGAGGAGTTCCCTGCTCGACAGACGGTCCTCCACGAGGACGGCCCGAGACCTGAGGTCGTTCGCGGTCTCCTCGGCATAGAACGTCCGGAGCGACGAGGTCGCGTACCAGATCACGGCCGTGAGCGAGACCACGACGATGAGAAGGTAGGAAGGATAGAGCTGCCAGATGAGCCGGCGTTTCGCCATGGAGATCCCTGCGAACGAGTGGCGGGGTGCCCGCGTCAGTCGTCGTCTTCGGCGGGCTCGTCACTGAATCGGTAGCCGACGCCGCGCACGGTCTCGATCAGCGCCCCCGCGTCGCCGAGCTTCTTTCGCAGCCCGACGATCTGCACATCGACCGACCGCTCCGTCACCGGGTAGTGTTCGCCGTGCACCGAGTCGACGATCTGATAGCGTGTGAAGACCCAACCGGGGCGCCGCGCCAGAATGTGCAGAATCCGGAACTCGGTGAACGTCAGCCGCACGGGACTCTCGTCGACCAGCACCTCGTGGCGACCGGGATGGATCGTGAGGCCCTGCGCGCGGATGACATCGTCCTCGCCAGGCAGCTCGGCCGCCCTGCGCCTCAGGACCGCGCGGACCCTGGCGATGAGCACCTTCGGACTGAACGGCTTCGTGACGTAGTCGTCCGCGCCGAGTTCCAGACCGCTCACGATGTCCGACTCCTCCCCTTTCGCGGAGAGGATGACGATCGGAATGTCCCTCGTTGCCGGATCGGACTTCAGTCTCCTGCAGACCTCGAGACCGTCGACCCCCGGCAGCATGAGATCCAGGACGAGAAGATCCGGGATCCTCGACGCCACTGACTCGAGCCCCTTCTCACCCGACGTGACGCCGGTGACCTCGTATCCTTCCTTCTCAAGGTTGAACCTGACGAGTTCCTGGATGTCCTCGTCGTCCTCGATTACGAGAATGCGATTGCGTGGCATCGATCCGCCCCCTGACGTAGTCTCTTCCGCCCCTTCCTGTTGAGAGACTAGTAGGCGCAGTGTAGCACGCCGTGAGGTTTCTGTGAGGATCTTGTGAGGCCGGAGCCGCCCGGACGCTCGTCAGGCGCGGCCCTCCGTGTGCGAACAGCCCCGCGCCCCGCACCTCACTCCCGAACTTCGACATCGCCCCAGCACTCGTAGTCTGCAGTCACGAGGACCGCTCCGTAGACGCCTGGCGGGACGCGAGCGCCGGAGAGATCGGTGAGATCCCAGACGATCTCGTGGACGCCCGGATCGACTGCCTGCGCGTACGAGAACGAGACGACGACGCCGGACTCGTCGAAGATGCTCAGGACCGGCATCGAGATCTCCGGCACCTCGTAGGGGAACGTCACCTGCGTCGTACACGGATTCGGGTACGCCGGACCGAACGAGAACGCGTACTCCGGCTCGGGCGATGCATCGATACCCCCCGTCACCGGAACGGCGATGGTGCCCTGGTCGGGCGACGTCTCGATCACGATCTCGCCCTCGTAGTCCTCGAGGCCGGCCTGTGTGAACGTCACGCCGACGACGATGCTCTCCCCGCTACTCAGGAGCGCGCTGTAGGTGTCGACCTCGACGGGCCAGGCCGCCGAGGTGGAGACGATCGTCACCGGCTCCGTGGAGTAGTTCAGCACCCGGACGTCGGCCGTCCCGACGCCGGGCTCCGCGAACCGGAACGCCAGCGTGTCCGGCGCGACGTAGAGCGCGTCGGTGATGAGCGTCCGCGCGGCGCACCAGTCCTCCGGGTCGACGGCCACGACGTCGCCGACGACGTTCGTCTCAGTGATCCCCTCGAACGGGCCATAGATCTCCGCCACGCCCACGCCGCAGCCGCAGACGAGAGCCGCGGACACGCCGACCACCACAAGGAGAGCCGCAACGCGCGCCGTCCGTCTTCTCATTCCCGCCTCCCCGTTCGCGTGCCGGCACGGCGCGACCCGCACCGCATCGGATGCGGGCCTCCGAAGATCCGGCAGCTCTCGAAGACCTTGTCGCCCTCGTCCACGAGGACCGGCCCGAGGTCCAGCGGCTCACCCGAGCCGCCGGGTCTCACGGTCACTTCGTACTCGCCCGGGAGAACGGAGATCCGCGCCATCCAGATCTCCCGTGGGAGCAACACCCAGCTCCTCGTGTCGGCCTGCTCGGACTCGGCGACCGCGATCGTCGCGACGTCCTCGGCGATCCACCCGAGGACGTCCCCAAGCCAGCCCAGGACGCCTCGCCGACGGCCGCCCTCGTCTTCTTCGCGCTCCCTCCGCTCCTCGAGCGCGTGCTTCCCCTTCATGAGCGCGATCTGCTTCGCCGTCGCGCGCAGCGTCGACCGGAAGACCACGGCACCGACGCGCCGCTCGAGGACGCCGCGCACCATGGCATCCAGATCCGCCACCCTCTCGGCGGAGGCGAAGCGGGAGCGCGCGCTCTCCCGGACGGCGCTGACCTCGACGCGGAAACCGTCGGCGCCCCCGGGCACGCTCGAGAGCGCGGGGTAGGCGATCTTGACATACGCGGCGAGGTCAGTGCGTCCGCGAAGGTCCTCGGGTACGAGGGCCCTGTGGATCGGCACTTCGATCGACTCCTCGACCTTGTAGGGCGCCCAGCCGCTCTCGATGAGGATGACGATCTCGCCGACGCCTGGCCCGCCCGGATCCGACCCCTCCGGAAGCCAATCCAGTCGATCCGGCGCACCGCTGCGTTCCGCGGATGCCCGGAGCGACGCGATTAGCCCTGAGGGCGCCGGAAGCCCGCCGAATGACCCCGACCAGAAGCCGCCTACGGAGTCGCCGGCGGGAGCGGGCTCCGGCCCGATGAAGCCCGCGGGCTCTCCGCTGTATGCGCGGTAGGCCAGCCGGTAGTCCACGAACGCCTCATCGTCCTCACCGATCGACTCGTAGAGAAGCCCCGAGAGGTACCTGATGAAGCCGTCGTCCTCGTACCTGCCGTCGTCGTACCTCGCGTCGAGATTCCGGAAGACCTGATCGAGGCGTTTCGCCTCGACCAGCGCCTCTCCCGGCTTCCCGAGATCGAGGTAGTTCAGGAGCATGTAGTAGTGCAGGTAGGCGCGCTCGTAGTCCTCCCCGGCGTAGGGCTTGACGGCCTCGTTGACGAGGTAGTCGGTCAGCGTCTCGGAGACGCTCGGAGGATCGAGGGCATCGGCGACCGCGACCGCAAGCTCGAGCTCGCGGTTGCTGGCCTCGGCGTCGCCTTCGAGATGGAGGAGATGCCCGCGCTGCGCGTGGTAGAGGAACGCGCCGCGCTTGGAGTCCGCCAGCGCCGTCGCGTCGAGTGCCTGGACAGCCCGATCGAGTCGTCCGCGGTAGGCCTCCTCGAGGGGTTCGCACATCACCTGGGCGTGGGGCGCGCACGACGCTGCCGCGAAGCAAAGGGCGGCCACCGCGGCGACCCGCCAAAGCGCCCCCCCGTACAGCCGTCGCCTCCTCGACGCCGGTTGGGACATGCTAGAATCGGACCTTGCTGCGCTCGACGAGGTGCTTCCGCTTCGCCGTCCCGTACCAGACCTTCTCCCAGTTCCTGAGATCGATAAGCCAGAGATCTGCCTGGTAGAAGACGATCGCCGAACCGTCCTGCTGATCGACGACCGACGTGAGCGAGCCCATCATGACGAAGTCGGCGCCGGAGACGCCTCTCTCGACGTCGGGGGCCACGCCGCCGCCCTTCGCCATCTCGCTCTGCCACTCGACCTCGCTCATGAGCCGCTCGCGGACCGCCTCGTCGGCCACGAACCGGATGTTCCCGGAGTTGATGAGCACGCGCTGGATCTCGTTCATAAAGACGTCGGTGTCCAGATGCTCGCTCGTCTGGTTCTCGATGTCGCCCACGAGAACGCGCGGTCTCGCTCCGTCGTTGGCACCCGCGAACTCGTGTCGCCACGCGGCGTCGAGGCACTGCGGCACGAGTTCCTCGGCCACGGCCTGAGCGTCCGAGTCGTTCCAGCGTCCGCTGACGTAGCCCTCGGTCGAGGGGTCCACGTTCTGCACCTTGGTTCCGCAACCCGCCGCCAGAAGGGCGACCGCGAAACCCAGCGCCGCCACGGCGAGCCACCTCGTCGCTGCCATGTCTCTCCTCATGCTTCCTCCTTCTCCTGACCGGCGGAGAGCTCCCGCCAGTCGCTCTCGAGTATGCTCATCATCACGAAGTCGTGGAACCCGCCGTCCACGAGGTATCCATCCCTCTGGACACCCTCTTGCCTGAACCCGAGGCCCCTCCAGAACCGGAGCGCCTCCTCGTGAAATCCCACGACGCCGATGGCGATCCGGTGAAGCCCGAGATACGAGAACGCGAAGTCCAGAAGCAGCCGCCCGACCTCGCTCCCGTACCCCTTCCCACGGGCGTCGGGCTCGCCGATGATGACGCTCATGTCGGCGGTCCGCCACGCCGGCACGATGCGCAGGAGCCCCGCCTCGCCGATTGCGCGATCCCCCTCATCGAGGTCGATCGTGTACCACAGTCTCCGGCGATCCGCGACGACCGCCGCATGCCACTCGCGGACACCCTCCTCGGTGAGGGGCTCGATGATGCCGGTGAGCCTCCTGAGTTCGGCGTCTCCGTACCACCGGCGTACGTGCGGCAGATCCCTCTCCTCCATGCGCCTCAGCGTCACCCGTTCGCCGATCAGGAACCTCGGGCCGACCGACGCCGGCGTTCCTTCCTTCACGATCCTCCCCTTCGCAGGTCCGGAGCCGGGTGGCAAGCAGGTCGGGGCTCGGACGCCCGCGGCACGAGGTGAGTGCCCGTGGATGCCCCCTTGTACAACGAACGGGCCACGCCGTCCACCGGCAATTGCTCTCCCGAGGAGCTTCCCTCGGCCCCCGCGGTTGTGGTAGAGTGGCGCCGATCTCCCGCCGACGCATTTCCTCACCCCGGAGGTTCGCGATCGACCGCGCCGTCCTCTCGTTCTCCTTCCTCTGTCTGCTCCTTCTGGCGGGCCAGGTGCTCAGGTCGAGGATCCGTCTCTTCCAGCGTCTCCTCCTCCCCGCCTCGGTCCTCGGCGGCGCCGTCGGGCTCGTCCTGCTCCAGATCGCGGGGCGGCTCGGCGTGGACCCCTCGTTCGTCGCCGACGCCACCGCCGGCTGGACGAAGCTGCCCGGATTCCTGATCAGTATCGTCTTCGCGACGCTCTTCCTCGGCGCGCGCATTCCACCGCTCCGGACGGTCTGGCGCTGGTCGGGGCCGCAGCTCGCGTACGGGCAGGTCGTCGCCTGGGGCCAGTACGCGGTCGGCCTCGGCCTCACGCTCGCGGTCTTCTCGAAGGTCTTCGGCATCCCGCCGATGTTCGGAGCGCTCATTCCGGTCGGGTTCGAGGGAGGGCACGGGACGGCCGCGGGTCTCGCGCCGGTCTTCGCCGAGAAAGGCTGGCCCGCCGGTGCGGACCTCGCCCTCGGCTCCGCGACCGTCGGAGTCGTCGCCGGCGTCACGATCGGCATGGCGCTCGTGAACTGGGCGGCGCGAAGGGGCCACTGCCCGGGGGCGGTCGGCGGCCGCGGCATCGAGCCCTCGACCGGCATCGTCCCCCCCGGAGAGCGAGAGGCGGCAGGGCGCCTGAGCTTCAGGAGCGAATCGGTCGAGACGCTCGCGGTCCACCTCGCCGTCGTCGGCGCAGCGGTCCTCATCGGATTCGCGCTGAAGAAGGGTCTCGCTGCCGTCGAGGGCCTCTGGCTTGTCGAGGCGAGAAACGCGATCCTCGGGAGCTTCCCGCTCTTCCCGCTCGCGATGCTCGGCGGCGTCGCGCTCCAGAAGTCGTTCGACCGGTTCGACCGCAGCGAGGTCCTCGACCGGGGGCTCATGCGGCGTCTTCAGGGCCTCGCTCTCGACTTCCTGATCGTGGCCGCGCTCTCGACGTTGCGGATCGAGGCGATCGTCTCGAACATCGTGCCGTTCGTCGTGCTCATGATCGCGGGTATCGGCTGGAACGTCGCCTGCGTGCTCTTCCTCGCCCGCAGGATGCTCCCGAACCACTGGTTCGAAAGGAGCATCGCCGAATTCGGGCAGTCGACGGGCGTCACGGCGACGGGGATTCTCCTTCTCAGAGTCGCCGACCCGAAGCTCGAGACCACGGCGGCGGACGCGTTCGGCTACAAGCAGCTGCTCCACGAGCCGTTCATGGGCGGCGGGCTCTGGACGAGCACCGTCGTCCCGCTCCTCTACGTGTTCCGCGCGAACCCGTGGCCGATCTGGTGGATCACAGTCGGCGCCGTCGCCGCGTGGCTCGCCGTGCGCTTCGTCTTCTTCCGCAGGGTCTGGAGCGCGTAGACTCGACCAGAACGAGCGGGCCGCCCCACCGGACGGCCCGCCAGTTGTCCCGGATCCCGAAGATCCCTATCTCAGCATGACGATCTTGCCCTCGAGCACGCGGGAGCCCGCCTCCAGTCTGCAGAAGTAGATCCCGGACCCGACCGGGACGCCGTGCGCGTCTCGGCCGTTCCACGTCACGGCGTGGCCGCCGCCGCCCCGCGTGCCGCGTGCGAGCTCGTCCACAAGCCGGCCTCTCACGTCGTAGATCGCGAGCCGGACCTCGCTCCTCTCCGGGAGCGCGAAGCGGATCGTCGCCTTGCCCCGCGTCGGGTTCGGCGCAGCCGGCGAGAGCCGGAGCCTCGACGGACCCTCCCCAGGCACGCCGGTGCCGCCGAGGCGCAGCACGTGGTACTCGCTCCGTTCGACGTTCCCGTCTCCGTTCCCGGCTGGCGCCTGGGCAAGGAGCGAGCCGCCGTCGGCGTCTCCGTAGCCCGCGGCGGCGATCAGGATCGAGTCCGGCGCCGCGCCGTAGAGCGCGACCAGATCGAGCGCTCCCTCGAGGTAGGCGCCGCTCGCGTTCACCGCGGCCGAAGAGGAAAACCCGCTCTCCGACGAGTCGAACCAGCCGTTCCAGTTGTTGCCGTTCTCGTTCCCGAGGAAATAGTCCCATCCGGCCACCGTGCCGGACTTCGACCACGGCGCGCTCCGCGACCCCGACGGATCGTCGTCGACGAGGAGGAAGTGGTCGAGGCTTCCCGTCGATCCGACGCCCTCGGTCGCGAGGTAGAGCGACGTCCCGTCGAAGGCGGCGTAGAGATTGAGCCCGTCACCGGCCCCGATGAATTCGGCCTCCGGGTCGAGCGCGCCGTCCATCTCGTAGCCGGGGCCGCCGCTCCCGCCCGATACCGGGATGTGCCAGTCGCCCCCGCCGTTGCTGTCCCATGCGCCCGCCCCGTCGTTCGTCACGAAGTCGACGGTCGTGGCGTAGCTCGGAATCGAATACTGGTAGCGCCACGCCTCCTCACCCGCGTCCCAGGTCATCGCCGGATCAGGCGAGACGACCTCCGACCAGCCGCTGTGCCCAACGTGGATGAAGACCGGATCGGTACCGGGCGGCAGGACGCCGCGGCAGTCGAGGTCGTAGTAGATGGTCACGGTCTCGCCCGCCTCCGGCTCGGTCGGGTTCCACCAGACGCAGGTGTCGGACGGCGCGCTCCCTCCGCTCCCCACCCAGACGTGCTGGATCGGCGACCTCTTGATCAGGCCCAGGCTGTCCTCAGCCTCGACGTAGTAGTCGAGGAGGACATCCTCGAAGCCCTGGAGATGCACCCAGTACTGGTCCGCGATGTAGTCCGGCATGACGCTGAAGTCGATCTCCGGGTGCGCGTGGACGTTTCCGGCCGGGAAATCCCGCTCCGTCATCGCGACCGCCTGCCACGAGCCGACGCCGGAGCCGCCGGCGTACGTCTCGTTCTCGTCGTCGGTCATCGGGTTCGATCCGTCGGCGTCGATCCTGTAGTTGAACTCGACCCGCGCGAGACCCGAGACATCGTATGCGAAGGTCCAGACGTGGAAGTCCTGCGACATGACCGCGCCGTTCCCGCCGGGGTAGCCCCACAGCGAACCGCCGCCGTACCCGCCGGGGTTCCACGGCAGCCGCTGCGGCAGCCAGATGGTCGGGGCGACGGCGTCGTCGCCCGAGGCGATCACCGGATCGGCAAACGCGACAGCGTTGTTGCAGCCGAGCGTCGGCTTGATCTCGAAATCGAGCGCGTTCCCGTAGTACATGTAGCCGCTCTCGTACCCGGCGAGAAGGAAGTGCCACGCCTTCTCGACGGCGTTCGCTCCGAGCGACGGCTTCTGGATCCGCGCGGGATCCGCGGGGCCGGAGATCGCCTCGGCGGTCTCGACGCGGTTCTGCGCCGCCGTGAGGACGGCCCAGTTCCGCTCGTCGAGGGCCCAGCCACCCTCGACGTCGAAGGAGCCCGAGGCGTCGTAGAGAGGCCAGTTCCAGTTGATGAACTGCGGACTTCCGAAGTCGCCGTCGGCGTTCACCCAGCCGCCGTCCTCGACGTGGATGACGTCGCCGGGGTCCACCGGATGGTCGGCGAGGTACTCGGCGACGGTCGTGGGCTCGTAGCCCTGCGCGGCCGCGGCGTGCGAGAAGCCTGTGACGTTCTCATACCAGTAGGAGTACCCGCCCGACCAGGCGTTGTCGCCGTCGTGCGCGAAGAGGAAGAGCATCGGCTTCGCCGGGTCGTTGTAGCCGGCGATCGCGTCGATCTGGCCGGTGCCGTAGAGGCCGTAGCCCTCGTCCCAGGACATCGCGTTCGCGGCCGGCACGACGATCATCTTCGACTCCGCCCCCGTCTCGGGATCGACGTAGCGCGCGTAGTGCGGGCGATACCCGTACGGTGGGGGCACCTTCACCGTCACGCCCCGCGAGATGTAGATGCCGTAGTAGTAGCCCTGCGCCGGGTTCTGCTGGTCCGCGGGGTTCGGTGGATCGCAGTTGTCCTCGTTCGCGTTGTAGGGATAGTCGACGCACGCGCGCGAGATGTGGATGTCCGGAACGATGGTCCAGTCGACGCCCTCCTCCACGAGAACGGGGATCAGCCGCTCCGAGAAACACGTCTCCGCCGGGAAGAACCCGAGCGAGTAGTCCGAGTCGCCCCACGCCTGCTCGAAGGCCTTCTTCTGGATCTGGATCTCCTTCCGGAAGGCGTTCTCGTCCACGAGCGGGTTGATCGCGTGGTGATGCCCCACGAGCACCATGTCACAGCGAGGTCTCCCTCCCGAGGTCGTCCAGCCGCGCGCCTCCCGGTACCACTGATACCACGACGGCGAGTAGAGACCGCCCTGCCATCCGTTGTCCGCGAGGCTCGTGACGTTCTCGATCAGACTCCCGGCGAAGCTCACCTGGGCGCCGGCGTCGGGAAGATCGAGGATCGTCGAGAGCGCGTCGCGCGGGTACTGCTGGTAGTCGCCCACACGGTCGGCCTTCGAGAAAATCGCTGCCACGTCGCTCTCCGAGTGCCCGAGCGTGATCGTCTCGTACGCCTTCTCGTAGGCGTCTCCCTCCCAGACCGACTGGTCCGGCCAGTAGATCGGCTGGTGCATGTGCCAGAGGTACGTCGTGTGGATGGGAGCAGCGGTCGACGCCGCCGCAAGGGCCAGGAAGAGAAGCGTCGCGGTCCACCTGAGCGGACAGGTCATGATGATCCCTCGTGATGCGGGTCCTTGATCGCTCTTTCTACCATTCTAGCAGCGTCCGCCGTGGAGCGCCACCCAACGCAGCTCGCCACCCTCGACCCCGGGACCACCCCACGCCTGGCGCACCGGCGTCACGGCGTGACGGCCGGCGCAACGGGCAACCACCGCGCCCCGATCAGTGATTGACAGTCAGCCGGGTATCGTGATATGATGGCGATTGCATCCACCGGGGCATCCGAGGACGGTATTTCCGCTGCTCTCGACGTACGAACACGGCTCCTCGGAATCGCAGACCTGCTTCACTCTCGCAGGGAAGGAGGTGGTCGAAAGGTAGTTCGCGACACGATCGATCCGGGCCGCTTCCGGCACCTCCCCGGTCGCCGGCACCCGGAGCACTGACCGGCAGCAACCGAGCTTCGATCCATCGCCCCCGAGAGCATCTTCCGCTCCGTGATCCGCCCGACCGCAGAGCCGTGCACGGCGAACGGCCCACCCAATTACCCTCCACACCCCATGCGGAGGAAGAACCATGAACTGGAGAACACTGATCGCGGTGTCGGCCCTGGTCTGGTTGCTCGCGGTGCCGGCAGCGGCGGACGTAGATCTCACGGTGACCGATGTCCAGGTGCACTGGGCGGGGGGTGCCGTCATCATCGAGGCCGAGGTCGAGCTCGCCGCATCGGGCGGCCACGACGGTTTCATCGTTGATGTCGGGTTCGAGCTGGACGGCGTGTTCGCGGGAAGCGTGCAGCTCGACTACGGAGCGATCCCCGGGTCGGGCGGTGATCCGCTGTGGTGCGAGAACTCCTCGCCGCCGAACTGCGGGGGCTACTGTCCTCCGATCGTCGTGAACGGTGACGTCGTCACGGCGTACGCCTGCACGGAGTGGCTGTCGTTGCCCGGCTGCAACTGCATCTACCTCGTCGCCACTCCCCCTTCCGATGCCGTCGCCTACAACGACGAGGTCGAGGCGTCAGCGACCGTCGACTACTACGACACGGTCGACGAGAGCGACGAGGGAAACAACACCATGACCGTCGCGATCGAGCCCCAGCCGGCTATCGATCTCTCGGTCGAGGACGCCTACCTCACGTGGAACGGTAACTCGTTCACGATCAACGCCGAGGTCTCCGCTCACGTCGTGGGCGAGCACTCCGGATTCGTGAGCGACGTCACGTTCTACGTTGACGGCGAGTTCGCGGGAAGCGTCGTATACGACGGCGGTCAGTTCGGACCGAACACGCCGACGCCGTGCGAACTGAGCTACCCCGACTGCGACGGATACTGCAAGCCGGCCTACATCAACGGCCAGCTCACGTCGGGCAGCTGCACGACCGCGTTCTGGTATCAGTCCAGCGATGGCTGCGGCTGCATCTACCTCATCGTCAAGCCGTCCAACGAGATGGAGTTCTCGTCTCAGAACGGCGCGGACATCTACGTGGACGACGGCAACGCCGTCGCCGAGGGCGACGAGACGAACAACCACATGTACTGCGAGATCTCGGGCTCGCCGGTCGAGGCGCACTCCTGGTCGACGATCAAGGCGCTCTACCGCTGACCGAGCGGCGGCGAGCGGTCTCGCCTGCGGCGGCAGGAGAGATCGTCGTCGGTCGGCCTCGGCCCAAGAAGAGGCGGGCCCCGAAAGGGGCCCGCCTCGCGGTCTGGCTCGTGGGCTCCTCGGAGCCCCGGGACTAGTACATGTCGGGACCGGGCATCGCCGGGCCCTTCTTGCCTTCATCGGGCTTGTCGGTCAGAATCGCCTCGGTCGTCAGGAGGAGACTCGCCACGCTCGAGGCGTTCTGGAGCGCGGTGCGCACGACCTTCGTCGGGTCGATGATGCCCGCCTTCACGAGGTCCTCGTAGCTGTGCGCCGAAGCGTTGTACCCGTAGCCCGGACTCTTGCTGCTCCGCACCTTCTCTACGACGATCGAGCCCTCGGCGCCCGCGTTCGCGGCGATCTGGCGGATCGGGGCCTCGAGCGACGCCATCACGATCTCGATGCCTGTCTGAACGTCAGCGTCCTCCGACTCGAGCCTCTTCAGCGACTCCGCGGCCCGGAGGAGCGCGACACCGCCGCCGACGACGATCCCCTCCTCGACTGCCGCTCGCGTCGCGTGCAGTGCATCCTCGACGCGGGCCTTCTTCTCCTTCATCGAGGTCTCGGTCGCCGCGCCGACGCTCAGGACAGCCACGCCGCCCGCCATCCGCGCCAGCCGCTCCTGTAGCTTCTCGCGGTCGTAGTCCGACGTGGTCCGCTCGATCTCGCCGCGGATCTGCTCGATCCGCCCCATGATCGTCTTCTTCTCCCCCGCTCCCTGCACGACCGTCGTCGTGTCCTTGTCGACCACGATTCTCTTGGCTCGACCCAGATCCTCCAGCGCTGCGCCCTCGAGCTTGAGGCCCTTTTCCTCCGAGATCACGACGCCGCCCGTGAGAGCGGCCATGTCCTCAAGCATCGCCTTTCGACGATCGCCGAACCCCGGCGCCTTCACGGCGACGCACTGAATCGTGCCGCGGAGCTTGTTCACGACGAGCGTCGCGAGGGCCTCGCCATCGACGTCCTCCGCGACGATCAGGAAGGGCCGCCCGAGCTGCGCGATCTTCTCCAGAATCGGGACGAGGTCCTTCATGGACGAGATCTTCTTGTCGTGGATCAGGATGTAGGCGTCCTCGATCACGGCCTCCATGCGCTCGGCGTCGGTTATGAAGTAGGGGGAGAGATAGCCGCGGTCGAACTGCATTCCCTCGACGACCTCGAGCGAGGTCTCGATGCTCTTCGCCTCCTCAACCGTGATGACGCCGTCCTTCCCCACCTTCTCCATCGCGTCGGCCAGAAGCTCGCCGATCTCGGGATCGTTGTTCGCCGAGACCGTCGCGACCTGCGCGATCTCCGTTCTGCCCTTGATGTCGTGGCTCATCTTCTTCAGAGCGTCGAAGGCCGCCGCAACGGCCTGTTCGATGCCGCGCTTGAGGTGCATCGGATTCGCGCCGGCGGTCACGTTGCGGAGACCGCGCGCGACCATCGACTGCGCAAGGACGATGGCCGTCGTCGTTCCGTCCCCGGCGACGTCGGCGGTCTTCGTGGCGACCTCCTTGAGCATCTGGGCACCCATGTTCTCATAGGGCTGCTCAAGGTCGATCTCCTTCGCGATCGTCACGCCGTCGTTGGTGATGACCGGAGATCCGTACTTCTTCTCGAGCACGACGTTCCGGCCACGCGGACCGAGCGTCACGCGAACGGCGTCGGCGAGCTTGTCGACACCCTTCCTGAGGTGCTCCCGTGCCGAAGAGTCGAACTCAACCTGCTTCGCCATACTGCCACCCCTTCAGGTTCTTCCGGAAACCCTTCTCTAGAGGATCGCGAGGATGTCGCTCTCCTTCATGAACAGGTACTCCTCGCCGTCGACCGTGATCTCGCTGCCGGACCACTTCCCGAAGAGGACCTCGTCCCCGACCTTGACCTCCATGTCGACGCGCTTGCCGTCCTCGACGCGACCGGGACCGACCGCGACGACCTTGCCGCGCTGCGGCTTCTCCTTGGCCGTGTCCGGGACGATGATGCCGCCCGCCGTCTTCTGCATCTCCTCCTCGAGCCTCTTGACGAGTACACGGTCCGCCAGGGGCTTGATGCTGAGCTTCTTCTTCGCCGCCATGTTCTCCCTCCTTCTGCTCCTCGTGGGGTCAACTCCCAGGTTAGCACTCAGAAAACAAGAGTGCTAATGTACTCGATCCCGCGAAACGACGCAAGGGGTTTTCTCGGGGCCTCAGCGACTCGGGCGCCCGCCCGTCCGGCCCTCGATCGCGGCCAGACCCCTGAGCGTGAGATCGCTGTCGACCAGGTCGATCTCGCTTGAGAACGGCGCGATCCGCGCCGCGAAGCCGCCGGTGGCGATCACCGTCGGGTCTTCGCCCCACTCGTCCACGATCCGCCGGACGATCCCGTCGACCTGCCCGGCGATCCCGTAGGTGATGCCCGAACGCAGTGACTCTTCCGTCGATCTGCCGATGGCCGCCTCCGGCGGCTCGAGCGCGACACGGTGCAGGAGCGCGGCCTTCCTGAAGAGGTTCTCGATCGAGGTCAGAGGCCCCGGTGCGATCGCGCCCCCCAGGTAGCGTCCGTCGCCGGAGACGACATCGAAGGTCGTCGCCGTCCCGAAGTCTACGACGATCACCGGCCCCTCGTACAGCTCGTGGGCCGCCACGGCGTCGGCCAGCCGGTCGCCTCCGACCTCCTTCGGATCGTCGTAGTCGATGGCGATCCCGAGATCGAGATCGACACCGACAACGACCGGCTCGACGCCCAGGACCTCGCGGGACATCCGGACGAGCGCCGTCGTCAGCGTCGGCACCACCGAGGAGAGACAGAGCCTCGAGACGTCTCGGATGTCGACTCCCGACTGCGCGCAGAGTTCCCTGACCAGAATGCCGAACTCGTCGGAGGTCCGGTTCCCGTCGGTGCTGACGCGCCAGCGGAAGCGGAGATCCTGCCCTTCGAAGAGCCCGATCGCCGTGTTCGTGTTGCCGACATCGATCGCCAGAAGCATGGCTGTCTCCGGGTCTAGTCCTTGTCGAGGATCGAGAGCGTGACGCCTCCGAGCGGCGCGATGTGCTCTCGCGTCCCGTCTGCAAGCCGAACGACCAGACTTCCGTCGTCCGCGAGCCCGTCCGCCGTCCCCTCGATGGCCCCAGAGGGGCTCTCGACGCGGACGCTCCGCCCCATCGCGAGGGAGAGCCTTCGCCACTCATCGAGGATACCCCGGAAGTGGAACTCCGCATACGCCCGATAGAGCGGCTCGAACTCCTCGAGGATGCCCCCGAGGAGTCTCGCACGATCCAGTGGAACACCGGTCTCCCGCAACACGGAGGTCGCCTCGTACCATTCGCACGCCGGCAGCTCGTCCTCGGGCACGTTGACGTTCACGCCCGCGCCGAGTACGAGCGCCGAGTCGGGCGCGGACTCCATCATGACTCCCGCCAGTTTGCGGCCCGAGACGAAGACGTCGTTCGGCCACTTCACCTGCGGTCTCGTGGCCGCCGCCCGGCCTACCGCGCGGGCGACCGCGAGCGCCGCCACGACCGAGAGGCCGGCGGCCCTGGAGGCTCCGAGCCCCGGACGGACGATCAGCGAGAACCAGAGACCTCCGGGAGGCGAGTGCCAGACGCTTCCGCGGCGTCCCCTGCCAGCCGTCTGCGTCTCGGCGACGACGAGCGTGCCCTCCGGGGCACCGGCCTCCGCAAGCCTCCTGCCGACGTCGTTCGTCGACCGTACGGTCCCGAACGCCCGAACGCTCCAGCGGATGCCTCCGCGCGGGAGGACGGACAGGACTGCCTCCTCGGTGAGCGAATAGGGTCTCACGCGTCCTCTCCGAACTCCAAGCTCAGGTCCAACGCGGGAACCGAGTGGGTGAGCCTCCCGACCGAGACGAAGTCCGCCCCGATCGTGCCGATCGTCGGCATGTCGTCGATCGAGAGCCCGCCGGAGATCTCGATTTCGACGCTCGATCCGCTCTCACGGACGCGCGCCACGGCCCTTCTCATGCCCTCGACGCTCATATTGTCGAGCATCACCCGGTCGACCCCGGCGGCGAGCGCCTCCTCAAGCTCATCCAGATCCGTGACCTCGACCTCGACGGTGATGCCCGGGGCGGTCCGCCGGACGCCCTCCACGGCTTGGCGGATGCCGCCGGCCGCGGCGATGTGGTTGTCCTTGACGAGCGCCGCGTCCCAGAGGCCCATCCGATGGTTGGCGCCGCCTCCGAGCGAGACGGCCGCTTTCTCGAGCCGTCGCATCCCGGGGGTCGTCTTGCGCGTGTCGAGCACGGTTGTCCCGCTCCCCTCGAGCGCCGCTGCGTAGCGCCGCGCGAGCGTCGCCACACCCGAGAGACGCTGCAGGAAGTTCAGCGCGACGCGCTCTCCGCTCAGTATTGCCCGGGCGCTGCCGGCGACGGCGGCTACCGTCGCTCCAGGCCCGGCCCAGGCGCCGTCGTCGATCCTCGCTTCGAAGACGATCCCGGGATCGAGCTGCCGAAAGACCTCCTCCGCCACGGCGAGCCCTGCGATGACGCCCGCCTCGCGCGCGACGATCCTCGCCCGACCGCCGGCGCCCTCGGCGACCGTCGACTCCGTGGTCACGTCACCGGACCCGAGGTCCTCCTCGAGCGCGGCGGCCACGAGCCTCCTGGTCGCGTCGTCGATCCGCATGGGAGTCCTCCCTCGATCAGCGCGCCTTCCGCCCGCCGCGCCGGCGTCTCGCCGACGCCGCGGCGTCCGGCCCCTGGATCGATCCTTCCGGCTTCGGGCCGCGGTCCTTCTTCCCGCGGTGCTTTCTCTTCGTTCTCCCGCCCTCTTCGACGGAGCCCGCCATCCTCAGCTCGTCGATCCGGTCTCTGAGGGATGCCGCGCGTTCGAACTCGAGCCTCGCCGCCGCGTTCATCATCTGCTCTTCGAGGATCCCGATCATCTCCTCTCGGTCCCGCGCCGGTTCGAGGTCCAGCATCTCGACGTCATGTCGGAAGTCGGCCTTGGCGTCCGCGACCGAGGTCGCCCGCATGATCTCGTCGACCGACTTGACGATGCTCCTCGGCTCGATCCCGTACTTCGCGTTGTACTCCATCTGAATGGAGCGCCGCCTCTCCATCTCGGCGATCGCGCGCCCCATCGAGCCCGTCATCTCGTCCGCGTACAGGATGACCTTGCCTCCGAGATTCCTCGCGGCCCTGCCCGAGGTCTGGATGAGCGACGTATCGGACCTCAGGAACCCCTCCTTGTCGGCGTCGAGCACGGCCACGAGACCGACCTCCGGGAGGTCGAGGCCCTCGCGGAGCAGGTTAATGCCGACGAGAACGTCGAATTCACCGAGCCTGAGGTCACGGATAATCTCCACGCGCTCGAGGGCATCGATCTCCGAGTGGAGGTAACGCACCCTCACGCCGAGCCCGTTCAGATAGTCCGTCAGGTCCTCGGCCATGCGCTTTGTGAGCGTCGTGACGAGGACCCTGCCCCCGCCCTCGACCTGGGATCTGATCTCCTCGAGGAGGTCGTCGACCTGGCCGGCCACAGGACGGACCTCGATCGGAGGGTCGACGAGCCCGGTCGGGCGGATGATCTGCTCGACGATGACGCCGCCGCTCTTCGTGAGTTCGTACTCGCCGGGCGTCGCAGAGACAAAGACGACGTGCTTCATGAACTCCTCGAACTCGTCGAAGATGAGCGGCCTGTTGTCGAGCGCCGAAGGAAGCCGGAACCCGTACTTCACGAGCGTCTCCTTGCGCGACCGGTCTCCCCGGAACATCCCCCTGAGCTGGGGCACCGCCACGTGCGACTCGTCGATGAAGAGAAGGAAGCCGTCGGGGAAGTAGTCGAGGAGCACGGCCGGCCGCTCACCCTCCGCCCGGGCGGCGATGTGCCTCGAGTAGTTCTCGATGCCGGTGCAGTAACCCATCTCTCTGAGCATCTCGATGTCGAAGTGCGTTCTCGACTCGAGCCTCTGCGCCTCGAGGAGCTTCCCCTCGCTTCTGAACTTCGCCAGTTGCTCACCCAGCTCTTCCTCGATGCGCCGGATCGCGATGTCGATGTTCTCCTGTGTCGTGACGAAGTGCTTCGCGGGATAGAGCGTTACCTCGTCGAGTTCCTCGATGACCTTCCTCGTGACGAGGTCGATGATCGAGACGCGCTCGACCTCGTCGCCGAAAAGCTCGACGCGGATCGCCCTCTCCTCGTACGAGGGCCGAATCTCCACGACGTCGCCACGCACGCGGAACGTGCCGCGACCGAACTCGTAGTCGTTCCGCTCGTACTGCATGTCGACCAGCTCTCGGAGTACGGCCTCGCGATCGATCCGCTGCCCACTCGAGAGCTCGAGGAGCATCGAGCGGTACACCTCCGGCGATCCGAGGCCGTAGATGCACGAGACCGAGGCGACGATGAGCACGTCGCGGCGCTCGAGGAGCGACGCAGTGGCTCGCAATCTGAGCCGATCGATCTCGTCGTTGATGTCGGCGTCCTTCTCGATGTACGTGTCGGTCACCGGGACATACGCCTCGGGCTGGTAGTAGTCGTAGTAGCTCACGAAGTACTCGACCGCGTTCTTCGGGAAGAAGGCCTTGAACTCAGCGTAGAGCTGCGCCGCGAGCGTCTTGTTGTGGGAGATGACGAGTGTCGGGCGCTGAACGGCCGCGACCACGTTCGCCATCGTGAAGGTCTTGCCCGAACCCGTGACGCCGAGGAGGGTCTGGTACCGCTCCCCACGCTCGAGAGCGGCCACGAGTTCCTTGATCGCCTTCCCCTGGTCGCCTTGGGGCGCGTAGCCGGAGACGAGTTCGAAACGATGATCCTTCAAAGCCGGCGCTCCACTATCTGGACATCCCGTTCTCGTCGACGAAGAGTCCCTCGACGAGACGCGGCCCCGTGCCGGCCGTGCCGAGGTACTCCCCGTCCAGGTAGAGGTCGAGCCCGCCGCCGTTCCCGACGTCCAGCTCGAACCTCTCACCGGCTTCCCATGTCCGGCGATCGCCGGCTGCGAGCGTGAGATCGGCGACCGGCGTGCCGTCGACCGAGACACGGACCCACGTCCGCTCTCTCGCGACGGCCATGAGCTCGAGATGGTGCCACTCGATGAGCGAGTCCTGCTCCACCGCCTGCGCGAGGCTCTCGCGGACCGCGGCCGCCACCGGCCGCGGCGGCTCCGGGGGTGGCGTCCTGCGCGCGAGTCGGAGTCCGAGCACGATCGCGACGACGACGACGACGGCGGCTGCGGCCAGCCAGATCCATCGCCTTCCCGTGCTCGCCCGGGCTTCGTGAAGCTCGAGTTCGACTGCATCCCACTCGTCCGGCTCCACGCTCTCCTGCTGCTCCGTGAACCGAAGGTACTTCTGGACGACCTCCTCCTCATCGAGCCCAAGGAAGCGCGCGTACGTCCTCAGATGGCCTTTCACGTACACAGGAGCCGGGAGGACGCTGAAGCGGTCATCCTCGAGCGCCTGGATGATCCCGGTGCTCATGCGCGTCGCCTTGGCGACGTCGGCGACCGAATGACCCCGGGACTCCCGTTCGGTCCTCAAGAGTTCCCCGACGGAATCCATACTGCCTCCGTGAGCCGCGCCCCATCAGGTCGGGCCCGGCCGTCGCGCCGGCCGGGACTCGCCCCGGCGGCCGCTAGCGCTGGTAGCGAATCGTGTACTTGACGACGACCTCCCCGTCGGCCTCGACCGGAACGGGGAACTCCATGCGATGCGCCTCCATCTTCTCGTACTCGTGCGTTGTGGCAAGGACCGTCCAGTATCCGCGGGGACGCTCGACGAGGCGCACGACGGCGTCCGTCTCCTTGTGGTTCCTGACGGAGACTTCGTAGTCCTCCTCGCGCACGCGGTCGCTGATCCTCCTCACAGCCATGAGCTTCCGCTCCACCTTCACGTCGAACGCGTTGCCCGTGTAGAGCCGCACGTCCTCGTCCTTCGGTGTGTGGTCGATACGGTCCTCCCCGATGAACTGGAGGTCGCCGGCGGAGTCCGCCTTGTAGAGCCGTACCTTCCCCGCGGGGAGCGCCCTCCCGATGCCCGCCTCGACGGAGTTCTCGAAGATCAGAAGCACCCTCACGTCGGAGCCCATCGAGGGCTCGAACTCGAACACCTTCTCGACGGACACCTTCGTGCTCGGGAAGAACGTCAGCTGCTTGATCTCGCGATCGGCGATCGTGGATCTGGCGTCCAACTTGTAGAGGTAGTACTCGAAGAAGGCCTCCTCCTCAAACTCGGGGGCCTCCGCGGCGATCCCCTCCGTCGCGAAGTCCCGCATCATCGCCTTCGGCGCATGGGTCCTGTGCACGTCGCCCGCGACGAGGTCGAGCCTCGCGTCCTCGAAGCTCGCTCCGGAGCGGTTGTCGATCGAGACCCAGGCTGCGAGGTCGAGTGTGGCGTCGTCGTCCGAGACAATCCCGACGTACTCGGCGTGCCAGCTGACGCTCGACGTGAGGTAGGTCACCTCCGCGAGCCGCGTGCCGGCGTCCTCCGCCCCGACCTTCCAGACCAGTGTCGGTTTCGAAATGAGGCCGCTCGGAAGCGCCGGAAAGCGGAGGTGGGAGATCTTCTCCCTGTTGATCGTCAGCACGGGACCGGTTCCGCGCCCCTGATCGAGGACCACGGTGCCGTTGTCGAAGCTCACGAGCTTCCCGGCGAAGAGGTCGGCGTCTTCCGTGATCGCCTCGACGTCGCGCTCGAGGTAGCGCTCCAGTATCTTCGAGGCGCTCGCGAGATCGAATCTGTAATTCTGCTCCCAGACCGACGCCTCATCGCCCTCGACGACCTTGAAGTGCACGCTCGTCGGGTCGATCCTGGCGGCGACGTCCGCGAACCTGATCTCCTGGACGCCGCGCTCGAGCTCGATCTCTCTCACGTCCTTCACGAGCGCGAGGTCGTTGTTGTAGACCGTGAGTGAGATCTCCTCCCCGGCCGGGGCGGCCGCGCACACAACGGCGAGAACCAGAGCACAGACAGCCGGGATCGCGATCCGTCTCATTGTTGGAACTCCTTTCCGACGCTTCGGTCGCTCGTCACGCGAGCGTCGCCACAAGCGCGACGGCGCCGACGGCCCAGCAGTAGAAGGCGAACCTGTGAAACCTCCCGGCCGTCACCACCTTCATGAGGATGGCGATGGCCGGAAGGGCGCTCGCGAACGCCGTGAGCGTGCCCGCCATGACGGCCCATCCGAACGCGTCTCCTGAGCCCCGGAGACCGCCGACGCTCGCCGCCGTCGCCCCGAGGATCACCGGGACCGACAGGAGGAAGGCGAACTCGGCCGCTCGCCTCCTCGAGAGCCCCGCGAAGAGCCCAGCCGCCACGGTCGAACCCGATCGCGATATGCCCGGTACGATCGCCGCCGCCTGCGCCAGCCCGATGAGGATCGCGTCCCGCGCGCTCGTCGTCTCCCTCGGGCCCTCCTGACGAACCCGCGTTGCCCAGAGTATCACGCCGGTCGCGAGAAGGAACAGGGAGACGGCGGCCGGCCTCTCGAAGAGAGCTTCGACCTTCTCCTCCAGGGCGAAACCGATCACGCCGGCCGGGATCGTGCCGATCGCGAGATGGAGCGCCAGACGCGCGTCTTCGGCATCGTGCTCCCGTCGCGCCAACCATCGGAAGACGGCGGCCACGATCGCGGCGACTCGACGACGGAAGAAGACGATCACGGCGAGCGCCGTGCCGAAGTGAACGAACACCTCGAAGACCACACCCGGGCTCTCGACGCCCAGGAAGAACTCCGCGAGAGCCAGATGCCCCGAGCTCGATACGGGCAGGAACTCCGTCAGTCCCTGGAGCACGCCGAGTCCGATGGCCTCCATCAGGGTCACGCTGTAAGTACCCCCGCGAGCACGGCGAAGACGCCGGCCACCATGACGACCTTGAGCAGATTCGAGTACAGCCGCACCCGTCCCGGCGTGGCGGGGCGGGCCATCGCGATCACGAGCCAGACGAGCGCCGCCTCGATCGGGACGAGGAACGCGGCGTAGCCGGATCCGAAGAGCCCGGCGACGATCGGCGCGGCCGCGATGAGCGCAAGCACGACCACGAGCCCCCTCGCGACGTTCAACGAGGCGCGCGCACCGAAGACCACGGCGAACGTCTCGTTGCCCACCGCCGCGTCGCCCTCCGCGTCCTCGACGTCCTTCACGACCTCCCTCGCTGCGTTCGCCAAGAAGGCCAGCGCGAACGGCACGAACGAGGGGCCGGTGGCGCCCTGCGTGATCCCCCCGAGCACGAAAGCCGACGACGCGACGAGCGAAGCGACAGCGTTGCCCAGAAGAGGAACGCGCTGGATCGCGAGCGTGTAGAGGGCCGTGAGGATGATCCAGAGCCCCACGAGGGCGGCGGCTTCGGGCCCGAGAGCCAGACCGACGGCGAGCGCAACCGCGTAACCCGCGACCCACGCCGCAGTCGCGGCACGGCGCGTCACGAGACCTGCCGGCAGGGGCCGCCCGGGACGGTTCGCCCGATCGGCCTCAAGATCGACAACGTCGTTCAACGCGTTTGCCGCCGAGGACGCCGCGAGGGCCGCCAGCCCTCCCCAGAGCGCCGGCGCGAGGTGCGGAGGCCGTCGCGAGACCCAGGCCCCCACGACGACGGCGCCGGCCGCGATCGCGCCGTTCTGCGGACGCAACAGCGAGAGGAGCGCCCTCGCGCTAGATGCGGAACCCGATGCAGCCCACGATCTCCCAACGGTCATCGTCGGCCCCACTCACGTTCCCTTCGTTCGCGGTTCGTGAGAACACGACGCCCAGCTCTCCCCGGAGCCCCGAGAGGTCGTCGTACGAGGCCCGAAGGGAGAACCTCGAGACCCTCTCGACAACACCGGAGGGGAACTCCGGCTCGAAAGGTGTTCCCTCCTCGAAGGGCTCCTCGGTCCGCCCCTCGCCCCTGCGCGAGAACGATGACTCGGCCTCGAGCGACCACTTGAGTGACGGGTGGAAGGCGAGGGCGACAAGCAGGCGATCCGAGTCCGGCCCCAGTTCGAATCCGACGGGCTCGCTGTCGTGCACGAACCGATGCTCCACCTTCGAGTGCGTGTACGTCCACTTCCGCACCTGCGCGTACTCGACCGCGAACTCGACGTCGGTCCGGCCGAGCGCACCGTAACAGACCTGACCGACGGCGAACCCATACTTGTCCGGATGCTCAACAGTTCTCTCGTACATCAGGTCGTCCACCAGGAACTCCCCGTAGACGTCGAGCCCGCGGAACGGCCGTGCCAGGAAGTCGAGCGACCAGAGGACGTTGTCGTTCGATCGCTCGTTGTGCTGCGAGAGGTAGTACGGCGCCAGCGGGTTCAGGTAGACGGGATCCGGAAGAACCGAGCTGTAGACGACGACCTCCGAGATCCCGACGCTGCCGGCGCCGAATCCGAAGACCGCCCGGTGTCCGGCGAGATAGACCCGCTCGGAGTCGTCGAGGTCTGACTCCGTCCCGGTACGCTCGTACTCCACGAGCGCGTGAATCGTCTTGAACGAGAGACGGCCGACGGAGAACGTGGCGGAGAGCTCGTCGAACGTCGATGCGCGTCCCGAAAGAAGCAGTCCGCTCCTCCTCGACCTGCCCCAGGCGTCGCCGGACCTGCCCGCGAGCACCGAGAAGCTGGGGCGCTCGAGCATCACGTACGACCGCTCGACGGTCGCGACGATACCTCTCCAGGTGCGCGCGCGGCTCGAGAGACGGACCTGTCGATCGCCCTCCTGGCCGCTCAGGACGACCACGGCGTCGCTCCGGAATCCGAGCAGGCCGGGCGCGCCGCCCCACAGCTCGTAGGCCACGTCGACCGCCGGGTTGAAACCGTCCCGGAAGCCCGCGCCTTCGGGGGAGTCCGGGGCGTAGTCCGCTCGCACGCCCGCGCTGAGTCCGACGCCGAGAATCGCGCCGTCGCCCTTCGCAGCGAGGGCCGGCCGGTCCACCTCTCCCCGGAGAAACTCGGCCTCAAGCCGCCCGAAGGCCCACTGCTCGCGCGGCGTCATGCCGGCATCACAGGCGGCGTTCCTCCATCGCCTTCGCGCCGCGACGAGAGCGCGGCGGACAGCATCCCTGGAGACGGGAAGCGTCGTGAGGTCGAGCGCGACGAAGCCCCTCGAGACCAGACGGTCGAGTATCCCGCAGGACCAGTGATCCAGCGGAACCTCCGCCGGCGGGCGCGGCTGGCGCCTCTCTCCTTCGGGGCCGCGCGGTCCCCGGCCAGCCAGGGCCGGGCCGGCTGCAGTCGAACACAGAACGAGAGCCGCGGCGGCGATCGAGGCCCACCGCGGCAAGGAGAAGCACCGAATCACCTGGAAGACCCTCACGGTTTCGTCAGAAGCTCGTCGGCGCGACGGTACGATGCGACCGCGTCCCCGTCGCGTCCCAGCCTGTCCATCACCAGGCCGAGCTGGTAGTGGATCCTCGCGTCGTTCGGCTCCGCGTCGGCGGCCCTCCGGAGATACCGCTCGGCGTCCTCGAGGCGGTCGAGCGACGTGAGCGCGACTCCCATCTGATAAGAGACATCGACGGTCTCCCCCTTGAGCGTCACGACTCGCTGGAAGGCCGCCACCGCGCGTCCGAACATGCCCTTCCTGGAAAGCACGACGCCGAGAGCGTAGTGGGCCTCCGCGTTCTCGGGCGCGTACTTCGTTGCGAGGGAGAGCTCCGTCAGTGCGCCGTCCTCCATCCCCGACGAGAGGAGCGCCGCCCCGAGGTTGAAGTGCGCCTCGGCGCTCGCGGGATCGATCTCGACGGCCTTTCTGAACTCGTTGATCGCGTCCGCAAGCATCCCGCGGTCGCCGTAGATAGCGCCGAGGTTGAGGTGGCGCTCGATGCGGTCCGGGTCGATCTCGATCGCCCGCTTGAGCTCCAGCACCGCGTCGTCCGACCTGCCGATCTGGTCGAGCACGAATCCGAGGTTCGTGCGTGCCTTCGCGCACCCTGGATCGACCCGGACGGCGTTCCGATAGCAGCGCTCCGCGCCCTCGTAGTCGCGTGCGGCCGCGAGCGTCACACCGAGCCTGTAGTACGGCTCGGGATCCTCGGGAGCGAGCTCGATAGCTCTCTCGTGGCACTCGACAGCTCTCTCGTGCGAGCCGAGCCGCTCGTGGACCCTCCCGAGGCTGAAGTGCGCCGCCGCGCTTGCCGGAGCGGCGCGGAGCGCGCGCTCGAACTCCATCTTGGCCGCGTCGAGGAGACCCAGTTCAAGATAGCACGCGCCGCACTCCAGCATCGCGTCGACGTCGGTCGGCCGCTTCCCGAGAAGCTGCTGCAGCACGACGACCGCGTCCCCGTGCCGTCGGGACCCCTTGTAGACGCGCGCCAGCTCCCTCAGGGCCTCGACGTCGTCGGGCGACGACCTCAGTCGCTTGAGGAGGCCGGAGAGTTCCCTGGCTGTCTCGCCGCGCCGAACCATCGTCTGGCTACACCTTCCCGCGCTTCTCCAGCACGGTCTTGATCGTGGTCTTCAGCTCCGAGAGATCCGCCGACTTCACAACGTATGCGTCCGCCATCCAGGACGCGAAGTCCTGCTTGTAGGTGGAGTACGCCGAGCTCAGGATGACCGGCAGGTCCCTCCTCTTCTCCATGATGCTCCTCAGGCAGTCGATCCCGTCCATCCCCTCCAGCCGGATGTCGAGGACGACGAGGTCCGGCGGGTCCTTCTCGATCGCCTCGAGAGCCGCCTCGGCGCTCTCGACGCTTGCGACTTCGTAGCCCTCGCGCGCGAGTTCGCTCTCGTACAACCTTCGGATGTTCTTCTCGTCATCGACGATCAGGAGTCTCGTCATGGATCGACCTCCGTGCCTGCGGCGTCCCGGCCATCACTCGTTGACGGGCGGCCGCGCCCTCTGTGAATGTCGTCCTGTCGCGCCTGCTGTGTGCTCCTCACGATCGGAAGCGTGATGATGAAGGACGTGCCGCGGCCGACGCCGCTCTCGATGTCGATCCTCCCGCCGTGGTTCTCGATGATCCTGCGGGTCACGGCGAGTCCGAGCCCGGAGCCGGTTTTCCTCGTCGTGAAGAACGGCACGAAGAGCTTGTCCATCACCTCTTCAGGAATGCCGTGGCCGGTGTCCGTGATCGTCACGAGAATGTGCTGCCCGAGCTGCTGGGTCTTGACAGTGACCGTACCCCCTTCGGGCATCGACTGGATCGCGTTGTTGATGATGTTCAGGAAAGCCTGCTTGAGCTGGTTGGCGTCGCCCATGGTGACGGGAAGTCCCTCTCCGAGGTCGCCTACGAGCCGCACTCCGGAAGAGAGAATGCCGTGGGAGACAAGCTTCCTGACGTCCTTGATGATCTGGTTGACGTCGACCGGCCGCAGCACCGGTTGCAGGTGCCGCTCGAGCGTCAGCTGCTCTCTCAGGATCTGCTCGAGCCTCGTCACTTCCTCCAGGATGACCCTCGTGTGCTCCCGTCTCGGGTCGTCGGGATCCATCTCCTCGTGGAGCTGACGCGCGAAGCCACCAACCGCGATCAACGGATTCCGGATCTCGTGGGCCACGTTCGCCGCCATCTGCCCGATGCCGGTCAGCTGTTCGACTTCGCGCAGCTGCTGCTGGAGCTGAAGCCGGTCGGTGACGTCCTTGATGTACTGGATCGCCTGGATCGTCACGCCGTTCTCGTCATTCACGGGGAAGGTGTAGACGTCGACTCCCTTCCGGTGGTATCCGGTCGTGTGCTCGAGCGGCGAGACGAGCGCCACCCTGCCGGTCGCGAAGGTCTCGTGGGCAGGACAGAGCTCGCACGGCGCGTCTCCCCGGCAGTAGACCTCGTAGCAGGGCTTCCCGACCAGCTCGTGAGGCTCCCGCCCGAGAAACGCGGCCTCCGCCTTGTTGACGGCCACGATCCGGAACTCCCGGTCGACGATGATGAGCCCGTCGGTGATCCCGTCGAAGATCGCCTGGAGCTGCCGCTTGCTCTTGATGATGCTCTCGTGAAGCCGACGGAACCTGCCGCGAGCCAGCAGACTCCCGAGCGCCCAGCCGCCGAGGACGGCGCCGACGAGAACGAGGAGGACGACGAGGGTCGATACTGACGAGACTCCGAACGGAGGCAATCCGGCGCTCCTGACTGACGGGGATGACCAGGTCGCACCTCGACGCGGCGAAGGCTCTGCCCCGAAAGGGCCCGGCGCTTCGCGGCCATGGTAGTCGGCGACCCTCGGAGTGTCAAGGTCAATCGCCCCATTCTAGGCGCCTTTCCCCCTCTCCGCGCCCCCTCCCCGCCACCCGGCAGACCTCGCCGCCGCGAGAAATCGCTTGCCTTTCGCGCTCCGCGGGGCATCATGGACACACTCTGGAACCGCTCCACCGTTCGACGCGCGGGCGCCGCGGGCGCGCCCGAAGAGGCAACCCTTACCTCTCGAGAGGAGGCCGGGCATGTTCAAGGAGTTCAGGGAGTTCGCGATGCGCGGGAACGTCGTGGACATGGCGGTCGGCATCATCATCGGCGTCGCCTTCGGCGCCATCATCGCGTCGCTCGTCGCTGATGTCATCATGCCGCCGGTCGGCCTGCTCCTCGGCGACACGGACTTCACGAACCTCTTCGCCGTCCTCCGCGAAGGCGCGACGCCCGGGCCCTACGATACGCTCGCCGATGCCCAGTCGGCGGGGGCCGTCACGCTGAACTACGGCGTCTTCGTGAACACCATCATCAATTTCCTCATCATCGCGTTCGCAATCTTCATGATCATCAAACAGATGAACAGCCTCAAGCGTGAGGAGGAGGCGCCCGAGGAGGCACCGACCACGAAGGAGTGCCCCTTCTGCTTCACGCAGATCGCCATTCAGGCGACGCGTTGCCCGAACTGCACATCGGAGCTCGGTGGGCAGTAGAGAGGATCGAGCGAGAGCGACAGGCCCTCGCGATCGCGCGACGGGCGCGGCCCCGGCCGCGCCCGTCACGTTTCCCGGGCACGGCGACAGGAACGAGAGGAGGACAGGATGGATCTCGGACTCGTCATCCCGCACACGAACGTGACCGTGCTCCAGGTGCTGACGGCGATCGCCGTCCTCGTCGTCGGCTTCGTTGCGGCGAGGATCGTCGCGGCGGTCTTCAGAAAGCAGATGAGGAAGACGAGGCTCTCGGACATCCTCGTCGAGTTCCTCCTCCGCTTCCTGAGTGTCCTTCTCTATGTGCTCGTGATTCTCATCGCGCTGGGCACGCTGGGCGTCTCGATCGGCTCCGTCATCCTGAGCCTCTCGGCGATCGTCGGCCTGGTGCTCGGCTTCGGACTGCAGGACACCTTCAACAACGTCGCCTCCGGCGCCTGGATCGCGTCTCTCTCGCCGATCAACATCGGCGAGGTCGTGACGATCAACGGCATGACAGGGAAGGTGACGTCGGTCGGCATCATGGCCACGGAGCTTCTGACTCCGGACAACGTCTACATGGCCATCCCGAACAAGCTCGTCTGGGGAAGCCCCATCATCAACATGACGCGCATGGACACGAGAAGGGTCGACGTCTCGGTCGGCGTTGCGTACGGCACGCGGATCGACGACGCGGTCCGCACCGGCGCGGAGGTCATGCGGGCCCACGAGTTGGTCCTCGGCGACCCGGAGCCCGCGGTCGTCATCACCGAGCTGGCCGACTCATCGGTGAACCTGGTGCTCCGCGCATGGGCAAAGACCGACGACTACTGGACCGTCAAGGGCGATCTCACGAAGGCGATCTACGAGGCGCTCGGGAAGGCCGGCATCGAGATCCCGTTCCCCCAGCTGGACGTGCATCTCACGGGACAGTAAACCGAGTTCCCCGAACGGAGGCTGCCAATGAGAACGATCATCGCCGTCACGGCGCTCGCGCTCCTGGGCGCCGTTGCCACGGCGGCGGGTGAGCGGACCGTCTCGTCGGACCTGAACGTGACGCTCACCCAGAACGCCTACAGCGACAACTGGGAAGGCTCAGAGTCCGGCGCTATCTCCTGGGCCACGAACTGGAACTCGATGGCGGAGGCTCAGCTCAACGAGAGGATCCACAACAAGCACACCCTGAAGCTCGCCTTCGGGCAGACGCACAGCCAGGATCGTGAGACGAAGAAGTGGCAGTCTCCCGTGAAGTCGACCGATCTTGCGGACTACGAGACGGTCTTTCGCTTTACCTACGGCTGGTTTGTCGATCCGTTCGTCTCGGCCGGCGCGGCCTCCCAGTTCCTCGACGAGTCGGACTCGACCAAGACCCGGTACCTCAACCCCACGACGATTCGCGAAGGCTTCGGCGTGGCGAAGGTCCTCCTCACGGGCGAGGACAAGGAGTGGACGGTGAGGCTCGGAGGCGGCCTGAGACAGCGCATCGATCGCGACGCGATCAGCGAGGAGGACTCCGACGTCCGCGGGACCGTCACGACCGAAAGCGGCGGCGTCGAGTTCGTGAGCGAGTTCCACTCCCCTTTCGCCGGTGACCGCCTGACGGCGACCAGCAAGCTGACGCTCTACCGGGCCCTCTACTCCTCGGAGTCCGACGCCCTCGAGGGAACGCCGGAGGCAGACGACTGGGAAGCGACCGATGTTGACTGGGAGAACACGCTTACGGCGAGCATCACGAAATACCTGATGGTGAACCTCTACGTGCGACTCCTCTACGACCGGGAGATCGACGACGAGGTGCGGTTCAAGGAGACTCTCTCGCTCGGCTTCACGTTCAAGCTGAGCTAGATTCAGCCGGCGGGCGCCCCTGCGGGGAGCCGCTCCGACGGCCCCGCGGGGGCTTGACAGGGCACACGGGGGACCCTATATTTGCGCAAGTTCGGCAATCCGGCACCCGGGAGACCGATGCGCACGACGAACCTCGTCCTTGAGCACTTCAACCGACTCCCCGAGTCAGTGCGGTTCTACTCCGTCCTGTCGGCGCTCGTCCTGCTTCTGGGCGTCGCGTCGGGACTGACGGTTCATCGCGTCGACGCCGGCGACCCGGTCGAACTGAATCCGAGGGCCCCCATGCTCACCGCGCTCTCGCCGTGGGGCAGACTCGCAGACGCGCCGCGCAGCGAGTTCCTGAAGCCCGGGTTCGACGCGATCGGCGTCGTCACGCCTGTGCCGGAAGAGGCCGCCTGCTACGACTACGTCGCCTCGGCCGGCCAGGATCTCAAGTCCGTCGCGTCTCTCCACGGCATCGATCTCGACCTGCTCGCGAGCGCGAACAGCGCAAGCTACGCGCGCGTCCCGAGGAGGGAGACAGACGTCCGCCTGCCGCTCCTCTACTCCAAAGAGAGGAGCTGGGACCGCTCGATGGAGTTCCTCTATCCGATCGCGAGGCAGCTGCCTCTCGGCGGAAACGGGAAGGCCTCGCGCGGTGCGCCGACCATCGTGCGGCACGCGGTCGCGCGCGGCGAGTGCCTCTGGAACATAGCGAAGAAGTATCACGTTCGCATGGAGACGATCGTCGCGACGAACGACCTCGCCAGCGCCCGCCTGCTGCGGCCGGGCCAGATCCTCGAGATACCGAGTACCGACGGCATCTACATGAAGGTCCGGAGGAACGACACGGTGAGCGGCATCTGCAAGAAGTACGACGTCGGTCTCACCGATCTCGTCAACTCCAATCCGGGCGTCGACGTCGACCATCTCCAGGTCGGTCAGCGGCTCTTCATTCCCGGCACAGCGGCGCTCGGCGAGATCTTCCGCTTCGGGTGGCCGGTCCATGGAAGGATCTCCAGCCGGTACGGCTACCGCTACCACCCGGTCTTCCATCGGCGCATGATGCACACCGGCCTCGACATCGCCGCGTCGCGCGGGACACCGATCCGCGCTGCGCTCTCCGGGACCGTGATCTTCGCCGGCCGGAAGGGCGGGTACGGCAACGCGGTCATCGTCGAGCATCCGAACGGTTACGAGACGCTCTACGGACACTGCTCGAAGATCCTCGTGAAACGGGGCCAGACGGTGAAGAAGGGCCAGACGATCGCGAGGGTCGGCAGCACAGGAATCTCGACCGGGCCGCACGTGCACTTCGAGGTAAGGAAGAGCGGGAAGCGGATGAACCCCGAACGCGTCCTCTACTAGCGGCCGATTGAACCCGAACGCCGGTGCGCCCCGTCACGAGACGGGGCGCACTGTCTTCTGCGTCGCGGGGTTCACAACCCCAGGTCTTCGCTGACTCCCTGCATGGCTTCGATCGCGATGCCGACGAATTCCTCGAGTGCGAGCCCCAGCGTGTCGCACGTCCGGATCGCGTCGCGGTTCGCGCCTGCCGCGAACCGCTTCTCGCCGAAGCGCCGCATGACGAACGCAACGTCGATCTCGGCCAGCTTCTTCGACGGGTGCATGAGGGCGGCGGCGACGATGAGGCCGGTCACCGGATCGCAGGCGTAGAGCGCCTTGTCCATCCGGCTCTCTCTGGGGACGTGCTCGTTGTGCGCCTTCACGGCATGCACGATCTCCTCGGTGAACCCCAGGCCCTCGAGCTTCTCGGCGGAGACGAGGCCGTGCCGGTCCGGATCGTCGGCCGTCTCGTCGTAGTCGAGATCGTGCACGAGTCCCGCCGTCCCCCACGCCTCCACATCCTCACCCAGTCTCTCGGCCAGCCCGCGCATGACGGCCTCGGCGGCGAGCATGTGCTTGATGAGGTTCCTGTTCGAGCAGTTCTCCTTGACAAGACTCAGGCACTCGTCCCTGGTCATCGTTCCTCCCTTCGTCCGCCGTCCGCACGTCTCCCCGACCTCGCTGGTCGCATCGACGCGAGCCGGCCTAGCCGACATCGATGAAGTTCTCCCTGTCCCCGAAACGCCTCGAGATCGCGGCAACAATGCGCTTCCCATCGCCGCTCTCCAGTTCCGGATCGCTCTCGATGAACCTGAAGGCGTCCTCCCTCGCCTCGACAAGCAGACGCGCGTCGGAGGCGAGATTCGCGACCGAGAACCGGGGAAGTCCGTGCTGTCGCACGCCGAGGAACTCTCCCGGACCCCGCAGTTCCAGGTCACGCTCGGCGATCGCGAAGCCGTCGTTCGTCTCCGCAATCACCTGGATGCGTTCCCTCGCTTCGTCGGAGGCGCCCGGGCCGACCATGAGCACGCAGTACGAACGGTGCGTCCCGCGCCCGACCCTCCCTCGAAGCTGGTGGAGCTGGGCCAGACCGAAGCGCTCGGCGTGTTCGATCAGCATGACGCTCGCGTTCGGCACGTCGACCCCGACCTCGACGACGGTCGTCGAGACGAGCACATCGATCTCGCCGCTCTCGAAGCGCTCCATCGTCCCGTCCTTCTCCTCGGGTTTCATCCGTCCGTGAACCAGCCCGACTCGCGCTTCGGGGAAGACGCGCTGCGAGAGCTTCTCGTACATCTCGGTCGCGGCGGCGAGTTCGACCTTGTCGGACTCCGCCACGAGCGGATAGACAATGAAGACCTGGCGTCCCTCCGCGATCTCGGCCCTGAGGAAGGCCTCGACCTTCTTCCGTGCGGCCTCGTCGCGGACAGCCGTCGCGACCGGGGTGCGTCCGGTGGGGAGCTCGTCCAGCGTCGACACATCGAGGTCCCCGTACGCCGTGAGCGCGAGCGTCCTGGGAATCGGCGTCGCCGTCATCACGAGCACGTCCGGCCCCTCGCCCTTGCGGCGCAGCGCCGCGCGCTGTTCGACGCCGAAGCGGTGCTGCTCGTCGATCACGGCGAAACCCAGCCGCGAGAGAGCCGTACCCTCCTGGATGAGGGCGTGTGTCCCGATCGCCACGACCGGCTCCTCCCCCGCAAGGAGCGCAAGCGCCTCCTCGCGGTCGGCCGCGGCCATGGCGCCGCGGAGGAGCACAACGCGGTCGCCGAGCGGCCCGAGGAGTGCGGCCAGGTTCCGGTGATGCTGCTCCGCGAGCACCTCCGTGGGCGCCATGATCGCGGCCTGGTATCCGTTCGCCGCGGCCTGGTGCATCGCCGCGGCGGCGACGACGGTCTTCCCGGAACCAACGTCCCCCTGGAGAAGCCTGTTCATCGAACGCTGGCTCTCCATGTCCTGGCGAATCTCGGAGATCACGCGGCGCTGCGCCGCTGTCAGCTCGTAGGGGAGCGACGCGAGCAGTCTCTCGTGCTCCTCACTGTCCCATGAGAAGCGCACGGCCTTCCGGCCCTCGAGGAGCCGTCTCCGCCGCAGGCCCACGATGATCTGGAAAAGGAAGAACTCCTCGTAGGCGAGCCTCGCGCGAGCCCGCGCGGCCGACGCGAGGTCACGGGGGAAGTGCACCTGCGCGACCGCCTCGCGCAGGCCGGGGAGGTCCCGCTCTCCACGGACCGCGTCGGGCAGCGGATCGATGAGCTCGTCCATGTGAGCGTCGAGGGCGGCCTTGACGAAGCGCCGGATCCGGCGTCCGCCCAGCTCGCCGATCTGTGAGTACTCCGGGACGATGCGACCGGCGTGGATCAGCTCCGACGCCTCGCCGCCGGCCAGGACCTCGAACGACGGGTTGACGAACTCGATCCGGCGGGCGAACCGGTCGAACCTGACCTGGCCGCTCACGACGGCTGTGCTCCCCTTCTTGAGGATGTTCGAGAGATAGGGCTGGTTGAACCATCGCGCGAAGATCGCGCCGGTCTCGTCCTCGAGCGCCGCCACGAAAATCCTGAGCCGCCCTCGCCGCACGAGGTCGCACGACAGGATCTTCACGACTACGGTGACGCGGTCCCCGATCTTGAGGCCCTCGACCGTTGAGATGCGCGACCAGTCGGTGTGCGTCCGCGGGACGTTGTAGAGAAGGTCCTCGATGGTCTCGATTCCGACCTTCGCGAGAAGACCGGCGTAGCGCGGCCCGACGCCCTTCAGGTAGCGAACCTCAGAGAAGACACTCGTCTTCGGGGGGATGGTCGACCTCCCGGTGGGTTGGCCCTCGCCGCCGCCCCGTGGCCTCGCGCGATCCCTCGACCTCGAGGAACGCCCCGTCTCGCTGCCCGCCTGAGGGGGACACCAGCATTCTAGGAGAAGGCGCGGAGGCCGGTCAAGCCGGCCGGGTGCGGAACGGACCAGAAGAGCCCAATCGCAGGCGCCAAAGGGGCTTGCCCAGGTCGGCGCGGCGTGGTAGATTGAAATGTCAAGGCCCAGAAGATGGAGGAACTCATGTCCAAGACATGCGAGATCTGCGGGAAGAGACCCCGGATCGGACACAACGTCAGTCACGCACACAACGTGACCAAGCGGAGGTGGTTGCCGAACCTCCAGCGCATCCGCGTCGTCGTGAACGGGACGCCCAGGAAGATCCTCGTCTGCACCAGCTGCATCCGTTCCGGCGCGGTCGACAAGTACAAGGCCAGACTGGAGGCTGCGGCGAGAGCGAAGGCGAAGTAGTATCCCACCGACGTTCTGCTGCACGAGGGGGCCCGAGTCGGGCCCCCTCGATTCACATACGACGAGAGACCCTCAGCGGGCCGCTCACCGTCAGACGCTCTTCCTCATGGTGACCGTCGTTCCTCGCCGGCCGTTCATATCGAACCGCACCGAGTCCATCACCTGGCGCATGATGTAGATCCCGCGACCAGAGAACGCCATGAACCTCTCGGGGTCCGTCGGATCGGGCACGCTCGAGAGATCGAAACCCTCACCCTCGTCGTGGACGACGATCGTCACGGCCTTGGGCTCCCACCGGTACGTGATCCGGACGGTCTTCCCCGCCTCTTTCCTGTTGCCGTGCACGACCGCGTTGGTCACGGCCTCGATGACCGCCATGGCGACCGACGACGCCTGGGCGTCGTCGAAGCCCGCGCGGGTGGCGAACTCCAGCGTGGTTGTGTCGACCCGATCGAGAACCTCGAGCCTGCTCGGGAGGATCAGGTCCTCCGCTCCCGATGCTACCTCCGGCATCGTTCCCCTCCGCGATGATGCTAGAAGCTCGAGATGGCTTCCTCTTCGGTGGGGAGCGTGTCGAAGATGGTCAGGAGCTTGGTGATCATGAAGAGGCTCTGGATCCGATCGGAGACATGACAGAGCCTGAGCGCGCCCTCTGCCCGCTGGATGCTGGTGTAGGCGGCCATGATCGCACCGAGGCCTGTGCTGTTGATCCACGGCACGTCCTTGAGACTGATGACGAACTTGCGGACGCCCTCGTCGATCAGCCCCTTGATCACGCTCCGGAGTTCCTCGCTCTCGGGCCCTCCCATGAGCTTGCCGCCGACGTGTACGACCGCCACGTCGTCCTGCATGTTGGTCTTCACCTTCAACGTGCACCTCCGCGCTCAGGTTCGCCTCACTTCGTGGCTCGGCTCTGCGCCCGGCACGCCGACGGGTGCCGACGGCCTCCCCCGCACGCGGGCAGCCGGACCTGATCCGTGCCCCAAGACTCTATCACGAAGCGTGCGGCATCTCCAAGCGCATTGGGCTTTCCGCCGCCCCGTCTGGTCCGAAATATGCTTCCCGAACGCCTGAGCGGTGCGAGTGGGCTCGCCGCTCACTCTGACGAGGTCAGATATAGTGAGCCGGTTGCCAGAGGGCCCACCTGGTCGAGGCTTCACAGGCGACAGGGCGCTCGCGGGTCGGGCCGTCGTGGCCGGAACGGCGGACTCGTCGGCCCTCGAGAGGCAGCATGAGAGCGGCCCGTGCAGATTGACCAGCGGGAATGCCCGCCGGGCCTCAGCGCGGGTCCGCCCGCTGGCAGCAACACAGGACGTGACGGGAGCGACACGATGGGACGAAGATCGGCGATCCTGGGCGTGATGATCTCCGCGCTCGCCGTGTGGGCGGCCGACGCCGCCCTGGTGCAGTTGTCAGTACTCCCCCGGATGCTCATCCCGTTCGCCGTCTGCAGCGACCCCGTCGACGAGATGGTCTTTCGGCTGGTCCTTCTAGGCGGTGCGGTCGCTTTCGCCTCGCTCGTCGGCCCGATGACCCGATGGGTCGCCGCCAGACGAGTGGCCGGCCGACAGCTCGATCGCGCGACGCAGTCGCTCCTGGAACTGATGCAGCTCACATCCACCGAGCGCGACCGCTCGGCGCTCGTCACGGCGTTCCTCAGGCAGCTCACGCGTCACCGCCGATACAAGGCCGCGTGGGTCATTCTCCTCGACCCCGAGGGCCGTTTCGAGGACGCGGCGGAAGAACACTGGGGCTCGCGCTTCGACGGCTTCTGCGACGATGCCCGCGAAGGGCGGCTGCCGGACTGCCTCAGGGCCGCGCTGGAAGAGAGCGGCCCGATCGTCGTGACCGACACGGTCCAGCGATGCAAGGGGTGTGCGCTCAGACCCCGCCGGTACGGGCGCGGCAGCCTCGTCATCCGGCTCGCTCACGGAACAAGGGTCTTCGGTGCACTCTGCGTATCGGCGTCGCCGCGTGTCGTTGCGGACGACGCGGAACTGGTGATCGTACAGACACTCGCCGGAGGGCTCGCGTTCGCGCTGCACGACATTGAGCTTGAGGGCGCGCACGGAACGTCGTCCGCCGATCTGGAACGCACCGAGTCGACCCGAAAGGATCTCACGCGGCTCGCGATGATGCTCCCCGCCCCCGACGAGGATCTCGACAGCATTTCGCAGGCCGTCCTTCGCTCGGCGAGATTCCTCACGAAGGCCCGGCACGGCTTCGTCTCGATCGTCGATCCCCTCACGCGCGACGTCGTCTCCGTCGCCACAACGGCCGACGAGGTCGACGCCCGCAGCGAGACTCCGCCTCCGTCCTCGGGCAGCTTCTCCCTCGGGCGAGACGGCCGCTACCCGGAGCCCTGGGGGAAGGCCCTGAACGACCTGGCGACCGTTTGTGAGAACTGCGCGCGGCCGAAGCGCGACATCGCGGCCACAAGCCAGACGGCGCCCGGCAAGCTCCGCCTCACTGCGGCACCAGTACTCGCCGGCCGCACTCCGTTGGGCATCGTCACCGTCTACGACTCCGAGAGGGAACTCGACGAACGCGACACCAGAAACATCGCTTGTCTGGCCGACCTGTACTCCACCGCGGTGCAGCGCTTCCGGTCGGAGCTGACGGTCAGGGTCCGCGGCGACCTCATTGAGGCATCCGAGCACGCGGTCGTGACCACAGACCTCGAGGGGAACATCACGCACGCAAACGCCACGTTCCTGGAGTGGTGGAACTACGACCAGCCGAACGAGATCCTCGGTCGCCCCCTGAACTGGCTGTGGCGTTCCCCGGAGGAATCACGTGAGATCCTGGCTTCGCTCGCGAAACGCGGCTCCTGGTCGGGAGAGCTCAAGGCGCGCCGGAGGGACGCGTCGCTCTTCGATGCGTCCGTCTCGGCGATCGCCGTGCCGGGCGTCGACGGGAGCGCGATCCAGTACGCGGCGTGGATCAAGGATCTGACGAGCGAGAGGTACGCGAAGGAGACCAGAAGAACGGCCTTCGAGATCGCGCGGATCGCCGCGACGGCGGAGAGCCCGCTCGAGGCCTTCCGGGCGGTCCAGGGAGAGCTCGAGAACGTCATGAAGGCCCGGAACCTCTTCGTCGCCTACTGGGACGAGCAGAGCGACGTGCTCTCGTTTCCTCACTTCGTCGACGAAAAGGACCAGGGCCGCTTCACCACGGTACCCGCCGAGAAGACCTTCACGGGGCACGTGGTGAAGACGGGCGACCCGCTGCTTGCGCCACGCCCGGTCGCCGAGGAGATGATCGAGTCCGACACGACAAAGATGGTCGGCACCCCCGCCGCGTGCTGGATGGGAGCGCCCCTCAGGCTCGACGGCCGCGTCGTCGGCGCCGTTGTCGTCCAAAGCTACGACGAGCCGGACGACTACGACGAGGGGCATCTCGCCTTTCTCTCATTCGCGAGCGAGCAGCTCGGCCTCTGTATAGCACGCCACGACTCCGAGGTCGCGCTCCGGGAGAGCGACGGCAGGCTCTCGGCGGTCTCACAGACGACCTCCGATGCCCACATTGAGGTCGACGGCCGCGGAACCATCCTCTCTTGGAACGACTCCGCAAGGTCGATGTTCGGATACTCCGCTGACGAAGCCGTTGGCAAACCGTTCTCGCTCGTCGTCCCGGAGGGGTTTCTTCAGGCGCATCTCGATGGTCTCAGGAAGGCGGTCTCGGCGAAGGGGCCCGGGTACGTGCGCGGGAGCGTCGAGGGCGTCGGACTCCGCAAGGACGGCAGCCAGTTCCCGATGGAACTCAGCGTCGGAGCGTGGCGTACCGACTCCGAGACCTACTTCACGGCCCTCGTTCGCGATGTTACCGCCGCCAAGCAGGCAGAAGAGGAACTCCAGTTCCTCGGTTCGATCCCCTTGCAGGTCTCCGACGCTCTCATCGTCACCGACCTGAACTACAGGATCAACTACGTGAATCGCGCCGCCGAGGAACTCTACTCCTACAGCGGCGACGAATTGATCGGCAAGACGCTCGACATCCTGAGCGCCGAGGCCTGGGACCCGGAGTTCCGCGAGGAGATCCACACGACGGTCGCGTCCGGACGCGTCTGGAGCGGCACGCTCCCCAACCGCCGGAAGGACGGGAGCGCGTTCGTCGTGGAGTTCAGGGTCTCGCCGCTCCGGGACAGACAGGGCCGACTCACGTCGTACATCACGATTCTCCACGACATCACCGAGCGCACGCGCGCTGAGCTTCTGCTGCAGAGCCTCAACGCGGCGGCGCTCGCGATGGAGCGTCACATGACGCCGAGGGACATCCTCTCGGCGGTCGCCGCCGAACTGGATCGCGTCGACCTCTCCTGTGCGATCTTCCTCGTCGCTCCAGAGCAGGACGCGGTCTCGCTCACACATCTGAGCCGCGGGGACGGGACATTCGAGTGCCTGGAGCGCCAGCCGGAGGACGCCGGCGACGTCTTCGCCATCGCGGTCGACGGCTCGTACGCCTTCTCGGAGACGGTGGCCCACCAGAAGACCGTCTTCCTCGAGGACACCAAGGAGATCACCGACGAGCTGTCGGCCGAGGCCGCGAAGCGACTCGGACCGTTGCTCAAGGACGAGTTCAAGGGGAAGCGAGCCATCCTCGCACCCCTCATGAAGGGGAGCGACGTCCTGGGCGTCCTTTCGGTTCACTCCGGAGAGCTGACCAGGAAGGACGCGCCGGCGATCACAGCATTCGCGAACCAGCTCGCCGCCGCGTGGAGGAAGGCGAACGCAATGGGTGAGCTCGAGAGCGCCCTCGACCGACTCCGCAAGACGCAGGACCAGCTCCTTCACGCCCAGAAGATGGAGGCCGTCGGCAACCTTGCAGGCGGCGTCGCGCACGACTTCAACAACCTCCTGACGGCGATCAACGGCTACGCCGAACTCCTCCTCGCACGGCTCAAGCCGAAGGACCCGAACCGGGGCGACGTCGAGCAGATCAGGAAGGCAGCGAAGCAGGCTGCCGCCCTCACGAGCCAGCTCCTTGCCTTCAGCCGGAGGCAGCCCCTCCAGCCGAAGGTCCTCAGCCTGAACGAGGTGATCCTCGGCACCGAGAAGATGCTGAGGCGACTGATCGGCGAGGACATCGAGCTCGTCACGGTGCTCGACCCCGACACGTCGCTCGTGAAGGCGGATCCCGCGCAGGTCGAGCAGGTCGTGATGAACCTCGCGCTCAACGCCCGCGATGCAATGCCGAATGGCGGGACGATCACGATCAGAACGGAGAACGCGGCGCTCGACAAGAGAAAGTGCAGGTCGATCCGCGACGCGCGCCCCGGCACGTTCGTGAGGCTCTGTGTCGAGGACAACGGTTGCGGCATGTCCACCGAGACCGTCGAACGCATCTTCGAGCCGTTCTTCAGCACCAAGGAGATCGGTAAGGGCACCGGGCTCGGGCTCTCGGTCGTATACGGAATCGTCAGCCAGCACGATGGATGGATCAACGTCGCGAGCGAGCCAGGCGACGGCACTGCGTTCCAGGTCTACTTCCCTGTCGCCTCGGACGCCCCGGAGCCGGTGGTGGCGAGCGAGCAGGACGTAGAGATCGAGAGCGGCCGCGGCGAGAAGATCCTCCTGGTGGAGGACGAGGACGCCGTCCGGGCGTTCGTCAAGCGGGCCCTGACCGACAGCGGCTACGACGTCGTCGAGGCCGCCACAGCCGAGGAGGCGATCGTCGTCTTCGGAGAAGGCAGCGACGGCTTCGACGCGGTCTTCAGCGATGTCGTGCTGCCGGGGAAGAGCGGCGTACAGCTTGTCGACGAACTCCTCGACGAGCACCCGGACCTCTGCGTCGTCCTCTGCAGCGGTTACGCCGACCAGAAGTCCCATTGGGCCGCCATCCGGGAGCGGGGCTTCTCCTTCCTGCAGAAGCCCTACGCCACGGGAGAGATGCTCCGGACGCTCCGAGAGGCCCTCGACTCGCACTGAGGCGGAGACGAAGGGGCCCACGAGAGCGGGCGACAGAGCCGGAACGAAGCAGGAGAAACGCTTCATGAGGATCAGCCGCAAGAACGACGATCGAGTGAAAAGAAACGAGCTCCTTCGGCGCATCGCCGAGCTGGAGGCGTCACACAGAGAGGTTCAGGAGGCCCAGGAACGGCTCAAGCGCGAGCGCGATCTCAGCCGTACGCTCATCCAGGCCTCGCCTGCCTTCTTCGTCGCCATCGGCCCCGACGGCAAGACGATCCTCATGAACGACGCCATGCTGGCGGCACTCGGCTACACGCAGGACGAGGTCGCGGGCAAGAGCTACATCGAGACGTTCGTGCCCGAGAGAGACCGCGAGAGGCTCAGCCGCGTCTTCGGCCGGATCATCGAGGCCGGAGAGGCGACGCTGAACGAGAACCGTGTTCTGACGAAGGGCGGCGACGAGCTGATCGTCGAGTGGCACGGCAGGCCGGTCATCGACGCCGACGGCGAGCTGGAGTTCTTCTTCGGCGTCGGTATCGACGTCACCGAACGCAGACTTGCCGAGAAGGCCCTGAACCGCAAGGAGAACGAGGCCCAGACCTACCTCGACGTCGTGGGAGTCATGCTCGTTGCGATCGGCGCCGACGAACGGGTCCGCATCATCAACCGCAAGGGGTGCGAGATCCTCGAGGCCTCGGAGGACGAGATCGTCGGCAAGAACTGGTTCGATACGTTCCTTCCTTCCGACGTGCGCGAGCGCGTCCGTGTCCACTTCCGCAAGCTCATGAAGGGAGGGGCGCCGGAGGCGCTCGAGTACGGCGAGAACGCGGTCCTGACGGCCTCGGGAGAAGAGCGGCTCATTCAGTGGCACAACGCTCTCCTTTGCGACGATGACGGCACCGCCGCGGGAATCCTGAGCTCCGGAATCGACATCACGAAGACCCGGCGCGCCGAGGAGACGCAGCGCGTGATCTATCAGATCGCGGACGCGGTTCACACGACGCAGGACCTCGATGCCTTCTACGCCCGCATCCACACCGAGCTGGGAAGGATCCTGAACACCCGGAACTTCTTCATCGCGCTCTACAACGAGAAGACCGACACCATCGCAATGCCCTACTTCGTAGACGAGAAGGACCAGCAGAGCTTCCCCGAGTTCCCAGCCGGGAAGACGCTGACGGCGTACGTGATCAGGAACGACGTGCCGCTTCTCGTGACGCGAGAGGAAGCCGACCAAATGGGCCGCAAGGGTCTCGTCGAGGTGATCGGCTCGCCATCGCGGATCTGGCTCGGCGTCCCGCTCAGGGTCCGCGGCAAGGTGATCGGGGCGGTGGTCCTCCAGAACTACAGCGACCCGAACACCTTTGATCGCAAGGATCTTGAGATCCTCGAATTCGCTTCGGCGCAGATCGGCATCTCGATCGAGCGGAAGCGCGCCGAGGAGAAGCTGAGAGAGAGCGAGGCCAGGAACAGCGCCATCATCGACGCGGCGCCGGACCTCATGTTCCAGATCGACAGCAGCGGCGTCTTCCTGAGCTGCGACGCGCCGCGCGGTGCGCAACTCGCCTTCACGCCGGAGCGCTTCCTGGGGAAGAACGTCCGCGAGCTCTTCGACGCCGCATTCGCCGACAACGTGCTCAAGCGTCTGAGGCGTGCGCTCGCCTCGGGATCCACGGAGATCTTCGAGTACGAGCTTGCCGTGCCCCAGCCGGACGGCGAGAGTCGCGACTTCGAGGCACGCATGGTGCCGAGCGGCAGGGACAGCGTTCTCGTCGTTGTTCGTGACATCACCGACCATAAACGCGCCGACCGCCTGCTCGGGGCTCTGAACAAGGCGGCCCTCGCGATGGAGCGCACGCTCTCGCCGCACGAGATCTACGAGGCCGCCGCCAGTGAGCTCCTCAGGATTGGACTCAAGAGCACGACGCTTCTGTGCGACGGGACGGGGCGAAATCTCGTCGTCGAGCACTGCGGCCACCCGTCGGACGCGAGGGAGCGGTCGCAGCGACTCCTCGGGGGACCGCTCGACGGATACTCCATCCCGATCGACAGCTCGCCGCTCTTCGAGAAGGTCATCCTGAACAGAGAGACGGTCTACGTCAGCGACAACACGACCGTCATCACGAAGATCCTGCCCGACGTGCCCGTCGAAAACCTCCGGGAGGTCGTCAGAGGCGCGGCGATCCGCCGGAGCATCCTCGCGCCGCTCGTCGTCGGCGAGACCGTGATCGGCGCCATCTCGGTTCAGTCCGACACGCTCTCGGAGCAGGACGAGGCCGCCGTGACGGCCTTCGCCAACCAGATCGCTGCGGCGTGGCGCAAGGCCACGCTCATGAACGAGCTGGAGCGCAGCCTCGAGGATCTCAAGAACGCCCAGGGCCAGCTTCTCCAGGCCCAGAAGATGGAGGCAGTCGGCCGGCTTGCCGGCGGCGTCGCGCACGACTTCAACAACCTCCTGACGGCGATCACGGGGTACTCGCAGCTGGTCCTCGGCCGCCTCGAGCCGGAGAGCCAGACGCACCACGACGTCGAGGAGATCAGGAAGGCTGCCGACCGCGCCGCCTCCCTCACGAGTCAGCTCCTCGCGTTCAGTCGGAGACAGCCGATGGTGCCGAGCGTTGCCGACCTGAACGAGGTCGTGGCCAACATGGACGCGATGCTCGAGCGCTTGATCGGCGAGGACATCGAGCTCTGCTGCCTGCCGTCCCCGGATCTCTCCGGCGTGAAGATCGACATCGGGCAGATCGAGCAGGTCATCACAAACCTGGTCGTGAACGCGCGCGACGCGATGCCGGAGGGCGGCAAGCTCACGATCCGCACCGAGAACGTCGAGATCGCTGAGGAGGAGTGCGCGTCGATCCCGAAAGCCCGGCCGGGGACGTTCGTGAGACTCTCGATCGACGACACGGGCACCGGCATCGACGAGGCGATCGTCGAGCAGATCTTCGAGCCCTTCTTCAGTACCAAGGGGCCCTCGAAGGGAACAGGGCTCGGACTGGCCGTCGTCTATGGGATCGTCACGCAGCACGACGGCTGGATCAACGTGTGCTCGGAGAGCGGCAACGGGACCTCGTTCAAGGTCTACCTCCCGTCGTCACCCATCAAGGCACGAATCAGCGAAGCTGCAACGGCTTCGTTCGACGGACTCGAGGGCCAGGGGGAGAGGATCCTCCTCGTAGAGGACGAGGACACGGTGCGGGACTTCGCACGGGCCGCGCTCGACCAGAACGGCTACGTCGTAGTCGAGGCCGCGGCGGCCTGCGACGCGCTCGAGCTCTTCGAGAAGCACAACGGCGACTTCCAGCTCATCTTCAGCGACGTCGTGCTCCCCGACAGAAGCGGCATCCAGCTCGTCGAGGAGCTCATGAAGAAGGACCCCGCCGTCCCGGTCCTCCTGAGCAGCGGCTACACGGATCACAAGTCGCAGTGGCCGACTATCAGGGAGAAGGGCATCCGCTTCCTCCAGAAGCCCTACTCCCTGCCGGACCTTCTTCTGACCGTCAGGGAGGTTATGGGGACCGATCGGTAGCTCCCGGTCCCGGATCTCTCCCGTCGGCGGTGAGAAGCCTCACGGCGGTCCCGAGCGACGAGCGAAGCTCGGACCGCGAAGGGCCTGTCTGCACGATCTCCCACGGGAAGGTCTCGCACGGGTCCCGCCACACTCCGACGACGGCGTTCGCATCGACTCCCGACCTCCGCACGGCCGCCGACCAGGGCAGACCTTCCAGCACGGAGGCCGTCACCGCGGCGGAGAGTTCCCTCGGCCCTCGCGCCAGAACAGCCTGTCTGCGAGCCTCTCGAGGGCCGACACCGGTGAACTCCACTCGCGGTCGAGCCGCGAGCGCCCGGCGAAGCCGACCAAGACGTCTCCGGAGTGTCGCTGCGTCGGCGACCGGCGCCCACTGAAACGGCGTACGGGGTTTCGGCACGAAAGCGGACGCGCTCACCGAGACCCTGCCCCTCCGATGACCCGCCCGGAAGACGCCCTGTACGTCGCGTACGAGATCGACGATCTCGGCGACGTCGTCCTCGCGCTCCCCCGGGAGTCCGATCATGAAGTACAGCTTGAGCGATGCTATGCCCGCCTCGGCCAGGCGCGCCGCCGCGCCGAGGATCTCTTCGCGCCGCATCGACTTCCCGAGCGCCTCTCGGAGCTCATCGGAGCCCGTCTCCGGCGCGATCGTTGCCGTTCTCACACCGGCCCTCGCCAGGAGCGCGCACGTCTCTGCGTCGAGCCGGTCGGCCCGGAGCGACGAGACCGTCAGCTCCACGTCGAGGTCCACGATGGCCGCAAGGAGCTCACGCACCCTCGGGTGGTCGCCGAGCGTTGCCGTGACGAGACCGACCTTCCGCGTCTCCGAGAGGGCCGCCCGAACCGCACCGATGATCTCCTCGACGGGAAAGGCAGACGCAGGTTTGCCCACGTGCCCTGCCGCGCAGAAACGGCACGCGTGCGGACACCCCCGCGTGGCCTCGACAAGAAAGGTGTCGGCGAAGAACGCGTCGGGCGTGAGGATCAGGCTCGATGCCAGACGCGGTCGTCGCTTCGCAGCCACGACAGGAAGCGGCGCGTCGGCGCGCGCCGTGAAGCCGCGGATCCGGCCGCCGTCGCGTTCGACGGAGTAGAGCGATGGAACGTAGACGCCCGGCTGCTGCGACAGCTGCTCCAGTCGGTCCCGCCGGGCGGCGCCGCGGCTGCCGGCGAGCGCGTCGACGAGGGAGGGCACGATCGCCTCGGCGGCGCCGACGACGACGGCGTCGACGAAGGACGCGACGGGCTCGGTGTTCAGGGAGGCGCAGAAGCCGCCGAGGACCACCAGCGGCTCGTCGCCGCCGCGATCCTCGGCTCGGAGCGTGACGCCGGCGGCAGTGAGAACGCCGACGAGAGCGAAGTAGTCCTCCTCGAACGATACAGAGAACGCAAGGACGTCGAACTGCCCGAGGGGTATGCCGGTCTCGAAGCTCCGGCCGGGGACCCCGCCTGCGGGGTCGAAGAACGCACGCTCGCAGCGGACTCCCGCTTCCTCCGAGAAGAGGCGGACCGCCGCGTGGAAGCCGAGATTCGACATGCCGATGGAATAGCCGGCGGGATAGCAGACGCAGACGGAGAGCCGCTCGGGCCCAGAAGGAGCCGCGCGCTCGAGCCGGACCTCGCGTCGTTGGTCGACGGGGTCCCTCCTCGTGGCGGCGCGTCGGGCGCTCATCTTCAGAGGCGCATCTTCGTGAGCGCCCGGTGGGCCGGGGTCTTGTCGGAGAGCTGGGCCCGTGCGATCGGATTCCGCGGCTCCAGCTCGAGCACCTCCCGGAACTGGTTGTCTGCCTCGTCGCTTCGATCGACGCGACGGTACGTCAGGCCGAGGGTCAGGCGCGCATCCACGTAGTTCGCGTTGATCTCGACCGCCTTCTCGAGCTCGGCGATCGCATCGCTGTACCGTTCGCTGGCGATGTACTGGCCCGCAAGCTCCCTGTGAAGATCGGCGTACGACGGACGAAGCGCGAGCGCCTGCTCGAGGTGCTCGATCGCCTCGTCCTCCTTGCCGAGGCACGCCTTGACGCGCCCGAGGTAGGCTCTCGCCTCGGCGTACTGCCCGTTGATCGCGATCGCCTGCTCGAGCGCTGTCTCGGCCTCTTCGAAGCGCGACTGCACGAGACACGCAACGCCGAGCCCGCAGTGCAGATCGGCGTAGTCGGGGTTGTCCTCGATCGCCGCCCTGTAGCGCTCGATCGCCGACTCGTACTCCCCCGCCTCGAGCATCAGGTCGGCCGGCTCGCTCGGCATGTCGCGCCAGAACTCGCGGTCCTCGAAGGCGATCTTGAGAGCCCTGACGGCCTCCCCCGTCTCGCCGCACGAGAGGCTCGCAAGACCGAGGTAGTAGTGCGCCAGCGGGTGGTCCGGGCAGGCGGCGGTAACGGGCTCGAGCTCCAGACGTGCCTGGTCGAGCCTGCCACGCTTGAAGTAGGCGATCCCCAGGTAGCACTTGAGATCCCAGTACTCGGGCCTCAGATCCACGGCCCGCCTCAGGCTCTCGCAGGCGTGCTTGTACGCGCCGATCTTGAGGGAGTAGATCCCGCGGTAGAACAGGGCGTCGACATAGTCGGCGTTGACCTTGAGCGCCTCGTCGATCTGCGCGATCGCCTCCTCGTAGCGGCCCTGCTCGCCGTACGATATCGCGAGCCGGCAGCGGACGTCGGGGTACGACGGCTTCAGCTCGACGGCTCTCTCGAAGGTGCGAGCGGCCTCCTCGATCTCCCCGGAGTTGTAGGCCGATATCGCCTCGTTGACCAGCTGGCGGAAGTCCTCCTTGGCTCTCGTGGCCCCCCGCAGCTCGTCGAACGGAGGTCTCAGGAACTTGCTGTAGGCCTCTGCCAAGTGAGGCGTCTCGGGAATCGGCACATCGAGACCCAGGCGCGTCGCCTGCTCGAAGGCCTTCATGGCGTCGTCCTGTCTCCCCGACTCCGAGAGCGCTATCGCAAGGTAGCAGTACGCCTCCATGTACTCGGGATTGATCTCGGTCGCCATCGCGAGCGACGCCGCCGCTTCCTCGTAGCGGCCCTGCTTCTCGTAGATGACTCCCAGGTGATAGTGAAGGTCGGGATACCGAGGGTTCTCCTCGACCGCCCTCTGGAACTGCTCCTCGGCCCTCGTCAGATCGCCCTGCTTGTAGTACGCGAAGCCGAGGTTCGCGTGCGTCTCGGCGGCATAGAACATCCCGAGCTGGTAGTAGGGGTCGGACTTGTTCTTGATGGTGGCGACCACCTGCTCGAATTCGACCACGGCCTTGTCGTACTCGCCGCGGTTGTAGTACTCGATACCCTTGTTGTAGTGGTCGCTCTCCCCCAGTCCGAAGAGCTTCGTAAAGAGCGACATCGATTCCTCCTTCGCGACCGACGCCCGACTGCGGCCGCCTCTCAGTCCATCTGCCGCCGCAGAAACGTCGGGATCTCGAGGTCACGCTTCGAGCCGCTGCGTCCGCTCTTCGCATGGAAGATGCCGCGCTGTCCGGCCGGCACGGGCTCGCGCCGCGCGGGTCTTGAGGACGGCCTCTCCTTCCTCGTGGTCGCCGGTTCCGGAGCCTCCGACCGCCGCGCCGCCCGCGCCCGCTCGACCGTCCGCTCGCGCCGCGTCACGCCTTCCCTCTTCGTCTCGCCGCGGATCCCGGTGGCGATGACCGTGATCATGACCTTGTCCTTGAGGCTCTCGTCGACGACCGCGCCGAAGATCATGTGGGTGTCGACGCCGATCGCATCGTTGATCACGGTGGCGGCCTCGCTGACCTCATGAAGCGAGAGATCGAACCCGCCGGTGACGTTCACGAGGACGCCGCTCGCCCCCGCGATGCTCGCGTCCTCGAGAAGCGGACTCGAGATCGCCTGCTGTGCGGCCTCGGCCGCGCGGTTCTTGCCGTTGCTGACCCCGGTCCCCATGACGGCGTCGCCCGTCTCGGTCATGATCGACCTGACGTCGGCGAAGTCAAGGTTGACGAGCCCCGGGACCGTGATGAGGTCCGAGACCCCCTTCGTAGCCCGGAGCAGGACGTCGTCGGCGATCCTGAACGCTTCGCGGATCGGCGTGTTCTTGCTCGCGACGGCGAGGAGCCTCTGGTTCGGGATGACGATCGCGGTGTCCGCCTCCGCCTTCAGCTCCTTCAGACCGTCCGCGGCCTGGCGCATCCGGAACTGGCCCTCGAAGAGGAACGGCTTCGTCACGACACCGACGACGAGGGCGCCGGCGCTCCTGGCCATCTTGGCGATCATCGGCGACGCGCCCGTGCCCGTGCCGCCTCCCATGCCGGCGGCGACGAAGACCATGTCGGCACCCTTGAGCGCCCGCGCGACGAGTTCCCTGTCCTCCTCGATGGCCTTCCGCCCGATCTCGGGGTTTCCGCCCGAGCCGAGCCCGTGGGTGAGCTTGCTTCCGATCTGGATCTTGTTCTGGGCCAGAGAGCAGTCCAGAGCCTGGGCGTCCGTGTTGACGGCGACGAACTCGACGCTGTCGAAAGCGGACTCGATCATCCTGTTCACGGCGTTGCCGCCGGCCCCACCCACGCCCACGACCTTGATCTTCGCGGCCGACTCGGGCTCCAGTTCGAACTGAAGCTTCATGCTGCTTCCTCCCGGCGCCTCCGCGGGCTGCGGGGCGCGCGACGACTGGCCACCACGTGACTTCTTCTTTCTCTTCGTCATCTCGCTTCTCGCTCCCTCTTCCTAGAGAAGACTGTCGACCCACTGACGGACTCTCTGAACGGTCTCCGCCACGGGACCCTCACGCCTCACGCGGCTCTTCGAAGGAGACGCGACCGAATGAAGAACGGCTCCGACCGAGGCCGCATAGCCAGGGTCGGCCGTGGCGTCGCAGAGACCCGACATGCCGCCGGGGACCCCGACGCGGGCGGGCACGCCGAAGACGTCCTCCGCGACATCGGCGATGCCCCGAAGCCTCGCTCCCCCACCCGTCAGCACGACGCCCGCGGGGATACGACCCCAGTAATCGGTCTCTCCGACCTCTCCGTGCACCATCTCGAAAATCTCCCGCGCGCGCGGCTCGATGATGGCGGCGAGCACGTCCCCCGAGCACTGTCTGGCCGGCTGTCCGCCGATCGTCGGGATCTCGATGGGGCTGTCCGTGGCGAGCCCCCCGTGGGCGCAACCGTGATCGCACTTCAGCTGCTCGGCGCGCGCGAGCGGCAACCTGAGGCCGAGAGCCACGTCGTTCGTGATGCTCGACGCGCCCCAGCCGATCGCCGACGCGTGCCGCACGGCCGCGCCGTGGTAGATCGCGAAGCTCGTCGTTCCTCCGCCGAGGTTCAGGGACATCACTCCCAGCTCGCGTTCGTCGTCCGTGAGGCATGCGAGCGCTGCCGCCAGGGGCTTGAGTACGATGTTCCGCACACGGAGCCCGGCCTTGCGGACCGCGCGGATCGTGTTGTCGACCGCCTGCTCCGAGGCCGTCACGATGTGCACCTTTGAGCCGAGCCTGACGCCGGACATCCCGATCGGGTCGCGGATGCCGCGCTGACCGTCCACGAAGAACTCCTGGGGAAGCACATCGACGACCGTCCTCCCGACCGGCAGGGCCAGCGTCTTCGCGGCGTCGAGCACCGTCCTGACCTCGCTCCCGGTGATCTCCCCTCCGCTGCTCGAGACGGCGACCACGCCGCGGCTGTCGAGGCCCTTGAAGTGCTCTCCGGAGAGGGAGACCGACACGCGCCCGATCTCCACGTCGGCGCTCTCCTCGGCCCGCTCGACGGCGGCGCGGATGGCCGCCGACGCCTTCTCCATGTTGACGATGATCCCGCCCTCGATGCCCTCGCTCCTGGCCTCTCCGAGACCGAGCACCTCGGGAAGCTCGCGATCCCGCGCGTCCGCCACGACGACCTTCGTGCTGCTCGAGCCAAGATCGAGGCCGACCAGGATCTCGCTCCTTCTCACCGAGGATCCTCCCTCCTAGACGCGGCCGTTGCCGGGTCGTGTCCGAAGCTTCACCACGATCTGATGCGCGAACGTCATGTCTATCTGCTCGGCCTCGAGGCCCCTCTCCCTGAGGTCCCGGAGGACCGTCCAGAGGCGCCTCAGTCCGTTTTCATCCAGAGCGCCGAAGCCCAGCCTGATCTCTGCCCCGTCGGCTACCGTATAGGTGACCAGACCGAACTCCGGCGCAATCTTGACTTCCGAGATCTCGTCGAGGAGTTCTCGAGACACGTCCCGCGCTCGCCCCAGAAGCTCGAGCGCGTCCGCGACGTGGGCGTCGTTCGCAACGTTCGCGACGCCTTCGTCGCAGTCGCTCCCAGTGATCACCGGGAGATCGAGGAGCGCCGTCCGCGCCGCCGGAGGCAACACGGTGCCGTCGGCGGCAACCTCGAAGGCGCCCGCGGGACCGTCAAGGAGGGCAAACGGCGGCCTCTCCTCGATCCTGATGAGCACCCTGTCGGGCAGGAGCCCGTAGACCTGCGCGCTCTCGATCCGCGGCGAGCGCGCGAGCGCCGACTCGATCTCACCGATGTCGAGCGCCGGCAGGCGCTCTCCGATCTCGACTCCCGAGAACTCGACGACCTCCTCGCGTGTCAGAACGCTGTTGCCTTTCACCTCGACACCCGCGACGACGAAGCGATCGGAGATCCCCGCCCAGCGCTGCGCGCCGGCCAAGGCGTAGGCGAGCGCCGCGCCCACGAGGACGATGCTCGCCGCGATGAGGAGCCGGCGCGCTCCCCAGACGCGTCGGCGGCTGGACTTCGTCCCGCGTCTCCCCCGACTCGACCGCCTCGTCTGGTGTCCTCTCGCCATGTCCGACCCTCAGTTGATCGCGTCATTCCCGCCGCCGCCCCTGCGGCCGACAATCTGGATCTCGAGTTCAAGTTCGAGACCGGTCTTCTCCCGAACCGTCTCGCGCACGAGACGGATCAGTTCCTCGACGTCATCCGCCGTCGCTGCCCTGTCGTTCAGGATGAAGTTGGCGTGAAGGTCCGAGACGACTGCCCCGCCGACGCGCGCGCCCTTCAGGCCCGCCTCGTCGATGATCCGCCCCGCCTGTGCCTCGGGGACGTTCTTGAAGACGCAACCCGCGCAGCGCATCCCCGACGGCTGGCACTGCCACTTCCTCTTGAGTGTCTCCTGCTGCTTCGCGGCCACGGCCTCGGCGTCGCTCCGCTCAAGCGTCAACTCGACGCCCTCGAGCACCGAGCCTTCGGGAAGCCCGATCTTCCGGTATGCGATCGCGAGTTCTTCCGCCGGAACACGCCGTGCGCGGTGTCCGGGCTCGAAGATCGAGGCCGCCGCGAGCCTCGCGCCGATCGAGTCGCCGAAGCTCCCGGCGTTCGTGACGACGCCGCCCCCGACACTTCCGGGAATCCCCGAGAGTCCCTCGATCCCCGAGAGCCCGACCTCCGCACAGAAAAGGAGAAGGCGCTTCAGGCTCACGCCGGCCCCCACGGCGACGCCCCCGTCGGTCGTCCGGATCTCCGTCAGCGCGTGCTCCGTCGAGACGACGGCGCCGTCGATCCCGCCGCTCCTGACGAGCAGGTTCGTGCCGCGGCCGAGCACGAGAGACGGGATGTTCGCATGCGCCAGGAGGCTCAGGACGTCGTGGAACTCCCGACTCGACCCCGGCTCGATGAAGAGGTCTGCCGGTCCGCCGAGACCGAACGACGTGTGCTTCGCCATCGGCTCCCGTAGATGAACCCGTCCCGGGGCGATCCTCTCGATCTCCAGAAGGACCGATCGCTCGATCTCCAACGTCTGCTTCCTCCATACCGTCTACGCTCGCCGCGACCGCTCAGACGGTCGCCTGACCGGCGCGCTCCCGGAGCGACGCGAGGATCCTCTCGCCGACCCTGTAGATGTCTCCGGCGCCGAGCGTCACGACGACATCGCCCGGCTCGACGATCTCCATCGCGCGCCCGTACAGATCGTCCGCGCTCTCGACGTACTCCACGTGCCGGTGCCCGAAGCTCCTCGCAGCGTCCGCGATGAGGCTGCCGGTCACTCCCTCGATCGGGGGTTCACCGGCCGGGTAGACCGCCGCTACGAGGAGGACCGCCGCGTCGTAGAAGCTGCGGCCGAACTCTTCGGCAAGCTTCTGGGTCCTGGTGTAGCGGTGCGGCTGGAATAGGACGACGAGACGGCGGTTCCAGCGAGAAGCGGCCGCCGAGAGCGTCGTCTTGACCTCTGCCGGGTGATGCCCGTAGTCATCCAGAACAAGCACATCGGATGCCTCCCCCTTGATCTCGAACCTCCTTGCGATGCCCTCGAACTCCGCGAGGGCGCGAGCGATCTCGGCGAACGGAACGCCGAGTTCGAGCCCGACCGCGACGGCGGCGAGCGAGTTGTAGACGTTGTGGAGCCCCGGCGTCCCGATCTCGATCTGCCCCAGGATCTCGCCACCGACCTCCACGACGAAGCGCGTCGTTTCGCCGCCTGCCTCCACATCGTGCGCCTGAACGTCCGCCTGACTCGCGAGCCCGTACGTCGTCACCCTGCGGCCGATGCTGCCGATGATCGACTGGATGTTCTTCTGATCCAGGCAGACAACGGCGCATCCGTAGAACGGAACGCTGTTGGCGAAATGCGTGAAGGCCTCCTTGATCTCATCGATCCCCGAGTAGTAGTCGAGGTGCTCCTCGTCGACCGTCGTCACGACGGCGATCGTCGGCGTGAGCTTGAGGAACGATCCGTCGCTCTCGTCCGCCTCGGCGACCATGTACTCGCTCGTGCCGAGCCTCGCGCCCGTACCCATCGTCTTGATCTTGCCGCCGACGACGATCGTGGGGTCGAGTTCGCCCGCCGAGAGAACGGCCGCGATGAGCGAGGTCGTCGTCGTCTTGCCGTGCGTCCCGCCGACGGCGACCGAGTACTTCATTCTCATGAGCTCGGCGAGCATCTCGACCCGCGGGATCACGGGAATCAGCCTCTCGCGTGCCGCGACGACCTCGGGGTTGTCCGGCCCCACCGCCGAGGAGATCACGACGACGTCGGCGCCCTCGACGTGCGAGGCTTCGTGGCCGTAGTGGATCGCGCCCCCGAGCCCCGCGAGGCGGTCGGTCACCTCGGTCTCCCTGAGATCCGATCCGGAGACGACGTATCCGAGGTTCAGAAGAACCTCCGCGATGCCGCTCATGCCGGCCCCGCCGATCCCCACGAAGTGCACCTTCTTCACGCGTCCGAACATCGTCACGATTCGCGGCCCTCCTCGCTGTCCAGGAGGCCGGGGGCGCCGGCGTCTGTCGCGCCCCCGACCAGTGCCAGAACGGCCCGCGCGACCCGAGTTGCGGCGTCCGGTCGCGCGAGCGTCCCGGCTGCGTCAGCCATCGAGGCCAGCCGCTTCCGATCCTCGATGAGACCACGAACGACATCCGCGAGCCGTTCGGACGTACACTCCTGATCCGGAACCACGACCGCGGCTCCGGCCTTCTCCATCGTCAGAGCGTTCTTCATCTGATGCCCCTCGGTCGCGTGCGGATAGGGCACGAGGACCGAGGGCAGACCCATGAGGGCGATCTCGGAGATCGTCGTCGCGCCCGCGCGGGAGACAACCAGATCCGAAGCGGCGTACGCGGAGGCGACGTCGTCATAGAAGGCCTTCACGACGGCGCGCGCGCCCGCGTTCTCGAGCGCGGCCGTCACCTCCGGCGCATCGGCATCTCCGGTCTGCACGATGAGCGCCACGCCCGCGTCGCGAAGAGCGTCAGCGGCGCCCGCCACGGCCCGGTTGATCCTTCGGGCGCCCCTGCTCCCACCGAGAAAGAAGACGACGGTGCCGGCATCGGCAAGGCCGAGCTTCTCTCGCGCCCGGTCGCGGTCGGCCGTTGCGAAGCCGCGCCGGATGGGGTTGCCGGAAACCACGACGCTCCGAGCCCGCGGCAGGTGGCGCTCCGTCTCCTCGAAAACCGTGTGCACCGCGCTGGCGAGCGGCGAGAGAACGCGCGTCGCGAGGCCCGGATAGGAGTTCTGCTCCTGGAGGACAACAGGCACGCCGAGCGTACGGGCGGCCACGATCGGCGGCAGGCTGACGAACCCGCCCGTGCCGACCGCCGCTTCGGGGCGAATCGTCGCGAGCCGCGCGAGCGCCGTCAGGTAGCCAGCACCCACTGCGAACGGCACGGCCAGGTTCCTCGCGTCGAGCCCGCGCCGCAGTCCCATCGAGGGAACGGAGACGAACGGATAGCCCGACTGCCCGACGACCCGCTCCTCGATCGACCCGCTGCGTCCCATGAAGAAGACCTCCGAGCCGGCGGACTGCTCGACGATCGCGTCGGCGATCGCCACGCCTGGACAGATGTGCCCTCCGGTTCCGCCGCCGGCGATCATCACTCTCACGTCCTCGCCTTTCTCCGCGCCGTCTCGGCCTTTGTGAGCACGGCGCGCTTCGAGATGTTCAGGAGAATCCCCACCGCCGCCATGTTCACGATGAGCGAGGAACCTCCGTAGCTGATGAACGGAAGCGGGAGCCCGGTCGTCGGCATGGTGGCTGTCGCGACCGCCACGTTGATCACCGCGTACGTTGTGATCATCGCGGTGAGGCCACCCGCCAGCACCGTGCCGTACAGGTCGGGCGAGCGCCGCGCCGTTCGGAACCCCCTCACAAGCAGGATCGTGAACGCCCCGATGAGCGCGAGCGAGCCGAGGAGCCCCAGCTCCTCGCCCCAGATCGAGAACGCGAAGTCGGTGTACGGATCGGGGATGAAGCCGCGCTGAACGCTGCTCCCGACACCGCGACCTGCGAATCCGCCCGAGCCGAGCGCCACAAGAGACTGGTAGATCTGGTACGCCGCTCCCTGCGTGTCGAGCCCGTCGAGCGAGAGACCGAAAGTCTCTCTCCAGACTGCGCAGCGCTCCGCGATGTGCGGCACCCTCTTCACCGCGAGGATGGCCGCAGGCACCGCCGCCGCCCCGAGCCCGACGATGTGACGAAGCCGCACGCCGGCGAGGAAGAGCATCGTGAACGACAGCACGACGATTGCGAGGGCGCTCCCGAAGTCCGGCTGCGCCAGGACGAGCGCCACGATGACGCCGACGAGGACGAGCCTGGGCGCCACTCCCCGCAGGAAGTCGCGAAGCTCGTGCTGCCGCCGGACGAGCACGTCGGCGAGATAGATGACGAGCGCGAGCTTCGCCAGCTCGCTCGGCTGCACGAGCAGCCACGCCCGGGAGCCACGGACGGCCTTGCCGAAGAGGAGCGTCATCGCGAGGAGCAGGATGACCGAGAGGATGGCCCTCCTCGCGTGCTTCCGGTACCAGCGGTAGTCCACGAAATAGGCGGCGGCCATCGCCAGGAGGCCGAGCCCCACCCGGAGCGCGTTCCGCCGAAGGAAGATCGAACTCCCGCCGAAGCGATGCTCGGCCACGTGGACGCTCGCGGTGTAGACCGTCACCATGCCCACGAGGACCAGGAAAAGCGTGGCCCAGAGGAGCCAGCGGTCATAGCGGATGTCGAGGCCCGACTGCACGGCTCTACTCCCCCTCTCCCGCGTGGCCCGCGAGCGCGAGCACCTCGGCCTTGAATCGGCGGCCTCTCTCCTCGAAGTCGGCGAACATGTCGAAGCTCGCGCACGCCGGCGAGAGAAGCACCACGTCACCGCTCTCCGCCGCCGCCGCCGCGGCTCTAACGGCGTCCCGGAGCGTCGCCGCGCGCTCGGTCGGCACCGAGCCGGAGAGAGCGCGCTCGATCGCCGGCGCCGCCTCCCCCAGGACGACCGCGTGCCTCACGTGCGCCGCGGCCGCCGCAACCAGCGCGCCGAAGTCGGCGCCCTTGTCGCGGCCGCCCGCGATGAGAACGATCGGGACGTCGTAGCTCTCGAGGGCGTAGCGGACCGAGTCGACGTTCGTCGCTTTCGAGTCATTGACGTAGAGAGCGCCGCCGACACGGGCAACCGGCTCCATCCTGTGTTCCAGGGGCTCGAACGTCGCGAGCGCGCGACCGGCGGCCTCGCTGCCGACGCCGACGGCCATCGCGGCGCCTACAGCGGCGAGGGCGTTCTGGACATTGTGCGGCCCGAGGAGCTTCATGTCCGCGATGCGCGCGACCTCCCGATCACCGCCCCCCACCCGGCTGACGATCGCGCCGTCTCTGACGAAGACGCCGTTCTCCGGCTCCCCGACCGCGCTGACCGGAATCACGCTCGCCGCGATCTGGCTCGCCGAAGCGCGCACTCTCTCGTCGTCGACGTTCAGAACCGCGAAGTCGTCGGCCGTCTGGTTCGCGAAGACCCTGCGCTTCGAGGCCGCGTAGCTCTCCATCGTCCCGTATCGATCGAGATGATCCGGCGTGACGTTCAGAAGGACGGAGACGTGCGGCCGGAAGAGCTCGGTCGCGTCGAGCTGGAAGCTCGAGACCTCGGCGACGACGATCCCGTCCCGCGGCAGACCTGCGATCTCGGCGGAGATCGCGTCGCCGATGTTCCCGCCGACCGCCGCGGCAAGGCCCGCCGACGTCGCGAGGTGGCCCGTGAGAGCCGTCGTCGTCGTCTTTCCGTTCGTTCCCGTCACAGCGATCCACGTCCCTTCGAAGACCCGGTAGGCCAGCTCCAGCTCGCCGATCACCGCCACGCCGGCCGCCCGCGCCGCCTTGATGATCGGGACATCGAGCCGAACCCCAGGAGACACGACGACCAGGTCGACACCCGCGAGAAGCCCCTCGTCCTGCTCCCCGAGCGCCAGCCGCACGCCCCGGCTCTCCCACGCCGCAGCGTCGAGGCTAAGCTCGCTCGCGGGCCGGAGATCCGAGGCGACCACCGGCACACCGAGATCGAGCAGTAGCTCGACCGCGGCGACGCCACTTCGCGCCAGCCCGATGACGAGCGCGCGCTCTGCCTTGAAGCTCGATGACACGCGCATCCCAGATCCTGGCGGCAGCCCGTCGCTGCCGCGCCTCTCTCTTGTCGGCCCAGCTTGTGATCACGGACGCCTCCTCCTTCCGGCCGCCGCCGCCCTACTGAAGCTTCAGCGTCGACAGCGCGAGAAGCGCGAAGAGCGCTCCGACGATCCAGAATCGAACGACCACCTTGCTCTCGGCCCACCCCCTCTTCTGAAAGTGGTGGTGGAGCGGCGCCATCAGGAAGACACGTTTCCCGCGCAACTTGACCGAGAGGACCTGGATGATCACCGAGGCGGCGATGATCACGAAGAGACCGCCGACGATGATGAGCCAGATCTCCTTCTTGATGAGGATCGCGAGTGTCCCGAGGGCGCCCCCGACGGCGAGCGAGCCCGTGTCGCCCATGAAGACCTCGGCGGGGTGCGCGTTGAACCACAGGAAGCCCAGACCGGCCCCGATGAGCGAGGCGCAGAAGACCGTCAGCTCACCCGCCCCCGATATGAACGGCACGTTCAGATAGTCGCTGAACCTCACGTGGCCCGTGACGTAGCTCATGGCGGCGAAGGCGAGCGCGCAGAAGACCGCGAGCCCGATCGCCAGGCCGTCGAGTCCGTCGGTGAGATTCACGGCGTTCGAGCTTGCTGTGATCACGATCATGACGAAGAGCACGTACGCCGGGCCGAGCGAGATCACGGCGTCCTTCAGGAACGGGACCTCGATGTCGGCAGGGGTCGCGATGAGGTGACGGAGGTAGATCGTGAGCCCCACCACGAGGCCGAGCGCGAGCTGGCCGGTCAGCTTGTACCGGGCGACGAGGCCCTTCCTGCGCTTCTTGACGACCTTCAGATAGTCGTCGGTGAATCCGACGGCGCCGAGCCAGACAGTCGCGATCACCATGAGCCAGATGAAGTCGTTGTCGAGCCTCGCCCACAGCAGCGTCGGGATGAGTGTGGCGACGAGGATCAACACGCCGCCCATCGTCGGGGTTCCGGCCTTCGCCGCGTGCGACTCCGGAACGAACTCGCGAACGCCGTCGATGATGCTCCGACGGCGGAGCATTCTGAGAAAGAGGGGGCCGAGGAGGAAGCTTATGAGCAGGGCTGTAATCGCCGCGTACGCCGATCGGAAGGTGATGTATCGGAAGACATTGAAGGCTGAGACATAGTCCCTGAGGGGGTACAGCAGATGGTACAGCATGGCAGCCCTTTTCTCTCGTGGAGCCCCTACGAGCTCCTGCCGATCGCGGAGGCGGGCGCCTCCCCGACCAGACGCTCAACCACTTCCTCCATCCGCATTCCGCGGGACCCCTTCACCAACAAGACCGTCTCCTCGTCGAGCCCAGCCTGGATGGCCCGAACGAGGTCGACCTTGTCGTGAAAAACCCGCGCCGCATCGGACGGCATGCCGGCCGCGATCGCGCCCTCGCGAAGCGCGGCGACCTGCCGTCCGTAGAGAAACAGCCTCTCGACCCCGAGCCGGGCGGCTTCCGCACCGGCCTCCCGGTGGGCGCTCTCGCTTCGCGGACCCAGCTCCAGCATGTCGCCGAGCGCGGCCCAGGCGCGCCGTCCGGTCGCCTGCGCGGCGAGCGTCGCGAACGCCGCCGAGAGCGATCCGGGGTTCGAGTTGTACGCGTCGTTCAGGATCGTGAGCCGGTCGATCTCGCTCACGGCCATTCGCATCGAACCGGGCCGGAAGCTCCGGAGCCCCTCGATCGCCACGTCCGGCGGAACCCCGAGCGCGCGTCCCGCGGCCAGGGCCGCGAGCGCGTTCGATACGTTGTGGCGCCCCGCGATCGCCAGCACGGCGCGTCCGTCCCCGACGACGTCGAAGGCGACGGAGCCTTCTCGCTCCTCGACGGCCTCCGCGCGGACGTCGGCGTCCTCCGAGAACCCGAAGGTGATCACGCGGGACTCGGTCCGTCCCGCCTGCGCCATCACCAGGTCGTCGTCGCGGTTCAGCACCGCCGCGCCGGCGGCCGGAAGAGCCTCGAGGAGCTCGCCCTTCGCCCGGGCGACCGCCTCGACGTCTCCCATGCTCTCAAGATGCGCCTCGCCCACGTTCGTGATCACCCCGATGTCGGGCCGGGCGATCTCGGCCAGCCGGGCGATCTCGCCGGGGTTGCTCATCCCCATCTCCACGACGGCGGCCTCGTGCTTCGTCGAGAGCCCGAAGAGCGTCAGCGGAACGCCGATGTGGTTGTTCAGATTTCCCTCGGTGCGGAGTGTGCGCCTGGCTTGGGAGAGCACGTCGGCCGTCATCTCCTTCGTGGTCGTCTTCCCGTTGGTGCCCGTGACCGCGACGACATCGAGGACAAAGCGGCCGCGATACCAGGTGGCGAGGTCCTGCAGGGCTTCGACCGTGTCGTCGACAGCGAAGACCGGTCCGACCGTCTCACCGACGTCGCGCGAGACAACGGCCGCCGCCGCGCCGCGCGAGAAGGCCTCGCCGACATGATCGTGGCCGTCGAACCGCTCGCCGCGCAGCGCGAAGAAGAGCGCGCCCGCGTCGATCGTCCTCGTGTCCGTCGAGACGGATTCGATCATGATCCCCTCGGTCCCGCCTGGCGGCAGCCCCAGCGCCACGGCAACTTCCTGAAGGAGGACTCTCTCCACGGGCTCACCGCCTCGGCGAGAGCCTCTCGATCGCACGCCGGGCCTCGGCCCGGTCGTCGAACGGAGCCCTCGTCGTCCCCACGATCTGGTAGTCCTCGTGTCCCTTGCCGGCGATGACGATGACGTCGCGCGGACGGGCCAGCTCAACCGCGCGCGCGATCGCGCGCCCGCGATCCTCGATCACCTCCACCGCACGCGCCCCGGACGGGTTCGGGACCTCGCGCACGCCGGCGAGGATGTCGTCAATGATCGCCGCCGGGTCCTCGGTCCTCGGGTTGTCTGAGGTCACGATCACGACGTCCGACAGCCTCGCGACGGCCTCGCCCATCAGAGGTCGCTTCCCCCGATCCCGATCGCCCCCGCACCCGAAGACGGTGAGCGTCCTTCGGACGCCGAGTCTCCGCACGGCGGTCAGGAGCTTCTCCAGCGCGTCGGGCGTGTGTGCGTAGTCGACGATCACGACGAAGTCCTGGCCCTCGTCGACCACCTCGAGGCGGCCCGGTACCGTCGTCGTCGCCTCGAGCCCGTCCCTGATCGCCTCCGTGTCGATGCCGCGCGCGACCGCAGCCGCGGTCGCGGCGAGGGCGTTCATCACGTTGAAGTCCGCGACGAGCCGGAGCCGGACGGGGAAGTCGCCCGCGGGCGTGTGGAAGAGCGCGTCGGTCCCGCACGGTGTCGTCGCGACGCCCGAGGCCCTCACGTCGCCATCGCGCATCCCGTAGGTCACCGTTCTCACGCGTCTCGAGCCGGCGAGCGAGGACACGAGGTCCGCACCGAAGGCGTCCTCGCAGTTGACGATCGCCGTGGCGCCCGGTTTCCATGCGCTGTCGCCGAGAAGCTCGAAGAGCTTCTTCTTCGCGTTTCCGTATTCCTCGATCGACCCGTGGAAGTCGAGATGATCGCGGGAGAGATTCGTGAAGATCGCGGTGTCGAGCCTGAGTCCAGCGATCCGGTCGAGCGAGAGCGCATGCGACGAGACCTCGAGAACGACAGCCTCCGCACCCGACTCAACGAGCGACGCCAGGAGCATCGCGAGATCGAGCGACTCGGGGCTCGTCCGATCCCCCGAGACCACCCGTTCGTCGATCCGATAGCCGAGCGTGCCGATCACACCGGTCTTCGATCCGGCCGCCCGCAGGATGGAGTCGAGGAGATACGAGGTCGTCGTCTTGCCGTTCGTTCCGGTGATCCCATAGACGGTGAGTCGCTCCGAGGGACGCCCGTAGAACTCGTGCGCGGCGAGCCCGAGCGCCGTCCTCGTGGACGGGACGACGACCTCGACGATGCCAGGCGTCCCGGTGGGCCGCTCGACGAGCGCAGCGACCGCCCCGTTCGCGGCGGCCCCGGCCACGTGCTCGTGCCCGTCGTTCACGAACCCCCTGATCGCCACGAAGAGGCTCCCCGGCTCGGCCTGTCTCGAGTCGTACTCGATCGCGCCGATCTCGACCGCGGGATCCACCCCGCCGGCGTCGATGCCGGCGCCCTCGAGCAGCTCGGCGAGGCGAGCCGTTCTCGATGGGCTGTTCTTCTCTTCGGCGCCTGTGGCGCTCATCGTGACCGTCCTCATCTGGCCCGGCACCGGACCATTACCCGATCTCCCGCACTCGCCGCGTGCCCGGGCGGAGGCGACTGTGCCCGCACGATGCCGCTCCCCTCGAAGACGACCTCGAGGCCGCGCTCGGCGCCGGCCCTTCTGGCCGCCCGGATGCTCATGCCCGCGAGGTCGGGGACCCGTATCGGAGCCCCTGCATCGATCTCCCCGCTCGCCGCGAACATGCGGTCGAACCGCGTCCCCGCAACGCATGCCGCCGCGACCGCGTCCACGCCGCCCTCGGCCGTCTCGCACGCGGCCGCTGCGTCGAGTCCGGCGTATTCGGGCCCGTCCCACCCGACGAACCTCATCGAGGGGTCGCCGTAGACATACGCGCAGAGCGGGCCCCGCGCGACGCGCTCGACGATCCCCGAGAAGACCGGCGCGGCCACGTCGCCGCCAAGCCCCCGTCCTTCCGGCTCGTCGATGACGACGAGGATCACCATGTGAGGATCGTCGGCGGGGACGAACCCGGCGAACGAACCGATGAACTTGCCGGGAGCGTAGCCGCGGACACCCGCAACGACCTTCTGCGCAGTGCCCGTCTTGCCGGCGACCGGCAGCTCCGTAACACACGCCTTCCTGCCGGTCCCGTGCTGCGCCGCCTCGACGAGCAGCCGCCGCATCGTGCGCGCGATCTCCGGCGAGGCCACGCGACGCAGGGGCCACGGGGGAGCCGTCTCCTCGACACCGCCGTCCGTCGCCACAGCCTTGATGATCCTGGGCTCCATGAGGTGCCCGCCGTTCGCGAGCGCCGAGTACGCGCCGACGAGCTGGAGGGCCGTGACAGCGACCTCCTGCCCGATCCCGATCGTGTGCACCGATCGCCGGCTCCACTCCTCGGGTTCGCGGAGCGTGCCCCGCACCTCGCCCGGGAGAGCGATCCCGGTCAGGCACCCGAAGCCGTACTCTCGCGCGCAGGAGTAGAGCGGCACGTCGCCCACGCGGCCCGCGATCTCGGCGAAGCACACGTTGCTCGACTTCGCGAAGGCATGCTCGAGATCGAGCCACCCGTACTCCTTGACGTCGTGGATCGTGAACGACCCGTAGCGTCTCGAGCCACGGTAGGCGTAGTAGATCGACTTGAGATCGGCCGCGCGCGTCTCGAGGGCCGCGGTCGCGGTCACGACCTTGAACGTCGATCCGGGCTCGAACTGATCGGTGATGGCCCGGTTCCGCCTGGCCGCCGCGGAGTAGGCCTCGGGCCGGTTCGGATCGAAGGCCGGCCAGTTGGCCATCGCGAGGATGTCCCCGGTCCAGGGATCCTGCACGATCACGCTTCCGGACGCCGCCCCGTGTTCCCGGATCGCTCTCTCGAGTTCGACCTCCGCGACCGACTGAAGCTCGAGATCGATCGTGAGCACGACGGAGGAACCGTCCTTCGGAACCGTCCGCGTGCAGGCGGGCGTCGGACTCCGCCTGCCGACGCCGTCGCGGGAGTAGTAGACGCAGGCCTCCGACCCGGCGAGGACATCGTCCATCTGAAGTTCGATCCCGGAGAGCCCGCGACCGTCGAGGTCCGTGAGACCGATCACGTGACACGCGGTCCGTCCGTACGGATAGACTCGCTTGCTCTCCGTGAGGAAGCTGACACCAGGAAGATCCATCGAGCGGACGCGCTCCGCTCGATCGGGCTGCACCTGGCGCTCGATCCACGCGAAGCGGTCGCCCTTCCGCATCTTCGCGGCGTACTCGCGAGCGCTCCCGCCGAGCGCGTCGGCGAGTCGCCGCGCGACGCGGGCCGGGGCTCCGGTCTTCTCGGGGTCGACACAGACGGAGGGAACGGTGAGGTTGGCGGTCAGCGGAACCATGTTGCGGTCGTAGATCGTCCCTCGATCGGGAGCCAGGCGCACGCGGACCACGTGCTGGCGTTCGGCACAGCGCGCCAGCTCGGGTGAATGCACGGTCTGGATGAGGACGACACGCAAGAGCACAAAGGCCCAGAGGCCGAGCCCCGTCACGAGTCCCGCGCGGAGCCGGCGGACGTGGGTCCTGCCGCTTGCCTCTCCCCTAACCGTCCGTGGGACCACTGCTGCCTCCCAGAACGTAGTCGCCCGGGCGCTTCTCCCGCGCCCTCCGGCCGTTCTCGTGGACCGAGCAGACTTCGCCCGCCCGCGGGTATCTCATGCCGAGTCGCTCGACGGCGTAGGTCTCGACGCGCTGGCGACCGGTCAGCTCGACGCACTCCATCTCGAGGAAACCGATCTCGGCCTCGATCCGCTCTCTCGCGGTTCTGAGCTCTGCGATCTCCGTGGCGAGCCTGACCGAACCCACGTGCTGCGAGACAACGAGGATCCCGGTCGCGAGCGCCGCGGCCCAGAGCATGAGCCCCCTCGCGTGAAGCGACCCGACGAGGCTCCCCGTTAGTCGTCCGAGGATCGCGGCACGCTTCAAGGCGTCTCCCCTTCCCGCAGTTTCTCGGCCACCCGCATCTTCGCCGACCTCGACCGCGGGTTCGCGGCGATCTCCGCGTCGTCGGGCCTCACGACGCGCTTCGTGACGACGCGCAGCGTCGGGACCCTCCCGCAGACGCAGTGCGGAAGTTCCTTCGGACAGATGCACGGATCCTGTCGATCCGCGAAGAACCGCTTGACGATCCTGTCCTCGAGCGAGTGGTAGCTCACCACCGCAATGCGCCCGCGGGGACGCAGAACCTCGACCGCCTGCTCGAGTCCGGAGCGCAGGTTCTCGAGCTCGCGGTTGACGGCGATCCTGAGAGCCTGGAAGACCCTCGCAAGCGTCTTCGTCCGATGGCGCGGATGCGTCTCGAGCACGGCCCGCGCCAGATCGGCCGTCGTCTCGAGCCTGCCACGATCCCGCGCCTCGAGGATCGCGCGCGCGATCGGGTGCGCCCTGCGCTCCTCACCGAACTCCCGGATGATCTCGGCCAATCCGTTCTCCCCCGCCCGTGCGATGACGTCCGCCGCTGTCTCCGGCCCCTCGGGGTCGAGCCGCATGTCGATCGGACCATCGGTGCTGTAGCTGAGCCCTCTCCCCGGATCGTCGAGCTGCACCGACGAGTACCCGAGGTCGAAGAGAACGCCGTCGCATCCGTCGAATCCCTCCCGCTCGCAGATCGAGACGAGTTCGGCGAACGACCCGCGTGCGAGCCGGACGCGGTCCCCGAAGGCGGCCAGGTTCTCGCGCGCCGCGGCGAGCGCGGCCGGGTCGAGGTCGAGCCCGAGCAATCTCCCCGAGGGCGCGGCGTCGAGAACATGTCTCGCGTGGCCGCCGGGCCCGACGGTGCAGTCGATGTAGGTTCCGTCCGCTCGATTCACCATGAACTCGACCACCAGAGCGGCCATAACCGGCAGGTGTTGAGTCTGCATTGGGCTGTGCCTGTGCTGTACGCGGTGCGAAGACGACAACTCGTCCGCGGCGAACCGGAAGGTACGACTAGCCCGCGTGCGACGTCAGGGCCAGCTCCGGTCCAGGATGCGCCAACGGACGCAGCAAGTGCTCGTCAAGGTAGACGTGGAGCCCCGCTACAAGCAGAATGTCCCGCACATAGGGACGGAGCCCCGTCACCTTGAGTTCTCCCTCATGCGATCGGACGAGCTCGAAGTCGCGGGCCAGCGCGGCCGCGTCGCGGTAGCTGACGTGCTCGACGCCGCCGAAGTCCAGCTCGATCCGCCGTTTCCTCGACTGGAGCAGCGCGACGAGTCGCCGGTGGAGCTGCGAGAAGTCGGCTCCGGCGATCGTGCCGGCGACCTCGATCAGTGCGGCGTCCGCTGACACGTTCGATGTGATCGTCATCCCGCTACTCCTCGTCCTCTCCGTCTCCGGAGGGCGGCACGCCGCCGAGGTTCTCCGTCAGCATCTCGGCGACGTCCTCGTAGGACATGCCGAAGCCCTCGCGGTACTTCCGGTAACCCTCGGGACTCCAGATCTCGATCCGCTCGAACGCTCCGATGACGAGCACGTCGCGGTCGAGCCCCGCCTCTGCGCGAAGCTCCGCGGGCACGATGATCCGGCCGTGGTTGTCGACGACAACCACGCAGGCGTTCGCTGCCATTTCTCTCTTGAAGAACCGGGCGTCCCGTGATGTAAACTTGAGGGAGCGGAGATCGCGCTCCAGGCGGCGCCACTCGGCCTCAGGGAAGAGGAAGAGACAACGGTCGAGCCCGAGTGTCAGGACGAAGGTATCGCCGGCCGCCTTGCGGAACTTGGAGGGGATCGAGAGTCTCCCCTTCGCATCGAGCGTGTGGCGGTGCGATCCGAGGAAGGATGCCATCCGAGAAACCCTGAGCGAGAGCCAACCCACTTCGTCCCACTTGAACCCACTTCGGGGGATCATAGCCGTGTGGCGTCCCCCCTGTCAAGCGAAAAAGGTGCCCTGAGCTAGGGCCTTTCGGCGGTTCCACGGGCTGAGAACCGGCCCGCGTCCAGGGTGGGCGGGCGCCGTCCCTCCCCGACCGGCCCGCGGCCGCCGGAGACGACGAAGAGGGGGTCCCGAAGGACCCCCTCTTCACATGAGTGCCGTCTCCCGAAGCCCGCGGCTTCGCGAAGGCTATTTCAGAAGGACCATCTTCCTCGTTCGGGACTCCCCGCCGACCGTCAGCCGGTAGAAGTAGACGCCCGACCCCACGTCACGCCCGCGGTCGTCGCGTCCGTTCCAGAGCACGGCGCAGCGACCGCTCTCCGTCGATCCATCGAGGAGCGTCCGGACGAGCGATCCGTCGACCGCGTAGACGCGAAGCTCGACGCGCGTTCCCGGAGCGTCGGACACCGTGAACGCGATCGTCGTCGTCGGGTTGAAGGGGTTCGGCAGATTCTGCTCGAGAACGAGCTTCCTGTCCCCTGCCGGGATGCCGCCGCCGTCCTCCACACCGACCGGCACGTCGTAGTCGTAGTGCTGTGTTCTCCAGTTGTCGTGAAGGAAGCAGCCCCACTCGACGCGGTCCCCGTTGTCATAGAGACCGGCGCTGTCCCAGATGTAGACGTAGGTGTCGAGACCGGAGACAACGATTTCGCTGTCGCCGTCGTCGTCGAGATCGACGATCAGGGGCGAGGCGTAGACCTCGGCGCCGGTCTGAATCGGCCAGCCGGGCAGTGTGCTTCCGTCGGTGTCAAAGCCGTAGACCTTCCCGTCGTTGCAGCCGACGACGATCTCGACATCGGGATCACCATCGACATCGGCCACGGACGCGCTGGAACGCGAGCCACTGCCGAGGTAACGGGGCCAGCCGGAGACGTTGTGGCCCTCGTAGTCCCAGATCCTGACTGTACCGTCAGATCCCACCTGGACGATCTCGAGATAGCCATCCCCCGTCACGTCGGCGAGCACCGGTGACGGCGGGAAGTCGCCGTCGATGTAGATTCCCTTCGGCCATCCGGGCGCGACCGAACCGTCGGCCTCAAGGAGCCACGCGTAGTTAGCCTCGGAAACAACCACGATCTCGATGTCGCCGTCCTTGTCGACATCGCCGACGGCCGGCGATGGCTGCGAGCTCATCTCCACGTAGACAGGCCAGCCCGGAACGCGCGTCCCGTCGGTGTTGAAGCAGTACACGCTGTCGTTCGTCGACGGCTGGAGGATCTCGTACTCGCCGTCATCGTCGAGGTCGACGATCGCGGGCGAGCCGTAGGCCCACTTGTTCCCGAGCCACGCGAACCTGCCGACGGTGAGAGGATCGCTGTCGCCGTCGATGTACTCCGCGCCGTCGTGGCTCCAGCAGTAGAGCCAGCCGTCGGAGCAGGAGATGATGACCTCGCACCGCCCGTCGAAGTCGAAGTCGGCGAGCGCCGGCGAGCCCCAGCAGAACCCCTGCGTCGTCACGGGCCAGCCGGAGAGAAGCGACCCGTCGTCGGCGTTCCAGACGAAGACCTCGTACTCCTTGTCTTCGGGAGTCCCGACGTTCGCCCATGCCGCGCCGACCATCTCGACTCCGACGTCGCCGTCGATCTCGCCGACGGCGAGCGTCGCGCGGTAGCCGCCGCGCCCGTCGCTCGCGAAGACACCCGACGTTCTCGGGTCTCCGTCTCCGTCGAAGATCTCGGTCCCGTCGTGGTGCCACGCGTAGACCTCTTCGGCCCCGACGAGCACCTCCAGATCGCCGTCGCCGTCGATGTCGGCGGCGAGCGGGCTCGAGTACATGCCCCCGCCGGTCGCGAGCGGCCACCCGAGCTGACTGGGCGGGTTCGTGCTGATCTCGAGGGTGTCGGAGGACTCGCTCTCGTTGCCGGAGCTGTCGATCGCCGTGATGTGGAAGAAGTAGACCGTGTTCTCGTCAAGTCCGACATCGCTGAAGTACGAACTGCCTTCGATGATGTCACCGTTCGCGAGCGCGTACGGCCCCGTCCGGCTCATCGACCGATGGATGTCGTATCCCTTGAGATCCGCGTCGACGACCGGCTCCCAGGTCAGGAAGATCGTCGTACCCTTGACGCTTCCCGCCAGGCTCTCGGGCGCCGCCGGTCTCGTGAAGTCGAGATACGAGAGCCACGTCTTCCCGAGGGCGTCGGCGAGCTCGAGCCTGAACGGACTGCCGATCGCTCCGGTTACATCGAAGCTGAATCCGCCGGACCCGTCGACGCTCGTTCCCGCGAGGATGTCGCCCCAGGCGTCGGTGCTGTCGGTCACACTGACGCCCGGACAGGGGTTCGTAAGCGTTCCGGTGACCGCCACAGCATCCCCGTTGCCCTCGTTGAGGACCTCGATGACGACGTCGACGGTCTCCCCCGTCTCGGGGATCCCGTCCCCGTCGCCCGACGAGTCGTCGAGCGCCACGCGCAGCTGCACGAGATCGGGTCTCATGACGCGGATTGTCACCTCGTCGCTCCAGACGACCCTCGCCGCCTCCGAGAGCACGACGGTGAACGTGACGTCGTGCTCGTTGGGGCAGTCGTTGCCGATCGCGAAGCGGAACGCCTCGGGCGCGGAGGCCGGGGCACCCGCGGCTACACTCCCGATTGCCTCGGTGCTGTCCTCTATCGCTATGTAGGTATCGTCGCCGCGGAGCGTAGCGGTCACGTCACCGGTCGCCGCCACTCCCCCGTTCGTGACCGAGAGATCGATCTCGACGGTCTCGCCTGCTTCCGCACTACCGTTCCCGTTCCCTGAACTCTGTGCGTCTCCGTCGTCATCGACGTCGAAGGCGTCGACGTAGAGATGGGCGTCGCTGTCGGCGCCCACCGTCACGTCCGCCTGATACGGGAGATGATTCGCCGCCGTGACGGTTACGCGAAGCGTTCCGGGAGTGTCCGGCACGAAGTCCAGCGTGATCTCTCCGCTCGCCGACGTGAAGCCGGTCTCGTAGACATCGCCGTCCTTGAACACGCAGACCCGCGCGCTGTCGACCGCCGCCGGATCGGTCACGGTGAGCGACATGCCGGAGTCCCCGACCTGCATGGTCGGCGGATGAGTCACGGAGAGTGTCTCCGGCCGGTCGGTCCAGAGCGACATCTCCGGGTCTCCGAGCAGGACGAACGAGTACTGTGTCCAGCGGCTCGTGTTGTCGTAGCCCGACTCGCCGTAGCTGGCGTGACGGGCCTTGCAGTATGCGCCCGCGGCGCCGATCTCCTGGATGCCGTCGTTGTAGATGAGATCCAGCCAGTCCCAGTAGTAGTCGCGGCACGTCGCCGGGAACGCGAAGCGGGTCGGTCCGTAGAGCGCCGTGGCGCCGCCGTTCGGGTTCGTCATCACGCGTTCGCCGATACAGTCGTAGTCGATCGCGGTCGTCGTGCAGTTCAGGAACCACATGAACGAGCCCTTGGACATGCCGTTCGTGAAGTCCGCCACGTCCGACATGCCGAGGTAGTTGTAGAGGTTCGTCCGCACAACGTCCTTGCTGCCGTGCCCCACGTGCACGACCAGGTTGTATCCCTGGTCGATCGAGTCCGCCGTCGACGGCGCGTCGATCGGATATGACTCGGGGAAGCCCTCACGATTGGCGTACATCCTGACGTTGTGCAGGTGCCCGGGGAAGTACGACATCGCCGGCTCCGTGATGTCCGCCGCGCCATCCAGGCTGTACGTCCCACCATCCCAGTCGTACGGGAAGAGGACATCCGAGAGGATGAGATTCCTGTCGGTGAAGTGAGAGACGGGCGAGGATCGATACGCCTCGCACTTGTCGAGGAAGGTCTCCAGCTCGACGACGCTGTTGACGGGCGCGCGACCGACGATGACGTCGGGGTAGAGATCCACGCTGTCGCCCGGCGCCACTGCGCTCTTGTAGGACTCGCCGAAGATCTCATCGCCGTCCCAGTTCCAGTTGCCGTCGAGATCGCTGTAGTAGAGATCCGCCGGGATGTCGTCACCACCGTAGTAGGTGGTGAAGCCCATCCTGTGCGGAACGACATCGGTGTCGCCGCCGAGGAGGACGTAGGTGGTTCCCCAGGACGAGTAGGCGTCCTGCAGGAAGAGGCGGACCTTCTCGGCCGTGTCGCATCCGCCGGGGTAGTTCGCCTCGATCCACGACACCGTCTTCACGACCGCCGGGATTCCCTTCTCCGTCTTCCAGTCCGCAAGGTCCTGGAAGTACGGCGCCAGTAGCTCGTTCGTCACGATCACGTAGTCCACAGGACTCCCGTTGAGCGACGGGGTGTATCGCGGCGCGAACCCCGGACCGTCCGCGACCTCCACCACCTCCGCCGAACCCCCGGCCGCGCCCGACACCTCCTCCGGGTTGTCCACCAGACGGCGCACCAGCCTCCGGTACAGATCCGATGACCGCTCCGTCATCCGGTGCCGCGCCCGTGACCGCCGAGCCCCCGGACCCAGTTCCACCTCGAACGACACCTCCCGCGCGAGAACCAGACGGCCCGTCACGGGCTCGTACTGAACCGGATGCACCGCGAAGCTCGCGATCCGGTACCCTCCCAGCCATCCGTCACCAAGATAGACCACCCGCTCCCGCGGGTAGACCCCTCCGCCCTCGTACACCGTCGCGTCAGGCTGCGGCGCCTGCTGGCGCTCTCCGATCGGCGCCTCCGCAAGCGCAGGCATCACCCGGTGCGTCCCGGGAAGAGCCTCCTCCACGAGCGACGTCACCACCACGTCCTCCACCCGCTGGTCCGCCGGAATCACGAACCGGTAGATCCGAGACGGAAGCTCCGGCTCACCCGGACGCGAAAGACTCACGTGCTCGGGAAGCGACAGGCGCTCGTACACCCCCGCCACCTCGATCGCAAGCTCACGGGTCTCGTACCGGAGAGTCGCGCCTCTCGCGAACGCAGGGGCGCTGAGAGACGCCAGGAGTATCGCCACAACGAAACCGAAGCCGAAGGTCCTCTTCATAGATGTTCCTCTTCCAGATTGCGGTCCCGACAAGACCAGTAGCGATGAGCGGCCGCAGTACGGCCGCGCCGCGCAAAGAAAGCAGGACTGCGTTGCCTCTCACACGGACTGCCGCCAAGCCTGGGCGCGCCCGGCAACCGGGCGGCGCGCTCTTCTTCCTCAGTACTCGGCGATCGCAGTCTTCTGAGAGGAACACACTCCTGTATGGTCGGAAGGCATCTCTGACGGACCGACGTCCACCTTGAACTATACCATAGAATCGGCCCAATGTCAAGCGCGAGGCGCTCTCTCGCGTGAGACGCAGAGCCGGGCGACGGTCGCCGCCCGGCTTCGCCGGCACTTCTCGAACCGTGGTGGAGCCAGCGGGGATCGAACCCGCGACCTCTTGACTGCCAGTCAAGCGCTCATCCCAGCTGAGCTATGGCCCCACACATGAACCGTTCATCGCACCTGAGAATTCTAGCACCGCTGACGCGTCAGTCAAGCGCGAAGTGACCGGCGGCCGGCCCGATGCGGGTTGACCCTCTCGTCGGCCCGGTGCTAGATTGGCTGGACGGGACAGCGTGCCGGAGTGGTGAAACTGGTAGACGCACGGGACTCAAAATCCCGCGGGCCCTCGGGCCCATGCCGGTTCGAACCCGGCCTCCGGCACCACGAAGGGGGCCGCCGATCTCTCGGCAGCCCCCTTCCCGAACGAGGTCGCTTGCGCTCCCCGCCCCGCCGTGACCGGCCCCTTCCTCGCGGGCCGCGCGCCACGACGTGTTCTACTCGAACATGTCGGCCGGATGGTCGACGTCGCCGATCGAGACCTCCTCGAGAACGACGTTCTTCTGTGCGACATCCTCCGTGCTCAGCGTCACCGTCGTGATGCACGTCCTGTAGTCGTCGTTGATGGCACTCTGGTCGGTCTTCGTGCAGTTGACGTAGACCTCGTACGTCGCCTCGAACGCGTGGCGCTCACCGAGGTCCATCTCGCTCTCCTCGAAGACGCCCTGCGCGTCCGTCACGAGCGTGTACTCCACCTGCTCCTGGGAAGCGCCCAGCTCTGCCCAGAGACACACCTGGATCCCCTGGATCGCCCCGCCACGATCGGACGATACCGTCCCCTCGAGCGAGCCCGTGTTCCCGTCCCAGGGATCCGACGGCGACGTCATGCTGCACCCCGCCACTCCGACGACCGCGACGAGCGCGAGCACGCCGAGCATGCCCAGGCGATGCAGGAAGTCAGACCTGCTCCTCATGCTGCAACCTCCTCCTCGACGCCGGCCCGCGGCCGGCTTCCCTTGAAAGAGTGCCGGAGAGACGCCTCGTCCCCCGCTGCCCCTCTTCGTGCTGTCGGCGACGCTTCCTGGCACACCCCACGATGGGCACCATGCCGCAGGCGCCCTCCATGCCGAAATGCATAGACTATGCCAATTCCGCCATGCAACGAGCGCGAGGGGCGCCATGCCAGCCCCTCTCCACCCGCCCGTCGAGTGGGGAGCAATATCGGGGCCACGAGGCCGTTACGGCGATTCCACTTGCGCCTGGAGTTCTGTCGCCCCTATAGTGGCGCCGTCTCGAATCGACCGCGCCGGCGCCAAGGCCTCACGGGCCAGGCGGGGCGCCTTGGCGCTGGCCCGCCCCGCAAGAGGAGGATGCCCATGACGTTCACGGACTACATCAAGCACGGGTGGTCCGCCGCCCTTCTCAAGACCGACGACATCGATGCCCTCGCCCAGGACAGGGACGGGCTGGGACCGGCGATCGGCATCCTCGCGATCGCCGGCGCCTGCGCGGCGATCGGCACGCTGAACGGTCTCGGGATCATCTGGATGCCGATCGTGCGGGTCATCGCCGTCTTCATCGGCGTCGGGATCATGCACTTCGTCGCCACGGTCTTCGGAGGCAAGGCGGAGTTCAGGAGCACCTTCATCCCGATCTCGTGCGCCAGCGTCATCACATGGGTCGCCATCATCCCCATCCTGGGTCCTGTCGTCGCGTTCCTCGCGGCGCTCTGGCTGCTCGTCGTGGCGGTCGTCATCGTCGAGCGCGCGCACGGCATCGACCGGGCGAAGGCGATCATGTCGGTTCTGACGCCGGTCGCCATCTTCATCGTTCTCATGCTCATCGGCCTCGTGCTCGGCCTGTCGCTCCTCGCCGTCATGCGCTAGGCACGACCGGAGCCAGGACTCGGCGCGGGCCTCCCAAGCCAGGCTCTGGTGTCGATGATGCCCATGGCAAGGCGCGATCCGCCCGCCTCCGCTTCAACCTTCCGCCGGCTCCGGTGTCCAAGCCTAGTGAGAGGGGCGATGGTCACCGGCGCCGGCGCGCGTCCGACGGGGTGTCCGGACAGGGTTGACTCAGCGGGCGCCGGGACCTCCCCTCTCACACCGGAATCCCGAAGACCGGACGGGACGCTGCAAGGAGGTGTCAGTATGAAGCGCGGCATGGCACCATGGACGGTTGTGATCACAGCTGTTGCGCTCGCGGTCGCGACGCTCCCCGTGGCCGCATCCCAAGAGGTGATCCTGAAGGGCGGAGATGACACGTACGTCATCCGCGCCGACGAAGACAACGACTGGATCTGGGTGGAAGAAGGTGAAGAGAGCGAGCACGCCTGGCTCGGCGTCGTCATCCAGAACCCGAGTGCAGACGTCCGGAAGAAGCACAACGTGTCGGACGACGTTGACGGCGTCATCGTCACCGAGACGAGCGAGGACGGGCCCGCCGAGAAGGCCGGCATCAAGCCTGGCGATGTGATCCTCGGGATCGAGGACGATGAGATCGACGACATCAACGAGCTTGTCGAGGCCGTCGTCTCAAGAGAGCCGGGAGATGAGATCGAGATCACGCTCTGGCGCGACGGCCGGACGATGACCGTCGAGGCGACACTCGGCGCGAAGAAGGGCCAGAAGTACCGCCACGCGTATGACATCGCCGAGGCGCTCAAGGCGATCGGCCAGATCGACATGTTCATTCCCCAGCTCTCGCTCGGCATCCACGGAGGCGGCAAGGGCCGGCTCGGCGTCTACGTCGACGAGGTCGAGGGTGACCTGGCGGAGTACTTCGAGATCCCCGACGGCGAGGGCGTCCTCGTGGAGGGAGTCGTCGAGGACAGCCCGGCCGAGAAGGCAGGAATCAAGGCCGGCGACATCATCCTCGAGATCGACGGCGAGACGATCGCCGACATCGACGACCTGACCGATGAAATCTCCGACATGAAGACAGACGCCGAGACTCCGATCGTCATCCTGAGAAAGGGCCAGCGGAAGACGCTGTCGGCGGTCGTGGGCGAATCGGCGGAAGAGAAGATCGCGAAGGTCTATCAGGAGAACCTCAAGTTCCTCTCTCGGGACAAGGACGGGCTGATCGGGACGATCGACATCAACCTCGAGAGAGAGGAGCTCGAGGAGGTCATCCAGGAGCTCCAGGAGGAGATGGACGAGCTCAAGAAGGAGCTCGAGGAACTCAGGGCAGAAGAGTAGACGCGGAACCGTCACCCGCATCTGTCGCGCGAGACCCCCGCTCCCTCAGGGAGCGGGGGTCTTCTCGTATCCGGTCGCGTCGACTCACTGCCGCGGGTCTGTGATCCCGGAGTCCGCCTCGAGGGGCACTCGCTCAGGCGGACCTCTCCGGACGCGAGGACTCGAAGAGGCTCCGCACGAGCGCCTCCTCCGCCGCCGACATCTCGACGGCGCGCCGCCCCATGACGAGACGCGCAGTCTCCAGAGCCTTGCCGAGTTCGTACTCGACCACCGCTTCGGGGGTGATCCACGAGAACGAAGGAACGTACTTCGGCGGGAATCCCGCGCTCACGATGTTGCAGAAGGCGCCGAGGACGGTCCCCGTGTTGAGCTTCGTTCCGATCGCCGTCTTGGTATGATCGCCGATCGTGGCGCCGACAAAGGCCGAGCCGGTGTCGATTGTCGTCCCGCCCATCCGGACGCGCACGCTCGCGTAGTTGTTCTTGAGATCGCTCGTGTCCGTCGCGGCCCCGAGATTCACCCAGCTCCCGACGCAGGAGTGGCCGAGGAAGCCTTCGTGCTGCTTGTTCGACCAGCCCTGAAAGACGGAGCCTTCGATCTCCCCTCCGACCTTGCAGACCGGCCCGATCGCGCAGCCCCCGTAGATTCTGGCGCCCGCCTTCACGATCGTCCCGTCGCCGATCCAGGCCGGACCGACGACCACGGCGTTGGCCATCACCGTCGCGCCGCCGCCGATGATCACCGGCCCCTCGGAGGCGTCGAGGACTGCCCCCGGCGAGACGGCGCTGCCCTCTCCGACGGAGATTCGCGCGGGCTCGATGAGGTACGCGCCCTCGTGAACGGTCCCCGCGATCTCTCCGTAGCGCGAGACGAGCTTGGCGTCTCTCGCGATCTCCTCGGCGGCGATCCTCACGAGATCCCACGGTCGGGCGACGAGACGCGCCGGCACCTCCGAGCGCTCCCCGATCGACAGCGCTCTGGTGTCGGCCCCGCAGTCTGCGAACTCCGCCGCGCGATCCGGGACGGACGCCTCGACGACCGCGCCGATGACCTCGCCGCCCGATGAGAGGAGCGCCTCCCTCCCGATCTCGCGCACCGTCGAGAGCAGCAGATCGTCGACGACGACGCGGCCGGAGAGGAAGAGCGTCGGCTCGTCCCCGATCGACTCGATGCCGCGCCCCGGGTGCCGCTCGTCGGAGACCTCCCGGAGCCCAGGTCTCGCAAGGAGCGCCACGGTGTCCCCGGACCAGCGCCTCTCGAGCTTCTCCCGGAGAGCGAGGCCGCCGCAGAGAAGATCGAACTCGGACCGGAGGAGCGTCGGCGGCCCGAAGTCCCCGTGACGGTCATCCTCGTAGAGGATTGTCTGCACGTCCCCACCTCCCTCAGAGTGGTGGCAGATCTCCCGGCTGCGCCGGACCCTCGTCGTCGCCCGACGGCCTGCCGGAGAGTTCGGCGAAGAGCCTCCTGTAGCTCTCGTACCGCTCCGCGTCGACCTCGCCGCGCGCGACTGCTTCCTTCACGGCGCAGTCCGGCTCCGGCACGTGGTTGCACCCCGCAAAGCGGCATTCGCCGGCGAGGGGTCGAAACTCGGGAAAGAGCTCACCGAGGCGGTCCGCCCTGATCCCGAAGAACCCGAGTTCGCGGAAGCCCGGCGTATCGGCGACGACTCCGCCGCACTCAAGACGGAAGAGCGTGACGTTGCTCGTGGTGTGACGGCCCTTCCGCGTCTTATCGCTCACCTCCCGAACGCGCAGACCGAGACCCGGCTCGATGGCGTTCAGAAGCGAGCTCTTCCCCGCGCCGCTCGGCCCCGCAAAGACCGAGAGGCCATCCTCCACGAGCCTCGCGAGTTTGTCAACACCCCTGCCATCGAGGGCGCACGTCGGCACGACCTCGTAGTCCGCCCGCTCGTAGACCTCGGCGTGCCGTCGCAACTCGACCTCATCCACGAGATCGATCTTGTTCAGCACGACGACGCACTCGAGCCCGGCATCTTCCGCGATCACGAGGAACCGGTCGAGCAGTCGCCGATTGAGCCTCGGGAGACCGAAGGACGCGACGGTGACCATGCGATCCGCGTTCGCGACGATGATCTGCTCGGCCACTCGACGTCGTTCAGGCAGCCGGCGAGAGAGCACGGTCTCGCGATCGTGAATCGCCTCGATGGTGTTCGAACCGTCAGGGTGGAGCAGAACGTCGACGCGGTCGCCCGGGACGACGACCTTCGTGTCCTTCGGGAGCCCGGCGAAGTGCCGCGCTCTCATGGTTGCGCGAACGACGCGACCGCCCTCGACGGCCACATCCCACTCGTCGTGGAAGCAGGCGAGGACCCGACCGCGGGCCGTGCCTCCCTCGTCCTCTCGGGATGACGACGAACTCATCGCGTTCCGCCGATCGGTCGTCATCCGAGGTCCGGACCTCCGCCCCCGCGGGAGGAGGCGCCCGGCGGTTCGACGTCGACGTCGTCGTCGAAGATCACCTCGCACATCCTGTCCGTGAAGATCGACTCGAGGCCGGGGATGTCCGGACCCGGCGTGTCGAGGCGCCCGAACCGCTTCTTCCAGTCGTCGAAGATCGTGAAGAGCGACGGAATGACGAAGAGAGTCAGGATCGTGGCGAAACCGAGACCCCACGCGAGGGACGCGGCCATCGGACCCCAGCTCTCCGAGACCCCGCCCCACCCCGCCGCGAGCGGGAGAACGCCCAGGATCGTCGTGATCGACGTGAGGAGGATCGGCCGCAGGCGCATGCAGCCCGCCTGCACGACGGACTCCCAACGGTCGGCACCCTGCGCGCGCGAGCGTTTGATGAAGTCCACGAGAACGATCGAGTCGTTGACGACCACTCCGGCGAGCGCGACGATCGCGACCCCAGCACTGAGCGTAAACGGATACCGCATGATGACAAGTCCCAGGACAACACCGATGAACGCGAACGGCACCGTGAACATGACGATCAGAGGCTGGAAGAACGACTGGAACTCCGTTCCCAAGATCAGGTAGATGAGCAGGATCGCTACAGCGAAGGCGAGGAGAAGCGACGTGAAGGACTCCTGCGTCTCCTGGTACTCGCCCCCGAAGTCCAGCCGATAGCCCGGGTAGCGGATCGGAAGATCGCCGAACTCGGCCGCCAGGCGCCGGTTCACCTCGGTCGATGTGGTCTCCCCTCCCACGTCGGCCGTGATCGTCACGATCCTCTCGCCGTCGCGCCGGTGCAGCTCAGCCGGTGCCGATGCGATCGAGATCTCGGCGAGGTTCGCCAGAGGGACCGTCGTCCCGGACGGCGTCGCGAGACGGAGCTTCTTGAGATCCTCGAGATCGCGGCGATCAGAAGCCTCCATCCGCACGATCACGTCGACCTCATCGCCACCACCGCCTCGATACTTCGTCGCGGTCACGCCCTCGAAGGCCGAGCGCACCGCGAACGACACGTCGGAAACGCTGAGCCCGTAGAGCGCCGCCTCCTGACCCGCGACCGCGACGCGCAACTCCGACTTGCCCGGCCGAAGATCGTCGTCGATGTCGACGACGCCTGGGTACTCCGCGAGTCGCGACTTCATCTCACCGGTGATCCTCTCGAGGACGGAGGGATCTTCGCCCTTCACGCGAACCTCGACCGGGGCTCCGGACGGCGGCCCCTGCTGAGGCCGCGAGAGCGAGAGGAACGTGAGGCCCGGCACCTCCGCCGAGATCCGGCGGCGGAGGGCCTCCATGATGGCGTTGTCGCTCCGCGTCCGCGCGGCGGCGTCCTCGAGGTCGATGTTGAACTGCATGTTGTGGGAGGCGAGATCGCCCCGGTAGTTCCGGATCATGAACCCCACGCGGCTCACGACGGCGTCGAGTTCCTCCTCGGGAAGGTCGGAGATGATACCCTCGATCTGCCGCGAGATCCTGTCGGTGACCTCGAGCCGCGTCCCGATCGGCACCTGCGCGCGGATCTCGATCTGATCGACGTCCTCCTCCTCGAAGATCATGATCCTGAGCGTGAAGACGAGTCCGAGCGCCACGATCGCGAGAAGGAAGATGCCGGCTATGGTCCGATAGCGGTGCCGGAGCGCCCTTCGCAGGAGCACTTCGTATCGCCGCGTCAAGGCGATGAACTGCGGGTGGCACTTGTTCTGCCTCGCGGCGACCCTCCCGAAGTCGGACATGTGCGACGGCAGGATAAAGAGCGCCTCCGCCAGCGACGCCAGGAGCGCGAACGTGACGGTCTTCGGAATCACCGCCATGAACTTGCCCCAGGTGCCGGACATGAGGAGAAGCGGCAGGAAGGCCGCGACGGTCGTGAGAACCGCGGCCGTCACCGGCGCCTGGACCTCGTGGGTTCCCAGGATCGCCGCCTGGCGCGGAGACATCCCCTGTTCCATGTGTCGGTAGATGTTCTCGATGACGATGATCGCGTCGTCGACGAGCATTCCGAGAACCAGCACGAGCGAGAAGAGCGACAGTGTGTTGATCGTGATCCCCGCCGAGTTCATGAGGATGAACGCCGCGAAGAAGCTGAAGGGGATTCCGATGACGGCGAGCGTGGCGTTCCGCATCCCGATGAAGATGAAGAGGACGATCGCAACCAGGATGCCGCCGAAGAGCGCGTTTCTCTCAAGGATGGCCAGCGTGTCACGAACCTCGATCGATGTGTCGTTCCGGACCTCGAAGGTCACATCCTCGGAGAGCCGCGCGTCGAACTGCTCGACCGTCCGACGCACGTCGTCGGCGACGCGGACGACGCTCCCCTCCCGCTCCTTCATGACCCAGAGCGTCACGCTCGGCTCGCCGTCGAGCCGCGCGAGCGCGACCGTCTCGGCCAGCGTGTCCCTCACGGCGCCGACGTCCCTCACGCGTATCTGCCGGCCGAAGGGATCCGAAGCAATCACGTGATCTTCGATCTCCTCGAGGGACTCAAACTCGCCGAGCGTCCGCACGATGTACTCGGACTGCCCGAGGTCGAGGGTCCCGGCCGGGACGTTCATGTTTCTCGCGGAGAGCGAAGCGATAACGCTGCCGATCGGGATGTCATACGACTCGAGCCTCTCGGCGTCCAGCTCGAGCCAGATCTCCTGTTCCCGATCCCCGACGACGTCGACCGACTTCACGTGTCTGACATCGAGAATGTCCTCGCGGAGATCCTCCGCCACCTCCCGGAGGACGGTATCGCCCACCGGACCGCCGAGGCTCACCGACATGATCGGGATCACCTCGGAGAGCTTGATCGGGACGATCTCCGGATCCTCGGCGTCGTCGGGTATCTCGGCACGCGCGTTGTCGACGGCCGAACGGAGATCGAGCACGCGCTTGTCGAAGTCGTCGTCGGAGAGGCCGGGCTTGAACCGTACGTCGATGATCGACCGGCTCTCGCTGGAGGTCGAGCTGATGTGTTCGATGTCGGAGACCGTCTCGATCTCCTCCTCCAGCGGCTTCGTCACGAGCGTCTCGATCTCCTGCGGAGAGACGCCCGGATAGACGACGACCACCACCGCCTCGTCCATGTTGACGTTGGGGAGCATCTCGGCGGGCATGTTGAAGAACGTGAAGACACCGACGGCGACGACGCCGATGAAGATGAGGTTCACGAGGACCGGCTGGCGGACTGAGAACTCAGCGATTCGCATCTGCGTCCTCTGCCGGCGACGGCACGTTGCGCACCTCGATCGGGGCGTTCTCGGAGAGCTGCTCGTAGCCGAATGAAACGACGAGATCGCCCGGCTCCAGACCCGACTCGACAACGACCTGGTCGCCGATCACGTGACCCAGACGGACGTTCCTGACCGCAGCAAGGCTGTCGGCGGCCACGAAGACAGCCGGCTCGCCGTACCGATCGATGACCCAGTCGCGCTCGATCACGACCACGTCTCCGAGCCGCAGCGCGGCGATCCTCACCTCGGCGACCATGCCGGATCGCAGCGCACCACGCGGGTTCTCGACGATGACGCGCACCGGGAACGTCTTCGTCGCGTCATCGGCCCGGCGACCAACGTAGTCGACCCTTCCGGTGAAGACCCGGTCGCCCGCGGAGCGCACGCTGACCTCGGCGGGCTGCCCGGCGCGGACATCGGCCACGCGGTCCTCCGAGAGGCCGATGTCGACCTGGACGACGGAGTCATCGACGACGTGCGCGACGGGCGTTCCGGGGACGATGAGATGGCCGACCTTCGCGTGGATCATGGCGACCCGTCCACCGACCGGGCTCTCGATCGCCGTGTCGCGAAGCTGCCGGCGGGCCGACCCCGCGGCGGCCTCGGCCGCCATGTGTGACGCCCTCGCGGACTTGAACCTGCGCTCCGCGGCCTCGTACTCGACATCCGAGAAGTCCCCGGTCTCCCAGAGCTCCTTCGCCCGCCCCAGGTTCAGATGGGCGTCGTCCAGCTCGAGTTCCGCGAGAGCGAGCTGAGCCTCCGCCTGCCTCGCTGCGTTTGCCGCGACCTCGTCGTCGAGGCGCACGAGCACGTCGCCCGCCTCCACCGAGTCGCCCACGCGAGCGGGCACCTCGACCACGCGACCCGCCGCCTCTGAGTGGATTGGTACGTCGTGGCGCGCCTCCACCGTACCGCTCGAGGCGACCGTCGCCGTCACGGGACCGCGGCTCACGAGGAAGACCTCAACCGGTGTCGCGTGACGGGACGCGTCTTCCCCGGGCGCCCCGCGCCCTCCTCCGCCGCACCCCGCGCAGAAGACGGCCAGCGCGAGGGCGATCGCGGCTCTTCTCATGGTCACCGGGAATCCTCCTTCACTCGAACGGTTTCTCCGTGCGGCGAGACGTCCCCGTCCCCGATCCAGCGCTCGAGCTCGGCCAGAGCGACGAAGCAGTCGTAGAGCGCGTTGACCGAGCCGACGCGGCTTCTGTAGTGAAGGACGCGCGCGTCCGCGAGATCCGTATAGGACGCCATGCCGAGCTCGTAGCGATGCTCGGTGTTCCTGTGCTGCTCTTCGGCACTCGACTCGAGAGCCTCCGCCGCGTCGAGTGCCTTGACGGATGACGCCACCACGGCCACGGCATTCCTGAGCCCCGCGACGAGCGACCGCTCGGCGTCCTCCTGCCGCTCCAAAGCGGCCAGGTACGAACGCTTGCTCGCCTGATAGTCGGCGAGGTTCTTGAAGCTCGTGAAGACAGGAAGGTCGAGAACAAGCGTTGCGGTCCAGGCCCGTTCGTCGTCGGGGTCGATGTCGTCATCGGCCTTCCAGCCGTAGCTCGCGGACGCGTTGAGGGACGGGAAGAGGGCGCCCCGCGCCACAGTGAGGCTTGAACCGGCAATGCGCGTCGCGTCCCCGAGCACGAGGAAGTCGGGATTCGCCCCGAGAAGACGGCGGGCCTCGGCCTCGCCGATAGCCGGTCCGTCGAGGAAGCGCGCGAAGCGCTCGCAGGAGGCGTCGAGCTCCGGCCGCCCGACAGCCACGAGTCGAACCGTCTCGTCGAGCGGGAGCCCCAGGATCTGCGCAAGGCCTGTGCGCGCCAGAGAGAGAGCGTTCTCGGCCTCGACGAGCTCCAGCTCCGCGTCGGCCCGCTCGACCTCCCATCTGAGAAGCTCGGCCCTCGTCGAGAGCCCGAGGTCGAGCTTGCGTCTGATCTTGGCGACCCTCGCCCCAGCGGCCGCAAGAGCCTCGCGGGACACCTCCAGGAGAGCGTCGGCTCGAAGGACGCCGAAGAAGGACTCCCTCGCCGTCACCGCGATCCGGCGTCGCGTCGACTCCCACTCGTTCCTGGCTGCGTCCCGTGACGCGCCGGCGACCCCGGCGGCGCCCCAGAGACGTCCGCCGTTCCAGATCGGCATCGACGCCGTGAACTTCGTCTCGTACGTCGTCTCGTAGAGGAACGGCTCCACATCGGCGCCGAACTGCTCGGCGATCTCGAGCGATGCGTTGGCGCGCTTGTAGGTCTCCGGGTCGACGCGCACCGCCGACGACGAGAGCCGGACCGAGGGGAGAAGCGATGCGCGCGCGCTCCAGAGACTCCACTCGGTCGCCGACAGCTCATGCTCGGCGGCGGAGAGCGAGAGGTTCGCGTTGAGCGCCATCGCGACCGCCTCGTCGACAGTGATCGCCGGACGCGATGCGGCGGCCGCGGCCGTACTGAGATATAGAAGGACGAGCGCGACCGACAGACCCGCGCGCAGTAGCGTCATCGTCTTCTCCTGTTTGTCGGATGGGCGCGGGAGAGGCTCCCGACTGCCGCTCACGAAACTACCACAACGTGCCGCGGCCGTTCAAGCACAAGGAGTGACACGCGGGTCCGGCCTGACGGCGGGGAGGCTAGATGGTCAGGAGATAGGAGATCTTGAGAACAACTCTCGGGTCCTCGAGATCGGCCGCGCCGCTCTCCACGAGAACCGGCTGGTTGTACGCCAGATAGAGCATGCTCCCCGGATGGAACTCCCACCCGTAGAGCAGGTCGAGATCGTACTGGTGAGACCGCCCCTCCTCGCTGCCATGGCCCTCGCGCGTGTGCTCGCCAAGCAGGATCGCCCGCAGGAAGCTCGACGAAGAGAAGCGGTAGTTGGCCCGCAGGTCGCCGACCCACCAGTCTACGTCCCGGCCCTCCCGCAGGAATGCGCCCCGCACGTTGAACTCCACGGTGAACGGATCGACAGGCTGAAGCCGCCCGCCGATCCGGCCCTGGTAGAAGTCCGAGCCGTGATAGCGTCCGGCCTCGAGCGAGAGGACCGCGCCGCTCCACTCGTCGCTGTTCAGAACGACGTAGAGCTGCGCCGTGGCGCGGTCCGGGTCTGCGGGGAAGCTCGGGTGGTCGTACGCGCGGTTCGCCTCGAGGCCGACGAGCACCGCGTTCCGGAATCGCACACTCGCCTCGCCGCCGTACCAGTAGTCGGCCTGACCGCCGCCGGTATAGCGATACCAGCCGGCCCAGCCGCAGGTCTCCGCCCGGTCGAACGGTCCCTCCTCGAACTCGAACAGGTGCCACAGGCTGCCGTTGGCCCCTTTCCTGTTGCGCCAGACAGGCAGCACGAACCCGGTCTTCGGATCGAAGTCCTCGCCGATCCACTCGAACTCGCCCTCACTGGACGTTCGTGCCGTCGCGTACGACCAGACCATCGTGTAGGCTCCGTCGGTCCCGTGCGCGTCGGAGTTGTCCGACCGCGCTGCCATCGCCGTGATCCGCAGATCGTCGAGCGGATCGAGCCCCACGGTGACGGCGGTTGTCCGGCTGTGTCCGTCGTCGCCCTCGCGGGCGGCGAAGAAGCCCCCTACTGTCCCGTTCTTCCCGACGTCCTGCCTGTAGACGAGCGCGCCGTAGTCGTGCGAAACCGCCGGAAGCGCGGCCCCGAGCGTGTCGGTGAGAACGGACCCGTACTCCCCTCGCGGGAGGTCGTCTGAGCGGACATACATCGCTGCGAAGGTCCCGCCCGCCAGCGTTCCGGTCGCCTTGCCGCCGTACAGGATGTCCTCCATCCGCCTCGTGTAGAGGAGCGCGAGCGAGTGGTGGTAGACGTTCGCGTTCTCCGAGAAGAACGGGCGGCGCTCCTCGAGCCACAGCTCGTTTCCGGTGAGGTTGATCTCGTTCGGGTCCGACTCGATCTGGGCGAAGTCGGGGTTGAGCGTGAAGCTGGCCGTCACGGTCGTCGTCGGCGAGTACTCGATGTCGAGACCGGCGTCCGGGTGCACGTCCCAGTTGGCGTCGTCGGGCTCCAGCGGGTAGTCGTAGACGCCGCTCGCTTCGTACTTCCCCATCACGAAAGGAAGAAGCTCGATGCCGCGCGACCTCCTGACACCGCGGAGGCCGCGCAGGACACCATACTCGGACGGGTCGAGAACGCCTCCCGACGGATTCGACCAGCTCGTGTACTCGCTGTGCGGCTTCTCGGATCGCCGGAAGTCAACGCCCCAGACCATCTCGCTCTCGTCTGCGGCGTAGCGAAGACCCGAGAACGGAATCGAGAACTCCGCGATCCAGCGATCGTCGTACCGCGCCGTCCCGACCGACCACACGGCATCCCAGCCGGTGTCCATCGATCGGCCGCACTCCGTTGAGTGGAAGTCGCGCTCGGTACCGATCGGCGTCGTGCAGAAGCAGTACTGGCTCTTGCCATCCCGAAACGTGTCGAGCGAGATGCAGACGAAGTCGTCTTCGCCAAGGTCGTCGGCGTCCCTGTGGGCGACCGCCGCCGAGAGGTCCTCCATGGCGTCCTCGAAGCACTCGAACGCGACGTAGAGAGACGAGGCGTCGTAGCAGACACGTACGAGCGTCTGCTGTGTCGGTGCCTCGCCGGCGCCCTGACGGAGATGGAAGTCCCCGACCAATTCGCAGGCGGACCAGCAGGCGTCGTCGAGGCGGCCGTCGATCGCTGGCGCGGCCTCGACCCTGGTCGCGACGACCTCGCGGAGGCGGACCGACGGCGCCCCGCTCGCGGCGGGTGCCCCGGCGAGAGCGATCGCGATGCCCGCGGCCGCGCACATCCACACCCGCACGACCCGGCCGCTCATGTCGTCTCTCCCAGGATCACGGCCTGCATCTCCTCGTGCACGATCCCGTTGCTCGCCACGATGTCCCCACGGTGATGATCCCAGTCGCCGCCTTCGAAGTTCGTGACGCGACCGCCGGCCTCGAGCACGATCAGCCCCCCCGCAGACACATCCCATGCCTTGAGCCCCAGCTCCCAGAATCCGTCCAGCCGCCCGCTCGCGACGGAGACGAGGTCGAGCTCGGCGGATCCTCCCCGGCGGACCCCACGCACCGAGAGGATGAAACGGCCGAGGTTCGCGATGTTGTTCTCGGTCTCCTCGCTTCTGTCATACGGGAAACCCGTCGCCACGAGCGACTCCTCGAGCCGCTCGGTCGCACTGACCCGGATCGGCGAACCGTTCAGAGAGGCGCCTCCTCCCCGCTCCGCGACGAAACACTCGTCGCGAAGGGGATCGTGCACGACTCCGGCGACGACTTCACCCGCCTCCTCGATCGCGATCGCAATCGAGAAGAACGGGTAGCCGTGCGCGAAGTTGTTCGTTCCGTCGAGAGGGTCGATGATCCACACGGCCCCGCTCGCCCCTGCGCTCGCTCCGCTCTCCTCCGCAACGATCGCGTCGTCCGGGAACGCTCGCGAGATCCTCGCGATGATCGCCTCCTCGGACGCACGGTCCGTCGCCGTAACGAGTTCCCGTCCGCCCTTCTCCGTCGCCTCGCCCGGGCGGCGAAATCCCCGCATGACGATCGCCGCCGCCTCTCGGGCCGCCTCGACGGCGACCTCCGTTCGTCTGAACACGATTCATCCTCCTCGTGATCGGCGAGCCCCGGAGCCCCCGCGGAACCCCGACGCCCGCCGATCCAAGGGTACCGGCGCGGGCGCCGGCGGTCGAGCGAAAAGAGCGCCCTTCAAAGCCTCCCCCCGCTTGCCCGTTTGAACCCTCCGGGCTATAGTGGAGTCATAAGGTTGCGACCATCGTCGCCGGCCTCGGCACGTGGGGGTGCCGCTGGGCCGGCGAAGTTCCGAGATTCCGGCCTCACCCGGAAGTGAAGGGAGCAAGCATGAAGCGGACTGTGCTCTGGGCGCTCACGCTCATCGCGATCGTCGCGGCGTCAGGCATCACGACCGCGAGCGAGACGTTCCGGCAGGTCCTGCCGGAGAACGGCCTCACGGTGATCATCAGGGAGAACCACGCCTCTCCCGTCGTCAACCTCAGGCTCTACGTGAAGGCCGGCAGCATCTACGAGGAAGAGTACCTCGGGGCGGGAATCTCGCACTACTGCGAGCACCTTTTGAGCGACGGCACCACGAATCGCACGATGGAGGAGATCGAAACCGCGGTCGACGCGATCGGCGGCGGCTCGAACGCCTACACGACGAAGGACCACACCTGCTACTTCATCGAGACATCGAGCGACCATTTCGATGAGGCCCTCGACATCCTCTCCGACGAAGCCATGAACGCGACGATGCCGCAGGAGGCGGTCGACGCGCAGCACGGCGTCATCACCCGCGAGATCAACATGGGATACGACGAGCCCGCCAGGCGGCTCTACAACCTCTTCGGAGAGGTCATGTACCACCGCCACCCGGCCCGCTTCCCCGTCATCGGGTACGTCGAGAACTTCGAGAGGCTCACGAGGGAGGACGTCCTCCGCTACAAGAACCGCATGTACGTTCCGAACAACATGGTCTTCGTGGCGGTCGGCGATCTCGACACAGAGGACGCCTACCGGAAGATCAGGAGCGCCTTCGCGGGCTTCGAGCGAAAGCCCTTCAAGCTCCCGGCGCTACCGGAGGAGCCCGCGCCGCTGGGGGCGCGGGTGGTCCGCGAGGATCGGGACCTCGACATGGCGTACGTGAGCGTCGGCTGGCAGACGGTGCCTCTCTCGGATCCCGACCTCTACCCGCTCGACGTCTTCTCGCACATTCTGAGCGCGGGCGAGAGCTCGGTCCTCCACAAGAAGCTCGTCGAGGACCTGGGCCTCGTCTACTCCGTCAACTCCTACTCGCACACGCCTTCGTACGGCCCGGGTGTCTTCGCCGTCAACATGACCATGAATCCTGCCAGGATCGACGCCGCGATCGAGGCGGTCAAGAACGAGCTCTACGCGTACAGGGACAGGAAGGTCTCGAAGAAGGACCTCGAACGCGCCAAGAAGACGAAGCGGGCGGACTTCCACCTCAACAGGCAGGACCTCGAGAGCCTCGCGTCGAGTCTCGGCACGTCGGAGCTGTCCAGCGGCAACCCCGACTTCGACGAGGCGTACACGGACAACATCCAGCTCGTCACGGCGGACGAGATTCGCGACGCGGTCCAGACCTACTTCCGTGATGAGGCCATGGGCGTGGCGATCCTCGCGCCGCCGACAGAGGGCGGTGTGGCGGAGTCGACCGACGACGAGCTCGAGGTCGGCGAGACGGAGAGGTTCGAGCTCGGGAACGGCGTCACCGTTCTTGTGAGGGAGAACCACACGAACCCGATCGTGACGATAGGGAGCTACTCACTGGCGGGTGTCCGCGTCGAGCCCGAGGGCAAGAACGGTCTCGCCCATTTCGTTGCGACGATGATGCCGCGCGGCACGAGAAGGATGAGCGGCGAGAAGATCGCCGAGACCTTCGACGCGATGGGCGCCGACTACTTCTCTACGGCCAACCACACGAGGATCCAGTCGCAGCTCACGGTGCTCTCCGAGGATTTCGAGAAGGGCCTCGGGATCTTCGCGGACATCCTGATGAACCCGAGGTTCGACGAGAGCGCCATGGAAAAGGAGCGGGAGCTCATCGAGGCCTCAATCCTCGCCCGGGGCGACAACTGGACGCTCGAGGCGATGGACCGAATGCTGCTCGAGCTCTTCAAGGTCCATCCCAACGGCCGGTCCGAACTTGGGACCGTCGAGAGTCTCGCGGGAATCGCCCGAGAGGATCTCGTCGAGCATCACAGGAAGTTCGTGAGGCCGGACAACACGGTCATCACGATCTTCGGGGACGTCGACGCGCACGACGTGGCCGAGACGGCCCGAGGGGCCTTCGGTCGATGGGAATCCGCCGGATCGTACGGCCCCGATCCGGTGACCGAACCCCCGCGTGCCGAACCGGCGACGTTCACGAGTCATCACGACCGCGCCCAGACCGTGATCTTCAGAGGCTACCACGGCATGCCCTACGAGTCGGACGACAAGTATGCGATGGACGTCCTCGACGGTGTCATCTCGGGCATCGGCTATCCGGGAGGGTGGCTGCACACGGATCTCAGGGGCAAGGGTCTCGTCTACGTCGTGCACGCCTACAACTGGACGGGGTTCGACATCGGGTACTTCGGGATCTACGCGGCGACGTTCGACGAGGCCCTCGACGAGGCGCTCGGGATCATCGACGGCTACATCGAGAAGATCAAATCCGAGCCCGTCACCGACGAGGAACTGGAGCAGGCCAAGCGTCTGTGCATCATCATGCACGAGACGCAGCTGCAGACGAACGGGGCGCAGTCGCAGAACGCCGCCATCCCCGAGCTCTACGGACTCGGATACGACCACGAAGACGGCTACGCGGAGATGATCCAGGGGGTCACGAAGGAGCAGGTTACCGAGGTCGCACGCAGGTATCTGGAGGCCCCTGTGACCATCCTCAGGCGACCGCGTCCGACGGACGACCACGCGTCTTCCGAGTAGTCATCGGGGCCCGTCGAGGATGATGCTGCCTGAAAGACGATCGCCCGGCCGCTCAGCGGTCGGGCGATCGTCTTCTGGGGGACCCCGGGCGAAACCTCACGGCGCCGCGCCGACCGGAGTGCGCCCCCGGAGGCCTGTGATCCAGCGCGCGACCCTCCGAACGATCCAGATCGCGGCCCTCCCGCAGAAGATCCCGACGAGGGCGCCCACCAGGACGTCGAAGGGGTAGTGCACGCCCACGTAGACCCGCGAGTACGCCACGAGGACCGCCACGGCCGCGAAGGCCGGCCACATCTTCGGGAACCGCCACGCCGCGACGACCGCCAGGGCCGTGGAGTTCGCCGCATGCGCCGAGGGAAACGAGAAGGCCTTGGATCCGCCGACGATCAGTCGCACCTGATCGGAAGGGAGCGCGTTCATCGGACGCAGCCGCCCGAAGAGCGGCTTCATCACGCCGCACGTGAGCCGATCCGAGAACGCGATCGCCACGACGATCATCGCCGCGGCGAGCCGGCCGCGCCGGCCGCCCCAGACGAGGAGAGCGACCCAGAGACCGAGAAGAACCGGATACCAGTTCTCCTGCGTGGTGACCGCCTTCATCACGGCATCGAGGAGCGGGTGATGGAGCTGCCCGTTCAGGAGCCGGAAGAGCGGCACGTCGATGACATCGATGATCCCGAACATCCGACCTCCCGGGCGCAACCCTCCGCGACCGCAGGATGCTCACGCGGCAGCACAGGAGAACGGCGCGACCGCTTCAGGGTCCGGGCCCCGACTCCGCCTCGCCGGTCATCGGCACGAAGCGGACGGGGATGACCCGACGCTCGATGATGCCGTCCTCGGTCTTCACGAGCCGGAGAAGCTCCTGGTAGACATCGCCGACGGGGATGACGAGCCTGCCACCCGTGGCGAGCTGATCCAGGAGCGGCTCGGGCACGTGGTCCGGCGCCGCCGTCACGACTACGGCGTCGAACGGCGCGTGCTCCGGCCAGCCACGGTATCCGTCGCCGCAGAGCACGGTCACGTTCTCGTAGCCGAGCTCCGAGAGCCTCTCTGCGGCGCTCGCCGCGAGCGGCTCGAGGATCTCGATCGAGTAGACCTCACCGGCGATGCCGGAGAGGACCGCGGCCTGGTAGCCGGATCCCGTCCCGATCTCGAGAACGCGCTCCCCACCTTCGAGTCCGAGGAGTTCCGTCATGAGCGCCACGATGTAGGGCTGCGAGATCGTCTGATCGTGCCCGATCGGAAGAGGACCGTCGGTGTACGCCCACTGGGCGAGATCGGGCGGAACGAAGCGGTGACGGGGTACGTCGCGCATCGCAGCGAGAACGAGCGAGTCGGTCACGCCGCGCGCGACGATCTGGCGCTCGACCATTCGGGCGCGCAGCTCGACGTAGTCCTCCCGGGCGTGCGCCCCCATGGCGACGGCCGAGGGCGACGCCAGGCCGATCGCGAGCGCGATCGAGACGACCACGCGCATGCGCACGCCGCGACTCATCGTCTCCCCTTCTCCCTCGACGCGTCGGGTCCGAGCTGCGACTCGAGCCTCGCGATCTCGGCGCGGACGCGGTCGACGTTGCTCGCGGTCGGCGCGTTTTCGAGGTACCGCTCGAGTGCCGCGAGCCGCTCGTGCGCCATCCCGAGGCGCTCGTAAAGGAGCGCCATGTTGAAGTGCGCGTCGGCGTAGTCAGGGTCGATCTCGAGCGCGCGCGCCAGTTCGTCCCGCGCCTCGTCGACGCGGCCGAGCCTCAGGTAGCTCGCGCCCAGAAGGCAGTGCGGCTGGGGAAGCGAAGGTGCCGCCTCGGCCGCCGCGAGGTAGTAGGCCGTCGCCTCCTCCGTGCGGTTCTCGCGCGCCGCGCCCGCGCCTTTCTGGCAGAGCAGCCGGGCGATCGCTGAGGCGACCTCCGGCTCGCCGGGGCTCGCCTCCCGGGCCCGCTCGTACGCGGCGAGCGCCCCATCCTCGTCCCCCGCCTCCTCGTGCGCGAGCCCGACCGCGAGCTGGGCGCGAGCGAGCGAGCGCGACCGGAAGGCCGCGCGAACCGTCTCGCCCTCCTCTCCCTCGGGCAGGTCCGTCACAATGGAGGTCGGGTCGCCCCGATGGGGCGCGAACGCCAGAAGCTGCTCACCCAGCGAGTGCCTGTACATGCTCTTCGGCGCCGAGAACTCGAGCGCGAGGCCGTTGTCCGTGTGAATCGGCGCGCCGCCGACGTACGCGGGTAGCGTATTCTCGTTCAGGACGAAGAGGCCCGCGTAGTCGAGCGGGCTCTCGACCCCGATCGACGCGAGGTCCGCCCCGATCGAGGAGTCGGCGAGGCGCTCGCGAAGTAGCCCGTAGTCGAGCCTCATCTCGCCGACCGTCCCGACCAGCATGTAGTCGACGCCGGGGTCGAGTTCCCAGATGCTCACGTGTTCGAACACCTCCGCGAAGGTCCGGACGACCATTCGGAGATCGTCTGCGGACATGCTGTACGCCTGGAACCAGAGACCGACCACGCCGCCGGGGCGTAACGAGTCTCTCGCCAGTTCGAAGAACTCCAGTGTGAAGAGGTTCGAGATTCCGGCGATCCACGGGTTCGAAGGCTGCGAGATCATGACGTCGTACTTCGTGCTCGTGAAGGCGACGTGGTTCCGTCCGTCCTCGATGATGATGTTCAGCCGCGGGTCCTCGAGGCACCGGCCGTTGACGTCGCCGAAGAACCGATCGGCGACGTCGATCATCGCCGGCGCGATCTCGACGCAGTCGATCTGGGCGATCGGATACGTCTGGGCCGCCCCGACCGTCACCCCGCTCGCGAGCCCGATCACGAGCACGTTCTCAGGATCGGGGTGCAGCATCATCGGCACGTGGGCCAGGAGCTTCTGAGTCTTCATGTCGGGGCCGGTCGACGCCTCGGTCTTGCCGTTCGCCTGGAGGTAGATCTCGCTTCCAGCCTGGCGAACGGTGACGGTCGTCGCAACGCCCTCCTCGTGATACAGAATCTTCCCGAACAGCCGAATGACCTCCTCTCGGCTCATGTGCCACGACTGCGCCTGCCGCGCGTACATGTCGCCGTAGAGGTACGCGCCACTCGACATGATGACCGGATCCCAGTCCGGTGTGAGCGGAAGGAAGAAGAGCAGCACGCCCGCCGCGATCACGCCGGCCACGACTTTGCGGACCCGCGCGGCGACGGGGCTTCCAAGCGCCAGCGCCGCTCCCAGGGCAACGTTCACTGTGACGGCGACGGCGATCGATCCCTGGATGCCGAGCCACGGGATGAGCAGGAACCCACCGGCGAACGAGCCCGCGATCGCTCCCACCGTGTTGGCCGCGTACACGTCTCCGACCGATCTGCCTACCGTCTCGACACGCTTGGTGAAGAGCTTGACGACCGTCGGGAAGACACCGCCCAGGAGGATCGTCGGCGCCAGGATCACGAGGAAGACCAGCATGAACTGCGCGGTCATGAGCGCGCCGAACGACGCCGAGTAGTTCTCGATCACGCCGACCATGACGACGGGAAGCCGCCCGAGGATCGGCACCACCGCGAGCGCGGCCGCGCCGATGGCGATCTCGAGCCCGCCGAGCGTCAGCAGGAGGTCACGGTTGCGGTCCACGATGCGCGAGAAGACCTGAGCACCCAGAGCCAGGCCCAGGATGTACGCGACGAGTGTGATGCTCACGGCGTAGACCGACGATCCGACGACGAGAGAGAGGGTCCTCATCCAAGACACCTGGTAGACCATCGCTGCGAAGCCCGAGAGTGCGAAGGCCACGAGAACAAACGCGAGCACACGGTCCGACGGGGCCGAGTCGCGCCCGGCCGGCGCGCTCCCGGCCAGTTCGGCACGGGCCTTCTTCGCCCGCCGTTCCTTCTGCCGCTTCTTGCCCCCGGCGGTGGCCGGAGCGGCCGACGAACGCCGCTCGCGCCTGTGGAGGAAGACGACGATCGAGGCCACGATGAGGTTCACCGCGGCCGCCACGACGATCGTGCCCATGATCCCCAGAAGCGGCATGAGGACGAAACCGGCAAGGAAGGAGCCCGCGACCGCCCCGAACGTGTTCAGGGCGTAGAGCTGTCCGACGGAGCGGCCCAAGTGGTCGTAGCGGGTCGTGAAGTACTTCGACAACACCGGAAGCGTGGCTCCCATGAGCGTCGTCGGCACGATGAGAACGAGCGCCGAAATCGTGAAGCGCACGATGCTGAGCGCCTGAAAGCTCGCGCCCGCACTCTGGTAGGCCGCCCGGTACAGGGGAATCGTGGCCGTGATGATTGCGGGAACGAGAAGGCAGTAGATGCCGATCGCACCCTCGAGGATGCCGTAGATGCGGAGCGGGTCCGACCTCCTGTCGATCACCTTCCCCGCGACGAAGCTCCCGAGCGCGAGCCCCGCCATGAAGACGGTGAGGACGGTCGTGATGGAATAGACGGACGCTCCCATCACGCGCTCGAGCAGCCTGGCCCAGACGACCTCGTACGTGAGCCCAGCGATCCCCGACATGAAGAAGAGCAGTGCGACGGTGCTGAGATGCCTGGTTTCGCGGCGCATGGTTCCTCCCTCTCAACTGAGCCGCCCGACGGCGCGCCCGTGAAGCGGTCTCGGGTGACGCCTCCCGCGCATGGTATGCCGTTCCCGGGCGCCCGTCAACCGTCGCGCTTCGAACGCCCGCTCACCTGTGGCTCCGACGCCGGCGCCCCGCGCGAGGTCCGCGAGACTCCCGAACGCGCGGCGGGGCCCGGACAGGCGTCCGGGCCCCGCTCAGCCTCTGTCATTGCGGCCGTTCCTGCCGCCGAGGCAGTTTCTACTTCACCATGATCATCCTGCGATCGAGTTCCCTGTTGTCGGCCGAGAGACGGTAGAAGTAGACGCCGGAGGCGGCCCGCGAGCCGCTCTCGGTCCTCCCGTCCCAGACGGCGACGTAGTCGTTCGCCGGCAGGTCGTCGTTGACGAGCTCTCTCACGAGCCGGCCCCTGACGTCGTAGATGGCGAGCATGACGCGCGAGGGCTTCGGGATCGAGTAGGCGATCCGCGTGACCGGATTGAACGGATTCGGGATGTTCTGCTTCAGCGCGAGCACCCTCTGCCCCGGCCCGCCGGGTACGCCCGTTCCTGACTCCACCGAGAAGTCGCCGTCGGAGTCGTCGTACCACGCCAGGCCCGCTCCGTCGCGGGCGACGACCCGAATCCGGGAGTTCTCGCTCGAGCTGTCCGGTACGGTCCACATGAAGGAACCGTCGTTCGTCTCGCCCGTCGCGACGACGTCGGGGAACGTGGCTCCGCCGTCCCACGAGCGCAGGATATCGATCGAGGTCACCGCTACGTTGTCGGAGGCACTCCATGTGATCTCGACGGGATCGCCGCCGGGCAGCTCCTCTCCGCCGTTCGGGCCCAGGACCGAGACCGTCGGCTGCTCGGTGTCGGGCCACTCGTCGACCAGCCACTCGAGACACCGGCGCATGACCGTGTCCTGCGCGGCGGTCGTCGTGATGCCCTCGAGGCCGAACGCGAGATAGACGAGACTGTGGCCCGTGTCGTACCGGAGGGCGCCCTCGATGCCCGAGCCGTACTCGAAGACGGCGCTCGCGCCGCTCCGCGGCTCGATCTCGCTCGGGTAGTACTGGTTCATCGCGCTTCCGGGGCCGTTCAGCGTGAACGAGAGGCCGTCTCCGATCGGATCGCCGGCGATACCGGTGAGCGAACGGTACCCCGAGTCGTCCTCGATGTACGTCGCGTGGAGGTAGTCCTGATAGAAGTCGATCTTGTCGGGATCGCCCTCGTAGTTCAGCGACCAGCCGATGTCCTCTCCCCCGATCATGAGGGTGCCGCCGCCGTCGAGGAACGCCGAGAGATCGGTGCGGTTCGTGCCCCCGAGGCTGCCTCCCCATCCGGTGTCCCAGACCACGACGGGGTAGCGTTCGAGTTCCGAGGCCGGTGCGTCGCCGTCGGTCTGCTCGTTCCAGACTCTGTAGAGGTATCCGTTCCGGTCGAGCGCACCCTCGAAGTAGAGCTGCGTGCTCTCTCCAGCGTCGTCGTCGACGAGGAGGATCGGGCACGTCCCCAGGAACACCTCAAACGTGTCGGCGGTCGCGTAGCCGCCGTCCGCGGTGATCGAGAGCACGAACTCCGCGTACTCGCCGACCGGCGCGAACTCGTCGACCGTGAACTGATAGTCCGGTGAGCCGGCAGCGGACTGGCCCGCCAGGAGCGTGCCGTACGACGAGCTCGCCTGGTCGATCGAGACGTGGGAGCTGGCGGTCGAGAGAGTCGCCTGGACGTTGGTCCTGGAGGCCGCGCAGACGTCGTTTCTCAGCGTGACGGTAAGGTCGACGGTCTCACCAGGGTCGGCGAAGCCGTCGCCATCGCCGGTCCGCGTCGCCGAGTCGTCGAGTTCGCTCCCGGCGCAGACGATCTCGGTGCCGTCATAGTAGTAGACGAGCTGCGCCGATCGCCCGATGTTGCACTCCCCGTACTTGATCCAGAAGTACCCGTCCTCGCCCCAGCTCGAACTCCAGCTGTTCTTGCAGAGCCAGGCCCCTTCGCCGCCGCAGGCGGAGTCGTCCCACCCGACGATGACGATGAGATGCCCGCCGCGGTAGTCGCCCCACACGTACTCGTAGCATCCGCTTCCGTAGGAGCTGAAGTCCTCGTACACCTCGAAGCCTGAGGTGATGGGGCTGATCATCACGGCCGACTTGATCGCGTCGACGTCGTTCGGGATGTCGATCCACTCGCGGCAGGTCACGAGCTTCGCGCAACCCCCGTCGGCGCACGGAACCGTATCGTCGGCCTCGTACGGCATGCAGGTCTCGGCGGCGGCTCCGTTCTCGCGGATGTAGCTCCAGACCCACGCGCCGTGCCCGCCGCTGCAGCCGTAGCCGGGTGTGGCACACGACAGGATCTGCTGCTCCGAGAGATCGTACTCGACACTCGTGTTGATGAGGACGACCGCCTCGAGGGCGCCGATCGCGGCGAAGTCCCAGCAGCTGCCGCAGCCGGCCTGGTTCTTAACGGATGAGACCCCGCCGTAGTCACGCCAGTCGTAGGTGGGCGGAAGATAGCGTCGGGTCGGGAAGTCGGGCCGGTAGCCGGCGTCGATGCGCCTCTGCTCCTCCGGCGACACTGTGTGGCCCAGCAGCGTCTGGAAGTCCTCGTCCGAGAGCTCGGTCACCCAGCTCCTCTTCGCGGTCCAGTGTGCCCCTCTCGCATCGATCTCGCGCTGGAGCGCCTCGATCTCGGGGTCGACGGCCTTCGACTCCTCGGCGAAGACGGCCGTCTGGGCCATCACGAAGGTCAAGATCACAAGGCACAGGTATCCCGCGCCCCGGGCAAGACGTGACATGGAAGTCTCCTTCCCCAGTTGAAAGGCCTCTCCGGCCGCTCGCTCTTGACGTCCTGTTACATTATACCTCTCTAGCACAATTCTGTCCAGTTCCTAGGGAATTCTCCGCTCGGGACCGTTTTCGCACTAGATGTCGAGAAGCTCCGCGAGCCTTCTCTCGAGGCCGCGGTACTGGGCCGCCTCAAGGACGTGCGGCGGCTCGACCTCCCGCGCTCCGGCAAGATCGGCGATGGTGCGCGAGAGCCTGAGCACCTTGTGATAGGCACGGGCCGAGAGGTCGAGCGCACGCGCCGTACGCCTCGCCGCCGCGGCCGCGGGCCCCGTCGGGCGGACGGCCCGAGCGAGCACGCCGGCGGGGATGCGAGCGTTCGTGAGGGATTCGCTCTCTCCCCGGCGCCGCGCCTGGGCGGCCCGCGCTGAGGCGACGCGGCGCGCCACCTCCGCAGTACCCTCCCCGGCGGGCGCCGCGTCGAGTTCCTCGACCGAGGGAGGCCCCACGTGTACCTGCACGTCGATCCGGTCGAGCAGCGGCCCGGAGATGCGCGCCAGGTAGCGCCTGACCGCCGTCGGCGTGCAGCGGCAGGGCTTTCTCGGGTGCCCGAGGTTCCCGCACGGGCACGGGTTCATGCCCGCCACCAGCATGAACCTCGCGGGGAACGAGACGGTCGTCATCGCCCTCGTGACGGTCACGCTCCCGGACTCGATCGGCTGTCTCAGCGCCTCGAGGGCGCTCCGACGGAACTCGGGCAGCTCGTCGAGGAAGAGGACGCCGCAGTGCGCGAGGCTCGCCTCACCCGGCCGCGGCAGATGACCGCCCCCGACGAGGCCCGCCTCGGAGACCGTATGGTGAGGCGCCCGGAACGGACGTGACGCGAGCAGCCCCGAGCCGGCGGGCAGCTCGCCCGCGACGCTGTGGATCACCGTCGCGGCGACTGCCTCGTCGCGAGAGAGCGGCGGCAGGATGCCGGCCAGGCGCTCGGCCAGCATGGTCTTCCCGACGCCTGGAGGCCCGACCATGAGGAGGTTGTGCCCGCCCCCCGCGGCGATCTCGAGAGCACGCTTCACGGTGGCCTGACCGCGCACGTCTCTCAGGTCGAGCGCTCTCGCCGGCCGAGGTCTCGGCCTCGCAGGCGGCGGCTCGTCCGCGAGTCCGCCGGTGAGCACACGCAGCGCGGCCCCGAGGCTGCCGACCGGCCGGATCTCGAGCGAGCCGGCCTCGGCCTCGGCGGCGTTCTCGATGGGCACGAGCGCCCGGCGCGCACCCGCCCGACGCGCCGCCATCACCATCGGCAACACGCCGCTCACGCCGCGGACCGCGCCGTCGAGCGCCAGCTCGCCGACGACGATCGACGACTTCAGGAGCGCGGTCTCCACCTGGCCGGTCGCCGCCAGGATCCCGACGGCAATCGGGAGATCGAAGCCGGCGCCGGCCTTTCGGATGTTCGCCGGCGCCAGATTAACGATGATGCGCTCCAGCGGAAACGAGTGGCCCGAGTTCCTGATCGCCGAGGCCACCCGGTCCCGGCCCTCGCGGACAGCGTGATCCCCGAGCCCGACCATCGAGAACGACGGAAGGCCGCGCGCGACATCCGCCTCCACGGTAACGACGTAGCCATCGATACCGACCACGCCTGCGCTCAGCACTCTCGCAAGCACGCGTGCCCCCTTTCTCAACGCCCGCACGGCCCGTGGACGCGTCGTGCGTCACCGTGCTCCCTCGTCGAACGCGCCGACGATGTGCTCGGCCCGGAGAGCGCGGCCGCCGTCCTCGAGCATGACCTCGACGACGTCGAACCTGCAGGCACGCTCCCGACCGCCGCGCTCGGAGAAGAAACCCCGCGCGGCGAAGATGATCCGCCGACGTTTGCGCCGGTCGACGGCCTCGCGGGGAAGGCCCCTCTGCCTCGTCCGGCGGAACTTGACCTCGACGAAGAGCACACGTTCGCCCTCGAGCGCGATGAGGTCGATCTCTTTCCCGTGGAAGCGGTAGTTTCTCTCGAGGATCGCGCAGCCCTTCAGAGCCAGGAAGCAGGCCGCGATGCGCTCGGCGATGGCTCCGGACTTCCGTGTGTTCATGATGACGACCAGGGGACGAACGGGGTTGCTGCTGGAGGAAGCAGGTGGATCACCGAGGGGCGAGGCCGGCCGCGAGCCGGACGTAGCACCGCCTGTAGAGGCCGCGGAGCCTGCCGAGCTCGTACGAGTCCAGCTTCTCCTTCTCCGCGGCGATGCTCCGCGCGACGGCGTCGAGGGTCTCCGTGTCCTCGGAACCCAGAAGCTCGGAACGGAAGAGGGCGTAGAGCTCCGACAGACCGCCCTCGGACTCGCGGACGACGTGGAACGAGCGCCGGTGGATCTCGCAGGGGCCGAATCTCGCAAGCGCCGCGAGGTGCTCCGGCGTCCCGTAGCCCTTGTGCCGCGCGAAGCCGTACTCGGGGTACTCCGCGTCGAGGCCGATCATGATGCGGTCCCGGGTGACCTTCGCCACGATCGAAGCCGCCGCGATCGCCGCGGAGCGCTCGTCACCGCGCGGGACGCCGGTCTGAGGGAGACCGAGGCCCGGGACCGCCTCACCGTCCACGAGGACGTGTCCCGGAGCGTCGTCGAGCGCCGCCACGGCGCCGCGCATCGCCTCGAACGTCGCGTGCAGGATGTTGATCTCGTCGATACGTTCCCGCGAGGCGCTGCCGACGCCGACGGCCCTGGCTTCGTTCCGAATGCGGTCGAAGAGCAGATCCCGCTTGTCCGGCGTGAGCTTTTTCGAGTCGTCGATCTCGCCGACCTCGAAGTCACGCGGGAGGATGACGGCCGCGGCGACGACCGGCCCGGCGAGCGGCCCGCGACCCGCCTCGTCGACACCCGCGACGAGGAGACAGCCCGCGCCCCAGACGTCGGCCTCGAGGGCCCGCATGGACGTCTCGCGGTGTCGCTGTGCCGCACGCCGCGATCGGGCGCGCAGGAGACGTTCGAGTATGGCGCGGACGCCCTTGCGGGGATCGGACTCGAGCGCCTTCCAAAATTCGTCGCCGGGCTCCGGTGGAGCTCCGGCGACAAGTGCTCTCACGTCGGCGACGGTCATCCGCGCGATGCCGTGCCGCGATCCTCTGTCCTCGACCCTGTCCGACGCCTTCTGCGACTGCTCCGGCCCGTCTCGACCGGCTTCGCGTTCCTCTGACTGCACCATGGAGCAGCGAGCTCCTCAGGGGTGGTCCCGCGGCGCGGGGTACGGATCAGGCGATGTCCTTGGCCTTCGTCTTGGCCGACTTGCCGGTCCGCTTCCGAAGGTAGTAGAGCTTCGCCCTTCGGGCCTTGCCGCGACGCGTCACGACGATCTTCTGCACGTTCGGCGAGCTGACGGGGAAGACCCGCTCCACGCCGACGCCGGACGCGACTCTCCGCACCGTGAACGTCTCGTTCGGCCCCCTGCCCTGCCTGGTCAGCACGGTCCCCTCGAAGGCCTGGGTGCGCTCCTTGTCGCCTTCCCTGATCCGCACGTGGACCCGCACGGTGTCGCCGATCGAGAACTCCGGCGCGTCGGCGAGCGTGTGTCTCTCTTCGATGGCTCTCACCTTGTCGTTCATCGTCTCTCCCCGGGCTTCGGGCCCGTCAGGCACCTTCCCGGCCCCTGCCGGCCTCCTCGTTCTCGATCTCCCTGAGTATCTTCCTGTCCTCGTCCGAGAGCGCCGCACGCGCGATGAGGTCCGGCCGCCGCGCCCGCGTCGCCCTCAGGGCCTCCGTCCGTCTCCACCTCCGGATCGCCTCGTGATGTCCGGAGACGAGCACGTCGGGGACCCGCATCCCCCGATAGTCCTCCGGCCTCGTGTAGCTCGGCGGCCCGAGGATGCCCTCGAAGTGCGAGTCGGTCTCGGCTGACTCGATGTCTCCCAGCACGCCGGGCACCAGCCGCGCGACAGCGTCGGCGACAACCATGGCGGCGATCTCGCCGCCGGTCAGGACATAGTCGCCGATCGACACCTCGTGCGTCGCCATCGTCGCGACGCGTTCATCGACTCCCTTGTAGTGACCGCAGACGAGGACAAGCCTCCGCCTCGCGGCGAGCTGCCTGGCGAGGCCCTGATCGAAGAGCCGTCCTCGCGCGCTCAGAAGCACGATCGCCGGCTGCGCGTCACGTCCTGCGTCTCCCAGAACGCTCTCGACCGCATCGAAGACCGGCTCCGGCTTCATGACCATCCCGCTCCCGCCGCCGTACGGATAGTCATCGGCGGTGCGGTGCCGGTCCGTTGCGAAGTCCCTGATGTTCGTCACCCGGACTTCGATGAGGCCCTTCGCCGCGGCCTGTTTGAGAACGCTCTCCGAGAGCGGTCCCTCGAACATCTCCGGGAAGAGCGTGAGAACGTCGATCCTCAACTGGCGGTCTACCTCAGTCCCTCGATCAGATGGACGATCATCGATCCGGCGCCCACGTCAACCTCCCGGATGACGTCCTCGATAGCCGGGATCAGGATCTCCCTCTCCCCGCCCCGCACCACGTAGACGTCGTTCGCCGGCGTGTAGATGATGTCCTCGATGGTTCCCAGAAGCTCGTCCTCGTCCGTCCTCACGACGATGCCGATGATGTCCTGAACGAACCAGCGATCCTGCCCTGTGAGCGGCACGAGCTCGCGATCGATCCAGACGGTCGCCGACCTCAGAGTCTCGGCCTCATCCCGTGTCCGGAGGCCCTCGAAGCTCACGATCTGACGGTCCCCGCGGCCCCGCACACCGGCGACGCGCAGCATCCGCTCTTCGCCGTTCTCCCCGACCGCCCGCAGCTCGCACCCCGGGCGAACCACCTCCCGCAGGTCCCGCCTGAGATCGGCAATCACTTCCCCCTTGATCCCGTGCGGCTTCACAACCGCACCGGCCTCGATCCACCTGTCCAGATCTCTCATCCTGATCCTTGTGAACCTGAGGTTCGTCGGGGGTGAGGGACCGGAGTTGTCAGTCGATGATCTCGACCGTCGCCTTCTGCTCGGCCTTGGTCGCGGCCGCTCCCACGATCGCGCGAAGCGCCTTCGCCGTGCGGCCGTTCTTCCCGATCACGCGTCCCTTGTCCTCGTCGGCGACCCGCACCTCGTAGACGAGCATGTCGCCCTTCTGCGAGGTGCTGACGCGGACATCGTCCGGTCTGGTCACGAGGCCGCGGGCCATGTACTCGACCAACTCCTGGAGCGGAATCTCGGTACGAGTGGCGCTCTTGGTCTCATCCTCGAACATGGCTCCAACCTTTCCGGGTGCTCGGGCGGCCGACTGCCCTGTCGGCGGACCCGCCCCGCGGGTCGCGCCGTCCGTGCTCTACTCCTCGGGCTTCGTCTCGCCGTCGCCCCCTCCTTCATCGGCCTTCTCGGGTTCCTGGACCTCGGGAGCGGCGTCCTTCTCCTCTTCTGCCTCTTCCCTCTGCTCCTCGGGGGCCGGTTCCGCGGCAGGCTCGACCTTCTCCTCGGCCTGCTCGTCGGGTCTCTCAGCCGCCGGCTCCGCCTCGTCCGCCGCACTCTCCCCCGCCGCCTCGACGGGCTCCGGCTGGGACTCGGTGGCCTCACCGCTGCCCTCCGGCTCGGCAGCCGGCGCGGCCTTCTGCTCCTTTTTGTCCTTCTTCTCCTCCTTCGTCCGCTTCCGCATCGCGGCCTGCGCCTCAATGCGCTTCCGCGCCTCCTCCTCGATGTGGCGAAGCTCGTCGAGCGACTTCCCTCTCCGGACCTCGTGCCACGTCTGCATGATGCCGACCCGCGAGAAGAGAGAACGCACCGTCTGGCTTGGCTTCGCGCCCTTGCCCAGCCAGTCGATCGCCTTCTCGGTATCGACGTTGATGATCGCGGGGTCCTTGAGCGGATCGTAGTAGCCGATCTGGTCGATGAAGCGCCCGTCCCGCGGCGTGCGGGAGTCGGTCGCGACGATGCGGTAGAACGCCATGTGGCGCGCGCCCTTGCGCTGTAGCCTGATACGTACTGCCACTCCGTGACCTCCTCGGATTCCCGGGGGCTCTCTCGCGGCCGCCCTTCGCGGCCGCGGCCCCGGCGTCTCTCAGATTCCGAAGGGCGACGCGGCCGAGAACGGCCCTCTGCGCCCTATCTTCCCGAACTGCTTCATCATCTTCTTCATGGTCTCGAACTGCTTGAGGAGCCGGTTCACGTCCTGCACGGTCGTCCCGCTGCCGCGCGCGATCCTTCTCCTCCTGCTGCCGTCGATCGTTTTCGGTGACCGTCTCTCCTCGCCGGTCATCGAGTTGATGATCGCCTCGACCCTCGCGAGAGCCGACTCGTCGACCGCCGCCTGCCCGAGCTTCGCCGCCCCCGGGATCATCCCGATGACCTGCTCGAGCGGTCCCATCTTCTTCAGAGCCTGGAGCTGCTCGAAGAAGTCCTCGAGCGTGAAGCTCTGACTCCTGAGCTTCTTCTCGAGATCTGCGGCCTTCTCGAGATCGACCGCTTCCTGGGCCCTCTCGACGAGGCTGAGGACGTCGCCCATCCCGAGGATCCGTGATGCCATCCTGTCGGGATGAAAGGGCTCGAGCGCATCGAGCTTCTCGCCGACGCCGGCGAACTTGATCGGCGTCCCGGTGACCGCCCTGAGCGAGACGGCGGCGCCGCCTCTCGTGTCTCCGTCGAGCTTCGACATGACCGCGCCGGTGAAGTCGAGCCGGCTTCCGAACTCGGACGCCACGTTCACCGCGTCCTGACCGGTCATGCTGTCGAGCACCAGGAGGATCTCGCGGGGCTCCGTCGCCTCCTTGATCCTCTCGAGCTCGGACATCATCTCGTCGTCGACGTGAAGGCGCCCTGCGGTGTCGAGAATCGCAACATCGCAGCCGCTCGCGCGCGCAGCGTCGAGCGCGCCCTTCGCAATCTCGACCGGACCGTCGCCCTTCCGGCCCCTGTGCACCGGCACGCCGAGCTCCGCGGCGAGCGTCGCCAGCTGATCCTGCGCTGCCGGACGGTACGTGTCCGCCGCCGCCAGGCACGGATGCCGGCCGCTCCGCCTCAAGTGGTTCGCCAGCTTCGCGCAGAAGGTCGTCTTGCCCGAACCCTGCAGGCCGACGACCATCACGACTGCCGGCGCCGCCGAGGCGAGGTCGAACCGGACCGCCGTTCCACCGAGCAGTCGTACCAGCTCGTCATGCACGATCTGCACGACCTGCTGCCCCGGTGTCACGCTCCTGACAACGTCCTCACCGACCGCGCGCGTCCGGACGTTCTCGACGAAGTCGCGCGCGACCTTGTAGTTGACGTCGGCCTCAAGGAGCGCCCGGCGAACCTCGCGAAGCGCGTCCGCGATGTTCGACTCGGTCAGCCGCCCGCGTCCGGTCAGCGTTCGGAACGCTCCCTGAAGTCGCTCGGTGAGCTGATCGAACATACCGACCGCCAGACACGCGGGGCCGCCCCGGCGGCGCGCCGCGCGGGCGTGCCGAGAGGGTGATGGGGCGGTGGCCGAACCGTCGAACCTGTCCCCGATCCAGAGACAAACATATCCGCGTCCCGACCTGGAATCACGAGCGCCGGGACTCGATCGAACACAGCCATGCGAATATATCAAAAGGACAGATATCGCGCAAGCGAAAAGCGGACGGCAGCGCAGCAGGCGGAAGGGCGCAGGGTTCCGGGGCCGTCCGGCGCCCGCGCTCGCGCACGGGCGCCCGGTCGGACCTCTCTTCCCTCCTAGAGATTGAGCTTCCCGAGATCCCTTCGGAGCCCCTTGAGGTCGTTCGTGTGGGCCATCGCGGACTCCGTCGTGATCCGGCTCTCACGCACGAGCTTGAGAAGCGCGTCGTTCAGCGTGTGCATGCCCTCGCGCGCCCCCATCTCGATCGCCGAGCGAAGCTGCTGGAGCGTGTTCTCGCGGATCATGTTCCTGACGGCGACGGTCGCGATGAGGCACTCCGTCGCGAGCTGCCTGCCGACGCCGGAGGCATCCGGGAGAAGCTGCTGCACGAGAACGCCCTGGAGGCAGAGCGAGATCTGGGTGCGGACGCCTTGCTGCTCGTGCGTCGGGAAGATGTCGATGATCCTGCTGATCGCCTGAGGCGCGTCGCTCGTGTGAACCGTGGTCAACACGAGATGGCCGGTCTCCGCCAGTGTCAGCGCAGTGCGCACGGTCTCGAGATCGCGGATCTCGCCGATCACGATTACGTCCGGATCCTGCCGAAGCACCTGACGCACGGCGTCCGGGAACGATGCCGCGTCGTCGCCGACCTCCCGCTGGTTCACGATCGACTGCTTGTGCCGATGCAGATACTCGATCGGGTCCTCGATCGAGACGACGTGGACTCTCTTCGTAGCGTTGATGTAGTCGACCATCGAGGCGATCGTCGTCGACTTGCCGCAGCCCGTCGGACCGCTCACGAGGATGAGCCCGGAGAGCCGATCGCAAAGCTCCCGCATGATCGGCGGAACGCCCAGCTCATCCATCGGCGGGATCTGCCACGGCAGGTACCGGACGGCGGCCGCCACGGAGCCCCGTTGGTAGTAAACGTTCAGCCTGAACCGCCCGACGCCCTCGATGCCGAAAGACGTATCGAGCCCCTTCTCCGCCTCGAAGCGCGCCTTCCTCTCCTCGTCGACCATCGAGAAAGCCAGCGTCCGCGACTCGTCGGGTACGAGAGCGTTCCTCTCGAGCGCAATCAGCTGGCCGTCGATCCTGATGATCGGGGGAACGCCGGCCGTGAGATGGAGATCGGTCGCCCGGCGCTCCACCATCTCCTCGAGCAGACTTCGAATCTCTTCGGTCACGGTTCGCCTCCCGGGGAGCCAGAGCTCCCGCCCTCTTCGAGCGCGCCCAGGGCCGCCTGCCTGAGCGAGGCCACGGCGAGCGCGCGGTTGTCAGTTCTGAAGATCGCTGAAGCCGCCACCAGTATCTCTCCACCGTGCCGGACCACGGAGGGCGCCGTCTCCGGGTTCACGCCGCCGTCGACGGCAATCGCGTAGCCGAGTCCGTCCTCACGCTTCCAGTCGCGAATCGTCCCGAGCTTCGGCATGACGTCGTCGATGAAGCTCTGTCCGGCGAAGCCCGGGTTCACAGTCATCACGAGGACCAGGTCGATCTCGGCGAGAAAGGGCCTGACGCCGTCCGCCGGATTCGGCGGGTTCACGGCGAGCCCCGGGCGCGCGCCCCGCTCGCGGATCACGGATATGATGGACCCGGGGTCCTCGCAGGCCTCCCTGTGAAAGACGACGTAGTCCGCGCCCGCATCCGCGAACTGCGGCGCGTACGTCGCAGGATCGTCGATCATCAGGTGCGCGTCAATAGGAAGATCGGTCGCGCGTCTGACGGCCTCAACGACGAACGGTCCCATGGTGAGATTCGGGACGAAATGCCCGTCCATGACATCGATGTGGATCATGTCGACGCCCGCGTCCTCCGCGCTGCGTATCTCGTCGCCGAGCCGCGTGAAGTCGGCCGAGAGAATCGAGGCCGAGATCCTGATGGTGCGCTCGCTCATCGAGACGTGACTCCCTTCTCAGTGCTCTCCGCCGTCCGGCGACCGCCGGCCCCTAGCCCCGACCGACGCGCAGGACGACGCCCTCACCCTCTGTCACTCTGCTTCCGGCGACCGGATCCTGAACGACGACGACCTCTCCGAGGAGCCGGCCGCGGCTCCTCCCGCGCTCGTACTTGACCGCCCGGACGGTGAGTCCCAGGTCCTCGGCGATGGCCCTCGCCTCCTCGGGCGAGCGCCCGACGAGCGACGGCATCACGAGCTCCCGCGGCCTCGGTCCCAGGCTCACGAGGATCTGGACGCCCGACCCGGCCGGCAGTACGGCGCCCTGCTCCGGGTCGCTTCCGATGACGCGTCCCCGCTCGACGCGGTCGGAGTATGCCTCGACGAGACCTGCGACGCGGAAGCCCGCACGTTCCGCCTCGAGTTCCGCCTGCCGCGCGGTGAGTCTGCGAAGCGCCGGCAGCGTCCTCATGTCGATCCCGGAACTCAGAACCAGGGCGACGGTCCTTCCCCGCTTCATCTCCCTGCCGGGCGGCGGATCCTGCGAGCTCACGTGATCGGCCGGGATGAGTGGGTCCGGGCGCTCGGTGTCGACCCGAAGCCGGAGCCCGACCTCCTCGGCCGCCCTCTCCGCGTCGACGCTCGAGAGACCGAGGAGATCGGGTACCCTCACGAGATCGCCCTGCCGCACCATGGCGGGCATCACGACGAAGTTCACGAGGAAGACCGCTCCGAAGAGAGCCGCAACGATCGCCGAGGCCAGGAAGAGGAGCCTCTTCACGAGTGCGACCTTCGCGAGCGCGTCTCTGTCGATGATCTTCAGATCAAACATGATCTCAGCCGACCGCCTTC
>Ga0272441_10000299_pt1 | contig 114143 bp, 108 predicted proteins | sample SSMProp6N_FD_193582 | JGI IMG/M metagenome (GOLD analysis project Ga0272441, IMG submission 193582) | Marine sediment archaeal communities from Little Sippewissett salt marsh, Falmouth, MA, United States - SSM-Prop-6N | ecosystem: Environmental > Aquatic > Marine > Wetlands > Sediment ...
TTCGTCTCTTTGCCTGAAAGGAAAACGGGTGCTGCTGGTGGATTGTGATCCGCAGTCCCATGCCACCCTGGGCCTGAACGTGGATACCTTTGAAACCGGCAGTCTGTACAATGTGCTGACCCTGCGCGAGACCGTGGATTACGGCCTGCCGGTGTCGGATTATGACCACCGGGCCATCGGTCACTGCGATTATCAGCGATTGGCCGAAGAGTTGCTTCTTTGCGCAGGGGCCGGCCAGGGACGACCCCTCGCCCGGAGTGTCCGGAATTACATCACCTCCGTATCCGGCCATGCCGAAGCTCCGGTCACGGACAGCGATGAAGACCTGTTTGCGAAGGCGGGTGCGTCCACCTACACGCAAATGGTTGATGATATGGTAACCACCTTTCCGGATATTTTTGAAGAATATGATGATGAAGTGGAGCAGTACTGAATTTCTGCGAAAATTCTGCCCCTGCGGTAACTGTCTGCCCAACCCCCATTTTTTGCCGCCCGTCATTTGGCCTTTTGGTTGATATCCCTTATCTGCATTTTCTAAAAAAATCCGCCTGTTTTCCCCATTAATTTTTTTTAATGCCTGTTTAATGTGTCTTTCATCCTGAACCACTACCCTTGTACCGTGTATTGCTACTGGTGAGGGTAGCTTCTGTTTTATGAAAATCCAGGACAAAGGACATCAGGTTATGAAAAGGCTCAGTAAAAGAAGACTCGGCATCATATTCTCAATGGTGACGGTAACGCTGGTTTTGTTTGTTTCTATTTTATGGGCCAACTACTTTATCCTGACCGCTTACGGTACCGGTCCCATGATCCAGCAGGTCAAAACCGACGGGTTTACCCTGGTATGGTGGCATCGGGCGGCGGAAACGGGAAGCATTTCCGTTACGACCGCAAACGGAAACGCGGTATCTTTTAAAGCGGTCAGGACCGGCAACCGTTTTGAGGCCGGAGCCACAGGGCTCAGCCCGGGGAAAGTTTATCGCTATAAAATATATTTGTCCGGTTCCCGCCAGGGGGAAGAGTTCTGGAAGGAAGGAGAAACACGAACGGCGAAAACCGGAGGCAGCCCTTTTTCTTTTGCGGTTTTCGGGGATTCCGGAAGCGGGAGCAAAGGTCAGTATCACCTGGCGGAGATCATCGAGAGCTATCCGCTGGATCTGATTCTCCATACCGGCGACCTGATTTACCCGGACGGGGAAACAGAAGATTACCAGAAAAAGTTTTTCAGTCCCTATGAAGACATCCTCAGTTCGGTCCCGTTTTACCCGGTTTTGGGAAATCATGATGTCAGAACCGAAAACGGTGCGCCATTCCTGGAAACGTTCAGCCTGCCGGACAATGGCCCGGAGAGGCTTGCGCGTGGACGCTGTTACTGGTTTTCCTATGCCGGTGCATGTTTCGTGGGTATTGACTCAACGCTTGAAAAAAAGGTGCTTGAACAGCAGGTGGTCCCCTGGCTGGCGGATGTGTTGAACAGTTCTGATCGTCGGTGGAAGTTTGTTTTTTTTCACCATCCGCCATTTTCCAGCGGTTCTCTCCGGTCAGAAAGCCAGGCCGTTGCTCAGGTGCTGGTACCGGTGTTTGAAGAAACGGGGGTGGATGTTGTTTTCTGCGGTCACAACCATTTCTATGAGCGTGTCGGGCCGCTGCTGGATGGAGACGTCAATCCCGATGGCGGGGTGCTCTATATTATTTCCGGCGCCGGCGGCAAAAGTCTGCGCACGCTCAATCGTTTAAAACCCTATACTCGGGCGTTTTACAGTGCTTCCTACAGTTTTACTTATATTGAAGTTCAAGATGACGTTTTGCAACTGCACCAGATCAACCAGGCGGATGAAGTGGTTGATGAATATATTTTAAAAAGAGACCACCGCTCTTCAATTTGATTGAACAGACCGTGATTACATTACCAGACATTTCAGTCGTGATTCCCATATACAACGAAGCGGAAAACATTTTTCTGCTGACCGAAGAGCTGACAGCGGTTTTGCCGAAGCTGAAGAAACCGTGGGAAGTAATTTTTGTTGATGACGGATCAACGGATGCAAGCCTTCGCGCGCTTGAAGCGGTGTCGGACCGGTGGGCCTCTGTCCGGGTGATCGGTTTTGAAAATAACCGGGGTCAGACCGCGGCCTTTGCCGCAGGATTTAGCAGGGCCCGGGGCGAAATCATTATTACCATGGACGGAGATCTTCAAAATGATCCCGCAGATATCCCGAAGCTTCTTGAGAAAATCGGGACCTGTGACCTGGTCTGTGGTCGGCGGCAGAAGCGCAATGACGGTTTTGTCCGGCGGCTGTCCTCCCGGATTGCCAACAGGATCCGTAACCGGTTCCTGGGAGACGGTATCAGCGATGTGGGCTGTTCGCTGAAAAGTTTTCGCCGGGAATATGTTGAAAAATTGAAGCTTTATAACGGCATGCACCGGTTTTTCCCGGCATTGGTGCAGATGGAAGGCGGAAGAATCGTTGAAATTCCAGTCAACCACCGGCCGCGAAAATACGGCCGGGCCAAATACAATATCGGCAACCGTGCGGTCAGGGCTTTTGTGGATCTGCTGGCGGTTTGCTGGATGAAAAAAAGACATCTTTCTTTAAATATCAAGGAGTATTACTGATGCACTGGAATCTATGGCTGATCGTCGGCCTGATGGGACAGGGATTGTTTTTTATGCGTTTTCTGGTTCAGTGGGTTGTTTCCGAAAAAAAGGGGGAAAGCACGGTTCCGGAAGTGTTCTGGTACCTGAGCCTTGGCGGTGGAATAGCGCTGTTTTTTTATGCGCTTGCTCAAAGGGATCCTGTTTTTATGATCGGTCAGAGTACCGGAATCGTCGTTTATCTGCGCAACCTTTTTCTGATCCGTCGGAAGGAAAGTGGAAAATCACTTTCAGGGTTTCATGAAGGGCGGGCGGGAACATGAGACGACCGGTAACCCTGATGTTTTTTCTGCTGGCGGCCATCATCTTATTTTCAAGTCTGGGCGGCTGGGACCTGTGGAATCCGGATGAGCCGCGCTATGCCCAGGTGGCCCGGGAGATGATGGAAACCGGACAGTACGCGCTGCCCCATATCAATGCCCGGATATATCCGGACAAGCCGCCGCTTTTTTTCTGGATGATTGCTGCGGTCTCCATTCCATTTGGTGACGTGAATGCATTTTCAGCCCGGTTTCCGGCCGCCCTGTTCGGGTTCGGACTGATTGTCCTCACATACTTTTTTGCGCGCCGGTTGTTTGATCCCTTGACCGCGCTGTTGGCGGCCGTCATTCTGTTGACCACGGAAGGGTTTTTCCGGCCGACGCTCAGTGTTCATTTCGATGCCATCCTGGCCTTTTTCACCACAGCGGCCCTGTTCTGTTTTTATGAAGGATATCAAAAAAACAGAAATCAAAGGCTGTTTCTGCTGGGCTGGGTGTTTATGGGGCTGGCCACGGCCACCAAGGGTCCGGTAGGGCTGGCTGTTCCGCTGATCGGTATGCTGGCCTTTCTGGCCGTCAAAAGGGATTTCAGTACCCTGAAATCTTTTCCCTTTGTTACCGGGCTGCTGATGGTGATCCTGATCAACGCCCTGTGGCTGGTTCCGGCCTGTGTCCTGGGCGGAGAGCCTTATACCCGGGATATCCTTGTCCGGCAGACCTTCGGCCGGCTGGCGGATTCTTACAGCCATCAAAAGCCCTTCTATTATTACCTGTATAAATTTCCTTGTCACACCCTGCCCTGGAGTCTTTTTATTCCCGGGGCCTGTTTTTATTTCTGGAAGCAGCGGAGGACGTTTGGTGAGACCGTTTTTCCGTTGCTCTGGTTTATGGCCGGTTTTGTTTTTTTCAGCATGGTATCCTGTAAGCGCGGTCTCTATTTGCTGCCGCTTTATCCGGCCTTTGCCATGCTCATGGCAAAGTTCTGGAGAGACCAGGTGTGCCTGGAAAAAAATGGCGGGCAGGTTCTGCGCCGGGAATTTTTCATGCTGCCGTCCCTCCTGGTATTTGCGGTTTTCCTTTTGGTGGGATGCGGCCTGGCCCTGGTGTCGTTTTTGGAAGCCGGGCTTCCAAAGATGGCGCAGGCGCCACAGGCAATTCTGGTCCTGGCGGGGACAGCACTGGTTTTTTGTACGGCTGCCGGTATTTTGCTGCTGTTTTCGCGGTTCCGAATACGGTCTGTTATTACAGCCGTTTCAGTGAACATGTTTATCATGGCAGCAGTCACTGTTTTTACCATTTACCCATTTATCAATGAGAAAAAATCGGCAAAAGGGTTTGCCGAGCGGGTGAATTCGGCCGTAAAACCAAAAGACAGCCTCGCGGCTGCATTTAACCCGGAACTTTTCAACTACTACCTGCACCGCTATCCCATTCCGCATGCTTCCGATGAAAAACAGATCGTACAGATAATTGACAATCCTGAAAAACAGTACCTGCTGTTTACGGAGAAGCAGTACCGGAAAGCGCCGGAAAAATTCAGAAACGGTATAAGCATTCTGGACAGGGACAAAATCGGCCACCGGGTCTACTGCCTGGCGGTTAACCGGACGGACTGTGAAGGGTGATCGGTAAGGTTGTCGAACAGGCAACATTACATTTTTTTAATTTTGATGTCATCCGGGCTCCATTTCTATGCTTTATGTTTAAAACATAATAACCGTTGATCAAAGGCAATACCTTTCCTGCCGCTTACCCCTCCCCCCCCCTCTGGGCGGGAAAGGGTATTGCCGTATCTGCCGCTTAATAGACAGGAGTCGAGGTATGAAACGAAAACAGGATTTCGGTAACGATTCCGCCAAGCATTTTAGCCGGTTCTTGAGCTCGGGGTTTTCCGTTCTCGGTCCCTTTTTCCCGGGGGCTGTTTTTCTGTGTGCCGGGCTGTTGATATTTGCTGTTTTCAGGGCTGCTTTATACATCAACAACTATAGCGTGGTCTCCCCGGTTGATCACAGCCTGCTGGTTTTTCCGATCGGTGTCCGGATGGACTTGATCCTGTTGAGTTATCTGGCCTTTCCGCTGTTCCTGCTCCTGCTGATCCTGCCGGCCAAGGTTGTCAGGGAGGTCGGCGCCATTTTTTCCTTCTACCTTGCCTGTGCCGCGTCAATCTTTGTGTTTATGGAAATGGCTACTTTTCCCTTTATGGCCGAATTCGGCAGCCGGCCGGACCGGCTGTTCGTGGAGCATATTGCGGATTTCAGGGAGGTGCCGGCCATGGTACTGAAAGGGTATCCGGCCGAGGTGCTTTTGGCTGTTGTCCTGACCGGACTTTGTTTTTTTCTGGTCTGGCGGCTGTTTCAAAAAATTTTCAGAGAGTGCCTTCCGTATTCGCCTTTCAAGAGGACCTTTCTCTTTTTTCTGGTGGTGCCGCTGCTGTTTCTCGGGGCAAGATCGAGTATTGGCCATCGGCCCGCAAATATCAGTACAGCCGCTTTTTCCCGGAGCCACCTGGTCAACCAACTGGGACTCAATTCCACTTATGCCGTGCTGTATGCCTGGTACCAAACGAAAAAACATGAAAAGGACCCCCGCAAGTTTTACGGCCGAATGGATGCGGACAGGATGGTTGATCAGGTGCTGGTGGCCTCAGGAATCGCAGGAACAGGCGGTACCGATACGGACAAAACCCTGTTCCATTATCAGGAGGCGGGGTTTCAGCGGGAAAGACCGCTGAATCTGGTGATTATCCTGGAAGAGAGCCTGGGGGCGGAGTATGTCGGTTGCCTCGGCGGACTTCCGCTTACGCCGAATATCGACCAATTAAGCCGGGATGGGGTTCTGCTGACCCAACTGTATGCTACCGGGACAAGAACAGTGCGCGCTATCGAGGCGCTGATCTGCGGCTTTCTGCCGACACCGGGAAGCAGCGTGGTCAAGCTGGAGCGGTCCCAGCGTGGTTTTTTTACCCTGGCCGGGTTGCTTTCCCGGAAGGGGTATGCCACTGAATTTGTCTACGGGGGTAACGCACAATTCGATAACATGCGGGCCTTTTTCCTGGCCAACGGGTTTCAGAACATTTATGAGCAGAAGCATTTTGAGCAGCCCGTTTTCCAGGGGACCTGGGGCGTGTCCGATGAGGACCTGTTTCAAAAGGCCAATGATGTTTTCAAGTCCCATGACGATAAACCCTTTTTCGCCCTGGTCTTGACGACCTCGAACCATGATCCCTTTGAGTTTCCCGACGGACGGATCGAACTTTATGAACAGCCCAAAAGGGCCAGACATAATGCCATGAAGTATGCGGATTACGCGCTGGGCCGCTTTTTTGATAGGGCTAAAAAGGAGAAGTATTATAAAAATACAGTTTTCCTGGTCGTGGCGGACCACAGCACCCGGCTGCGGGGGCAGGACCTGATCCCGGTTGATAAATTTCACATTCCGGGCCTTATTATCGGTCCCGGGGTGTCGCCCGGAAAGTATGAAAAAATCTGCAGCCAGGTCGATATGCCGACTACCCTGCTGGATATTATGGGGGTAAATGCGGTTCATCCCTTTATCGGGCGGCCGCTTTTCAGCCTGCCGAAAAATGTGCCGGGCCGGGCAGTGATGCAGTACGGTGATGTGAATGCTTATGTGAGTGGCAACAAGGTGGTTGTCAACCGGCCGGAAATGGATCCGTGCCAGTATGTTTATCGCAACGGGTGCCTCATTCCTTCCGAACCGGACCCGGAACTTTTTGAGCGGGCCCTGGCCCATGCGCTTCTGCCGGGGTATCTTTATCATCAAGGGCTGTACAGCAGTAGCGGTTTTGAAAAGTCCCCGGCGGTGAAAAAAATGGTGCACAATAATAATGATAAAAAAAGGGGGTCATGATGACAATCCGGTTTTTAAAGACAATATCGCTGGTTGGAGTGATGGTGCTGCTGGTCTTCCTGGCGCAGCCCACCAGATTGTCCATTGTTTCCGGGGCTGTTTTTGTGCTGACCGGAGAAATGGTCCGGATCTGGGCGGCCGGCCATCTGCTGCGCAACCAGGAACTGACCACCTCCGGTCCCTATGCCCATTTACGGGACCCGCTTTATCTGGGCAGGCTGTTTCTGCTGACCGGGTTCTGCATCATGGCCTGGGGACACGCCCTGATCCTTCTGCCGGTGGGGCTGCTGGTCTTTGCCTACAGCTATATGCCGCGTAAATACCGGAAGGAAATGAGTCGTCTGGAAAAGTATTTTGGCCATGAATACCGGGAATATGCAGCTTACTGCCGAAGCCTGGTGCCAAAGCTGACGCCGTACCGGAATGCAGAGAAAAGACGGTGGGATTTTTCGGTTTTCTTTTTTGAAAACCGCGAGCCGTACTTTATCCTGATTGTTGTTTCAATATTTGTTGCAATCGTATTTCGCTTAAGGTAACTTATTTTTAATGGAGACATTGGGTGCAGCAACTGAAACTCATGGAAAATCAGAATATTGAATACAGCAAGCAATCCGACAAATACGTGCCGGGAAGATTCGTCATCTGAAGCAAGAAACTATTCCGCCAGGAACAGGAGCAAGGCGGAAATATATGTCAAACCCCGGAACGGTAAACAGGTTCTGTTTAAGGATTACAGCGGCCGTAATGTTCTGACCCGGATTTTTTACGGTCGGCTGACCCTGCGGCGGGAAGCAGCGGCCTACGAAAGGCTGAAAGAGGTTCCCGGCATTCCCCGGTGTTTCGGTCTCGACGGAAAAGATGTCCTGTCCCTGGAGTATATTGAAGGGCAGCCCCTGAGTGTTTATGAGTATGGCCAGGTGCCGGAAGCCGTTTTTTTTAAACTGGAAAAAATAATAACAGCAATACATGCGCAGGGTGTTGTCAATGGCGATATCCACAAATCAAATGTACTGATCACTCCGGACGGGGAGGTCTATTTGATTGATTTTGCCAGCGCTGTTTTCGAAAACGGTACCCCGAAGTTTTTTTATCGCGGGCTCAGGAAACTGGACCGCTATGCTTTTGAACGCATGAAAGCCCGATATCTCTGCAAGGCGGTGCCGGGGCCGAAAGGGATTTTTGGTGTTTTGTATACTACCTGCATTACGGTGAAAAAAATCAAAAGGATCAAAAGAATCAACAGAATTATCAGAAGAATGTTTTCGCCTTAATGAACAAAACCATCATTTTTCTGCTGACCGCTGTTCTGCTTTTTTCTGTAGGTGCCTGCCTGACAGCGGCACCGGTAAAGGAACACCCCTTTTTTCCGCACATTGAAAACGAACAACCCGGACGTGTTGTCATCATGCCTTTTTTAAACCGGACGGAAAAAAAGGATATCGAAATTCAGGTCCGAAAGAGTTTCTACAATCATTTCAGCTCCAAGAATTATCATGACATTGAGCTGTATGAAATCGACCAGTCGATTAAGATGCTTGAGAACCTTTATCCCGGTCCCTGGACGGATATTCCGGTTTCGGAACTGGGCAAATTTTTCAATGCGGACTACATTCTGTATGGCGAAGTGCTGACCTTCAGCAGAATATTTCTTTTTCTGTACTCCCAGATGACGCTGTCCCTTGATGTAAAGATGGTGCATGCCAGAACCGGAAAAACCGTATTTTCAGAAATTGTGGTGAGAAGCCTGTATAGCGGAGACCTTCCGTTGAGTTTGATAGCCCTGTTTTCCGCCACGGTCCGGTCGAGTCTGAACCTCCGGGAGAAGAGAGTCGTCAGCCTGGCAAACAAGGTGTCGCGGGCTTTTGTTGAAAAGATTCCCGAGCCGTCCGTTGCTTTTGCTGATGAATACGTAAATCTTCAGGTGGCCTCCTTTTCCGAAAAAAACAGGGCCGTTCAGACCGTTGAAAGCCTTAAGGAACAGGGGATTGATGTCCGCATGGAAGAAGTGTTTTTAAAAAACAGAATTTGGTACAGGGTAGTTGGCGGGCCCTACATAAAAAAAACTGCTCAGGAAATAAGAGGAAAAATATCTTTGGATAAACAATTTGAACCGATTGTTATTTACAGTTCCTTGACCGGTTCAAAATAGAGCGGATGAAACGATGTGGTCTTCGGTGAAAAATGCGTATTTTAATTGTTGAAGATGACAGAGGTGTGTCCCGGTTTCTCAAAAAGGGCCTGACCGAAGAGGGCTTTGGCGTGGATGCGGTTTTTGACGGCGAAGAGGGCCTGTATATGGCGACCACTGAAATATACGATCTGGTTGTTCTGGATATCATGCTTCCGGAAATGAACGGTTTTGAAGTGTTGAAGGGGGTCCGGAAAAAAGGGGTAGTTACGCCGGTGCTTTTTTTAACGGCCAAAGACGAAAAAGAGGATGTGATCCGCGGTCTCGACCTGGGTGCGGATGATTATCTGGTGAAACCCTTTGCCTTTGCCGAGCTTCTGGCCAGGATTCGAGCGATCCTCAGGCGGGGACAGAAGGATTCGGCGGTTTCCAGTCTTTGTGCCGGAGACCTTACCCTGAACCTGATCGAGCGAAGTGCGGAGCGGGACGGAAAGAAGATTGAACTCGGGGCCAAGGAGTTTATGCTGCTGGAATACCTGATGCGCAACAGCGGTCAGGTCCTGACCCGGACCATGATTCTGGATAAGGTCTGGGGATACAATTTTGATACCGGGAGCAACATTATCGATGTCCACATCAACCGGTTGCGAAACAAGATCGATAAGGGAGTTGCTGCCAAACTGATTCATACCATCAAGGGGGTCGGTTATGTTCTCAAGGCTGAATAGGTTTTGCAGCAGGCTGGATGTTAAATTGACGGCCTCCTATACACTGATCCTCCTGCTGCTGGCGCTGCTGCTGTGTTCCTTTTTTTACTACCGGTTGGAACACAACCTGGTAAAGCAGGTAGATAGAATGCTGCACGACGAAGCAAATGAATTCATGTCTGAAATCAAAGAAGGGCTCAACAACGGCGGATCACTTGTTCATGGCTGCGAGGTTTTTGCAGAAGATATTGCCAAAAGAAAATATTTCCCAGTGTATTTCAGATTGTTGAATTCCTCGGGGGGCATTATCTTCCAGGCGCATCACGCGGCAGAGATTTCTTTTCCTGAATACCGCAATCAGGAGAGCTTTTACCGTTTTACATCACCGGGAAGCAGCGGTCTGTTTCGGGCCTATGAAATGCCCCTCCGGATTAATATTGAAGGAAAATATATTCTGCAGATTGCCACCCGGATGAAACAGGCGGAAAATATCCTGGAAAATTTTCTGGCAAATATTTTCAGGGCGATACCGGCCATTTTACTGCTTAGCGTGGGATGCGGGATCTATGTTTCCCGAAAACCCCGGAAGATTATTACAAATATCACATCGGTCGCCCGGAATATCACTTCTCAAAATTTAAGACACAGACTGGAAGTTTCTCCCGCCGATGATGAAATCCGGGATCTGACTGTCACTATCAACGATATGATGGACCGGCTGGAAAAATCATTTAAACATATGAAACAGTTTACCGCGGATGTGTCCCATGAGCTCAGGAATCCCCTGTTCGCACTGAAAGGAGAGATAGAGGTGCTTCTGTCCCAGAAGCGGGAGGCACAGGAATACCGGGAAGCGCTGTATGAATGCCAGGAAAGAGTCGATTACCTGATTAAAATGGCCAATGATCTTTTCATGATATCCCGTTTCGACGAAAACAAGATCCATATGAATTTTGATTATCTGGATATTGATGAAGTCGTAGAGAATGTGTATGATCTTTTTCTGCCCATGGCGGAAGAAAAAGGGGTTTCACTGACGCGGTGCCTGAGCGGCGGCGTGACCCTTCTGGCGGATAATGTAAAACTCTCACAGGCGTTTAGCAACCTGGTGGACAATGCCGTGAAGTTTACTCCGGCCGGCGGAAAAATCGAGCTCAGTGCCCGGGAAAAAGATGAAGGTGTGGAAATCCGTATCAAAGATAATGGCCCCGGGATCCCGGCCGATAAGCTGAGCAGGATATTCGAGCGTTTTTACCAGGTGGAGGCTTCCCGGTCCGGCCAGAAAGGAACGGGCCTGGGACTTCAGATCTGTAAAAGAATTATCGAGGCCCATAACGGGCGGATCGTGGCCGAGCAAAATGAAAAGCAGGGGATGGTTTTTGTGGTTTTCCTTCCGATGTACAGATCTACCTAACTGTTTTTTTGCTATCCATTCACGTTACACATAACTGGAGGGGGTATGGCTGAGAAAAGAGAAGAAAAACGGCGGCTGAAACGACTTCGGCTGAAGTACGGGACGGATACGCCGCAGCGGTCCGCATTTACCGACGACATCAGTCCGGACGGGCTTTTTATCCGGACGGTCAGTCCGATTTTTCCCGGCAAAAAGATGCGGATTGATCTTGACAGCCCGAGCGGAGAGATTATTCGGATTGAAGGGTGCGTGATGTGGATCAAACGGGTGCCCCCGAGCCTGATTCATCTGGCCAAAAAGGGCGGTATGGGGGTCAGGATTACAAAAATGCTGTCCGGAGAGGAGAATTACCGGGAACTTTGTGCGAAAAGGGCCTAAAATGGTTACTGCTTGAACGGGTTAACTAGATTAACAGGAAAGTTCAAAGTTCAAATTAAAAATGCCAATTGAAGTTCAAAAACACCAATGTCAAATTTCAAGAAGTAATTGGTGATGGATGGTCAGTGGCAGGTGATGGTTTAAGGTGTTTTGTTAAATTAAATCCTTGTTTGATTCTGCCCCGGAACCTCTGACCTTTGACATTTACCCCTTGACATTCAATTGTCATTTGAGCTTTGGTCTTTGACATTTAACTTGTCCTGAATCAGCCTGCCTGCCGCCGCCGCCGACAATCAGGCCGAACCAGAACTCATCGCCGTCTTTCACCACCGTTTTCATGCCGTCGGGAAAGTCCTGGACCCACTGGATCCGTTTTTTATTCAGGTAGATATTCGGGGTTTTGAATTTTTTGCCCTGAATGGTGCCTTCGGCATAGACGTTTTTGCTGAATTCATGCCCGTATTTTTCCGACATAAACTCAATGAACTGTTCAACCGTCATTTTCTTTTTGATGTCGACGGTTTCGCCGTCCTTTTTGGTAGCGCCAAGCACCGTGGTGAAGTATTTGCAGGATATTTTCGCCATTAGGGTTCTCCATAGCTGGAATCTGTTTTCATGTCAGCCCGAAACATGATAATGGCAGTTTTCGTTCTTGTCAATCCTGTAATTGATTCCCCTGTATTTTTGTGTGGCCGGCGAATGCACTGTGAAGGTACTAACCGAATGTTTTATAACGGTTTTTTTTGCGAATCGCAAAAAATTAACCTGTTGACATTTTAGATTTGCATATGGTAGAAATATTACTTTACAGACAGTAAATATTTCAATATTCAATGGTTTTCCGAGTCCTGTTTTGACAGGACCGAAAAGGCTGAAAATTTCAGCCCGCCGTGTTTGCAAAGGAAGCCTGGAGAGAATGTATGCGTTCTCTCCGGGCTTTTTTAATGGTTCAATGATGATACAGAGGTCTCTTAACTATTAATTTAGAAAAACCATGAAAGGAGGTTCCCCAAAACCGATTCTTCTGTTTTCGAAAAAGAAACAGGAGGATTTGCCTGGAGTTTGATTTTGTTATTGTCGTTATCGTTTTGAAAGGAGGAAATAAAATTATGAGTAATGGTAAAGTATTGTTGTTTAATCATGAAAAGTGCGCCGGCTGCAGAAGCTGTGTTGTGGGCTGCTCCCTTTACCATGACGGTGAGTGCGGTAAAGTGGTCTCCCGTGTAGCAGTGGTTCGGAATGAAAGATACGGAGAATCTTTCCCGGTGGGTTGCGATGCCTGTGCCGACGCCCCGTGCGCCGCCGTATGTCCCACAGGGGCATGTGCAATGGATTTTGAGGCCGGCATCACGAAAATTGATGCGGATAAATGCATCGGCTGTAAAGAGTGTGCCATGGCCTGTCCTTTTGGTGCAATTAACATGCATTATAAAACCGGTAAGGCTTTTAAATGCGATCTTTGCGAGGGCCGTGAAGAAGGACCTGTTTGTGCTGACTGGTGTCCGGGTGGTGCCATTACCTATGAAACACCGGGCGTATCGTTTAAAATCAAACGCAGAGAAAAACTGACCGAAAGATTACAGGCTGCTAAAGTTGGAGAGGAGGGTTAGGCTATGTATGGATGGGCAGGACAACGACTTAGAGTCGATCTTACAACCGGAAAAATCACAAAAGAACCGCTGTCGTATGAATACAGACGTAAATGGATTGGTGGCCGCGGTTTTAATTCTGATGTTATCTACAATGAAGTACCGCCGAACCTGGATCCCTATGATCCCCGGGCGAGAGTCTGTTTCGGCGTCGGTCCGGTGAGCGGATCGGCGGCCCCGTCAACCGGCCGTGTTACCGTTGCGGCCAAAAGTCCGCTGACCGGCGGTTTCGGAGACTCGAATATGGGCGGCCACTGGGGTGCTGAAGTGAAGTATGCCGGTTATGACCAGATTATTATTCAGGGCCGGGCCAAAAAACCGGTTTATATCTGGATTGATGACGACAAGGTGGAGATCCGTGACGCCGGTCATATCTGGGGTAAATATCCGAGAGATGCCGACCAGATGATCAAGGAAGAACTGGGCGATGAGGATATTCACATTATGCTGATCGGACCGGCGGGTGAAAACATGGTTCGGTTTGCCTGTACCTTTAACGATGTCTGGAGAGCTGCCGGCCGGACCGGCACCGGTGGCGTTATCGGTTCCAAGAACCTGAAAGCGATCGCGACCCGTGGATCCGGAACCGTCAAGGTGGCTGATCCGAAAAAACTGATGGACGTATGCAACAGACTGCGTCAGGCCTTTAAAAACGATCCGATGAAGATGGGTCTTTATGAGTTCGGCAGTTTATGCCTGATTAATGTCGCCAACCGTGACGGATGGTTCCCGTGGAAAAATTTCCAGGAAGGCGCGCATCCTCTGGCAAGCAATATGGCGGGAGAAACCCATGCCGAAACGGTTCTGAAACACCGTGAAGGCTGTTACGCGTGTCCGATCTGCTGCGGACGGTTCACCCAGATCCGGGACGGAAAATATGCCGGTGAAGAGTTCGGCGGGCCGGAATATGAACACGCGGTTCCCACAGGACCCCGCTGCGGTATCATCGAGGACGCGAATGACATCTGGCACAACGCCTGTCTGACCAATGATTACGGTATGGACGGAATCGAGTGCGGCGGTGTTATCTCGACGGCGATGGAATGGTATGAGAAGGGTTTGATTACCACCAAGGAAACCGGCGGTCTCGAGCTTGAATGGGGCAACGCGGAAGTGGTTGCCAAACTCATAGAGATGATTGCCAAACGTGAAGGTTTCGGTAATATTCTGGCCGACGGCGCGGACCGGGCGGCAGACAAACTGGGACTGGGCGATGAAGGCCATTACTATACCATTACCACCCGCGGAATGACCCTGCCGGGCGATGATCCGCGCGGTCTCGGTTTCGGCTATGGTCTTTCCTTTTCCGTCGGTACCCGGGGAGGCTGTGACCACCTGCGTTCCCTTTGCTGCCTTGAGCTTTCCGGCGCGCTTTATCCGGGCCTGAATACCAAGATCCTGGGTGATGAAAGCGCCTGTAAACCGGTGACCATTAATTCCAAGCCTTACATGGTCTACTATGAAGAAAACCAGAAAGCCATGACGGACTGTTTAAATGTCTGCTGCTTTACCACTCACTGGTCATATGCCGTTTTGACGCCGGATCAGGTGGAGTACCTGAATGCCATAACCGGTCTTGACTTCACGGAAGAGGAGTTCCAGGAAGTCGGCGAGCGTATTTATAATCTTGAACGTGCTTACTGGAACAGGCTTATGTCCGGTGCGCGTGAAGATACGGTGCCTGAGCGTTTCCTTAAAGAGCCGATGCCTCAGGGAGTTGACTATCAGACAAATGTGGGTGTCACCTTTCCGCTGAATGATATGCTGTCGAAATATTATCAGTACCGGGACTGGGACGCCAAAACCGGTTTTCCGTCGGAACGCAAACTGAAACAGCTCGGCCTTGATTATGTGGCCAAGGATCTTGCTCCGATGAGAACAAAGTACATGTCTGAAACCGAGAAAAAGAAGAAGAAATGGTATGTATAATAGGCTGAAAGGAGGTCATTGACTATGGCTGTTATGACAAAGGCTCAGGCCAAGAAATTTAATGAAATGACGGACAAGATGATTGACGTTCTCAATTATCTGAAAAGCAATAAAGTGATTAATGCTGATGAACAGCGGTCCGTTTTGCTCAAGGGGTTTTCCAAGCTTGTTGATCTTCTGCAGGAAAAAAAGGTCATCAATGCCAAAGAAGCCAAAGCTGCCATGAAAGGCGGTTTCGAATCTCTGCTGGTTTCTTTATCCTGATTGTCCGAAGAAAAAAAGGCCCGGGAAAATTCCCGGGCCTTTTTTTTGCCTGCCGGAAAGTTTTTGATTATATTTAATGTTGATTTATAAGGCAAAAGAGATTAATAATGATCTCATCAGGGGCAAGAACCGCTTCTGATCCCGGAAAATGCCAAAAACAAACCGTGAGCAGGGGAAACCGAATGATAGTTGCTTGTCCCGAATGTGGCAGAAAATACGATATTCCCGATGAAAAAATCAAGGCCTTCGGCGGTCATGTTGTTTTTCCCTGTCAAGAATGCAAGGCAAATATTGAGGTGGGCCGCGGCAGGGAAACGGCGGAGAAGACCGATTCGGCGGAACAGCTGTCCGGGGCCGATTTAAAGAAAAAAATCCTTCAACAGGTAGAAGACCTTCCGCCGATGCCCCAGGTGGCCGATAAGGGCCGCAAGATAATAGCAGACGAAAATTCAAGTTTCAAAGACCTCGCGGTTGTGATTGAGGCCGATCCGGCGATTGCGGCCAGGGTTTTGAAAATTGCCAATTCCGCGTATTACGGCGCCAGCACAAACGTCAGATCCGTCCAGCAGGCGTCGGTTGTCCTGGGGATGGAAACACTTCATGAGCTGCTGACCCTGGCCTGTGCGTCGAGTGTGCTCGGCTCCGAGCTCAAAGGATACGGGCTTTCAGCAGGGGATCTCTGGCAGCACTCCCTGGCGACCGCCTTTTGCGCCCGAAGCATAGCCAGTCGGAAAGATCCCAAATTTGCCGACGATTCGTTCTCGGCCGGACTGATCCATGATGCGGGAAAACTGATTCTGGACCCCTATGTGGCCGAACGCAAAAAAGAGTTTGACCGCTATCTGAAAGACGGGGACAAGACCTTTCTGGATGCGGAAAAAAACATTCTTGGATTTGACCATTCTGAAATTGCGGCGGATGTTTGCGGGAAGTGGCAGATTCCCAAAACCATTGCAACGGTCATCCGTTATCATCACAACCCGTCACAGGCCCAGAACAACGAGTTTGCCTATATCATTCATGCGGCGGATGCGATTGCCATGATGAGCGGGGTCGGCACCGGCATTGACGGGGTCCGCTATACGCTGGATGATGAAGCGGTTGAACGGCTGGATCTGAAAAGTGATGATATCTGTATCCTGATGTCCGAGGCGGTCGAGTATGTGGAGAAAACAACCGGATCTTTCTAGCCGTTTTAATCCCGCAAGGCGCAGAGTGCATGGCGCATGGTGAGAAAAGCAATATCCCGGATTTGTATGGTGCTGCCGGGACAAAATATCTTCCTGATTGATAAAATCTTTGATATTCCCCAAAATGCCTGCCAGACATGGCGCCGGATGCTTGCTTTCTGCAAATGCTGTTTTTCTCTTTGCCATAATAGATTTTGGCTGATATGGTTTAATCCAATTTATGATGGACATCGCCGGTCTGATATAATAGTATGATCAATTAACAATACGATCCCTATTGACAGGGCTGTATCATGGATTTTAGCCTGACAAAACAGCAAACACTATCGAGAAAAATTGCCAGAGAATTTGCGGAAAGTGAGCTGGTGCCGTTTGCCCAGGCGTGGGACGAGCAGGCGCGGTTTCCTGCTGAAGCCATTGAAAAGCTGGGGAAACTCGGGTTTATGGGGGTAAATATCCCCAGGGCGCACGGCGGATGCGGCCTGGACAGTATCAGCTATGTCCTGATTATTGAAGAACTGGCCAGGGCCTGTGCTTCGACCGCTATTATTGTCGCGGTGCATAATTCCGTGGGCGCCTATCCCGTTTTCCTTTTGGGGACCGATGATCAGAAAAAAAAGTATCTGACCGATCTGGCGGCCGGAAGAAAGCTGGGGGCTTTTGCCCTGACAGAGCCCAATGCCGGATCTGATCCGGGGGCCATTGAGACCGTGGCTGAACCTGACGGGGACCACTATATTCTTAACGGAACCAAGACCTTTATTACCAGTGGGCAAAATTCCGATATCGTGATTGTCATGGCGTCCACCGACCCGAAGAAAAAAGGCGCCGGTATCACGGCGTTTATTGTTGAAAAGGCCTTTAAGGGTATTACCCCGGGGGTTACGGAAAACAAGCTCGGCATCCGCGCGTCCGATACCTGTGAGCTTATTTTTGAAGACTGCCGGGTGCCGAAGGAAAATGTGCTGGGGGAACCGGGAACCGGGCTGCGGGCGGCGCTCAAAGCCCTGAGTGTGGGACGGATCGGTGTTGCCGCCCAGGCGGTGGGCGTTGCCGGATCCGCCCTGGCGGCCAGTATTGCCTACAGCAGGGACCGGAAACAGTTCGGCCGGGCGATTTCCAATTTTCAGGCGATTCAGTGGATGATCGCGGACATGGCCACGGAAATTGAAGCGGCCAGAGCTCTGGTTTTCAAGGCTGCTTTTTTGAAAGATGAGGGAAAATCTTTTGCCACGGAAGGGGCCATGGCCAAGCTGTATGCCTCGGAGGTGGCGATGCGGGCCGCGACCAAGGCGGTCCAGATTCACGGTGGGTACGGCTGCATGAAGGATTACAGAGTGGAAAGATGTTTTCGTGACGCCAAGGTCATTGAAATCTATGAAGGGACCTCGGAAATCCAGCGTCTGATTATTGCCAGGGATGTTATACCATGAAAATCATTGTCACGGTCAAGCAGGTGCCGGATACAGCGGAGGTCCGGATCGATGCCAAAACCAATTCCCTGGTGCGGGAAGGGGTGCCCAGTATCCTCAATCCCGAAGACAGAAATGCGGTGGAAACCGCCCTGATGTTGAAGGACCGGCACGGGGGGCGGGTAACGGCAGTGACGATGGGACCGCCGCAGGCAGAAGCGGTTCTTGAGGAAGTGATCGCCATGGGGGTGGATGAAGGAATCCTTCTTTCCGACCGGGCCTTTGCCGGGTCCGATACGCTGATCACGGCTTTTTCCCTTTCACGGGCGGTGATGAAAATCGGAGAATTCGACCTGATCCTGTGCGGCCGGCAGGCGATCGACGGGGACACCGCCCAGGTGGGGCCGCAGCTGGCCGGATTTCTGGGGCTGCCCCAGGTGACCTATCTGGAGGAGATCCATATCGAGGATGGTGATGCCGTGATCAAAAGAAGCCTTGAGGACTGGTCCGAAAAGGTGCGGGTCCGGCTTCCGGCGCTGGCCACGGTTCTTTCAGATGTGAACCGGCCCCGGTATCCTTCTCTGTATTATGTGGAAAATGCCTGTGATGGCAGCCGGATACGGCACTGGCAGGCCGAAGACTTGAAAATTCCGGAAGCCATGCTTGGGCTGAGCGCCTCACCCACCGGTGTCAACAGGATATTTGAGCCGGAGCGACGTTCCGGCGGCGAGATGATCGCGGGGAACGAGAAGCAGATGGTCAGCACGCTGATTGAGAAACTGAACAGGCTTTAACCGGTGTGATTCTCCGAAGCGGGCGGCTGTTTCAGTGATGAAGAAAGGTCATGATTAAATTAATACCGGAAAAATGTGTCGGCTGCGGGCTTTGTGAAAAGGCCTGTCTGTTCGGCGGTATTTGCGTGACGGAAAAGGTTCCCGTGCTGACGGAACACTGTACCGGGTGCGGTGCCTGTGTGGCGGTTTGCCGGGCGGGCGCGATCGTATCCACCGGCGAAAAAAAGGGGCCGGTGCATGATATCGGCGCTTACCGGGGTGTTATTGTGATTGCGGAACAGAATGAAGGAACGTTGCATCCGGTGACGCTGGAACTGCTGGGCAAAGCCCGTGAACTGGCCGATCAGCGGAAAACGGACGTTTCCGCCATTTTGCTCGGCGATTCGGTCCGCGCGCTGGCGAAGGGACTGGTCCGGCATGGGGCGGACCGCGTGTTTGTGGCCGAAGCCGGATTTCTGAAGTATTACCGGACCCTTCCTTATGAACGGATTATTTCGAAGATTATCGAAAGCCGACAGCCGGAAGTGGTTTTGACAGGGGCCACGACATTCGGCCGGGACCTGGCGCCGAGAATCGCCAATCGGTTCAGGACCGGCCTCACCGCCGACTGCACCGGCCTTGAAATGTCTGATGAAGGCCTGCTGCTTCAGACCCGTCCGGCCTTCGGTGGAAATGTCATGGCCACGATCACAACGCCGGGCCACCGTCCGCAGATGGCGACGGTCCGTTCCGGAGTGATGACGGCGGTGTCGTTGCCTGAGAAAACCGGGGAGATTATTCCGGTGACTGTGGTTGAAGAGGAACAGGATCGTCTGGTGGAAGTGCTGCAGCGGGTGAAAAAGAAGCAAAAAGGGGTGCTGCTTGAAAAAGCAGAGGTGATTGTCGCCGGCGGCAGGGGCATTGGTGATCCGAAGAATTTCGCGATGCTCGAAGAACTGGCCGCTCTTTTTTCCGGACAGGTCGGCGCGTCCCGGGCTGTGGTGGATCTGGGCTGGATAGACCATGGCCGGCAGGTGGGGCAGACCGGAAAAACCGTGAAACCCCGAGTTTATATTGCCTGCGGCATTTCCGGTGCAGTGCAGCATCTGGCCGGCATGCAGAACTCCGATATAATTATCGCTATCAACAAAGATCCCCGGGCGCCCATTTTTCAGACGGCCCATTATGGTCTGGTCGGTGATGTACACAAGATTATTCCCGAGTGGATTGATCAGCTCAGGACAAATGCAAAGGTAAAAGCAAAAGCCGTTTAACCGGATATCTTGTTTTATGCTGAAACGAACTGCGCAACTCTTTTTTTTCGCACTGCTGCTCTTAATGCCGGTGATGCCGGTTTCTGCAGCACCTTATCTCTGGTCTGTTTATGATGCCGGCAGCGGCCTGTCCAAGTGGAACCTGAAAAGTCTTTCCCAGGACCCCGGGGGGTATCTCTGGCTGGGGTCTGCTGATGCGGACAACGGGTCGCTGGGCGGGGTTACCGTTTTTGCCGGGACCCGCGAGATCGTGAGCTATGATACCGGTGACGGGCTGAGCAGCCGGGCCGTGAATGCCATTGCCTTTGAAAATATTCCGGAACAGGATATCGACAACACGGAACTGGGCGCCGCGTGGATAGCGACACAGAGAGGGATTACCGTTCTGGACAGAAAAGGGCGTTTTACCCGGATTCTGCCCGGCAACAGTCCGCTTCCCGGAAAAAGGGTCCGCGATATCATTATCGACCGGGAAAACACCAAATGGGTGTCTGTCTGGGAAAACGGGGTGACCTGTATTGACGCGGAATACAACTGGGCCAAATATGTGCGCACCCGGAAAGGCCTGTGCAGCAACAGCATTCTGGCCATTACCGAAAGCCGAAGCGGAGACATCTGGTTCGGGTCTCTGGATAACGGGGCCTGCCGGTTCGACCGGGATGGAAACTGGCAGCGGTTTTCCAGTATCAATTCGGGACTTATCGGTAACTGTGTCCGGGCGATAGAGATTGAGCCGTCGGACCGGGTCTGGTTTGTTACGACCGACGGTATCAGCGTTTATGACGGCCGGAACTGGATGTCCTACAGCTCCCGTAACAGTCCCCTCGGCGGTTTTACCCCGGTGACCATGGTGATCGACCGGGAGGCCAACAAGTGGATCGCGACCGAAAACGGCGGGGTTTTCAGGTTGGACAGTTTCGGTATGTGGACCCGGTTCCATACCGGGAACAGTTCTCTCATCGATAACAGGATTAATGATCTGATGCTGGACCGTTCCGGGACCGTCTGGATCGCCACGCCGTCAGGGCTTTGCAGTGTGGGTCAGCCGGGCCGGGCGGTTGACGCCGGACGGACGGTTTCAGCCGGGAACCAAAATGCTCTGGTGGTTTCCGGCAGCGGCACATATGCGCCTTTTGAAAGCGCGCTTCTTTGGGAAAAACAGGGAAATGCCCGAAAACAGCCGGACCTTTCCTTTCTCCTGCCGGTTTTTCCCAGCGGCGGAAAATACTGGTTGTGCGGCGCGTTCTGGGCGGGAACGGGTTTTGATTTCACGGATTTTGCATATGAAATTTCCGGCAGCCGCAGGGGTGTTTTCGCGATGACGTTGAACGGTTTTTTTACAACGGCCGGTTTCTGGGTGTCCGGGGGCGTCATCAGCCTCGACGCCGGTGTGGCTCTGGATAAACAGCGGCAATATCCGTTTCCCGAAACATACCCGGATGCGCTGAAGCCTTTCCTGGTCCCGGGCCGGTTTATTCCCAGTGATGATCCCGAGATACAGGCGCTGCTGCGAAGGATTATCCGCGAGTCGTCTGGCGACGATATGTACCGGACGGTCAAGGATGTGATTTATTCTAAATTTGTCCAGAACCTGAAGTCGGATAACGAAACAGCGGTATACCCGGGCCGGGCGGCTGCCGGGGAGCCTTCTTGCGTTAAGGGGGTTTACGATGTTCTTGAAGCCGGTAGCGGAAGCCGGCACGCCAAATCAAGGCTGATCTGTACGCTTTTCAGGGCCGCCAATGTACCTTCCCGAATGGTGATGAGCCTGGGCGGACAGGTCTGGGCCGAGGCCTGGATTTCGGGAGCGGGCTGGATCCCGGTCGAAGTTTCCTATCCCGTGTTTGATTACCTGAGATACCGGCGCACATCCGTTCCCAAGGTTTTCGCCGCAGAGGAGCAGGCCGTTGCGTCTGTCTCCGGCACGGACGATACGCTTTCCCGGGTGGTATGGTCTTCGGAACTGGATGCGATCTGCCGGAAGCCGGTGGTTTCGGATTTTTTAAAAAACAGAAGGCTGTCCCAGGCAAAAATTCTTTTTTTAAAGATTGTTTCGGACGGCAATGTGCCTGAAAATGCCATGCTGCATATGGATGAAAATGTCTATGTTTCGGCGGTTCAGCAGGTGGGAGAGACCTTTCTGGTCTTTAAGGACGAAAACTTGAAGGAAACGGATAAGGTCACGCTTCGGTTTAACGGTATGTCCCAGGTGGCTCAGGCGGGCGACCGGTTTTTCTGGAAATTTGTGCCCCGAAGAATCGGGGACATTCTGGTGATTGAAAATCTGGAATGCAGCGCCTCTACAAGGGTTCGAGGGGAACCGGTTGGTTTTTCCGGAAAGTTTTCAGATTAGTAAATTCCTCACAGGCTTTGTCACGTAAATTTTTTAGAATCGTGGCAGAGCAGCTTTTCTTTCTTAATAATCCTATTATTTATCTGTTTTTTAAAGTAACTGCAACGCAATAGGGCTATACTGCGTTGAAAAGAAGCGGGTGAGTATCCCCAGAAATTTATAGGTGTATTACCCTATAGACAGATGAAGCAAAATATACTATTAACTTTTTAATGGTGTGTACCATAATCAGAGCTTTTTATATAATTTTATTAAATTTGTTAAAAAAAATTTCAAGGATTGGAGACAAACCGATATGGTTAATCAAAAAACGATCCGCAAGATATATTGTTCTGTTTTTGCTGTTTTGGTCTTGTCATTTTCAGGTATTGCCCAGGGGGTGAATGCCCAAACCATCACTGTGACGACTCCTGCAGGAGGCGAAAAATGGGTGGTCGGCACCGTAAAAACAATCGAGTGGACATCAACAGGGATAACCGGGGATGCGGTTATTCAGTATGCCAAAACCTCATGCGGAGAACGGACCTGGATTGATATTGCCAATCCGACCGCTAATGACGGCAGCTTTGACTGGACCGTTGCCGGGGAACCGGGGAAGGCCTATACGGTTAGGGTTTTTTCTTCTGATGACCCGGATATTATTGATGAAAGCGGGGAATTTCATGTATTATCCGTGCCGCCTGAGGATGTTGATTTTGGATGGTTGGTCACAGAACAGGAGGGCGGTGCCGGTCTGATCGGAGAAACCGTTCGGATCACAAGGGGAAATACAGTTGAATCAAGGTCTGATCTTTACTTTCCGTCGCCGTTTGGAAATGGTCTTGAATTTGAAGTGACCTATAACAGCCGGTCAAGTGTTATGGGTCCCATGGGTATGGGCTGGAACCATTCTTTTGGAGCAAAGATTGACCCGGCCTTTGTACTGGACGGGCTGACCTGCCTGAAGCTGACAGATCCAACCGGTCGAAACCTGTATTTCTTTGAGCAGGTAACAGGTGTTTTTGTCAGTCTGTACGATGAAAAAAGTTCTTTAACCATTGAAAGCGGGGAATATGTCTGGCACAGGCTTGATGGTTTTAAATTCGGGTTTTTATCAACTGGTGAACTGACCTGGATTGATGATGAAAAGGGAAACCGGATAAATATTACTTACAATGCGCAAAATGAGGTCCAGACCGTAACGGATACGGCCAGCAGCAGGGTTTTAACATTTATTTATCATGCAACAAGCGGGTTTCTTGAAACTATTACCGGTCCGACCACCACAGCTGTTCCAACCGGGATATGGGTGACTTACGGATATGATGCAAACAGTAATTTGACATCTGTTACTTATGCAGACGGCTCTGGCTTTGATTACACTTACATTGATCCAAATGACATCCATAACCTGACTGAAAAAAGAAACAAGGCAAATCATCTGCTGAACACATGGGACTATGACAGCTCAGACCGGGTGTTTGATTCTTTTGATGTTAAAGGACAGAGCTTTGAAATCAATTATGTCAACAGCGCCACTGTTCAGGTAACAGACGATTACAACACCTTAAGAACGTATACTCTGGATTCTGTAGACGGGCATATACGAGTTGTCTCTATCCAGGGAATCGGTAACATGCCCTACATAAAAAGCAATGCTATCCGCTGGGAATATGATGATGATTTAAACCTGATTGAGGTTGAATATTCCGGAGGAACTGTTAATCAATATCAGGAATATGATGAACAGGGGAATCCCGGAAAGGTTATTTACGCATCCGGCTCAACAGATGAGGTTGTGTATCAAAGAGCCTATCATCCTGTAACTAATGCCCTGTTAATTAATATGACACCCACGGCTTTGACCGGATGGTGGAAAATAATGATCTGGGACTATGATGACGACGGGAACTCAACCTATAATGAAAACCCGACAAACATGCTTCACCGGTTTATCGAGTGGGGCTATACCAAAAATGCTGCTGGAGCAATTATCAGTTATGAGTATGTAACTGCCTTTAACCATAATGCCAAAGGCCAGGTGTTAAGTATTGACGGTCCTCTTGCCGGGACAGGAGACACCACTTTTTTTTCCTATGCTCCTGCAACCGGTGACCTTACATCTATCACCCAGCCCATTATCGGTACTACCGGATACAGCGCGTATGACAATGCCGGAAGGGTGGGGACCATTACGGATGTAAACAGCCGGTCCAAAAGCTTTACCTATGACGGAAGAGGCCGGATTTTGACCATAACTAACAATTTTGATTTGAGTACAACCACATATGTTTATAACACAGCCGGGTTTCTCCAGTCTGTGACTGATCCGGACAGCGTAGTCACCACATATGAATATGAAGCAGTAAACGGTCGTCTTGATAGAATTATTGATGCGGAAGGAAACTACATCTCTCACGGATATGACAGTCAGGGAAATCTGGTTGATAAAAGTTATTACACCGCTCTTGCTTTAAGAACAAAACATAAACGCTGGTCTTTTCAGCAGCCGACCTATCCGGGTCTCTTATGGAAAGAGATCAATGCCAATAATTCGGAAGTAATTTATACTTATGAGCCTTCCGGAAGTATTGATACCATAACCGATGCCGAGAACAATGTTACTTCATATGATTATGATGCCTTGAACCGCCTCACAGAAATGGTCCAGCCCGGAACCATTACCACAAGCTATACCTATGACAAACACGGGAATTTAAAAACAGTTACAGATCCGGAAAATGTGGTTACCTCTTATGTCAATGATGATATGGGCCGGGTGATCGAAACCTCTTCTCCGGATATCGGAACAGTTACATCTGTTTACGACGAAGCAAACAACCTGAAACAAAAGACCGATGCCAAAGGCATCACGGTTCAGTACAGTTATGACCTGTTAAATCGCCTGACAACCATTACATTTCCGGATACAAGCCAGAATATCACCTTTTCCTATGATGCGGGAACAGACGGCATGGGCAGAAGGACCGGTATGGCAGACCCGTCCGGGACAACCGGCTATGGTTATGATGAGCGGGGCCGTCTTGATGAGATAAATTATACCATCAACAGCCAGACCTATACGGTGAACAGGACCTTTACTCCGGGCAGCCGTCAGGATCTGATCATGTATCCCAGCGGCAGGACCCTTACCTACAGCCGAAACGCAACCACCGGCAAAATCGACACGGTTGCCACAACTTACAGCAGTACAACCCGGACAATATTTTCCAATATGTACTACAGCCCTTTTTCAGGGCTTTCCGGTATGGATACGGGTTCGGGAACGGAAATTGACAATGTGGCCGGAGAATGCGGCTGTATCGAATCGATCAATCCCGGCGAGCAGATGGAACAGGTTTATATCTATGACAATAACAGGAATCTAACCGATATTTCAGCCACCAATGTGAGCCGTCTCAGCAGGACTTACGGGTATGACGATATCAACCGTCTTGAAAACGCTACCGGGCCGTATGGAACGGCTGTTTATACCTATGATGATACCGGCAACCGCCTAACCAAAAACATAGGTGGTGACATTGATACCTATGCTTATTATACAGGAACAAACAGGCTTCAGACCATTACCGGCGTAAACCCGGCCTCTTACTCTTATGATGCAAACGGCAATATTTCCGGAATTGGTAGTAAAACACTCATATACAACCAGAACAATCGTCTCATCCGGGTGGAAGATGGATCTACAATCCTTGGCGAATACACCTACAATGGAGAAGGGCAGCGGATTATTAAGATCACAGCCGATGGCACAACGGTCTTTATTTACGATTTTGACGGCAATATCATTGCAGAAAGTCTGCCTGACGGCACCTTGCAAAACGAGTATCTGTATATGAACGGTACCCGGATTGTCCGGGTCAGAAACTCTGATGAGGCACTTTTCTTTTATGGCAATGACCTGCTGGGTACGCCCATCATAATTACTGATGACACCAGCAAGGCGGTATGGGAGGCAGAGTACAAGCCCTTCGGCGAGGCAATCATTCATCCTGATTCTACGGTCAGTAGTCATTTCCGTTTTCCGGGCCAGTATTATGATAATGAGACCGGTTATCATTACAATTATTATCGTTATTATGATCCCTCAACCGGAAGGTATCTGACACCTGACCCTATTGGACTTGAGGGCGGGATAAATCGGTATGCCTATGTTGGGAATAATGTGGTGAATGAGAAAGATCCTGAAGGAAAAACAATAAAAGGAATGGTCTTGGGAGTGTCATGGACGATCTATAATACGACGCAAACAGTTATGCAAATCGATCAATACTCGAAGGAAATGACTTTCTATATTAAACAAATAGAAAAATTAACTAAAATCATAGAAGATCCCTGTGCATCAAGCGAGGAAAAAGAGGAAGTTTTACGGTTGATAAAGGCTTACCAAAGAGCTGGGATTCTAGCAAGTAGAAATATTGCAAATGCAAGATTGTGGGGGGTTGTTGAGCTGTTTAGAGATCTTGCAATTACAACGATGTTGGGACTGAGCCCAATTTAATATGGGAATTGTATCTGATGGAGATCGAATCCTGTAGCATTTTCAAATAACAATATAAGAGATTACAGTATGAATTACTATATTATTACTTGGCTAATTATTGCTATAATTATTTCACTATGGGCTATGCGGGCAATGCCTTCTAAATTTACCTTATCAAAATATCCATATTTTAGCCTTGTTTTGGGCGTTTTCTCCTTCACCGTTCTCTCTAGAAATATTAATGATCGTAGTGATTTAGAATGCTTAAATAGTTTTTTTTTCAGACTCAGAATATTATTTCTATATTTTATCGGGAGCATGGTGTTTTTTTTACTTATTTCTACTTATTCTACCAATAGTCAGTTAATTAAGATGCAAGAATTAGTTGAAAAAGCTGAGAGTCAGCAGGAGAAAAACGAGAGATAATGAAATAAATATAAAATTTGTCTATAAACTATAATAAACAAGATTCAGAAAAATAGAAAACAAATGTCATGAAAGGAAACATTATGTCTAACATAAAAAGAACGATCCTATTTTTTTTCTTTTTACAGTTAATCATTTGTTTACCTGTAAAGGCTTTCCAAGATGACAAATGCAACGATGTTCAAACAATACCTGCAGATGTTGAGATGTTGGGAACAGAAGCGGATTCTTTAATGGCAACTGGTAGTAATAGTAGTTATCAGCTGGGTGATGGTACAGATGTAAACAAAAACACCTGGACTGTCTGTACTTTCTCAGGAACCATAGCAAGTATCTGTGCAACGAGGTATAACTCTTATGTTATTACAGATACAGCTGAATTATGGGGGATTGGCTCTAATGTATATGGTCAGCTGGGTTTAGGGCACAATAATTCCGTAACAGAATGGACCAAGCTGGCTGATAACGTAGCTCAAGTATCAGGGGGCGTATCATTTACCATTTATCTGGCAACAGATGGTACGGTTTACACTGCTGGTAGAAATAATTATGGGCAACTTGGAACTCAGGATAATTACGACTATAACACCTGGCAGCAGATTACACCCAATGGTAAAGATGTTGCGGCGGGTTCTTATCACACTTTGATTACCAAAACCGACAATATCCTCTATGGTTGTGGACGAAATGACTATTATCAGCTGGGGAAAAACAATACCAGCCATTATAATTATTTAACCCCGATTGATACAGGGGTGGATTTTGCACGAGGCGGACTAGCTCATACTTTGATTCGACTTACTACAGGTGCACTCTATGCCTGTGGAAGTAATGCATATGGTCAAATTGGTCTGGGAAGTGGATCTGGTGATGACAAAGCGGAAACTCCGGAATATATTCTTTCTTCTGTCACTAATATGGCCTGTGGGTCAAATTTTTCCATCTTGAACCGTAACGGTTCTATCTGGGCTGCAGGGTACAATAATAACGGAGAACTTGGGGCTGGTTTTTACAGTGTCCAGTGGGGTGATATTTTTCAATCCATCGGGGCCAATTTCCCGGACAATGGTAAGGTGGTTGATGTTCAGTGCGGTCTTAATCATACAGTGGTGCTGACCAACGAAAACAAGGTCTATACCTGCGGCCTTAACTCTTTAGGTCAGTTGAATCATGGAAACAATGATGATCTGCATACCCTGACGCTTGCAAACACAGGTGTTGAACAAATCGGCGCTGACGGATATCATTCGCTAATTAAAATCCTGGCGCCGTAATATGCGGTTACGACGACAATGTTGAATTTTGTTTGATAGAGTTTGTTTTGAAATAATTCCTGTCATTGTTGTTTGGGGTTGCAACCAGGCAATTCTCTTGTGGGGAGAGAATGACGGAACAACCATCCTGTTGTTTTTTTCAGGATCAAATATTTCTTAGTGTATTAATCGATTATGATCAAGCGGCCGATCATTCCCGTTGTGCTGTGCTATTGCCTGGGGCTGCTCTGCGCGCCCTGGTCCGCGGCTTCCCTGCAGTACCTTTTTGCCTGTTTTGCGGTGGCGGCAACTGTTACCGTGGTGCTGTTTCTGGGGAAGAAAACAGTTGCGGCTTCCCTCACGGCCCTGACCTGTTTTTTTCTGCTGGGCAATATCCATATTTATCCCTGCTTTCATCCCGACTTCGGTCCTTTCCATGTGGCGCGTTATGCCGACGGCCGGCGGGTCAATATCGAGGGAACCCTCTATCGCAGTCCGGTGATGCGTCAGGGCGGGGTACGGTTTTATCTGAAGGATCTGCATTTGCATACGCCGAAAACCACGCGAAGCCTTTCCGGCCGGTTGATGGTAACCGTCCGAACGGCTGAAAAAACATATGGCTACGGCGACCGGATCCGGTTTTTCTGCCGGGTGAAAAAACCGGCGAACTTCAGTAATCCGGGCGGTTTTGACTATGTCCGCTATCTGTCCCTGAAGGATATTTACGCCACCGCCTTTCTGCGGGATGATGCCGGTGTCGTCAGGACGGGACGAGGGTACGGGAACCCGCTGCTGGTGAAAACGGATGTCTGGCGAACACGAATCCGGAAACAAATCGATGAAACCGTTTCCGATCCCGCAGCAGCGGTGCTGAAGGCGCTGGTTCTGGGGGACAAGGGGAGTATTCCCCGGGAAATCCGGGAACGGTTTATCCGTCTGGGTACGGCGCACCTGCTGGCCATTTCCGGTCTGCATGTGGGTATCGTGGCTTTTGTCGCCTACCTTTTTTTCAGCCTGGTTTTCAGGATAAATTCCAGCGTGCTGTTACGGGTGAATGCGTTTAAAGGGGCTGTTTTGCTTTCTGCTTTTCCCATTCTGTTTTACTGCCTGATTGCCGGCTTTCAGGTGCCGACCGTGCGGGCCGCAATCATGATCCTGCTGTACATGACGGCCCTGCTGGTGAATCGCCGGCAGGATGTGATGAGCACCCTGTTTGCGGCCGGTTTGATTATTCTGCTTTTGATGCCGGCGGCCGTTTTTGATATATCTTTTCTGCTTTCCTTTACAGCCGTGTTCTTTATTGTCCTGCTTTCACCGGTATTCCAGGAAGTGTTTCAAGGTCAGGAGAAGGATCCTTTCTTCGAAAAGGAAAAAAAGCTGCGACAGGGTATCGGCCGGTGGCTGGGCAGCTCTTCCGCGGCAACGGCGGCGGCCATTCTCGGCACAGCGCCGCTGGTGATTATTTTTTTTCACCGGTTTTCCTTTATGGGGTTTTTGTCAAATCTGTTCATCGTCCCGGTGGTGGGCTTTGCGATTATTCCCCCGGCGCTTCTGGCAACGCTGCTGTTCTTTTGCAGTCCCTTGACGGCCGGTTTGCTTTTTAAGGGAACCGGCCGGGTGCTGGAGGGTCTTCTGGATTTTATTCACGTGTGGACGGAAATCTGTTCTGCAGAGATGCTCGCGGCGGTGCCGACCCCGGCGGAAACCCTCTGTTATTACGGCCTGTTGCTGTTGCTGCCGGTTTTTGTGAAACGAAAAAAAACAGTTGTTTTTATTATAACGGCTGCGGCCGTTATAGCGATTTTTGCGGCAATAGACGTATATCGGGTTGAACGGAAAATGCCGTTGCGCGTAACGTTTCTGGATGTGGGCAGCGGGGATGCGGCCCTTGTTGAGTTTCCGAAAGGTTCTGTCATGCTGGTGGACGGCGGCGGTTTCCGGGACAATGCTTTTGATGTGGGGGCGGCCGTTGTTGCGCCGGTGCTTTTGCAAAAAAGAATCAAAAAAGTGGACTATGTGGTCTTGAGCCATCCCCATATGGACCACATGGGAGGGCTCGCGTATATTCTGGCAAAATTTAAAATCAATGAACTGTGGGCCGGGAAAGCGTCTTTTGCCGCACCGCTGTTTCAGCCGATGGTCGATGCGGCGAAGAAAAGGGGGGCGGTCTGCCGGGTTTGTTCCAGTGAGACCGGTCCTTTTGTGATCGACGGCGTAACCATTTCAATGCTCAGTCCTTCGGAATCCGGCGGTTTTACAACGGGTTCTTATGAAGACATCAATAACAACTCTCTGGTCATGAAGCTGGTGTTTAACCGCGTATCGTTTCTGCTGACCGGGGATATAACGGCGGACGCGGAAGCCCGGCTGGTAGAAAGGTCTGCCAACCTTTCAGCAACCGTTTTAAAGGTGCCGCACCATGGCGCTGACGGATCAAGCTCCGCGGAATTTGTCAAAAAGGTCTCACCGAAGCTGGCGGTGATCAGCTGCAGAAGATCCGGCCGAAAGAACGGCCCGGGTCAACGGGTCCTTCAAACTTACCGGCATAACGGGGCCGAGATCCTGCGGACAGATCGAAACGGTGCGGTTGAAGTCCGGACCGACGGCGCTTCCTATACTGTTTTCTGCTGGAAAAACAGGTGATTTTCCGTATTGAAAAGGGTAGAATAAGGGTGTTGACAACAGCTCTGTTTTCCGATTAAATTTAATTTACGCAAGGGATAAAAACATGAGGAAAATATGCTAAAATATATTATTTTGTTATCTTTTTTAATTTTTTGCAGCTGCGCATCTTCCCGAGATGCCAGTTATCAACGGATTCGTGAAGCGGAGGCGGTGATTTACCAGGCCAGAAAAATTGATGCTCCGGTGTATGCGCCCAAGACCTATCTTGAGGCCCAGCTGGAACTGCAAAAGGCCAAGCGCATGATGAGTTCTGAAAAATTCAGCATGGCAAAGTCACTGGCCCAGAAAGCGGAAGATATCGGGGAACAGGCTTTGGATGAAAGTGAAAAAGAACGTGTTCGGATCAAGGCCCTTGTTGAACGGCTGCACTATAATGGCCAGGAGATCTGGAGCCGCTATGAAAAGGGAATTGAAAAAAAGTATGTGCCCCAGGCGCTGATCGAGATCAAAAGACTTCTGGATAACGGTTTGCTCCAGCTGAATAACGGCAAATACAAGCAGGCACTGGATTCCGTCCAGAAGGCACACCAGCAGCTGGCTGAAATTCCGGAGCTGACCGAAGAAGGAAAGGTGAACCTGCTTGAGCAGGAAAAAGAAAGGGCGCTGGGTAGACTGAAAGCAGCCGAGATTATTGCGCTGGCGGAAAAAGAAGCTGAAAAAATTAAAACCAGGGCAAGAATAGAGGCGGCCAAACTGCGCTATGAAGAATTCGAAAGAATTTACCCGTCAACCTATAAGGTTAAAAAGGGAGAAACCCTCATTGATATTGCCCAGCGGCGCGAGATTTTCAACGATAAATTTATGTGGCCGCTCATTTACAAGGCCAATCGGGACCAGATGCGCGATCCGCAGGTGGTTTTCCCGGGGCAGATACTTTCTATTCCCAGAGAGCTGACGTTCGAAGAAATTATTGAAGCCAGAAAACAGGCCCAGGCCCCCCCTCCCTACATCCCGCCGTTCAATGCCTATAACCCGGATTTTTATCGCGGCTATATGCTGATTGTTCCGGAAGCGGGAAATGTTTCCGGGGATAACAACACGTTTGTTCCCTAAACAACGAATGACAAATTTCAAAGCTCAAATAATAAATAAATGACAATTGCCAAAGTATAAATTTTTGTCATTGGGGTTTTGGATTTCATCTGGCATTTTTAATTTGGATTTTGTAATTCGATGTTCATCGGCTAACACTGGTCAGCCGTGATCTCCGACCGCTTGAGGCTATAATAAAAAGTAAATTGCTCTAGCCGATACTTTTTCCCAGTTGTCCGCAGGCCGCGGCAATGTCCGATCCCTTGCTTCTTCTGACCGGTGCGGTAAATTTATTTTTCAACAAAACCGCCCTGAATTTTTTGATCCGTTCTTCATTTGGCTGCCGGAAGGAAATTGCGGGATGTTCGTTAAAAGGGATCAGGTTGATTTTACAGGGGAAGTTTTTCAGCCTTTCCGAAAGTTCCCGTGCATGTTCTTCGGCGTCATTAATATCCTTTATCAGGATGTATTCAAAAGTAATTCTTTTCCGTTTTGAAATCGGATAGTTCCGGGCCGCGGAAATCAGGGACTCGATCGGAAACTTTTTGTTGACCGGCATCAGTCGATTGCGAATGCGGTTGTTCGGGGCGTTTAAGGATATGGCCAGGTTGACCGGCAGGTCAAGCGCAAGCTGACCGATTTGCGGAATAAGTCCGGCCGTGGAAACCGTGATTTTCCGGTGCGAGAAGTTAAAGCCCCATGGGCTGAGAAGCGCCCGAATGCTTTTCACGGTATTGCTGTAATTTGCTAGCGGCTCACCCATCCCCATGAAAACGATATTGGGAAGTTTGCCTTCAAGGTCCGGGTCGCGGAGAACAGTCCCCACCTGATTCAATATTTCGGATGGCGTCAGGTTCCTGAACAGGCCGCTTTTCCCCGTGTAGCAGAATCGGCATTTCATGGGACAGCCGATCTGGGTGGAAAGGCAGATGGTCCAGTGGTTCTTTTCGGGGATAAGAACACTTTCAATGCCTCTGAGATCTTCTGTTTTAAACAGATACTTTTTAGAGCCGTCTTTTGATCGGGCCACTTTTTCAAGGGCCAGATGTCCGATGCGGCTGTTTTCAGCAAGCTTTTTACGGATATCCTTTGAAATATCCGTCATGCCGTCAAAAGTTTCAGCCTGTCGCTGAAAAAGCCATTTATAGATCTGTTTTGCCCGGTACGGTTTGAGTCCACGGGCGGCCAGCCCGATTTCGAGTTCTTCAAGAGACAGATTTTTCAGGTCCGGTTTTTTCTGCATTAGTCATGTCATTTTAACAGGTTATCCTGGTTATTATAGAGAAACTGAAAAAAAAGACAAGAAATTGCAGCAGGATAAAATTTTTATTGACAAATATAGGGAATAATAATATAAAACATCTTCATTTTTTTATCGAAAAATTACACGGTTTAAGGAAATCGAATATGTCTAAAAGACTTAAAAAAAATCTCCTAAAAATGCGGGAAGAACTGCTCAAAGAAATCGATGCGGGAATAAAGTCCCAGCGTGACGTGGCGGAAAGGGATGTGGGAGATTTTTATGATGATGTGGATATTGAAAAAGACCGACAGATGTACCATATGCTGGGCGAAAGGGAGCGTCAGAAAATCAGGGCCATTGACGAGGCTTTGAAAAAAATAGAGGATAATGAGTATGGCCGCTGTGAGGAATGCGGTGAAAAAATAAATAAAAACCGGTTAAAAGTGGTTCCGTTTGCCCGGTACTGCGTAAATTGTCAATCAGAGATCGAGAGACGGCAGCGCCGCCTGGGCCAAAATCCGGACGAGTCGGTTGTTTACAAGGATGTATCCATCAACGATATTGGCATAACGGACGAGTAATCAAATATCGACAGGAAAATAAAATTTTATTTAGAGGCTTGCATGTTGGAAACATTGTGTTAAATAAGTAAATAGGAGTCAATTTTTTCATTCTACTCCTCTCTATTTCCCCCTGGTACCCCCTCGCCAGGGGGATTTTTTTTGCTTTATTATTTGTTCTGGTATATTTTGCTAAAAGTGTTATATGTTTATTACCCTAAAACTGTCAGTGGAATGCTGGTGAAAATATCAAAGGAGTTTTTTATGAAAAAATCGATCCTCTTTCCTGTCATGGTTCTTTTCCTTTTAGGTCCTTTTTTGGGGGCCTGCGCAAAAAATGAGGCGGATTCGAAGAAAAGCACCATTGAGGAATTTACCGAAAAAACCGGAAAATCTGCGGCTGAAAGTATTCAGCGTCCCCTGGACAAGGCCCGCGCGCTTCAGAAGGAAAGTGCTGAAAAGGCGGAGGAGATGTCGGACAGGTTTTTGGAAAACGAGTGACGCAAAGGGAAAATAACGCTGGCGGTTGCGGCATTCCATTTGGATGAATGGATTGCCGCTGTATTTTTATGATCAGGAGCGACGATGGATCCGAAAATTCAGGAAAAAGTACTGGCGCTTTTCCCCCAGATATCGATACTCAAATCCTTTTCTTCCGAAGAGATAAAGGACAAATTTTTCAAAAAGGGATTTGCAAAAATTGTCGGCTACGCGCCTTCGGAAATTATCATTTCCGAAGGCAAGTATGATAACTGGGTTTACTGGCTCATTGACGGAAAAATTGATGTGCTCAAAAATGATGTCAGGGTCGCCGCGTTTCGAAGGGTCGGCGACATGTTCGGGGAGATGGGAATTCTTGAAGGCGACGCAAGGTCGGCCTCTGTTATCGCAAGCAGCCCGGTGGTTTGTCTGTCCATAGACATGTCCATCCTTGATCATCCGGAACTTGAACGGAAAATCAGCAAAGAGGCTTTTTGTAATGATGTGGCCCGCGTGACCAAGAAACGGCTTGCCCGCACTACCAGCCGGCTGACGGTATCAGAGCAGGCGCTTTTAGCGGTGAAGGACAAATTGGCGGAAACAGATCGGAAGTGGCATTCGACGATGGAGACCCTGTCCAAAACCCTGGATAAACTGGAAGAAAAAGATGCGCAAATAAAGGCCCTGAAACAGGATCTTGCCGCCGTTCAAAACGAGTTGCAGCAGATTAAGGGCTGATCCGGTCCGTTTCGGTGAAGGGGATATTTTTGAAAGCGCTGAAAGGCAGAGAAAAAAAGATTCTTCGTGGTTTCGCCCACGGCCTGCGCCCGGTGGTATTTATCGGCCGGCAGGGGCTGTCTGCCAATGTGGTGGATGATATTGACCGGGCGCTGCAGGATCATGAACTGATCAAAATTAAATTTATTGATTTCAAGGATGAAAAAGAAGTGCTTCTTTCAGAGATCGAAGAAAAAACAGACTGCCGGTGTGCCGGAACAGTGGGCAATGTGGCGGTTCTCTATCGGGAGCCGGTGGATCCAGAAAAACGGAAAATAAATATTTTGAACGGAAAATAATAACCTTGGGGGAAATATGAAAAAATTATTTATCGGCATTTTTTATGGTCTGGTAGGCGTTCTTGTTCTTTTCGATTCTGTTGGTGCGCAGCTGTCGGCAAAGTCCCTGCAGACGGACCTGGAAAAGGGTATCCGGGAACTCAGCCGGCCGGTACTGGAAAAAACATTGAAGGGCTGTGAGAAACTTTTGGATGCGAAGCCGGAAGACCCGGGTCTTTTGTACTTAACGGCCAAGGCCCATTTTGCAATGGCAGACTACATCGACATCAACAGCAAGGAGGAAGTCGATAAAAGCGGGAAGTCCGGAGAGCATATCGACACGGCGCTTGAAATTATAGAAGAATTGCTTGACATGGATGCCGGGCGTCTGGATGCGTGGATTTTGAAATATTATCTGCTGGAAAGAAAGATTACCCAGGTCGGGTTCCCAAAGCTGATGGCCTTTGTCGGTGATCTTCGAAGCGCTTCCGCAAAAGCAAAAGCGCTGGGTCCGGACGATCTGCGCGTCCTGCTGTTAAAGGCGGATGAGGCTGCCAGCAGTATGCCGCGGCCGCCGGTGGCCGAGTCCATTGCCGCCTATGATAAGGTGCTGAAAAAAGCGCCCAACATGGCGGAAGTGTATTACCGGATGGGTGTCGTGTATGACAGGGCCGAGCAGTCTGAAAATGCCGGGAAAAACTACAAAAAAGCAATTGCACTGGATCCGAATCACCACTGGGCGAAAAAACGGCTGGCCATGCTAAGCGAGTAAAATGGCCCCTGTTTCTGTTCGTGTAATGAAAAGAGGTTGGTTTCGGCCTCTTTTTGTTTTTGAGGAGAGGGGTTGAAAAAGAGCTTTCCAAAAACCGGAAAAGAAAAAGGAGAGATCATGAAGGATGAAAAGCCGGTGATCAGCAAGGATAACATGTATCTGTTACTGCGCGAGTCCAGGATAAAGGAGTTTAATGATTTGCGGGCCAAGGGACAGGACTGTGACCTGTCCGGGAAAGATTTTCGTGGACTGGATTTGCGGGGAATGGATGTGGCAGGCATCGATTTTTCAAACAGCTATTTCAGACAGACGGATCTTCGCGGTCTGAACCTGACTCAGAGTAACATGGCGGGAGCCAGTATCCACGGCGCCAGAATTTCCGGAACCTATTTCCCTGTTGAGCTGAGTGCCCAGGAGATTTTACTGTCAAATGCCCATGGTACCCGGATGCGGTACCCGGTTAAATGATTTCGGCTGTCCGGCCGTTGCTGTCCTGAGCCGGGGGGCACCGGTTGATGAGGGGTGATGCCGTTAACGGTTTAAGCTGTTTAAACTGTTGTTGCAGCATTTTCTAAAAAAAGATATTTGTTCGCAAACTGTTTTTACGTAAAGTCCCCCCGTGCCTTGCCGACGGGATTTTTCATTCCGTCAGGGTTTCTTCAACAATGTCATCTGCCATGATGCGGCTGCCTGTTTCCGGCGGGGCCGGCGGCGGGGCGTTTTCGCACCGGTTTACAGTCCTGTAGATGGTAACGGTTTCTTCCGGTGCCGGTCCGCCGTTTTTGTTGATGAACAGATCGTTGTCGGGGGAAATATAAAGGCTTGCGCCGAGGGGCAGCGACCGGTAAAAATTCTCACTGTATTGCCGGGCATTGTCCTTCATGATTTGAAGCGCTTCCGCCATATCGCCCGTATGACGCATCAGTACCCGCAGGGGATTGGGCCGGGCCTGCGATATTTTTCCCACAAAAGTCCATTTGGGTATTTGACGGGCAATCTTTTCCACGCTGGCGGTTTCCGCCGGCGGGGCCAATGTCCGGGCGCATCCGCTCAGGATAATCAGCAGAATACAGTGCAAAAAGAGATTGCGGTTCATTTTTTGGCCGGTCCTGGTTTCTTGTTTTTGTTTAAATACCTGTCCAGCTCTTGCGGGGATGAAATCATTTTATCATACCACTTGCCGTAGCGTTCGCATTGGGGCGGCATGTGCTCTCTGCAGACCTCGGGTCTTTCGGAATAGATGGTGCATTGGTTGTTTTTATCCAGGTAGATACACTTCCCCTGGATCAGTGCATACCAGCGCTTGTTCCGGATAAATATTTTTACCGTGTCAAAATGAAGGTACCACCGAAGTTTCTCCTTTTCGTATTTGGTCCTGGGCCGGGTGATGGCAAAGGAGAGGTCGCGGCAGCAGTCGGCGGAACAGTCGTTGCATTTGGTGCTGGCTTCTTTTTTTGTGAAGGGTTTTGTCATGGTCTTTTTTCTGCCGTTGTTATGATCGGATTATCGCAATTATTTTATATTCGGTTTAGGCCTGTGTCAATCGGGCAGACGGGTTTGTTTCGGCCGGATTTTCAGAAGACGGCCAAGACTGAAGGTTCCCATGAAAAGAAAAATACCGCCGGCAAACAACAGGCCGGATTTCAGGTTGTAACAATCACTGACATATCCGGATGCCGGGCCGACCAGACAAAAAATAAGACGGGTCAGCAGGACCCGGATGGAAAGAATCGTTGCCCGTCTCTGTGAGTGGACGCGGCGGTTGATCTGGTCGGCAAAAACCGGAAGGGCAAAGCCTCTTGCCAGATAAAACAGGATAAACAGGACAAAACTCCATGTAAAATCCATGAAGGACAGGGAAAAATATCCGGTAATGACCAGCAACAGGGGAAACAGAAAAGAGCCTTTGGGCCCGAGGGCGGCTCGCATCCGGTCGGCGGAAAGTGAGGAAATGCCCACGGAAAGGTTCAGCATTGTCCAGATAAGCCCGAAGAAGGGAAGAGCGATTCCGGAGATTTTCAAATAAGGCTGAACAAACCAGACAATGGTCAGGGTGGCGGCCAGAATTACGGCGTTGAAAAAAATCAGCCAGAACAGTTCCGGTGATGAAAATGTTTCCCGAATAATCGTGTAAAATTGTTTGAGGCGGATGCGCTGGTTAAGCTGTTGATGCGCGGCCGGCTCCTGAATGCTGAAAGCCACGGGAATGGCGAGTGCCATGATGCCGGTTTCCAGATAGAAATTAAGGCGAAGGCTGACCATGGCAATGATTCCGCCCAGGATGGCGGCGGCGGCTTCCGAAAAATTTGCCGTGGCGCTCAACCGTCCCTGCCTTCGTGTGTAGTCGTTTTCCCGATGGGTTTCCAGCAGGGTGTCGTAAAGCAGCGCGGCATCCGTTCCCGAAATAAAGCTGTAGCCCAGCCCCAGAACCATTTCCGCGCACAAAAATCCTGAGAAGGAGGATGAAAGCGTGTAGATCAGAAATCCGGCCGTACACAGGGCGGTTCCGGTGACCAGGGCATTACGCCTGCCCAGAGTGTCTGAAAAATATCCGGAAGGGACTTCGAAAATGATCAGCGCCAGAGAATAAAGGGCCTGAAGCACCATAATATCTTTCATGGTCAAGCCGTTTTCCTGGTAAAACAGGACAATGACCGGCATGATCAGCATGAACCAGCGGAAGGCCTGAATCAGGTTGAGTTTCCAGATGTTTGAGAGAAGCGGCGACGGGGTGTCTTCTTTTTTCATTCCCCCAATTTATCGGATCACGCATGTTTTATCCATAAAAAAAAGCCGCTGTTTTTTTTGCAGCGGCTTTTCGTTTTAGCCATCAGCGGTCTCAAAAATTTACAAAGCGGTCCTTACTTTTTCCAGCGCAGCCAGGGAACGCCTTTGGGCATGTTCATGTAGGTCATGCGGTCCGGCTTGATGACAATGACCCGTGCGGTGACCGCTCTTTTAATGATGTTTTCCATCGGCTGAACAGATTTGGACCAGTCTTCCAGAAAACCTTTCATTTTCATCATGCCCCCCACAAACTTGGGATGCGGGGCCTTGTACACCCGGGCGGTGCCGTCAATGGTCAGCCCGTATTCCGATTCAATGGTACCGTCGGTAAAGCCGATGGACACGGACACCTTGGCGCTGTCGGCCAGGTTGACAAACTTTTCCCCGCCGGCGCTGGCGATATAAATATCCAGCCCGTCGCTCACATAGTCCAGAATCGTCTGGCGCGGGGTCCCGTCCGGATTGACGGTGGCCAGGGACAGGCACTGAGGTTGTTTTAAGAATTGAATCAGCTCCTCTTCCAGTGCCTGTTTGTCGAGATTGCGGACAGGGATGCCCAGTTTGTCCAGGAAATACAGTGCCTGCTCATGCTGTTCTTCAAAGGTCAGTCCCGGTTCATTGATTTTTGCCATTTTTCCCTCCGGTTTTCAGATTAAAAGACTATACTCCCGCAACCATCACGCTGAAAAAGGCGGCCTGCACTTCCGCGCTCACAGAAAGGCCCATTTTTTTAAACAGGAGCTGTTCTGCGGCGGCGTTTTTAAATGCCATCTGGTTCTGTACCGGCCGATAGTCAAAATTTTCAGCCGGATCCGTCTGCCTGCAGAAATTTTCGTATGAGCTCCAGGCCATATTCCGAAGCTGCTGAATCAGGTCCGGGCAAATTCCCCGTTTTGCGGCGCTCCAGATGGGACCCCAGAAATCCGGCAGGGCCGGAATGTTTCTGCGGGTATACGAGATGTTTTCTTTTTCAGCGTCGGTGCTGAAAGGATCAAAAAAAATCTCTCTGTTGTCTCCGGCCTGAGGCAGGTGCAGGGCCACCCGGGTGGAAATTTCCTCTTTTCGGGCGGTTTGTGGGCTGACATTCGATATGGCGGCATCCAGAAACAGAAAGGGATATCCTTTTTTCAACAGTGAGAGGGTACCGAACAACCGAATAAAAATGCCTTTTTCCCGGTCTTCGGTATTCTTGTAAACCTCTATCAGGCGTACCCCTTCAGGTTCGCTCAGATACCGGGTCATAATATTGGTAGAGCAGGTATTGTCGAGCTTGCCCTGAACGATATAGTCACCGCACGCTTCAAGCCCTGAAATATTCGGCAGGGGAAGCGTGAACCTTCGGTCCAGTCCGTCTTCAGAGGGCTTCAGGTAATGGTTTAAAAAAAGGTTGGTATCCAAAGTAATAATTCTCCGAAAAGAGGGTTATCCCAGTTTATGCAGTTTTTCCAGCTGGTCCGCCACAGCGGACAGCCCCAGGCTGTCCAGTTTTTCGCGGGTGGGAAAACCGGTTTTCAGGTTCCAGCCGCGGGCCCGGTAATAATCGTCCAGCATGGGGTCCAGTTCAAATACCTGTCCCTTGACCGGGCCGTCTTCCATGGGTTCTTCAAGAAAGCGATCGGGAAAGGTATCATCGCGGCGGCCAAACCCCTCCCGGACATTAAAGGCCCTTTCCACATTCCAGATCCGTTCTCCCAGCAGAAATATATCGGCATCTGTCTTGAGATCATCGAAACCGGTGGCGGCGTTCAGCATTTCCCGCAGAGCGGTCAGGTCGATCAGGTGAAACTGCATGGGAAAGATACAGACAATTCCCGTTTCAAATGCCGCGGTTTTGTCCTGGTTCAGTTTGCACAGCTCCCCCTTTTTCTCGACGGCAAACCGGTCAACACCGGCTTCGCCGGAAAGTTCCTGAGGGCACTGTCCCACACAATGACACGCGCCCAGGGCCGCCGTGGCCAGGTTCAGCCCGGCGCCTTTCAGCCCGCGCGGCTCATACCCCGGCAGTTCCAGCCCCTTGACCTGAATGGCGTACTGTTCCGATCCTTTGCCGATTTTTTGGGCCGCGCGTCTGGTTCCTTCAGCCAAAAGGTTCCCGATCCCTTCCCGATGGACGATTTTTTTCAGCAGGGCGATAATGGCTTTCGGGTCCCCCCATTTCAGATCGATGCCGTCAAGATCCTCTTTCGTCAGGATCCTGTTTTCGTAACATTCCATGGCAAAACCGATACAGCAGCCCGCGGTCATGGTGTCCACGCCGTAATCATCGCAGATTTTGTTGGCTTCAATGATCATGTTCAGATCCGAGTTCAACAGTTCACCGCCGAAGGAATAAAAGGTTTCATATTCGGGACCTTCCACCGGGTCGCCGGCAAAATCACCTTCTCTGGGATGAAGAACGCTACCGCAATGGATCATGCAGCGGTGACAGTGAACATCTTTGACAAAAATGTCTTCCACCTTCTCCGGGGTCAGTTTCCCGTTGATTTCTTTAAACTCTCCTTTTTTAAAGTTTTTCACCGGATAGACACCGATTTCATGGCAGTATCCGGCGGCGGCGGCTGTGCCCAGATGCCGGAACCCCTGCAACCGGGGATTATTCTGAACCTCTGCGGCCTGTTTCCGGGTAAATTCCAGAAGCCTGTCTTTGTCCGCCACAGGAACCGTCCGGGTGCCCCTGACCGCGATGGCCTTGAGGTTTTTGGCGCCCATGACAGTGCCGACGCCCCCCCGGCTGGCGGTACGGCGTTCATCGATGATGGCCGCAAACCGGACGCCCTTTTCCCCGGAAGGTCCGATACAGGCCACCTTTAATTTTTCGTCATTTTGTTCTTTTCGAATGGCGGCGGCGGTTTCATCACTCAAGAGACCGGAAAGATTTGCTGCATCCAGGATCTGAACGTTTTGATCCCGGATCATGATGTAAACCGGTGAAGCCGCTTTTCCTTCCACAATCAGAACGTCGAATCCCGCAGATTTTATTTCTGCACCGAACCCGCCGCCGGCACTGGACCGGAAATATCCGCCGGTCAGCGGCGATTTTGTGGTAACCATCCAGCGGCTGCAGGACTGGGCCGCGGTATTGGCCAGCGGGCCGGTGGTAAAAATCATCTTGTTTTCTGAAGACAGGGGATCGATGCCGGGCGCCAGTTCATCAAAGAGCAGTTTTGCGGCGATGCCCCTGCCGCCGACAAAACGTCTGGCCAGAGTTTCAGGCAGCACTTCAACTTTAAATGTGCCGCTGCTCAAATTGATTCTCAGAATGTTTCCCATGTAGCCGCCGGAGAATTTTTTCATCATACCGCTCCGTTTTGTGTCCGGTTAATGGTTGGAATTTCCGCTAAACAGATTATGGCCTCAATTTAAAAAAACGGCCGGTGGCAGCTTTGAATTTGGATTCAAGGCCAAAAACCGGGTACAAAAAAACGATTTATGCCTGGTTTTGAATTTGGATTCAGGGCCAATTATAATAATATCGGAAACCAATGTCAAGAAATAACTTCCGGATCGGCATAACAAGTACGCTCTTCTATTTTTCCGGTATCCTGAATTACCGGTCAAATAAAAGAAATATTCAAGTGCATTGGTTTCTGTTTTACCCATTTTTTCAGGGACCGTGGCGTAGTATTATTCGGCCGGTACTGAAAAGGGATGGAACCCTCAAAAATCCCCGATTTTTTTTATTGACATTTAATTTTTATATGTTTTACATTCTATAATTATTAAACATAATTTCTAATCTATAGGCATTAATCGGCATGTTATTAATTTTTAAGTCTTAAATTGAAATGCTTTGTTATACCGGTTCTGGTGATCCGGACGATTTTATCAATTCAGCGTACGGAAATAATTTGGACAAAAAGATAATTGCGTTTCTTTATTCCCGACAAACTGAGGACTTATGGCCAAGGACAGTTTAAGAAAAATTGTTTCAGAGATTTTTTCCCTGGCGGATGTTCAGGTCGGCGGAGAAAGGGATCAGGATATTACCGTGATAAATTCCGATTTTTATAAAAGAGTTCTGGCCAAAGGGTCTTTAGCACTGGGCGAGAGTTATATGGACGGGTGGTGGCGATGTAAAAAAATCGATCAATTGATAACAAATATTTTAACCTCAGGACTGGAAAAACGGGTTAAAACCAACCCGAAGGTGATTTTTTCGACAATTAGAAGCCGATTGTTCAATCTGCAAAAAGTGGCCCGCGCATATGAAGTGGCTAAAAAACATTATGATATCGGGAATGCTCTTTTTCGGGAAATGCTGGATAAAAAAATGGTTTACTCCTGTGCTTACTGGAAAGGTGCAAAAAATCTTGACGAGGCCCAGGCGGCAAAGCTGGATCTGGTCTGCAGAAAAATCGGTTTGCAGCCCGGGATGAGTGTTCTGGATATCGGTTGCGGTTGGGGAAGTTTTGCTGAGTTTGCCGCCAAGAAGTACCAGGTAAAAGTTACGGGAATCACAGTTTCCCGGGAGCAGGTCAAATGGGCCAATGCTATTTGCCGAGGTCTGCCGGTTGAGATCAGGTTACAGGATTATCGATGTGTGAACGAAACCTTTGACCGGGTGGTGTCCATCGGCATGTTTGAACATGTGGGGTTTAAAAATTATAAAGCCTATATGACCGTGGTGCGGAATGTACTTAATAAAGGCGGGCTCTTTTTTCTGCAGACCATTGGAAAAAAAGAACGTCAAAGAACCACAGACCCCTGGATCAACAGATATATTTTTCCGAATGGATATTTGCCTTCCCCGCGTGAAATAACGACCGCGGCCGACGGCCTGTTTATTCTAGAAGGCTGGGAAAATTTCGGGGCAGATTATGATAAAACGCTGATGGCCTGGTACCATAATTTTGTCAACGGCTGGGATCGGATCAAACATTACTATGACAACCGGTTTAGAAGAATGTGGGAATACTATCTTCTGGCCTGTGCCGGCGGGTTCAGGGCGCGGGATCTTCAGTTGTGGCAAATTGTTTTTTCCAAAAACTGATTTAGACGCCGGGATTGACCTTCCCGTGGGCAACTGCCGCTTTGGATGCCTGCATTTTTGTTTCCGGTTTGCCGGCAGAAAATGCAATTTTTCGCGGGTCAGTATCTGGGTTTGAATATGATGGAAGGTCCGGTTGTTTTCGAGCAGGTAAACCCTGGTGCTTCTCTGATGTCGCCATGCTTTTCCTTGAGCGCATCCATGGGACCGACATCCAGCGCCCGCATGGGACAGGCGGCCACACACACCGGATTTTTGTCTTCCGCCAGCCGGTCCGCGCACAGGGTGCACAGCTGCATTTTTGCATTTTCCGCTGAACCGAACTGGGGTGCGTTGTAAGGGCAGGCCTGTTGGCAGAACTGTTTGCACCGGTCTTTGCCTAGACAGGTTTCATGATCAACGACCACGATCCCGTCCGAATCCCGTTTGGAAATCGCTTTCACCGGGCAGGCCGCCAGGCAGGCCGGTTTTTCACAGTGGCAGCAGGAAAGGGAGACATAGGACAGGTGAATATCCGGATATTTTCCCTGTTCCAGCGGAATTACTTTCCGCAGTTCAATGGTCGTGTCCTGAATATCATGCCAGTCTCTGCAGGCAATGACACAGGCATAACAGCCGGTGCATCTGGATTGATCAAAATAAAAACCGAATTGGGTCATGATTTGAATAACCGTTTATATATTATTAGTGATATGTGGAAAACAGACCACCGTTTATTCCGTTGAAAAAAAAGGCGCTACATTTTTTCGATTTCCACCAGGCAGGTATTGCTGCAGAAAGCGCCGGCCGGGGAATGCCTATCCTTTAACAGTACATTTGCGCACCCGCCCCGGTCCACGCCGTTTTTATCCGGCCGGTACCAGGCGCCCTGGCCGATACTGACCACACCCGGCATAATGCGTTCCGTCACCCTGGTTTTGATGGAGATCTTGCCCCGGTCATTATAGACGAGAACCTCATCATTGTTTTCCAGACCCCGGGTTTTTGCATCCTGCGGATGGATCCAGACCACATGCGGTTCCAGGCTGTTGAGCCAGGGATTGTTGTCCATGTTGGAATGGATTCTCCTTTTGGAATGGGTGGTGATAAGCTGCAGCGGGTATTTTTTTGCGGCCGGATCATTTTTTCCTTCCCAGGCTTCGATATACATGGGAATGGGCGGAAGGTCCGGCGTGTTTCTTTCTTTCAGTTTTTCGGAATAAATTTCAATTTTCCCGGACGGTGTGGGAAAAGGATTTTTTTCCGGATCGTGGATCTGTTTTTCAAAGGCAATAACGGGTCTGGTCCTTTTCGCCCGGAAAATGCCTTCTTTCTTAAAAGTGTCGTAATCCGGCAGCGGTTTCGTGTCGGTCAGATCTCTGGCCGCTTCCCAGAAGTCTCTGAGCCATTCGTCTTCGCTAAAATCGCTGTACCCGCTGAGCCCCAGTTTTTCCGCCAGGGCCGTAAAGATATCAAGATCCGATTTTGATTCGTAAAGAGAGTCGATAACGCGGTTTAAATAGATGCAGTAGGATTCTCCCTGCCAGGGGCGGATAATGTCGTTTCGTTCCAGCTGGGTATTGACCGGCAGGAGAATGTCGGCATAGCGCGCGGTAGGGGTCATGAACTGTTCATGGACCACAATGGTCTCAAGTTTTTTCAAGGCCTGCGCCGCCTTGTTGGAATTCATGAACTGGTTGACCGGGTTGCCGTTCGTGATGTAGGCCATTTTGATGTCGGCCGGATAACCGCCCGCCTTTCCCTTGAGGATAGCGTCCCACAGCTTGGTAATATGAAGCGCCGGACGCTGGCGGGCGCCTTCCGGCAGATTTCCGGTCATCTGTCTGGCGATGAGACCGGTTCCGGCGGCCGGTTGCAGTCCGACCGGCGGCAGGCCAAAGGCCGCGGGATCCCCGCCGTGAATTCCGATATTGCCGGTCATGGCGGACAGGGTGGACAGGGCCCGGTGAAACTGCTCACCGAAGGCGGTGCGGCCCGGGGCGCCCAGGGTGAGAATTTTTGCCGGTTTTACTGTGGCATACTGCCGGGCAAGATCTTGAATCAGCGCTTTTTTTACGCCGGTGATGCTTTCCGCCCAGTCCGGTGTTTTGGGCCGGCCGTCTTCTTTGCCCAGGACATATGCCTCAAACTTATCAAAACCGACGGTATGTTTGTCGAGGAATTTCCGGTCCAGGAGATTTTCAGTGATCATGGTATAGGCCATGGCCATGATCATGGCGGTATCGGTGCCGGGCCGGATCGGTATCCATTGATCGGCAAAGGCGGCGGCAGAGTCTGTAAACCGGGGGTCGATGGATATGATTTTGACCCCTTTTTCCTTTGCCTGGCTCAGATAGAAAGAGGTGTTTGTTTTCTGAACGGTTTCCGCGGGATTCCAGCCCCACATAATAATGTATTTTGCGTTGGGAATATCGTCTCCGGTATGGCCGGCGGTGACCGTTCCAAAAGTAATTTCTGTAGAGAAAAGATTTCCCCAGAACGAGGCGGACCCCCAGATCGGCGTAAAACCGCCGAACATGGTTAAAAAGCGAAAACCGGACAGCTGGTTATGAAGAAAGGTCCCGGTATTTCCGGAATAGGCAATATATAAAATCGACTCGGGCGCATGGGTTTCTTTGACGCGGACCAGTTCAGCGGAAACTGTTTCCAGGGCTTCATCCCAGGAGATGCGTTCAAATTTCCCCTCTCCCCGTGCACCGACTCTTTTCATGGGGTATTTCAACCGGTCTGGAGAGTATACCCGCTGCCGGTAGGCGCGGCCCCGGGCACAGGCCCGGAGCTGAACGTCGTCTCCGTCATCGGTTTCGATTTTCGTGATAACGCCGTCTTTGACATGCGCTTTCAGAAGGCATCTGCCGCCGCAGTCATGGGGGCAGGAGGTGACGACCGTTTTTTCGGAAGGATCCGTCATGATTGCTGTTTTTCCTGGGGAACGATTTCTATTTTATAGCTGTCAGCGGGACGCACCGGCCGGCTGATGATTCTGATCAGGGTACCGAACTGTTGTTCAATACTGTGAAGCGCTTCTCTTTTCACGTTGAGCAGATATTCCGCGATTTCCGGTGAAAGGGTAACCCTTATTTCAGAGGGTTGACCGGAAGCGGCGCTGTCAAAAAGTTTTCGCAGAATTAACAGTGACAACGATTCTATCGCTCTTATTTTGCCGTTCCCCTTGCAGAACGGACAGTTGATATGGTTGATATCCAGTAACGGACTTCTCAGCCGTTCCCGGCTCATTTCCAGCATGCCGAATTTCGATATTCTCGCTAACTCAATATTGGCCTTGTCTGTTTTGAAGGCGCTTTTCAGATGCCGTTCAACCTGATGTCTGTGTTTGGCCTGTTTCATATCAATAAAATCAATAACAATCAGTCCCCCCAGATCCCGCAGCCGGAGCTGCCGGGCAATTTCTTCCGCGGCTTCAAGGTTTGTGACAAGGGTGGTTTCCTCCTGTGTTTTCAGGCGGGTGAACCGGGCCGTGTTTACATCGATGGCGACCAGGGCCTCGGTGGGATCGATAGAAATGCTGCCCCCGGATTTCAGGGGAACGGTTCTTTCATAAAGGGCTTCAATCTGTTCTTCAACTTTGTACCTGGAAAAAACCGGTTCTTTTTCTTCATAGAGCCTCAGGGCCTTGTACTGTTTGGGAATGATCTGTTTAAAAAACTCTTTTGCCTTTTTGAAAGCTTCCGGGCCGTCTATCAGGACTTCGCCGATATCTGTGGTGAAGTAATCCCGAATGGACTGGATCACCATGTTGCTTTCCTGGTAAACCAATGCCGGTGCGGTTACTTTATCCGATTTTGACTGGATGGCCTTATCCAGGCGCGTCAGGTAGTTCGCGTCTTTTTGAAGCTCCTTTTTGGTCTTGTTCAGTCCGGCGGTGCGGATGATAAATCCCATGTCATCGGGAAGTTTCAGCTCTTTGCCGATGTCCTTGAGTTTTTTGCGCTCATCCACGTTATCGATTTTTTTGGATATGCCGCTTCTTTTGTATCCGGGCATGATGACCAGGTATCTGCCGGGAAGAGAGATGAAGGTGGTCAGGGCGGCGCCCTTATTCTCTTTTTCTTCCTTTGTGACCTGAACAAGAATCTCCTGGTTCTTTTTCAGGATTTTTTCATTGACGGGTTTGCCTTTCGTTCTTTTTTTGCCGGTGTGATATTTGGCATGGACCTCATCCAGCGGCAGAAATCCATGACGGTTTGAGCCGAAATCGACAAAAGCGGCATTAAGACTGGGCTGTACTTTTTTGACAAGCCCTTTGTAGATATTGCCGCGTATTTTTTCCGTGCCGGTTGTTTCAATGGCCAGGTCGGTCAACAGACCATTATCGATGATCGCTACCCTGCTTTCTTCTGGGTGGATCACGTTGATGATCATTTTTTTGACCGCGTCTTTTTTGTATTTATTGCGCATAAAAGTATCAAATATCATTGTATGGATGTTACCTTTCAGGTCCGCACGAACAGGGGCTGCATTTTTTGAAAAACAAGAAAGGCGTTTCTGTTTCGGCAAGCGGTTTTAATTTTGGCTCAGTCCGGTTTTTTCTGTCGGTACCGGGCCAGCTGGTTGTCTGTTCGATGGATATCAGCCAAAGTTTGCTTCAGGGCATTTTTATCTTTATGGTTTACTTCAGGCGGATTGACCAGCTTCGCGTAATTCCAGCGGTTAAACGTCGCTTCAGCATAGGCCGGTGGATAGGGCCCCATCCACTTCTCAAAAGAAGGTCCTTTGGTCAGAAGAACCTCGGGTGTTTTTCCCTCCAGTTCAATGGCAATATAGGAGTCTTCCTTTTTTTTCTCAAACAGTATGGCGATAATTTTACCCATTTATACATATTATAGGAAAACCAAGTACTTGGTCAAGCCAAATGTTACTGGAAAGAGAAGTTTCACCAAAGGGTTGTAAAGGCCCGGCGGAGAGATCTGCGAATTGATCAATGGCTTGTGTTGCTGTACAGGTATGATATGCTGTCCTATTATGGCTATCGGACGTTTGCGGCTTAAAAAATACGGCTATGATTTTCCGCCTTTTCGACCGCCGAGTGAATCGGGAAGTTTGCTGGTCAGGGTCACCCGGGGGTGTCCCTGGAACAGGTGTACTTTCTGTTCCATGTACAAGGGGATCCGTTTTGAGCGCAGGCCACTGCAAGATGTTTTGTCGGATATTTCCCGTGCCCGTGCCCTGTACCGCGATGAGACCAAAACGGTTTTTCTGGGGGACTCAAACAGCCTGGTGATTCAGGCAGATGCCATGGTCACGATACTGGCGGCGCTTTACGATGCTTTTCCGGCGATTAACCGCGTTACCAGTTATGCCCGGGCCAAAACACTGTTGAAAAAACCGTTCAGCGACCTTCAGCGAATTCGCCGGTCCGGGCTCACCCGCCTCCATGTGGGACTGGAAACCGGAAACGGCCGTCTGCTGGAACAGGTCCAAAAAGGGATCACGCCGGATGAATTTGTCGAGGCCGGCCTGAAGGTCAAAGCGGCGGGATTCACGCTTTCGCTCTATGTTCTCCTCGGACTTGGCGGTGAGGAATTATGGGAGGCCCATGCAGCGGAAACCGCAGCCGTGTTAAGCCGAATTGATCCGCATTTCATTCGGGTGCGAACGCTTCAGCCGCAGCCGGGTTCGGAGATCTACCGCCAGATGGCAGCGGGGCAATTCAAAAAAGCAAGGCATGAAACGGTGTTAAAAGAACAGAAAAAAATGCTGGAAAATGTTCAGACCACTGCATCCTACCTGAGTGATCACCGGACCAACTACATTCCTGTGAACGGTGTTCTGCCGAAAGACAAAGCAAAAATGGTTTCTTTTATCGAAGAAAAGCTGACAACGCTGGCAATGGATCCAACGGTAAAAAAAAATTTTTCCCGCAAAGACCGGATCAGACATCTTTGACAGGACGGTGCGAGCGGTTAAATAAAAAATATTTAAATTTTACAAAAAATAAAAATTAAATTTAAAAAAAATCTTATTTTAAAATTTTCCTTCCTGTTGCCGAAAAACTTTAAATCTTTCGTTTCCCTTTATTTTTATAAATTAAAAAAACAACAGTTTTTTGGCATTACCAGCAATTTTATATTATAAATAAATATATTGTTGTCATCGGCAAAAATAATCAGGCGCCGTTTTTACGGCATTTATCAGCGGACCGTTTTGCGGACCGAACGGTCATACGCATGCGGCGGAAAACAGACCGGTATCCATGACAGGACAGGCGTGAATGAAAAAATTTCGTGATTTTACCCTCAAAAACAAGTTGACCGTTATTATCATGCTGGCGAGTACGGCCGCCATCTTTTTTGTGGGAGTCACGACGCTGGGGGTATGCTATTTTGTCAGCCGGCGCGCGCTGGTGCAGGATCTGGTCGGGCTGACCCAGATCATCGGCAGCAACTGCAGCGCTGCCATCACCTTTAATATTCCGGAAGATGCGGAACGGATTTTGTCGGCCCTGAAGGAAAAACCCACGGTGATTGCAGCGGAAATATTCGACCGGGACCAAAAAACTTTTGCCGCTTACTATAAAGACGGGCTGGTCCGCCGGCCGCGGATACGTCTGGACCGGATCAACGGACATTATTTTACTGAAAATTTTGTGACGGTTGTGAGCAGCATCCGGGTCAATAAAGACGAAATCGCTAAAATTGCCATTACGGACAACATGAACGACATCAGCGAGCGGGTAATGTTCAGCGCCAATATTCTGGGACTGGTGATTCTGATGGCCCTGCTGGCGGCATTTGTGATTTCCGCGCGGCTGCAGAAACTGATTTCGGAACCGATCCTTGCGCTGGTCCGGACCGCTTCCAGAGTTTCCACGGAACAGGATTTTTCCATTCGGGCCGAAAAGACGACGGAAGATGAAATGGGCCGGTTTATTGATGCCTTTAATGACATGCTTTCGCAGATACAACAGCGCGACGAAGCCCTGCAAAAGAGTTCTAAGATCCTGAAAGATGCCGAACGCCTGGCCCATATCGGCAGCTGGGAATATGATTTTTTGCAGAACAGACTTGTCTGGTCGGATGAGTTTTACCGGCTGCTGGGTCTTGAACCGGAAGAGGTCCTGCCGTCTCACGAGGCCTTTGCCGGGTTTGTTCATGCGGAGGATCGGGTCCGGTTAAGTCAGGAATTCGTTAAAAAAGGGGAGCCGTCTGAAGTGGAATACCGGCTGATTACCAAAGGCGGAAATCAGCGGAATATCTATGCCCGAAGTATTCAGGAAAGGGATGCGGCCGGCAATACGGTCAAGGCATCCGGTATCATCCTGGATATCACCGAACGGAAAAAAGCTGAATCGGAGCGGGAATGGCTGAGCGCGATTCTCCATTCCACCAGCGACCTGGTGGCGATGGCTTCGCCGGACGGAAAGATCACTTACATGAATGATGCCGGCCGAAGAATGCTGGGCCTGGCCCCGAAGGAAAGCCTTGGGGACAGGAACCTCGGAAGCATTCATCCGAAATGGGCGCTGGCGGTAATTCTTGAACAGGGGATTCCCGCAGCCGTTAAAAACGGTGTCTGGACCGGGGAAACAGCGCTGTTAGACAATGATGGTGTGGCGGTTCCGGTTTCCCAGGTGATTATGTCACATAAAAAGAAAGACGGTTCCCTGGAATACCTTTCCACAATTATGCGGGATATGACCGAACGCCGAAAGGCGGAAACGGAAATGAACCGGCTTCGGAATTACCTGAAAAACATTATTGATTCCATGCCGTCGATTCTGGTCAGTGTTGATGCCGAAGGGCACATCACCAACTGGAATGCGGAGGCGGAAAAAGTGACCGGGATAACCCCTAAAAAGGCGGAAGGAAAAGTTTTATCGGATATCTTTCCGCAGTTTGGTCGGGAATTCGCAAAGGTCAAGGAGGCCATGTCCCGGCGGGAAACACGAAAAGACCAGAAGGTTGAAAATATTATCAATGGCGAAAGAAGATATCTGGATGTGACCATTTATCCGCTGGTGGCCAACGGGGTTGACGGGGCGGTCATTCGCGCGGACGATGTAACGGACCGGGTCAGAATAGAGGAAATGATGGTTCAGTCCGAAAAAATGCTTTCCGTGGGTGGGCTCGCCGCGGGAATGGCGCATGAAATCAACAATCCGCTGGCCGGAATTCTGCAGAATGTCCAGGTGATGAAAAACCGTATTTCACCGGAGTTGCCCCGGAACCGGAAGGTTGCCGAGGCGTGCGGTGTGACAATTGAAGGGATTGCTGCATACATGGAAAAGCGCGGTTTCTCGCAAATGGTGGATGCCGTGATGGCGTCAGGTCGCCGGGCCGCCAGGATTGTCGAAAATATGCTCAGCTTCAGCCGGAAAAGCGTTTCCGGATATGAGCCCAGAGATCTGCGTCGGCTTCTGGACAGTACGGTGATGCTGATATCCAACGATTATGATTTTAAACAGCAGTATGATTTCAAGAAAATCAAAATTGTCCGCGAATACGACCGTGATGCCGAAGTGGTCTGTGAGGGCAATAAAATTCAGCAGGTTTTTCTCAATGTTTTAAAAAACGGCGCGCAGGCCATGATGCACAACGAAGCGAAAAGCAACCCTCCCCAGTTTACGTTGCGGATTCGTTCAGAAAGCGACAGGGTGATCACTGAGATTGAGGATAACGGGGCCGGCATGACGGAGGATGTGTGTAAAAGGGTGTTTGAACCCTTTTACACGACAAAAGGCGTGGGCCAGGGAACCGGTCTCGGTCTATCGGTGTCCTATTTTATCATTGTGGATGATCATGACGGAACAATGGCCTGTGAGTCGGAACCCGGCAAAGGAACCAGGTTTATCATTACACTGAATAAAAGCGCCGGTTTTTACCGGAAAAACCAGGCAGAGGATGAAAAGGCCGGAAAACAAAGCGCCGGATCTGTGCGGTCTGAAAATAGCGCTGGTTGATGAAGAACATACAGTATCGGTTTCCTGAAAAACCGGTTGAAATTTCGGGAAACAAAAATCTGTTTTTTTGAAAAATTTTCGGAGATAAAAATGAAAAATAATAAAAAGGCACGAATACTGGTCGTTGATGATGAAATATCCATTCGGGAGAGCCTGAAGGATTTTCTTGAGGATAACGGCTATGTTGTTGATGCTGCAGGGACGGCTGAAGAAGCGCTGGTTTTTATCTCAAAAGCGGAATATGACCTTTCGGTGATTGATCTTCGCCTGCCCCGCATGAACGGCGAAACGCTGATCAAGCGTGCCCATCAGCTGAAGCCTGCTATGCGGTTCATTATTCATACCGGATCGGTGGACTATGTTCTGTCGAAAGAGCTCATGGCCATTGGTATGACCCGGGAAGATGTTTTTTTCAAGCCGGTGGCCAATATGATGCTGATTGTAAACGCCATTGAAAGGATTGTCGGCGGACAGCCGGCCCTGTCGTGATAATATAACGTGTTTGTCCGGGAGAAATTAAATGGCAACAGGGGAACTTCCGCTTATTCTGACCATCGATGATGAGGCGTCGATTCGAAACAGCTTCAAAAATTTTCTGGAAGATTTCGATTATGCGGTAATCGAAGCGGAAAACGGTAAGGTCGGGCTGGAAATGTTTGACAGGGAAAGCCCGGACCTGGTTCTGGTGGATCTGCGAATGCCTGAACTGGATGGCATGGTTGTTCTGGAAAATATTGTTCAAAAATCTCCGGATACGCCGGTGATCGTTGTTTCGGGAACCGGCATTATCGGCGATGTTATTGAAGCGCTGCGCCGGGGGGCCTGGGACTACATTTTAAAGCCGGTCGAGGATATGTCGGTCCTGCTGCACGCGGTGGAAAAATCCCTGGAACGGTCCATGCTGTTGTATGAGAACCGGTTGTACCGGGAGCATCTGGAGGAGGAGGTTGCCAAACAGACGAGAGAACTGCAAAGCGCTGCGGCCGCTTTGGCTGAAAGTGAGGGAAAATACCGGGAGCTGGTTCAGAATGCCAACAGTATTATTTTAAAAATGGATGCTCAGGGAAATATCCTCTTTTTTAACGAGTTTGCCCAGAAATTTTTCGGCTATCCGGAAGATGAAATCATCGGCCGCAATGTCCTGGGAACGATCGTTCCGGAAAAGGAAAGTTACGGCCGCGATCTCAGGAACATGGTTCTGGATATCGGCCGGGAGCCGCAAAAGTACGAAAATAATGAAAATGAAAACATGAAAAAGGACGGTACCCGGGTATGGGTTTCCTGGACCAATCGACCCGTTTATTATCCGGACCATTCCATTCGCGAGATTCTTTGTGTTGGTAATGATTTTACCGAGCGAAAAAAAACAGAGGAAGAGCGTCTGCGGCTTGCGACCATTGTGGAACAGGCCGATGAAATCATGGTGGTGTTTGACCTCGCCGAAAAAGTGACCTATGTGAATCCCGCCTTTACCCGCTTAACCGGCTTTGATGGCGGGGAAATTGTCGGAAAACGGATCAGGGATATTCCCGAACTTTTTGCCCAGGAGCAGATTCCCTGGGCGCAGGTCAAAACCGGTCAGGGCTGGCAGGGGAATATTTTCATCCGGGCCAGGGACGGCTCCGGTTATGACCTGGAGACCCGCTTTTATCCGATCAAAGCCCGCGATGATAACATTATCAGCTTTGTATCTGTGGGCCGGGATATCACCCGGGAAAAAAAACTTGCGGACCAGCTGCGCCAAACGCAAAAAATGGAAGCCATGGGAACCCTGGCGGGAGGGATTGCCCATGATTTTAATAATATTCTTTCCGCGATCATCGGCTTTACGGAACTTTCGCTGAACGAGGTCCGGGAGAATGATCCGGTACATCTGAAATTAAACAAGGTCCTGAATGCCGGAAACCGGGCCCGGGATCTGGTGAAGCAGATCCTGACCTTCAGCCGGCAGTCCGGAACTGAAGTTCTGCCGATTCATATCGCGCCGATTATCAAGGAAGCGTTAAAACTGATAAGGGCTTCTCTGCCGGCCACCATTCAGATTAAAGAAGCGATAAACAGTGATGCCATCGTGATTGCTGATCCGGTGCAGATCCATCAGATTATTATGAATCTTTGTGTAAATGCCGGACATGCCATGCAGACGGATGGCGGCATTCTTGACGTGGAACTGTTTGATGTCCGGTTGAATGATGAATTTGCCTCACAGGGGGCCCCTCCCGGAGACTATTTATGTCTGAAAGTCTCGGATACCGGTCACGGCATGTCCGATGAGGTGCGAAAAAGAGTTTTTGAGCCCTTTTTCACCACCAAAGAGAAGGATGTCGGGACCGGAATGGGACTGTCGGTTGTCCATGGAATCGTGACAGGCTGTCACGGCGCCGTTTCGGCGCAGAGCGAGCCGGGGAAAGGAACGGTTTTCACTATCTATCTGCCGGTTTGCGAAGCAGCGGCCGTTCTGTCGACCGCGGAACAGAAAAACGTCCAGACCGGGGGGACGGAACGAATACTGTTTGTTGATGATGAAGAAATGATCGTGGAGATGAATGTTACCATGCTTGAAAGGCTCGGATATCAGGTCGTGGGAAAATCGGAAAGTTCGGCGGCGCTGGCATATTACAATGCCCATGCGGATGAAATTGATCTGGTGATTACGGATATGACCATGCCCGGAATGACCGGGCTTGTTTTGGCCGAAAAAGTCAAAGAAAAAAAACCCGACATGCCGGTTATTCTCTGTACCGGCTTCAGCGTGGCGGTATCGGAAAACCGCAGGCCGGACAGCGCTATAGATATCCTTTTGATGAAACCGGTCAGCCGGCAACGGCTGAACGAGGCCATTCGAAAGGTTCTCGACCGGTAAACAGCCGGTCACCGCAGCGGTTGTCAACCCGGCGCAGTTTCATAAAAAGGGCACCCTGGTGTTTGAACAAAAGGCCAACGGCCGAAGTTCAAACGACAAATAAATTTAAACCTGGAAATTTCAATTCCGGTTGATCAGGCTGGCCATGTAGCCGGCACCGAAACCGTTATCGATATTGACCACGGAAACGCCTGCCGCGCAGGAGTTCAGCATTCCCAGGAGTGCCGCAATTCCGCCGAAACTGGCGCCGTAACCGGTACTGGTGGGCACGGCAATGACGGGTCTGGCCACCAGGCCGCCCACCACGCTGGGCAGGGCGCCTTCCATGCCGGCCACGACAACAATAACATTGGCTTTCAGGATCTTTTCTTTCTGATGCAAAAGCCTGTGAATGCCGGCAACCCCGACATCATAGATATGGTCTACGGTATTGCCCATGATCTCCGCGGTGACCAGGGTCTCCTCGGCGACCGGAATGTCAGAGGTGCCGGCGGAAATAACGAGAATCGTGCCGCGGCCCCTTTTTTTGACTTTGCCGGTGACCAGGGTCAGGGTGCCGGAGGCCGGATAGTAGCGGGCTTTTGCAAAGGCCTCTTTGATCTTCGCCGCCTTTGGGCTGTCGATCCGTGTGGCAAGGACCGGGGCGTTTTGCGCGGTCATGTTTTGGATGATTTCGATGATCTGTTCAGCGGTTTTGCCCTTGCCGTAAATAACTTCGGGGAACCCCTGGCGGATGTTTCGATGGTGGTCCAGATTTGCAAAGCCCAGATCCTGAAAGGGCAGTGATTTCAGTGCGTCGAAGGCCGCTGCTTCCGAGACGGTGCCGTTTTTTAATTCCCTGAGAAGTTTTTTGATTTCTTTTTCATCCATTCTGTCTGTCCCTGTCGGTTAAAAATGTGTAAACCCCCTGTTTTTCAGGCGCACGATTTTATGATCGCGGTCCCATACGATTATTTTTTTCGGGCGGGCTACGATTTTACCGATACACGTTATCGGTGTTTTCAGTTTTTTTGCCAGACGCATTATTCTTTCGCTGTTTTTAATCGAAGCCGTGAAAAGCAGTTCATAATCTTCACCACCGAAAAGGACGGGACCGTAGAGATCCTGTGAAAAACCGGCATGTCTTTTTCGGTATGCGGATGAAAGGGGCAGGCGGGAAAGATGGATCTCTGCGCCGACGCCGCTTTGGGCGGTGATGTGCCCCAGGTCGGCAATCAAGCCGTCGCTGATATCAATCATGCTGCCGGCCAGTTTCTGATCGGCCAGCGCTTTCCCGAGGAGAACCCGCGGGACCGGGTCCAGGTGTTTGCGAACAGCGGAGCACCGGCGGAAAGCCCTTGAATCCCGTTCAAGCATCAGCAGGCCCAGGGCGGCATCGCCGGGATGCCCGCTCACATAGATGCGGTCGCCGCTTCGCGCGCCCGTGCGGTAAACGATTTTTTCCCCTGAGGCCCGGCCGATAACCGTGACCGAAATAACAATGTCCCCTGAAGACGATACCGTGTCCCCGCCCACCAGGACGGTCTCAAATTCAGAGGCTTTCCGGTTCATCCCCCGGTAAAGATCTTTAATAAACTTGAGGGGGGTGTCCGGGGGGGCGGAAAGGGAGATCAGATAGCAAAACGGTGTTCCGCCCATGGCGGCAATATCGCTGAGATTGGCCGCCAGACATTTTTTGCCCAGCAGATAAGGGCTGCCAAACGATTTTTTGAAGTGAATGCCTTCGCGAAGAATATCCGTGGAGACCAGGAAACAATGGTCCCGACGACTGGAGATAACGGCCGCATCATCACCGATGCTCCTGATGACGGACCGCTGGGATGTTTTTGACTGCTTTGATAGGATGTCGATGAGCGGAAACTCACCGACGTTTTTTAGCTGCACTTTTCCTTGCGGCGGTTGAGGCCTTCTTTCTTTCGGGTTTACGAATCTTTTTTGTCAGGGCCTTGTCAATCACATCGTCGATGTGTTTGACATAGATAAAATGAATTTTCTTTTTGATGGTATCCGGGATATCATCCATGTCCTTCCTGTTCCGTTCCGGAACCACAATATCCGTGATGTTGTGCCTCAACGCGGCCAGGGATTTTTCCTTCAGACCGCCGATGGGCAGGACCCTTCCCCGCAGGGTAATTTCACCGGTCATGGCGATTTCCTTGCTGACGGGAACCTGCGTGATGGCGGACACCAGTGAGGTGGCCATGGTGATTCCGGCGGAAGGCCCGTCTTTGGGAATGGCGCCGGCGGGTACATGGATATGAATGTCGTTTTTTTCAAACACGGTATGATTGATTCCGAATTCTTTCGCTTTGGATTTGACATAAGAAAGTGCGGCCTGCGCAGACTCCTTCATCACATCGCCCAGGGATCCGGTAAGCACCAGGTTGCCTTTTCCTTTCATGAGCGTGGTTTCGATATACAGAATCTCACCGCCGGTCTGGGTCCAGGCCAGCCCTGTGGAGATGCCGATTTCGTCTTTCAGCTGTTCTTCCTCCGGCAGGCGTTTCGGCGTGCCCAGATATTTATGAAGGTTTGTTTTCTTGATCGTGTGAAGTTCCCGGCGGCCTTCAGCGACTTTGCGCGCGACCTTTCGGCAGATCGTTCCGATTTCCCGTTCCAGGTTTCGCAGGCCGGCTTCCGCCGTATACTGATTGATCGTGGACAGGACGGCTTCGTCGGAAAGCTTGATATGTTTATCCGTAATACCGTTTTCCTCGAGCTGCCGGGGAATCAGGAATTGCCGGGATATTTTCAGCTTTTCTTCATCCGTATATCCGGAAAGCTCGATAATTTCCATCCGGTCCTTGAGCGCCGACATGATCGGTTCAATCATGTTGGCCGTTGTGATGAACATGACGTTGGAAAGGTCAAAAGTAATGTTCAGGTAATGATCGCTGAAGGCGAAATTCTGTTCCGGATCCAGCACCTCCAGCAGCGCAGCGGACGGATCCCCGCGAAAATCCGCGCCGACCTTGTCGATTTCATCCATCATGAAGATCGGGTTGTTGGACCCGGCCTGCTTCAGACCCTGAATGATCCGGCCGGGAAGGGCGCCGATATAGGTTCGCCGGTGTCCTCTGATTTCGGCTTCGTCCCGAATGCCGCCCAGGGATATGCGGACGAATTTTCGCCCGAGCGCCCGGGCGATGGACTTGCCCAGGGAGGTTTTACCCACTCCCGGAGGACCGGCAAAACAGAGAATCGGCCCTTTCATTTTCTTGTTCAGCTTTCGGACGGAAAGGTATTCCAGGATCCGTTCTTTGACCTTTTTCAGACCGTAGTGGTCTTCGTCGAGAATTTTTTTGGCCCGCTTGATGTCCAGTTTGTCCCGGGTGGTTTTGCTCCAGGGAATTTCAACCATCCAGTCCAGATAGGTTCTGACAATCGAGGCTTCCGCAGAATCCGGGTGCATCTGGTCCAGCCGGGAGAGCTGTTTGCGGGCCTCTTCCTCTGCATCTTTCGGCATTTTGGCCTTTTTGATTTTATCGGAAAATTCCTGGATTTCCTGGCCTTTTTCATCGATATCCCCGAGCTCCGACTTGATGGCCCGCAGCTGTTCTCTGAGGAAGTATTCTCTCTGGGTTTTCGACATTTCCTCTTTGGCCTGGGTCTGGATTTTAGCCTGGACGGTAGACAGCTCCAGCTCCTTGGAAAGGTATTCGCCGACTTTCTCGAGTCTTTGGATCGGGTCGAAAATTTCAAGAAGCCCCTGGGATTCCTCAATTTTGAGCTTGAGATTGGAGGCCACCAGGTCAGCCAGCCGGCCGGGTTCCGTGACGTTGTCCAGGACCTCCATGACTTCGGGGGACACCAGCCCTTTCAGAGAAAGGATTTTCTCACACTGTTCCTTGATATTGCGCATCAGTGCTTCCAGTTCCACGGAAAGCTCTTCGGGAACCGTTTCCTCGATTTTCTCGATTTCCACATGGAACAGCGGTTCGGTCTGGTTGTATTTGACGATCCGCGCCTTGGCCAGGCCCTGGACCAGTATCTTGATACGGTTGTCGGGCAGTTTCAGCTTTTTCATGATCATGGCGATGGTGCCGACCTCGTAAATGTCTTCGGGGTCGGGCGTGTCTTTGGCCGGGTCTTTCTGGGTGGCCAGCAGAATCAGCCGGTCTTTTTCCATGGCTTCTTCAACCGCTTTGATGGAAGTGTCGCGGCCGACAAAAAGCGGCAGAAACATGTATGAGTAGACAACGATGTCTCTGACCGGCAGCAGGGGCAGCACATTCGGAATTTCAACCGGTTCATTTTCAACCTGATATACCATTTTTGTGACTTTCTATAATTAAAAATCTTTTGTATGGACGTATCTGTTAATAAGTATAATATTTTGTCAGTACGGTCAAGGATTAGTTTCCTGCCGGCGCTTTAAAAGGAAAAACAGTGAGATGGATGGTTTTTGCGCATTTTTCCAACCGTGCGGGAAACCATTTTTAAAAACTTCATTCTTGAACTTTTCCATATAATAAGGTAAAAGGATAGTTTGACTGCCGTAAGAATGACAACAACTGTTTCACAGGAGAACAGGAATGAAAATTTGTGACGGTGTCTACGCCTATCTCTGGACAAACATGATGGAGAACAACTGCAACACCTATGTGTTTGCCGGTGATGGTCTGATGCTGATCGATCCGGGGCTCAAGAAATACGTGCCGGCCGTATTTGAAGCAATGAAAAAAGACGGACTCAACCCCGATGATGTCAGCCTGGTATTGAATACCCATTCGCATCCGGACCATATTGACGGAAACGGTGCTTTTAACCGCGACACGGTAAAATTGACCATGCATGAAGCCGCGGAAAAGTTTCTGGATCAGGTGGGCCGGCAGTTTTTCGGCATGTTCGGTTTGGAAGCGCCGGAGCGGAAGGCCGATTTTTTTACCCCTGACGGTGATACGGTGCTGAACGGCATACCGCTGAAGATATTTCATACGCCCGGCCACTCACCGGGTTCGATCTGTATTTACTGGCCGGACAAAAAAGTGCTGGTGTGCGGCGATGTGGCTTTCAGCGGCAGTATCGGACGGACCGATTTTCCGGGCGGCAGCCTGGCGGAACTGGGCCGAAGCATGGATAAGATTTCCGGCCTGGATATTGAATCCCTGCTTCCCGGACATAATGAGCCGGTCCAGGGCGCGGCTGCCGTGAAGGGCAATTTTGATTTTATCAAACAGGCTTTCTTTTCCCAGTAAGATTTATGGTTTCCCCGCAAAGCTTGTCCTCGACCTGATCGGGAGGGGGAATTTGTATGAAAATAACTTTTGCGGCAAAATAAAAAGCCTCAAATTCAAGGCGCGCAAGACCTGAGGAATGAGACGTACTCATCCGTACGTTGCAGTGACGAAGGTTGCAGCGCAACGTCGAAGTTGGGCTTTTTAGGAAGCCGCCCTTATAGGCCGGCGTAGCTCAGTGGTAGAGCAACTGATTCGTAATCAGTAGGTCGGCGGTTCAACTCCGCCCGCCGGCTCCAGGAATTACAAGCACTTAGCGTCTTGCTGGGTGCTTTTTCTTTGGTGTGAATACCCGATTGTGCAGTATTTGTGCAGTAGGTTTGATTTGAACCTTTAAAGTCAAGCAGTTCTACCGCTTTCGTCTTATGTGATGGTGCCAAATGAGCATATCTGAGCGTCATGGAAAGCGTCTTATGACCTAACAACTCTTTTACAGTCGTAATATCAGCACCTTTCATGACCAAGTGTGAGGCAAAGGTGTGTCTCAGGTCATGAAAACGAAAATCAATTAACTTTGCTCTCCTGCAAGCCGTATTAAATGAGGTTTTTACATCAAGAAACCGCTTACCAGACGCAGGATCAAAGAACAGGTAGGGGATACCAACTCTTCTTATAAGTCCTGACAGGACTTCTCTCAGGTTCTGGTTAATAGGTATTTCTCTCCGCTCTCCGTTTTTGGTTTTGTCCAGCAGGATAAAGCCATGCTTCATATCAACATTGTCCCATGTCAGAGTCAATATCTCGGTCTTTCTCATGCCTGTGTTCAGGGCAGTGATTAAAATCGGTTTTAAATGAGGTTCAGCCTTCTCAACTAGGGTCTGACTCTCTTCCTGTGATAGGAACCGTTTCCGCTCGGTTTCCCCCTTAAGCTGTTTCACTTTCCTGATCCGCTTCAGCGTCTCTTCTTCGACCATTTCCAAATCAACAGCCATCGTGAACATATGCTTAAGAGTAGCCATATGTCTGTTTACAGTTGCGGGCTTGTTTCCCATATCAAGCCTCTTGGTTACAAACCGCTTAACAAGCTTGGTATTGAAAGCCCTTAATGACATGTTTCCAAATTCAGCACACAACAACTTGATGAAACCTTTTTTGCTTGCAAAACTCTTTTGGTGCTTTACATGTTCCAGGTACTCATCTCTCAGCTCAAAAAATGTATAATTCTTGATCCGTTTAACTACCGGTTCTTTTCCTTCAAGAACAGCATTTTTACGCTGGATAAGCAGTGCCTGTGCTTCTTTTAACTTGGTCGTTTTTGCTGATTCTCTTATAATACGATGATCAAGACCAGCATAACGTATCCACCAGATATTGCCACGCTTGTAAAGTCCTTTGCTCGCCATGTATTTTCACCTCCTTTCTATTTATGAATGCAAAACTTTATGTTTTTTAATTCTTGTTATACCCAAACTTACCTCTTGACAGAAACACCTCTTTCCAAAAGCGTTCTCTTTCAATTAACACCTTGTCATCAGCTTTCATTGGACGGTATTCAAGTAATGATATCCTGAAATTATCCTTGGCATAATCGAAACCCTCTTTTTTAATAAGCTTTGTAAGTTCATCATTCCATCCGTGACCTGTTCCAATATAACAACTCCATCTTGACCATATGCCAGAATCACCATATGCCGAACCAACATATTTCATTCCATTGAACTTATCAGTGATTACATAAACCCCTTTAATATTTATTAATGCGCCCTTCCAATCTGGGTTTTCGTTCTTGAAGATGGGAACCAATAATTTAAAATCATGGTTTATGTTTTCGTAACCGGGAAAGACCTCCCCAGAATAAGGTTGCTTTAGTATCTCTGATACCGACATTTTGTTTAAGTGATGTTCTAAATAAAAAGCCCTTCCTCTAGATGGTTTTTTCAACCTTATTTTAAGCCTTCCAACATATCCAGAGTATTCATTCAATTCCTTTATTTCATAACTATGACTATTTGGAACACCGTTTCTCTTGATAACTTCATAAATGCCACCGAATAACCACATGTCTTTTTCATGGTAAAAATCAATTAACGAAAAGATATACTTTCGTGTAAATTCATCCTTATCATTTCTCCATGTATTCCAGTTAAACCATTCGTTTTTATCTCTTACATAAACGTCAAGCGGTTGATCTACATGATTCCAACGAGCAGCATGAAACTTGTACTGCTTTGGGTTATCAATCCTTATGATTTGAGTAATTGGAATATCCTTCATTCTCACCTACTTTCTATTTATGAATTCGAACATTTTTTTTAAACATTTCTTCCATGGGTTTCCAATTATTCAAGTATTTAGTAAAATCTCTGTCTTTATCATTAAACAGATTATTTGCAACCAAGACTCGATCTTTTTTATTCAGACCTCTTGTTTCCCAACATTTTCCTGAAGAGGTGATACATAAGTAAGTTTGAACTTTTTTTGAGTTGGGATGAAGAGCCTTCATCCTTCTTGATAATTCCTTGGGATCAATAATCACAAAATGCCTGTTTTTATCATTAAAGGTGTGCATTACCATAATCCAGTAGTCCGCCGGAGAATTGTCGATTTTATCTCTGTCAAGTGTCCACCATCCCACCGACTCTAATTTGCCTTGTTCTTCTCTGGTACCATGAGTAACAAGAAAATCTTTTGAAAATTTAACTTGAAGAGAAACTGTAGAATTGTTTTTTTTGTCTGTTATTAAAAGATCAATCCCTGTATCTTTTGAAGGGAGCCACACGTTCAGGTTTTTATAATTTTCTTCAATATAAGAACCTACAAGATACTCACCGGCATGAATTGTAAAAATTGGTTTCATAATATTCTTTCCATATTAAATTTGAGATTATTTCGACAATTACTAAACAGTTAAAAATAAATTATGATTTGCTGTGACGTTCTACCAGCATGGGAATACCATTCCTTTCCCAGAATTCCTGATTTATGTATCCACCTGAAATCCCACCATGTTCAAACCGTTCTATAAAGAATTCCCCTTCTTCGCTAATTGGATGTCCTGTCGCCTCTTGGTAAGTGTTTTCAAGAAGTTTTTTTAGATCCTCAGGGGTAGAAGGCATTTCAGTTTCTTTCAACCTGTCTTTCATCTCGCGCCAAAGGTACGGGTTACCTCTTAGTCCCCACTGCCTTGGCTCATCTTCAAATATCTCAGATACTTTCATTTCTTTCTTTAGTTCAAAACTATTTTGATCATAAAAATATTCTGCTTTTGTACTTTACTTGCTCATAAGAAATGGAAAATTTATTCTATTAAATTTGTGTGGCTTAGGAATATTTATTAATTCCCTTGAAAGATCTTTATCTTCAATAAGTGCAACATAACAATGTATTAAAAATTCTTGGAAACAATTGTATATGAGATTTATCTCGTTAAGAAGAGGTTTCAGGTTGCTCTCACCAGCAAGAGGCTGATTTTCTTCTGTTGAAATTACAGTTTCAGCCATTGCCGTATGGATGATAAGATCACTAAATGAATATAAAGAGTTTCCCCGATCCTCACTCAGATACATTATCAAATCTTGTTCGTCTGCTTTTCTTAATTTATTAAAACCTTTTTTTACAAACTCAGAATCATAGTGAAACCCAAATTTGTTTCGAATAATATTTAAGTTGTTTTTCTTTTTAAAATAATTTTTTAATACTTTGAGGGCAGACTTTGATTCCGTATTAATTTTTCTTGATAGCGACCTTGATAAAGCACTGCCAAAATAGGTGTCTTTAATAATTGACCAACCTTCAGATAATTTGCTCGCGACCAATCTAATAAAAAGTAATCGCTGGGCATAATTTGCGGCTCTTTCAACTGCATTATATTTTCTGGGCACAATCACTACGAGCAACGCCTTATAAAGAATATTTATCTCATTTAAAAAATGGGAGCTCTGTATAAAAAACATTCTTTCTTTTTCAGAAAATTTTTCTAGTATTTCCTTTTGAAGATCAACCTTAAAAATTTCAACGGTTTCTTTCTTTTCAATGGTTTCTTCGATTCGTGATAAAAGAATCCTTGCCGTTTCGCTGGGCTTTCTTTCCCCACGTTCCCATTGAAAAACGGTAATTTTAGCAACACCGACCATATCTCCAAACTTTGTTTGGGTCATATCAAGGTCTTTTCTGAACTTTTTTATCTGTTTAGGCGTCCAGTTTTTCATTTTTCCCCCTTAATATTACATTGTAATACTAATATTATAATGCGATTCTATTGATGTCCAATATTTTTCTACTGCACAATTTACTGCACAGCAGTTTGCAACTTGTTAATTTATCAGCCAGTTTTTACCCCTGCAACTGATATAAAATCAGGTGGTCACCCCCTGTTCTTTAGCAGTGATAAAGGTGGCGTCGACGGTATTGACCCTTCTTCAATCCATTTATCAATCTGAGACTTTTTAAACCGGGTATATTTACCACACTTGAAATAGGGGATTTCTTTTAAATGAACCTTATTATAGATCCATGATTTATTGACCTTAAGATATTCTGCAAGACCTTTAACATCATACAAAATATCACTGCTCTCGCTCTTCCTGTTGCTTCTCAGGACAGGTTTTAAAGTGTCTGTAACATACTGTGCAATTAATTTAAGATCATCTTTTTCAAGGTTTAATTTCATATTCTTTTTCCTTTGATATGTTTATTTTTTTCAGCTACTATCCGCTATTTTCAACTTATTTAAACCCTAGCAATCCCTAGCAAATAAATTTACCTTTTTTAAACTTTAAAACCGCATTAACTATTCAAAAAACCTACTATTTTGCCATTTATTTAACCATTTAAAATGCTAAGGATTGCTAAGGTTTTTTTAGCTTGAATTTTGCATTTTTCTGCTCTTTATTCGCTGTTATAACTAGCAATAAAACTTCATACATGCTGGATATAGACTTTATAAGGTTTATACTTGTCATTTAATTTTTTTCCAGCAATTTAATATGCATTTAGGTATATGACTTTACCCCCGGCTTTTACACCGGGGGATGTTGAAGATTATTCTACATATCTGATCTGGGAGCCTTCAACTTAAGTCACTCCCTTTTTTGCCTGACAACAAAGATCTGTTTGAACCTTTTTTTATAAGCCTTTCTTAATATGACTAGTTGGTATTGGTATTAGTACTAGTTATAGTTCTGTTAAAAGTATTGGTCAAAATACAGGTCATTGTTACTCTGCCCCTCCAGTAATAACTTCTATTATCTGATCCACAACTGAATACCAAAAGGTTTCCGGCATTTCTTTTTTGTTTCGTTTAGGTTTTGATGTTCTGGTTTTAATTAACATCCTTTTATTCTGAAATATCCTTGGAGACATTTTTGCGTTTCTACTTGGTTTCTTATATCCATTTAAAAAAACCCAGTCTTTGTAATATTTGGAGCCAGCTCTGGGGCCAGAACTAAACGGCATATTATAAACAAGCATTATTGTTTTGCCATAATGCTCACCGACATTAAGAATTTTGAATATAACAAACAGCTTTTTATTTTTCCCCATTATAAAACCATCGTTATGGCTAACATATTGAACTTCATAATTTCCATCTGGTAATAGATTTCTGTGTAGTTCTTCAGGCGTATATTCTATTTCAGTTTTCTGCCGCTTCAATGCGTTCCTTTCCTAAAGTAATTTGATGTGAAAAAAACTCTTATGAGCGTGTTCATTATAATTACATCACACTCTTTGACTTTGTTTTTTTAGAATAGAATATTTTGCTAATAATGCACCTTAACTAAGGACTACAATACCTTAGTTAAGGTAGGGAAGGCATGAGGGATTATATGAAATTTACAGCGGTATAATTAATTGTCCGAAAAGATTTTTTTAGCTTCTGCAAACTTTAATTCAAGATTTGATTTTGATAATCCCGGCATGTTGAAATTACTAAAATGCTCAATCAGTTTTGCTTCACTAATAAAATCAGGATGTTTTGACATGCCCGGGCTTTTCCCGGAAACAACCTCAAGTAAGGCGCCAATGATGTTGAGGTAGGTTGTTTCAGCCCGATTTCCAAGGGGCTTTTCCTTTTCAGATTCTTCAGAGGAAAGGCGTTTCTGGAGATCAATCAATGCTTTTGTACGAACCACTAGCACGCTATCATGGGGTAGACCACCAGCAGGGTAATAATCTTCTTCTTTCTCTCCCTCTTTTAAATATTCTTGGAGCTGGCAAAACTGACCATCTTTTCCTTCAACAAAAGCGCCATTCAACGTTATAAGGGTAATTTCTGGACCTCCTGTCAATTGTTGATATTTATGCTCAATATCCAGTTGCTCATTTCCAATCATGGGTAAATCCCATACGCCATTGATTGTTATGACTTTCTCGTCAATGTTGAGGTATCTGTCCTTATTAAACTGCAAACTTTTCATAACCAATACTTGTTTCCCTTTTGCCTCATCTGGGATATTTGGCATTGTGTCTACAAGATCAGGCGGAAACTCATCCCATTCCACATCTTCATACGGAACAACTTTCCCACTTTTTGCTTTAGCATGATTAACAAAATTAACAGATAGCTTCAAATGGCCATCCAAAGCCAGTCGCAACACATCTGATCTTTTTACATCTTCTCCAAATATATTAGACAGATGTTGAGCTGTTTCCGGAACAGTCAGCCATTCTTTCAGCTTAAACAGTTTGCTTTTTATTTGAATTTGTTTTGCGCTCATGCTCATATTTCCTTATCAATATATCTTCCCAGTTCTAATGAATTATAAGACAGTCATATTCTGCCCTTATCGGTGTCGACTGCCCATCCCCTTACTTTAATTTCTAGCTTTAATCTGAAAGTTTAATTACTCTTTATATATTTCAGCAATTTTTTCAGATAAATATCAGCTTCTTTTTTTAACTGGCATTCCCATATTACATATATTTTCCAGCCGGTTTTTTTCAGTTTTTCCTGAACAGCCTTATCTCTTTCTTTGTTCCTATCAAGTTTTTGCGCCCAATATCCAACGTTAGTTTTGGGCATTACCGCTCTTTTACAATTATGAACATGCCAGAAACAGCCATGGACAAAAACAGCAATTTTTTTTTTGGTAAAAGCAATGTCGGGTTTTCCGGGTAATTTAGATTTAAGACGGTATCTTAAACCATTTCCATGAAGGAATCTTCTTACAAGAAGTTCAGGCGTTGTATTCTGACTTCTGATTCGGGACATGTTCCAGCTTCTTTTTTCCTTTGTTATTCTATCCATTATCCTTCAAAAAAAGCTGTGAATAAAATTCTGCAGGCTAAAGAGCATCAATTGTAATTGCATCTATTTCCTGATTGGAAGAAAAAACACCCAAAAGTTTTTTATGCCTAATATCTTTTTCTTTAACTCTCCTTGAAAGCCGAAGAAGATTTTTTGCAGAAATACCAGCACCTTCGATATTAGCTTTTTCTGACAAATCTTTAAGTGCATTCTCAAAACCTCTGCTGAAACCGCCGGAAACGTAAAGAAAAGCCTTTAAGGGTAAACTTTTAGCATGTTCAGAATAATTAGGGATATAATCATTTAACATACGATTCTTATGATCGTTTGATATAGAATATTTTTTATAAGCTTTTGAATCAACAATTCCGCAACACTTTTCCTCAGAACTAAGAAAAATAATATCGGGATTCCCTCCCGTTCTGGTTTTAGGCTTAACCTGACCTATATGTTTTGCTTCAAACTTTAATTGCTTCTCAAAAATTTGCTGTGTTGCAATTTCAAAGTCAATGCATTCATCTCTTCCATTTACAGACATTTCAAGATATTTCTCTTCAAAATATGTTAATCCGTGGACAGACAGCTTGTCTAAAAATTTTACAACATCTTTTTCTGCGACACCTGTCTCAGAATGAATTTTTTCAACAATCTCAGAATCCAGCCCAAGAATCAGCCGGTTCTTAGCAATAGCAAAAAACTTATTTTTAACCAAGGATTCCTTAATGACCTCCTGGGAAACAGTAGCACCGTTAAAAGACCTTGTATCTTTCCGTCTTTCTAAGTCCAACCCGAACCTCCTCTGAAAAGACAGTTTGTTTTCCAGATCCGGCAAAAGAGGCTTATTATCTTCAATAAATAACTTTATTTTCTCGGCATACTCCTCATTAACTTGAATTATATTCCTTGAATCAGGCCTGACAACAAGCTGAACACTATCAAGATAATTAAAAAAGATATTTGCCTTATCCTCTAAATAAATAATTCTATCTTCAAAAGTATGTTTTTTTGTTCTGGGTGAAACAGTATCCTTCATAAAACTTTCCGGCAATACATAAGCTTCCGGATCTTGCCGATAATCAAGAATCATTCTTTTAACTTTTTCATAATCTGAAGCAGTCTTGGCATAACTGATTATAAACCTACCGACCTCCTCTTTTGACAAACACTTAACGTCTTCATCTAAAAGCATTTTTAATATAAACAGAAAGGGTCTGATTTTAAAATCAGGCAATAAATCAACGCCCCGACTCATACTGTATACAGAAGGATACTGAAACTTTAATAGTTGGTTTTGCAAAATTGCCAGAGGATTAGAACCTTTTAAAATTGCTTCGCCAGCTAAAGTCAGCCTGTATTGATGTGGAGAACTGCTATCATCATAAAACAACAATCCAAGGGCAACTAGCTGAGAAGCATAAGTTCTTGCACCGCCGGAATTGGAATCATAGGGCTTTCCAGATTTCTTCAGACCCGTATTTTCTAAAGCTTCTTCAAATTTTCTTTGCAACGCACGGTCACCTTTCCAGACGGCACTATCTGCTTTCATAACAAAAAGGGGAAGAGCTTCAACGACATACAGCAATGTCCTTTTATTTTTAGGTGCCATCCAAGTATTCATATAAACTTTTTTATTACTCATTAATGCACTTCTCCCATTCGCCAAGATTTGAAGCAACCGATTTATACTTAATACCAGCAAAGGTTTTCAGCACAGATTTAAAGATAATTTCTGTAAGTTTTGGCGGCACCGCCATTCCTATCTGTTTTCTCACACTTTCTTTTGAACCGCTAAAAACAAACGTATCAGGAAAAGACTGAATGCGGGCCCTTTCTCTGTTTGTTAAAGCCCTGTTTTCTTTCCAATGATAAACATGTGTCCCTCCTCCACCGCTTCCTGTAATAGTATAAGAGGGTTTATTCGGATCTAATCTCTTATAAATATGGCTCAACCTTGCACTTTTAACATTTAACTTTAAATGCTCAGGCAAATCAGCATTCCAAGCATTTTCTCCGGGCTTTATACGCTTTAAACGCTCAACAACTGTCTTTGACTGTTTTGTAAATTCGTGATTCTTCATATCTGCTGTTATTTTAGGATTCTGTAACGCTTCACTGGCCGTTAAAGGATTCTTTTTTGTAGTTGGTGCAGGAACCTTGAATTTAAATCCAAATTTTTTATCGATACCTACAATTATTACCCTATGACGTGTTTGCGCCACACCATACTCTTCACTCTTATACAAATTTACAGTTAGATCATAACCATTCCCGGCTGAAGCCAGTGCATTCAATATTACATTAAAAGCGTTTCCGAAATTCGCACTTCGAATACCTCCAACATTCTCTGCGATAAAAAACTTAGGTTTAAAATGATCAATAACCTTAACTCCATAAGAATATAAAGGGCCATATTTTCCGTTAATCCCTTTTTTTTCTCCAACAATGCTGAAATCGTTACAGGGGAAACCATATGCAAAAGCATCTATTTCCGGGAGGGAGTTAATATCCAATTCCACAACATTTTTATGAACGACTAGTACCGAGTTTTGAGAGCAAATGTTATTTTTATATGTCTCACATGAATCAGCATCATAATCATTTGCCCATACATGTTGAATCTGATATTTTTTCCCGGACTTAGAAACACTTGCATGCTTTGCACCCTGTGCAATTCCACCGGGGCCACAAAACAGCTCTCCCAGTTTAAATACAATCGGAGTCTCTTTAGCTATTATTTTTTTAGTCACTTCTATTCCTATAAGTTGTCGACAATTAATAATTAAAACTTTTTAAAATGAAAAAAGTATAGGAGATGTGTTCTTCCGTGTCAATATAAAGCAAAAAAACTGAAAACTGGCTTAATGTGAAAAAATAAAAGCATTTTCAGGTCAGTGATTTTGGCAAACTGAAATAATTCTTATAAGATTTTGAAAATTTATATTCAATAATATTAATGGTTGTGATAACAACTTAAATGACATTGAATTTCAGAATTTATAAAACAGGCGGAAAGATTTATGGCTACAATTTGGGATAGGTACTATAAAGGGATGAAACTTGAGCAAATAAAAGTAATAAATCCATTCGCAAATGAAACTTATTTAAATGATGGCGAAGATCTTTCGCCTGGAAGGGAAAAAGATATTGAAGAATTATTTGATGGTCATGATACCGTTAGTACTGAAAGGATTAAAAAGCGAAACCAAGATTTAGGTCAAAATTATGGGTCATACGCCGCTTTTCGTGCAATAACTCATGGTTTAGCAGAGCATGATGAAAAAAGGGGAATTATCAAAGCTAATAAAAGAAAGAACCTGCAAGCAGTGTCTATTTCAAGGCTTACAGACAAAACAGCCATTTTAAAAGCAGTAGAAGAATTTGATAAGCTTGGCAGAGACCCTTTCCTGTCAAAATACGGTTATGGACATGCTACAGATTATTATTTGTTTTTAAATAATAAACATTATGATTCAAAAGCTATAGTTGGTGTAGCATATGGATATCAGCACCCTGAACATGGTCCGCTATCATATGATGATTTTAGCGGGGGAATCAGCACCGTAGTTAAAAAGCTGGAAAAACTTGGGTTTCAAGTCAAAAAACCTAAACAAGGTAAAAGCTGGGAAGAAGATGAAGTAAATCTTATTGTTGAAGATTATTTTTCAATGTTCAGAAAAGAACTTTCAGATAAAGCATACAATAAAACCGAATATCGGAATAAATTAATTGGCAAACTTAATTTTAGGACTGAAGGAGCTATAGAATTAAAACACCAGAATATCAGTGGTGTTTTAACGGATATTGGATTGCCGTTTATTGATGGTTACAAACCCAGGAGCAACTATCAGCAAATATTAAAAAAAAGTGTTGAGAACTATCTTGAAAGAAATGATGATTTTTTAAATATTCTTGATATTGCGGTTAATAAATCACCAGACAAATCAATAACCATCGAAGATAATTTTAATAATATTTTAGTAAAGGCACCCCCGTTAATTAATGAGAAGAATGAAACTTCTGACAAAGATAAGAACTTTACGCCAAGAAAATATAATTTTTCAGAGAGAGAAGCAAAGAACAAAGTACTCGGTAAAAAAGGAGAAGAATTTGCATTGAACTGGGAACGCACACGTCTTTGCAATGAAGGCAGAGAAGATCTTTCCAAGCAGGTTGAGTGGGTTTCTCAGACACAAGGTGATGGGGCAGGCTACGACATTGCATCTTTTGAAACAAACGGTAACCCCCGACATATTGAAGTAAAAACAACAAACCAAGGCAAAAACTCACGTTTTTTAATTTCCCGCAATGAGGTTCTATTTGCGAATGCAAATATTGAAAGTTTTTATATTTACCGTGTTTTCAATTTTAGCAAAGCACCTAAAATGTATATATTAAATGGTATAAACAGCGACCAGTGCAGGTTATCACCAACAATGTTCGAAGTGTCCTTTAAATGAAATTGTATCTTAGTATTAGGAGAATCATGTGAGTTTTGCTGGACTAATCAGAAAAATCCTTAAAACATATCCAGATGGTTTAACCCCTCAGCAAATCCGTGAAATCATTAAGGCTAATCACCCCGCTTTTTATGGTACAGAAACTCACCATCGTAATGTAAAGAAAAAACATTACAAAGATATTGATCATGCGCTCTTGGCACAAATTTATGGGGCATCCAAAACAGACAAACAAATAATTGTTGATAAATCGCAAACGCCATTGAAGCTGTTAATGGTTTCAGGACAAACTAACAATAACAGAAGTGCTGGCAGGGAAACAAAAACCCAAAAACCTAAAAAACTTAAAGCAGATATTATTCCTTATGAACAGACAGCAAAAAAACCATTGATTCCAAGCCCAAGCTTATTATCAGAATATCTTGTAAAATGGCAACAATTGGAAAATTATCGGCTTCAGGAATCTTCGTTGGGGCTTCTTTTTCATAGTCTGTGTCCAAATAATAAGAAAATTGAACATGTACTACTAAAGGTAAGTGCGCTTAACGATTTTTACAGTACAAATATTTTCGACACATATTCAGTCGCAAAGCATATTGTAAAAAATGATATAGATGCTCGACTGAAAGTAAATGATTTTTCCTTGGTGAATGACATAGCTAAAATTTTAATAAAAGGAAGAACTAAGAATTTCTATTCGTTTGCATCAAAATACTGTAGCCATCATAAACCATCCAGCTATCCGATCTACGATTCATTTGTCGAAAAAATGATGCTGTACTATAAGAAGGTTGACGGTTTTAACAGCTTCAACAAAGTTGACCTTAAAAACTACGAACGCTTTATTGAAATCATAAAGAGTTTTCAGCACTATTATAAACTTCAGAAGTTTTCGCTTAGAGAAATTGACATTTTTTTATGGTTAGCAGGGAAGGAGTATTTTCCGAAAAAATATTAATTAAGATTTCGAATAAGATACAATAAGGTTTATTCTGGAGACTTACTAATGACAACTCTAACAAAAAGGGTAGCGGCAATTCAATTAAAAATGCTCCATCTTCAGTATAGGATGAAAAAGATATATGAAGATCAAGCTAAACTTAATAAACTTGTTAACAAAGTTCAAAGCCCAAGAGAACAAATCAGGAGTCTGACAAATTCGGCATATACTACTATTGATATGTTAATAACTTTTGAACATCTTTTCCAATTGATAGCAGACATTTTCAACACTCCTGAATTAAAAGACAAAATTGACAACAACCTGAGAAACCTTCTTGGGAGAGCTAAAACAGTTGCCTTGAAGTGGAAACCTGTCAGGAACAAGCTTGGCGGACACATTGACATTGAAATGGTAATAAGTTTATGTGAAAAACATAATTTTGAGGGGGTTTTTTTAAGTGATGACTTAGAAACTGATGTGAGTGCAATGAATATGTTGCTTATTGAAAGCGCAGTTAATTCAGCACAACCAAATTCAGATCTTTTTGGTAGAAAACTCGATTTTAATAAAAATGGGTTAACAAATGAATTAAAGATATTTGTGGAAACCTTAAACAAAGATTGGAATTTAGTTTATAGTTATTTTACTCCGATGATGAACTTTTTGTATGCTCATGGAAAAGCAGAAAAAATGAACGCGACTAGTCCAGAAGATCGAAAAGGAATCATTGTTGATTAATTATTAACAGGTCGCCTATATTGAGCCTGACCATTTCTATCACTTCACTGTGTTATTGCTGACCGACTTTAGGATGGGGAAATTTGAATGGACAATTGGCAAGATTGTATCGTGTCACACTTCGATTTAATCGGTATTAAAAAACTAATTGTAAGTGGAGACAAAAAAGCTACTCATACCATGAGACTCTTCCATACTCTGGTTTATAAAAGAATTAATTGTGATATGCCCGCCCATCAAAATGTTTACGTATGGAATGATTCTGCTACTTTCCTCTCCTGCCCGAAAAACATTCGTGACTATAAAACCATTATGTCTGAATTAAATGCCCTTAAACCCTTAGTTGATGATATCTGTCCGTGTTATGCTATTTGTATAAAAGGACAGATTATACCAGAACCAGCATGTGGTTACGGTACTGAAACAAACGGGCAACCACGATTTGTTTTCATTAAAGCCTCGAGCTATGCTTTTGCCAATTGCTTTGAGGTTGAAAAAGAACTCTGTAAAAAAAGGGGGTTAAAAACAGACTGGTACGTTGATAGTCGTATTGCCCGAAAAATATCATCTTTTCCTAAAGGAAAACGATATTATGTCAATATGCTTCCGTCTGGCAGGAAACGTTTTATCCACGTGCACAGAGGCTTGTTGTGGTAATGACCTTCCCCCTAAGATCTAAAACAATATATTGTATTGTAATAATAAATGCTCCAAATTCTGAAATAAAACATCATGGATAAGCACTTAAATATTTTTAGATTTTTTAACGATAATGAACTTGATTATTATGAAGATAATCTCTCGCGAGCTTTTGCTCTGTGTCTTAAATATGACACGGTTTTTCTAGGTAATATCTTAAGATCTGTACTTGATGACAAACATCATGCTGAACTCTTTAATACTGATTACCCAGATTATTCAATAAAAATTGATTTACAAAGACGAACACCGGAACTAGAAGGCTACTCAAGAGTTATTGCCGTTGCATGTTCTGCTAAACAAATCTCCGTTAACCAGATTAATAAAGTTCAAGTAAGAAATACTAAAGATCCGGAAACAGATGTGCTTCTTGAAATTAATGACACATGCATAATTTTCGAATTTAAAAGAACTTCTGAAGATTGTGCCGCACAACTAAAGTGTCAAGCAGAAAAAATACGGCAAAATTGTAGTGACGACACAATTATTAAATATGTTGATTTGAACTGGAGCAAAATTGTAAGACAAATGCTTAATGTACTATCCCTAGAAAAACAAATTAATACAGAAAACCAGTTTACTAATGATTTTTACAGCTTCTTGGAAAAGAAACATCCTGAATGGTTTCCTCAACGTACTATAAACAGCATTCCCTTTCCTAAAGATCCTCAGGATCCAAATAATTATTATTTATCAACAAGACTTAACAGATTAAAAAGCATTGTTGCCCATCAGCTGGGACTGGAGACAAAGGAAATTTCCGGGCAATACCCTCGATTAGTTATAGATGTTCCTTGGCAATGGGCTACTGAAATACAAATTGAATATCCTGACTATGATGATGGTAGACAGCTGTTGCAAATCAAAATTTGGATTGGCGACACAAAAAGGCAGGGACAACTCTATTACAACCTAAATACTGAAGCACGAGATTGGCCTTCTGATATTGATGGTTACAGTCTATCAACTACGCCATATTTGAAATTCAGTCATTTTAATTCGGGAATATTCTGGTTTAAACCTGATAAAAATGAGTATAAGAAGACACACACTAAAGAATTCTTTGATAAGTTTGCTGGTCGATATATGAAGGAATCTTGGAATTCCTTTGAAGATGATCTTACAAAAATTTGTCCTGAATGGAAAAGTAAAACAGATTATGTTGACAAACTTATAAACACCAACCGAAATTACTTTGATTTGTCAATCGGCTTAACTATAACAATTGACATCCCTTATAGTACTGCACGGAAAACTGACAAGCAAGAAGATGGACTTGCAATGAGTAATATTTTATTGAAGGTAATTAACTCTTTGAAAGAATCTATTGGATGATTTTATATGAATTATTATTTAATGTTGCAGACATTATCTAAAAGAAACAACTGGCAAATAAATCTAAAACGCATCTCGTCTATAAACCATCTAAACCATTATGAATTTTAAATGACAACAATAAAAGATATTATAAAAAGCTATACTAATTACTTACTTGTCAAAAAACCAACTCACCATCAACAGTTTTGCAATCGTCTAAAAAATAATAATGAAAGCACAACAGCTGAAGCCATCCTCTTTTCAACTTTACGATCTGAATGTGACAATATCGATGTTTCAGAAGACATAAGTACAGGCGGTGTTGATTTTTTATGCAAGAAAAACGATTTAGAATTTGTTGTTGAAGTTACATGTTTAGAAAGTTCGGCTGTTGAAAAACAATCTGGGATAACGAACAAAATTGAAAATAAAGCCAAAACTGTTTGGTATAGTATGATTACTAACATTATTCGAACAAAAGTATCAGGAAAAACTAGACAACTTTCGGGTTATCCAATGCCTCGTGTTTTAGCTATAACAACAGAACATATTGGAGGAAATGCAGTTTTCGGCACCAGAGCCGCCGAATTTGTATTGACAGGTGAAACCAAGATTTCAATACCCATTGGTGAAACAACTCGAAAATCTAACTTAATAACAGATCTTTCGGATTCTGTTTTTTTTCGTTTTAAAAACAATTCAATTGACTCTTGTCGCAATAGTATTTCAGCTATTATTTTGGTTCAATTTCTAAATGATAAATGTAACCTCCTCGGAATTCTTCACCCTGATCCTGTTTATCAATTCCATATTTCACTATTACCTAACATACCATTTTTACGACTAAAATCATGGCCCATCAAAAACAACCAACTAGAAACAGAATGGGTTATTCATAAACCATCTAGCGCTGAATTTTATTATCAACCTATTAGTTTTACTAATGAAGAATTAATAAACAAATAATCATAGAAAACCGGACTTGCAAATAGGCTACTATCAAATAGTAGGCCGTTAATGTAGCGTCATGATAGCTCAACAAAATAAGGAGAAGCTAAATGCTAAAAGAGCTTGTAGCTTTCATTGCCGGAAGCACTTTATATCTTGTTGTTTTAGGTTTTTTGTCTCGTTCAATAATTCTACATTTTCTAGGAAAAGATTTAGAAAAATTTAAATTAAATTTAATTCATGAAACCAGCAAACATCAGTTTGTTTTTAATCGGCTTTACGAAAAAAAACTAGATATTGTTTCTGCTCTTTACGAGCATTCAGTAAAAGCAGGTGAAGCCGTTAAATACACAGTCCAGATGCAGGGCAAGGTGAATACCAATCGCATCCCTGAACTTGAAAAAAGGATTAAAGGATTCAAGGAACAATATGAGGTCTCACGTCTTTGGCTGGATGATGACTGCTGTAATGTTATTGATAAGCTAGTTGATGAACATTCAATTTTCTACAAAATCGTAAATGCCGCGGAGCTGGAAAAAGACGGGCTTGGAAAAGATTGGATAGGCCTTGAGTATCTTAACCTTTATAAACGCGTAGAGGAAGAACTTCCAACTGCTCAGGAAAAGCTTAAGCTAGCATTTAAAAATACGATTAAAAGTATTAAGCCGTAATGGTCTCTATATGCTGACAAGGGATTCTCAACTGTGCAGTAAATTGTGCAGTAGATGAAATAAAACAGGGGATAACATCATTTAAGATGTTTCCCCTTGTTTTATTATTTAAAATGTAATATTAAAGACTAGGAAACTGCAGGTAAAGTTTGGAGCCGATTTAAATGTCATTCGTAATCAGTAGGTCGGCGGTTCAACTCCGCCCGCCGGCTCCATTTTTGGCTTCAAATGCCGGAAACTGTCAATTTGAGACAGTTTCCGGTTTTTTTATCTTGATAAAAACAAAATTTATGCTAAATATTTTCAATATACTGTCATAAAATGACAGCATGTGGAAAATATTATGCAAAGTGCAACCGAGATTATCATTGAAAATATTAAATCCGACGTTTTTGCCGATTCCGATCTTGTGAATATCCTGCCGGGGTCTGCCCATAGTCGTTACGCGCGAATGAAAAGGGCCATGGCTGCAAATGAAATCATTCAGGTCCGCAAAGGCCTGTATTGCCTGGCCGCAAAATACCAACGCCGAAGCCTGGACCTTTTTTCGCTGGCCCAGCGTGTGTACGGGCCTTCATACGTCAGTCTTGAATCGGCGCTGTCCTACCATGGCTGGATTCCGGAGGCAGTTTATGGTGTTGCCTGTGTCGCGATCAAAAAAAGCCGGGACTTTACCACACCATTTGGGCTCTTCAGCTACAGGCACATCCCTTTGAAGCCATTTTATAAATATGTAGAAAGGATTTTAACCGCAGAGGGCAACATCTGCTTCATGGCGCATCCGGGCAAGGCGCTTGCGGACTATGTTTATATCTACAAAAAAAACTGGCGGAATCCGGCGCCGGCCGTAAAAAGCCTGCGCATCGATCAGGAGCAGTTAAACCGATTAACCAGACAGGCGTGTGATGAACTGTCGGATTGCTATGCCAGCGTACGCGTTCGCACATTTCTGGCCGGAGTCAAAAAGGAGCTTGCGGAATGAGTGTCAAAATTATTCAGGACCGGCTGGATACCTACCAGTGTAAATCTGCCCAGGAAGAACAAAATGCTCTGCGCGAAATCACCCAGGAAGTGGTATTGGCCGCTTTGTCCAGAACCTCTTTTTTCAAACATGCCGGCTTTCAAGGAGGGACCTGTTTGCGCATCTTTTACAGTTTAAATCGTTTTTCCGAGGACATGAATTTTATAACCCGAAAACCGTTACCGGATTTTTCAGTGGACGCGTACATGAAGAACATCTGCCTGGAGCTGGAAGCGTTCGGATACCAGCCGGAGGTGAGAGACCGCAGCATCGCTGACAGTGCAGTAAAAAAAATGTTTATCAAGGACGATGCATTGGGCAAGGTGCTGCGGTTGAACCACCCTGGGAGTGACGGCAGGATGCAAAATATCAAAATCAAGATCGAGGTCGATACGCACCCGCCCATGGTGAGCCGTTTTGATAACAAATTTTGTGATTTCCCCTTTGCCTTCTCTGCCGCCGTGCAAGAGCTTGCCGGCCTTTTTGCCGGGAAAATTCATGCGCTGCTTTGTCGCGACTATGCCAAAGGACGAGACTGGTATGACTTCCTGTGGTATACTGCCCGCGGGACGCGCGTTGATTTTGAGTTTCTTTCTGCGGCCCTGAACCAGTCCGGCCCATGGACCGGCTCACATATCGCTGTTGACCAACACTGGTGTATCAACGCCCTGCAGGAACGGATTGATTCTCTTGACTGGAAGGCGGTCCGCCGGGATGTGCTGCGCTTTATCAAGCCCAATGAGGTTGCATCACTGGAAGTCTGGGGCCGTGAATTTTTTCTGGACCGACTGCAGCGATACGCGGAAAAACAGTAGCGTCTAAGGTTCAGCCGCTCCCAGTAGCGGAAAAAGAAATCTTGTCTTCCTTTAATCCGGATTCCATCCGGGGGTGTGGTTTTTACTATGATATTTAGAGATATTTTGATACATACTGTTTAAATTGCAGTTTCATTTTTCACAGTATGGACCGGGCCAGTCGGCCGGCATGAATTTATCCTGCCTGTCCCGTATTTGTTCGGAGAAGAATAAAGGGGCTTCGCCCGCCGGCGCCGGTTCTGCTGCCGGTTTTGGTACCGGGCTTTCTGTGGCCGGGCTAACAGAAAATCCTGACGGCTTCTTCCAATGACGCTTAAACTGTTTAAAAAGATTGAAAGCATGCGCTGTTCAAACCATCCGCTCTGGCGTTCAGCGGTATTGGTCAAGGACCTGGGCGCTTCGCTGCTGGGAAATGATCACCGCACCCTGCTGCGCGCGGGGAACCTTCTTGAAAAAAACGGTTTGCGGGTCTTGCAGGATGCTTATGAGGCCTGCAGCCGATCCGGGATTCGCCCTTTTCTGGTGGAGGGGACGCTCCTGGGCCACTGCCGGGAGAACGGTTTTATCGGGCATGACAATGATGTGGACCTGGGCATTTTCGCGGAGGAGAGCGGCCGCATCGACCAGCTTGAAAAGGAGATGCGGCAAAAGGGGTATGCGGTCACCAAGAGAAAAAAGGGGCTGATTTCCTTTATGCGGGAAGGGCCGGATGTGGGCTTTTACCTTTTTTTCAAAAGGGAGAAAAACCTGCGCTGCCACTACATTGAGAAAAAAAATGCCCGGTTCAGATACGATTTTCCGGCGGATATCTTTGCGCCGCTGCAGAAAGCCCGTTTTGCCGGCCGGGTGGACGTTCTGATACCGTGCCGGCCGGAAGGATACCTCTCAGCCGCTTACGGTGACTGGCGAACACCGCTCCAGAAAAAAGAGGTGTTCGAGCCCAATTTGCAGGTGGAAGGATTAACGGCGGTTGTTATCGCAGACAAAAAAGAAACAGATCCGAAAGCGGTCCGGGAACTGATTTTCCTGCTGGATAAAAACGGAATTGGTGATATCGTCGTTATCACCGGTTACGGGGAAGCGGCGGTCCGGGACCGGCTGCAACAGGAAAAGGCGCGGCCCCGGATCACCTTTGCCCGGAACGAAAAATATGCGGTTTCCGGGACCGGCTATGCCCTGTTGCCGGCGGCGGAACTTGTGGATGAGAGCATTCTGGTGGTCGAGCCCCGGATCCTGGGCAATGAAAACGCCCTGAAACAGGTAATCCGGACCGGCCATCCCAATGCCGTCATGATCAAAAAGTATTTTGACAAACAGGGCGGGATCTGCTTTCCTGTTGATCGGTATGAGCTCAAAAATATCACCGGTATTTATTTGGGGGCCGCTGTTTTCTCCAGAGAATTTCTGGCGAAGATCCTGAAAAAAGCCAAACAGGATTTTGCCGCTGGCAGATTTTCGGGTTCCTATGAAGCGTATATGGTTAAAGTTTTAAATAAAGGCTAGCCGGCGGATGAAAGCGATCATACTGGCGGCCGGACGGTCGACCCGGCTCTATCCCCTCACCCTTGAAAAGCCCAAGAGTCTTCTGGAGGTGGACGGTCAGTCCATTATCGGCAGACAGCTGGATCAGCTTGAAGCCCTGGGGATTGCGGATGTGGTGGTGGTGACCGGGTACCGGGCCGAGGTCATTCAAAGGCACCTGGGGGACCGGGTGCGATACCGTCATTTCGATGGGTTTGCCGGGACCAACCATCTGCACACGCTCCACAGTGTCCGGGATGAACTGGACGGAGAGGTGCTGTGCCTGTTTGCCGATGTGATTGTTGAAAAGGAGATTCTTTCCCGCCTGGTTGAACGCCGGTCGGACTATTGTCTGGTGGTGGATCCGCAGGTGCGGCCCGGAACCATGCGGGTGAAGATACGCAACGGACAGGTCCTGGAAATGGGCAACCAGATCAGGACCGAAGACGGGGATGGGACCTTCATCGGCATTGCCAGATATTCCGAGCGGGGCGCCGGGCGTCTTGCCGGGGAAACGGAAGTTCTGGTCGGGCAGGGAAACGAAGACCAGTACTATACCCTGGCGCTGCAGTCCCTGGCGGCAAAAGGTGAGAAAATCGCTTTTATCAATACCGGCAACAGCTGGTGGACTGAAATCGATACCAAAGAGGATTTTGACGCAGCAGTGAACTATTTCATTCATAAGAAGGAGAAGCAGAAGAATGACGGACAGCTCTGAAAAAAACGGGTGCGGATGCGTTTCCGTGGGGATGGGGATTACGGCCAACTGCAATCTGGATTGCAAACACTGTTATTCACGGCCGCTGCGCGGGCAAAGCCTTTCCCGTGACCAGATCATGAAAGTTGTGAATAACCCCAATGTCGCCTCGATCAACTTCGGTACCGGGGAAAGCATTCTGCACCCCGATTTTAACGCGGTGATCGATGTCTGTCATGCCAACGGCATCAAGCTTTCTCTCACGTCAAACGGTTACAGCATTATGAAATTAGCCGACGAACAGTTGCTGAAATTCAATGATCTCGATATCTCTCTGGATTTTACCGATGTCGTCAAACAGAACAGTTTCCGTAACGGCGAGTCGCGAAGTTTTGTTGACCGGGCGATTGAAAAATGCCGGCGACTGGGGGTTGAGTTCAGTATTACCACGGCCGTGATGAATGTGAACTACCGGGAGATTCCGCTGCTGATGCGAAAGGCCGCCGAGGAGAACTGCAACCTGCGGGTCAACATCTTCAAGCCGGTGCCCCGGGCCGGGATTTATGAATTCCAGCTGAATTATGAGGAGTTCTGGGCAGCCGTCCGGCTTCTGTTTGAAAGCGGCAACCTGATCAGCTGTTCGGAACCGATCGTCAATGCCATTTTGAATATTCCGCCGATTGTGCCCAGGTCTCCGTGCGGCCGGAACAGTTTGCGGATTCATCCCAACGGGGAGGTTATGCCCTGTGTTTACTGGACCGAAAGCGACATCCATGTCGACGAACTGGCGGGGTCTTTTGATGCAGTTTTTGAAAACGCGGTATTTAAAAAAACCGGTGTGATCCCGGCCTTTTGCCGGACCTGTGAAAAAGTGGATGTTTGCGGCGGCGGCTGTGCCAGCCGCCGGTTTCTGAATAACCGTCTGGACCAGCCGGACGATTACTGTCCCATCTTTCATGAAAAGGCACTGCCGCAGATCAAGGTGACGTTCTGTGAAGAAAAAAAAGACCTGGTCCACTCTTCCTATCTGTGTACCATGATCTTTGAAGGGAAATAATTTATGGACGAGACTTATCGATTATCCCGGTTTGTCAGAAAACTGGAAAAAAACGGCTACACGGCCCTGTTTAACGGGCTGACCCTGAAGAAGGCCTACCTTTCAAGCGAGCTATTTCGCTCCGCGCTTCAAGAGATTGCACAGCCTTACCGGATCGGGAGAAACGCGGTTGCAGACCGGCTGATCCATGCCGGGTTCCTGGTAACGGCGGATGCGGACCGGGCGCTTTTTGACAAAATTCGTGCCTCGGTGGGTAAAATCGATATCTCGAATGTCAGGCTCCTCATTTCCAATGGCTGTAATTTCAGGTGTTCCTACTGCCAGATCGAAGAGAATATGGCCGTGGAACAGCAGCAGTACAACATGACCATCGATGTGGCCCAAAAGGCCATGGATCTGTTCGAAAAAAACAGCCGGGACGATGTCAAAAAGACGGTTACCATGACCGGGGGAGAACCGCTGATGAATCTGCCGGCGGTCAAATACGTGATAGAACGGGCGGAAAACATTCGTCAGGCAAGAGTGGTCATTTTTACCAACGGTTCCCTGGTCACCGAGGCACTGGCCCGGTATTTTGCCGGTAAAAATGTTCTGATGCTGGTGTCGCTGGACGGGACCCGGGAGATGCATGATGCGGTCCGCAAGAAAAAAGGCGGACAGGGGACCTTTGATGTGTCCCTGCGGGGATATCGGCGTCTGAAAAAGGCCGGCTGTGAGGTCGGGATTTCCGCGGTGTCCGGGACCCATAATGAGGGCCGGATGAAAGAAATGGCCGATTTTTTCCTGGAAATCGATCCGCCCAGCATCGGCCTCAATTTCGGGCATCATCTGCTGGGGAAACCCAACCCGTCCGCCCTGCCCATGGGCCGGTTTGCGGATGTGCTGATCGATTTTTATGTCCGGATGAGACATGAAAATATTTTTGTGGAAAACATTTCCAGATTCATCACCCCGTTTTACCAGGAAAAACCCAGGTTCAACGAGTGTCAGGCTCAGGGCCGGGGCCTGACCGTGGATTCCCGGGGCAAGATAGGGGTGTGCAAGAGCCTGCTGGTGGCTGACCGCGTGGCCATGGATATTGATCAGATACCGGAAGATCTTTCAAGCGTGGATATCTTCAAGCGTTTTGCGGCACGGTCTCCGTTTACCATGAAGCAGTGTGCCGAGTGTAATGTGATCGGCGTGTGCGGCGGCGGCTGTACCTATGATTCATTTGCGGTGAACAACGGGGATATTACCAAGATCGATCCGAGGGTGTGCGATTATGCCCATAAAATTGCCGACTTTCTGATCTGGGATCTGTTTGACGGTATTCAGGAAAAGGTCGGTGATGGTGTTTATATCCCGGAAGTCAAAGAGCAGGAAGCCTACTACCTCCGGTTTTATGATTCAGACAATGCCCTTCAGCGTTCCGTGGGTCATGAAAAGGACCGCTGAACCGGATCAGTTCTTCCCGAACACATACCCGAAATACGTGAGGTCCTTCCTGAAGATCCTTTCGACAAATTTCCGGGTTTCCGGAGTGTAATATTGCGTATAGGGCCTGTTTCTTTTGCGGAACTTTTTTCATCTTTCAGCGTCAGCTTTTCCAGTCCCGTTTTTTCGCAAACATATGCAAAATCATTTTCAAGGGTTTCGTATCTGCCGACGAAATCCAGCGCCGGTTTTCCGTTGATGTGGGTATACTGGTGAAGGATGTCCCAGTGCCAGGTGTTCCGCTGCCGGACCCACAGGCCGAAATCATCAAAACAATGTCTGTTCATGAACCGGTCCCAGTGAAACCGCGATACGGTCAGGTCCCAGGGGTTGCGCACAAAAGCGAACTTGAAAAAGGTGTTCCACTGATCCCTCAGAAACGCTTTGACCAGCCAGGCCGGAGGATGATTTGCATTTGACGAATGCCAGCCGTATTGCCCGCTGATTTTCAGCCAGAGTCTGTAAAGCAGCCGTTTTTTTGTAATGGCTGAAAAAGCTTTTTTATGTTCCGTCCAGGTGCGGGTCTGTTTGGTGTAGTTGCAGAAATCGTCCGGACCACAGGTGTTTTGAAGGGTTTTCAGAATGCTCGAACCGGCGGTTTTGCGGCTTTTGATGAAAATAAAATTGTGAAGGTAAGAGATGATCATGGCAATTAAATAGCCCAAACCGCGTTTGCTTACAACCGGTTTTTACCGGCGGGTTTGTCTTGACATCGCCGTGAAGAATGGTACAATAGTTATTGAAATACAATTTCAATAAGAGGGAGCATGAAAAAAGCGCTGCAGGTGTTCCGGCAGTACTGTAAGAACAACGGGATGCGCAATACCCCGGAACGGGAAAAGATTATCGAGGAAATCTACCGGGTGGACGAACATTTTGACGTGGACCGGCTGTTTCTGCGGATCCGAAACCGGTATCCGGAGCTGAAACTGTCAAAAGTGTCCATTTACCGGGCGATTCCCCATCTGTTGAAAGCCGGTCTGATTAGCGAGGCGTTCAGCGATTCCGGCGCGACCTGTTATGAGCACGTTCTGGGGCATGCTCACCACGATCATATGAAGTGTCTCGGTTGCGGCAAGGTGATTGAGTTTTATGACCGGCAGATTGATGAGGTGCAGCAGAAGATTTGTGAAAAAATCGGTTTTGAAATGGCCTGGCACATGCATGTGATCTGCGGATACTGTAAACAGTGCAGAAAGAAAAAGAAAAAATGAGTGGCTCGGATACGCAAAAAATCATTATCGTCGGTCTTCCCAACACCGGGAAAAGCCATGTTTTCAACAGTCTGACCGGGGAGTATACCCTGGTCGGCAATTATCCCTACACGACCGTTGAGGTAAAAAGAGGCCGGGCGCGGATCAAAAAAACAAGCTATGAAGTGATTGACACACCGGGGCTGCATTCGCTCTATATCCATTCCGAGGAAGAGCGGGAGGTCCGGGATTTGATTTTTCAGGAAAGGCCGGATGTGCTGATTCAGTGTATCGATGCCAACCGCCTCAAGCAGTCCCTGACGCTGACGGCGGATCTGATGGAGCTTGAAATTCCCCTGGTGGCGGCGCTGAACTCTATCGACGAAACCGAAAGACGGGGGGTCCGGGTGGACCCGTCGGCCCTGTCCGATATGCTGGGCATTCCGGTCGTGGAAACGGATGCGGCGGACGGCAGCGGCGGGAAAAATCTTCGGGAGGCGGTTCAGCAAGCCCGGCGGGGGCGGGACACCCTTGTATACGGTGATATCATCGAAGCGGCCATTGAAAAGATTCTGGCGCAAATCAGTGAGGATCTGGTCTGCCGGCGCAAGCTGGCCATTCTTTTTCTTCAGAAAGATCCCTTTTTGCCGGACCAGATCAAAACCATGTACGGTGATGAAGTCCTGTCCGTCATTGCTTCGGCGGCAAACGAGACCATTACCGGCATCAATGCCAATATCGGCCGGCTGATCAATTTCAGCCGCAACAAGTGGATTGAAAGCGTTTTTGACGGCGCCGTTGAGAGAGAGCGGTCCTACCTCAGCGGGTTTTCGGAAAATTTCGGCTGGCTGTGCCGGCACCCCGTTTTCGGAATACCGATTTTACTGGCGATCATCCTGTTGATGTATGTGCTGGTGGTGGATGTGGCCAATGTGCTGGCGGCCTTTATGGAACAAACACTGTGGCTGCCCGTGGAACAGAGAATCAATGCCCTGGTGCCGGCGGGTATTCTGAATGATTTTCTGATCGGACATTACGGCGTACTTTCCCTGGGGTTGGCCAATGCGTTTATCACGGTTTTACCGATTCTGTCGGTTTTTTTTCTGGCGTTCAATATTCTTGAGGATGTCGGGTATATTCCCAATGTCAGTGTGCTGACCAAAAAGATTTTTGAAAAGATCGGTCTCAGCGGCAGCGCCATTATGCCGCTGGTGCTCGGATTCGGCTGCAAAACCATGGCCACGCTCACGACGCGAAGCATTCGATCAAAACGGGAACGTTATATTGCCATTTTCCTGATTGCTTTTGCCATTCCGTGCGCAGCCCAGCTGGGTCTGAATATGAGCATTCTCGGAAGAATGGGCATCAGTGCTTTTGTGATTGCTTTTGCAACGCTTTTTTCGGTTGAAATCTGTGCCGGGCTTATTCTGAACCGGATGCTGAAACAGGAAAAACAAAGTGATTTTATTCAGGAGTTGCCGCGTATCCGGCTGCCCAGTGTCAAGGCGGTGCTCAAGAAGACATATTTCCGGCTCTACTGGTTTTTAAAAGAGGCGGTACCGGTATTTATTTATGCCGCCGTGACCCTGTTCGTGGTGGACCGGATCGGTATTCTCGGCATGCTGAAGGATGCGGTCCGGCCGGTGATGGAGGGGTTTCTGGGACTGCCGGTCGAGATGGTGGATGCCCTGATCCTGTGTATGGCCCGGCATGAAGCCGCCGCCGCCCTGGTGATCAACCTGATTGAAAACGATCAATTGAACTACATCCAGTCGATTGTAGCGGTGGCCATTACCACCATGTTTGTTCCCTGTTTTGCCAATATCGTCTCCATGATCAAGGAACTGGGCATGCGCAGCGCACTCATCATGGTGGTTACGATCAACATCAGCGCCTTTTTGCTGTCGGGTATCCTGAACATGGTGCTGAAACTGTTTTTTTAGTTTGGGGATGTGAATTTCTAGGAGAAAATAATGAGTCAGAATCAGGAAGTCGATGAATACCTGGAAAAACTCTGGTACATGAAAGAGGAACAGACGGACAAGCTGGAGGATTTGTATAAAGCTTGTGGAGCGGGCTTCAGCCGCGAAACCTTTCAAACCTTGATCAACCACGGACTGGCTGAAATATCGGCGGACGGAAAAAGCGTCGCCCTTACGCCGAAGGGCGAAAAGGATGCCCGACAGATCATCCGTTCCCACCGGCTGGCAGAACGCTTGATTCATGATGCCCTGGGGGGGGATTTTGAAGCGGGTGCCTGCGAATTTGAGCACATTGTCGCCCCGGAACTGGTGGATAGTATCTGTACCCTGCTGGGCCATCCCCGGGAGTGTCCCCACGGGATGCCGATTCCCAAAGGCGAATGCTGTCTCCGGTTTGCCCGCTCCGCCCAGAGTTCCGTGATTCCGGTGGCCGAACTTGAAGTGGGGCAGGAGGCGCGGGTGGCCTATGTCAACTGTGACGATGACAGCCGGCTGCACAGGATTGACGGGCTCCATATCCGTCCCGGCGCTATTCTGAAACTGCATCAGACCTATCCGACCTTTGTTCTTGAATGTGAAGGGGCGAATATCGCGCTTGACCGTGAAATCGCCAAGGATATCTGTGTCTGGAAGCCGGCGGCGCCGGTTTTGGCAAAGGTCGGCCGGCGGGGAAGAGGCCGGAAAAAACGCGGCTGGTTCAGGCGAATGGGATTCAGAAGAGAGTAAATACGGTTGGTTTCCGGGTTGGATTTTACTGGCAGCCTGTTAATATGTTTACTTTGACTTTTAAATTCTCTTGTACCCGCTGTTGTTCCGGAACCCTATACCCGCAATATTTGCAAATGTGCTTTAGCGGGGGTCTGTGACTCTTCCCAGGAACAGAATGGTTCCGGTCGTTTTTTCCCGAATCAGTATAATGAAGGGCCGGTCGACCGACAGGACGACATCCGGGGTCGGCGCAGCGGTTTCATTGAAAACAACCGCTGTGGCCGCGGCGGCTTCCGTGCCTTTTTCATCCACGCGGACAAAAGCCTTGTGAAAAATGTCGGAGATGAAAAGACGGGTGTCACCGGTAATTCCCGAGAAATCCGCAAAATCGAAAGCATCGGTCATTCCCAGCCGTTTCAACATATCCACCAGTGATGCGCTCCAGTCAAATGAAAAGACGGGCAAAGAGAGTTGCACCGCCCTTTCCTGCAGGCCGGATACGATACTGTCTATCCGGGTTTTATTCAGGGAAGATTCAAAATGGGTGAAGGTGCCCTGCGCAGGAAGCAGGACCAGCATGGAGACCGCCGCTCCTTGGTAGGGCAGTTCGATAGCCGCGAAATCACCTTCAATCGCATAATACTTGAAACGATGATCCTGCTCCATTAAAGGGACGGTGACCTGTGTGCCGTCCGGAAGGTAAAAGGGCCGGTCCCGGGTATACGCTTTATCGAAAGGGGTCTGCCAGTCTGCCTTAAAATAGATGGCATTGGTCAGGACCAGCCGGGTCAGAGCGGTAAGCGCATTGGGGGGAAGCAGCTGGTTGATTTTAAATGCGGTGTTGAGACTGACCCAGCTGTTGATCACGGTTCTTGCGGTTTCAGGGCTGTTTTGAAAATCAAGCAAATGCATGGCTGCCCCGTAGTTCAGCGCCAGAGTGTCGAGATAGTCGTCGAGAAAAGTGTAGCCGGTCTGGCCCCAAGTGGCGTTGCTGATCGTTAACTGGAAGCTGTTTGGCTCACCGGTTTTTTCCTGGTTCAAAAGGGCCAGTTCCAGGGCATTGAAAGCATTGTGCAGCCGGTCCTGCGGGAGGGTGAAATGGAGGGCTTCTGCCATCTGGGTTTCCGTATCGTTTTTTGCGCCGGCATAGGTCATGGCCAGGGCCATGGATATACTGAATGGAGAGAAGAAGAGATTCGAACCGTTGTCATCGGTCAGACACTGTCTGTAAAGGTCAAAAGCAAAGGCGCAGTTTCCCGCAACCAGCTCCTCTGTTTCCCCGGCCAGGAGATCGGGTGAGAGATTCCGGGTTTTGGAGGATTTCTGAATGTCGAAGGTGCAGGCGCCGGCGGTGCACCAAAGCACGGCAACGCACAAAAAAAACAGGGTTTTTTTATTTTTGAAAAAAAAATCCATTGCGGGCCTCCTGTAGGTAAACATAGCACATCCAGCACGATTATAAACCGGAATATGAGGGGTTGATTTTATGGCGGGCAGACCCGCTTGCGGGGACAGTTTTTCCGGGTTTTTAACGGGCAGCTTATTCGTTTAAGGCGATGGCCAGGGTCAGCGTGACCCCCTTTTCCCCTTCGACCGCGCTGATACTGATGGTGTCGCTTTTCCTGGCAGCCAGCAGGGAAAGGATGTTGCCCAGCATCATCCGGTCTTTTATTTTCCAGCCTTTTTTTCTGAAATGGTCCAGATAAAATTTTTCTATTTTTGCCGGTGGATCCTGGGTGAGCAGTACGGCAATGGCGCCCCGGTTGTTTTGCAGAATGCGGCAGGCGGTGGGGTCTGCCGGCGTATAGACCGGCAGGGCCCGGGGAAAGGATTCCGGAATCGTGGTACCGCTGAAGGCATAACGGATTTTTCCCGTTTCGGCGGCCGGCGGTTGAAATATATCGGTGCTGCCGGCGAACGGACTTTCCGGAAGTTCGGTGTTTTTGATTGCTCCCGGCCGGCCGATCCGGCCGGTGTCTTTATCCTCGCTGCAGGCGCTTAGCCATATCAGAATCAAAATAAGGATCAAACCGGCCCTGCACATGAGAAACCTCGTGAAATTGACGGATATTTCTCAACCATATAACCGGTGATGGGTGTTGTCAATTTTTTAATGGTGTGTAGCGAGTGAAAAAACTTCCGAACCGGAACGCCCCCAAGGGACGGTCGGTCCGGAATAAAAAAAATGGATGTTTTTTTTTATAAATGATAAAATTTGAATTTTGCCGAATGCTGCAGGTGCGCAGAACAGCAAATTTTTAAAGGAGATTCCGGCTTATGAAGCAAGCGATGAAGAAGACAGCGATAGGCCTATCAGCACTTCTGCTGGCGGTAGGGATGCTTGCCGGTACGAGTGTGGCCGCTGCAACGACGAAAACCGGTATCCCCGGGACGAAAAACCCGGCGGCGGTGCCGCGGATCGAATTTGACCGGCTCGAACATGATTTTGGCAAGGTGATGCAGAATACCGCCCCCAAACATACCTTTACCTTTAAAAATACCGGTAAAACAAAACTGGTGATTGAAAAGGTCAAGGGCGGCTGAGGCTGTACCGCGGCCCTGGTTTCAGCCAGGGAGATTCCCCCGGGCGGGGAAGGAAAAATTGATGTGACTTTCCGGGTGGGGTCAAGATCCGGTAAAAGGAGCAAGACGGTCCGGGTCTATACCAACGATCCGCAAAACAAATTTGTTAAACTGACGGTTTCCGCCGATGTCAAGGTTGTTCTGGCGGCCAAACCGAACCGGGTTTATTTCGGAACGTTTAAGAAGGGAGAAACGCCCATTAAATATATTCGGTTAACGGGCCTGGACAGCGAGCAGACCAGGATAACCAGGGTTGAAACGGCGGCGAGAAAGAAAATTCTCAAAACGGAGATTTCGTCTGAAAGTCCGGTGGTGCTTGCCGCTCCGCGCGTGATGGTTTCGGTTCTTCCGGATGTTGCCGTGGGCCGGCTGAGAGAAAGGATTACCCTTTATACGGATCATGAGAAGATTAAAAAAATCACGGTTTATGCCTATGGTGAAGTGAAAGGGGATATCAAGGTGCGCCCGAAATATCTTTCTCTGGGCAATCTGCAAAGAGACAAACCGGTTGAAAAGACGATTACGCTGGAAGCCGCGGAAAATACTTCTTTTAAAGTGCTGAAAGTTTCGTCCAGTGACCCTGAAGTTGACGCCGTTGTTGAGACGGTCCGGGACGGCCGATCCTACCGGGTAACGGTTTCGCCCCGAAAAGATTTTTCCAAGAATATGCTTCGGGGAAATATTCTGATAGAGACGGATAATAAGGAACAAAATGAGATTAAAGTGAATTTTTTCGGCCGGGTCAGGAATGTCCGGCCCAAAAGGAAATCAGAAACGCTTAACCAATAGCTGAAGTCCCGCTATCGGCCATGTCCTGCTGATATTACAGTCTTATGGTTGGCTTATGGGGTGTGCCCGTGCCGCGGTTGTCCGATTTTTTCCGGGCGGCTGGTTTTATTTTTCAGCATAAAAGGGATTTTTTGCCAGAACGAATCCGGTCAACAACTGGGGAGGATTGTTCAATTCTAAAATACTTGACAGGCATTGATAATATACTGTATAAAATATAGTCTGCGAAAGATTAGCTAGCAAAGTATTATGCCGGGCAAATTATAGGACAGACGACCAGTTGTTTTAATGGGAAACCACTTAGAAACAGGGTTAATCCATAAATTTTTAAAAGGAGATGAAAGATGATAAGAGTTGACAGGGAAAAATGTGTTGGCTGTGGCGGATGTGTGGATCTTTGTCCGAGAACAGCTATTAAGTTTATAAATGACCGCGCATGGATTGATACAGAGCTTTGTCTTGAATGCAAAACATGCGTGAAGGTCTGTCCTGTAAAAGCACCGCAGGAAGTTTAGGGCGCATTTTTTCTCATTAATACACCTATTAATATACCAAATCTCATGAAAGGAGACGGTTTTGGAGGCAACGTCAAAATTTTCAAAAAAAATGGTAACGTGCTCGCTGATCGACAAGGGCGCGGTAAAGCCATTCAAAGCAGGTAGCCGTAAAAAAGGTTTGCCGCAATGGGACAAGGACAGATGCATCAAATGTGGTGTGTGTTATGTGTATTGTCCGGAAGGTGCGGTGCTGCGCGAGGCGGATGGCTTTTTTGATGTCGACAAAGACAAATGCAAGGGCTGTGGTATCTGCCATCGTGAATGCTGGTTCGGCGTAATCTGTATGGTTGAGGAGGAATAGATTATGGATAAATTCAGTTTATATGTTCCCAATTTTTTGCCCGGCAAGGAATATTTTGATCCCAAGAAAAATAATGCCTGTCCCGGGTGCGGGATATCCCTTGCGGTTCGTCAGGTTTACAAAGCGGTTGAAGAACTGATAACCAAGGCTGCCTGGGATGCCCCGGCTTCTGAAAAAGCCACGGGCTCTCTGTTGAAGATCAAAAACAATAAATCGGTCATTTCAATCTATTTTGACAACGAGGCCGGCGGCACACTGGACCAGGCGGTGAAAAAGAAAATGCCCGCGGTAGCGGTGGCCGAAGGGTACAAATACGTGGCGACGGCCTGTCCGAGCTATCCGTTTGATTTTATCGATAAGCTGAAAAGGGCTTTGGATACGGAGGGAAATTCATATATCCACGTGCTGTGTCCCTGCCCTGAAGAATGGGGGTTTGATTGCGAAAACACGGTCAAGGTCGGTTTCTGGGCGGTGGAGTCAAACGCCTTTCCGCTCTATGAGGTGGGGTCCGGTTTTTATAACCAGACCATCAAAATTATGAACCAGAGAAACCTGGGGGAATATCTTTCTGCGCAGGAACGGTTCAAAAAAATTACCAGTGCACAGTTTAAAAAAGCCGAAGAAACCGTGAAAAAAGAGTATGCAAAACTGCTTGAGAACATTCAGCCCGAGTAGTCGGACCCGAGGCTGATCGACTGATGAATTCATCCCCGAAAGGAGAATGGGAACATGTCAGATATAAAATGGTTACCAGACGGACAAAAAACTTTTGAAAAGCTGATGGCGGCAGTACCGGAAGCCATGCGCGACACCATGCGTCCGAAGCTTTTGCAGATGCTTGGCGGCAAGGCCGCCGGGCAGCCGGTCAGCAAGAAAATTGTTGAAGACTGGGTCAAGGAAGATCTTCCGGAACCGCAGCGCAGCGCCCTGATGGCGGCGATCGGTATCAAGGATGCGGCGAAGAAAGAGGAAGCGCCTGTGGCGGCGACAGCCGGCTGGGATGGCGACAGTGAAGAGATGTTTGAACGGATGCTGCAGGAAGTGCCGGAGATGATGCGGGAAGTCTTCCGCGGCAAACTGATGGGTATTGCCAATCAGAAAGCGGCCGGCGGTCCGATCAAAGAAGATCACATTGTAGATATCGTCAAAGAGATCGTGCCCGATCCTTTCAAAACCAATATTTTAAAGGCTTTTGCAACCATGGGCGGTGTTGACCTGACAAAGGTTGAGGCCATTATCGAAGCGAATCCCGGTGGTGAAGAAGTGCTGATCAACATTCTTCATGCCGTTCAGGAAGAGTTCGGCTATGTGCCCAAGGAAGCGCTGGTGCTGGTCAGTCAGAAAAAAGAGATTTTTCTGAGCAAACTTTACCGGCTGGTGACGGCCTATGCGGCTTTCAGGGTTGAAGAACCGGGCAAGCATATCATTACCCTGTGTAACGGCACCAGCTGTCATCTGAAAGGCGGGAAGAACCTGCTGAAAGAGGTTGAAGAAAAGGTTGCCGAAAACGGCGCGGATGTGACGGTGGAAAAGGTCCGCTGCCTCGGATGCTGTGATCTGGCGCCTGCCGTTATGATCGATGGGGAAATTTACACCGGGGCGGATGCTCAGGCAAAACTGGCAGCTATCTTAAACTGAACGAAGGAGAGGCACAAATGAAACTTAAAAAACCTGAAGATCTTAAAAATATCAAAAAACAGGGGCTGGATCTGCTCTCTCCGGGCAAAACCCGAATTACGGTAGGGGCTGCAACCTGCGGTAATGCCAAGGGAGCGGGAAAAGTTATCGAAGCACTGAAATATCAGATCAAAAAACAGAAAATCAAAGCTGATGTGGTCAAGGTCGGCTGTAACGGCATGTGCTATGCAGAGCCGATTGTCGAAGTGATCAGTTCCGGGAAACCCAAGGTGACCTACGGGAATGTAACGGTTGATCAGGTGGAGCAGATCTTGAAATCGCTTTCGTCCGGTAAGGTTGCTGAAGATCTGGCATTGATGCGGTGTGATGCACTGAAATCGGCCGTGACCGGAGATGTGATCACTTATGCGAAAGGTAAAATTCCCAAAACCATCGAAGCGCTCAAGGAATGCAAAAAACTTCCTTTTTTTAAAAACCAGAAAAAAGTTGTCAGCCGCAATGCCGGTATCGTCAGTCCGGACAGCATTGAAGAATACATTGCCCTGGGCGGTTATTCCGGTCTGGCCAAAGCGCTGACCCGGTCTGCAAAGGACATCATCAAAGAGGTCAAGGCTTCGAAACTCAGAGGTCGCGGCGGCGCCGGTTTTCCCACCGGGATCAAGTGGGAGGCCTGCAGCAGGGCCGAAGGTGATAAAAAATATGTGGTTTGCAACGGCAGTGAGGGCGATCCTGAAATCGGTATGCACCGGAGTTTTCTGGAGTCCGATCCCCATACCATTATTGAAGGAATGGCCATTGCCGGTTATGCCGTTGGCGCCGATGAAGGATATGTTTATCTGAATGACCGTTATCTGCTGGGCCTTGAAAGAATGGCGGCCGCCATCAAACAGGCGGAGAAGGCCGGGTTGCTGGGAAAGAACATCCTGGGTTCCGGTTTTTCTTTTAACGTGAAGATCAAAAGAGGCGGCGGCGCCTATATCTGTGGTGAGGAAACAGCGCTGTTGGACTCTCTGGAAGGGGCCTGCGGAGAGCCGAGAACGCGGCCGCCGTTTCCGGTGGAGTCCGGGCTTTTCGGAAAACCCACCGTGGTGAACAATATCGAAACCCTGGCCAATATTCCGGTGATTGCGATGAAGGGCGGCAAGTTCCTGGCGGATATCGGTACCCCGTCCAGCAAGGGAACCAAGGTTGTTGCGCTTTCCGGGAATGTGGCTCAGGCCTGCTGGGCGGAAGTGCCCATGGGGACCAAAATTGAAGATGTGATCAAAATTTTCGGAAAGGGAACGGCCAACGGCAAAAAGGTCAAGGCGTTTCAGACCGGCGGGCCGTCCGGCGGGATTCTCCCGGCCAAATCCCTGAAAATGAAACTGGATTATGATGCCCTGAACAAGGCGGGCAGCCTGCTCGGCTCCGGCGGTCTGCTGGTGATGGACGAAGACACCGACATGGTGGATATGGCCAAGTTTTTTACCGACTTTTTTGCCGATGAATCCTGCGGAAAATGCACTTCCTGCCGGGAGGGGGTCAAACGGCTTCAGGAAATTGTGGATACAATGGTTGCGGGACGCGGCACCAAAGAGCAGCTGGAGACCATCAAAAGGCTCGGGGATGCCATGAACGATACATCTTTCTGTGCGCTGGGTAAAACGGCGGCGGTGCCGATTCTTTCCGTGTTGAAGCATTTTCCCAAAGAAATATCCGGCAGGATGCTGAAGAAAATCGGATGAGCAGAAGAATCTTAACGTGTAAACAACAAGAATCAGAATAGAGGTGAAGAACCTATGGTAACGTTAAAAATAAACAATAAAAAAATCAAGGCAAACGAGGGTTCAACAATCCTTGAGGCGGCCCGTGCCAACGGTATCCACATACCGACGCTCTGTTCAAACGACGCTCTGGAAGCATATGGTGCCTGCCGCCTGTGCATTGTTGAAATTCAAGAAGGTAAAAAGACCGTTATTGAAAGTTCCTGTACTTATCCGGTGGCTGAGGGGCAGGAGGTCAAAACGGACAGCCCCCGGGTCATCGCCGGGCGGAAGGTGGTGATTGAACTTCTGCTGGCACGCTGTCCCAACGTGAAAGTGATTCAGAAACTGGCCGAAGAATACGGGGTCAAGGACAGTTCCATGGATTTCGGCAAGGAGAACGAGTATTGCATCCTGTGCGGGCTGTGCGTCCGGGCCTGTAATGAAGTGGTCGAGGCCGGCGCCATTCAGTTCGTGGGCCGGGGTGCCGACAAGGTGGTCGACAGTCCCTTTCATATTTCCGCCGAGGACTGTATTGCCTGCGGATCCTGTGCCTTTGTCTGCCCGACCGGTATTATCAAAAAGAACGATCTGGAAAGTTCCGCCGTATGTTCTCCCGAAGGGACCCAGGAAGAAGGTCCCAAAAGGGAAATTCTGAACTGGCAGGTGGAATATGAACTGAAAAAATGCTTTAAATGCGGCAATCCTTTCGCACCGATTCCGCATCTGGACAAACTGACCAAGCGGTTTTACGCGCTGCCCCAGTTTTTCAATTACTGTCCGTCCTGCCGTAACTATATCGAGGTGGATGAGGACAAGTGCCTGGGCTGCGGTTCCTGCATGGAAAACTGCCCGGTCGGCGCGCTGGAACTGGAAGACAAGGGCGGATATGACAAGAAGGCCAAGGTCTACACGCAGAACTGCATGGCCTGTCATACATGTGAAAGGTATTGTCCGGTAGGGGCAATCAGCTAAACTAACAATGAACTTAAGGAGGAAACAGACATGTCTGTTTATGATGTAGCCATAGTTGGTGCCGGTCCCGCCGGACTGCATACCGCAATCTGCTCAGCCAGAAAAGGACTGAAGGTTGTGATTATTGAAAAACGCAAAGATATTTCCAAGATGACCCGATACTGCAGTGAGCATATCATTCTGGACGAAGGGTATAACGGCGATACCATGATTGTGGAGATCGGCGAAGAACTGAATGCCGACGGATTTATCAGTGAAACCAGCCATAACAAGATCCGGTCCAAGAATTTCGGCTGGGAAGTGGATTACGTGGGCCCGCTCTGTCCGGTCCGCGACAAGTTTTACTATTCCGCCGATCTCAAGCATAATGCCCACTATGCCTGGCCGGACAAACATCCCTTTGCCTGGAAGTACGACAAGGCCGGCCTGCTGGCCCAGCTGTTGAAAATTGCCGAAGATCTGGGTGTGGAATATCTTACGGAGACCACCTGTTATCAGGCCATGGACAATCCCGAAGGGGTGACCCTGAAGTGTGTCAGCAGGGGGAAACGGTTCCAGATGAAGGCCAGGAAACTGGTCGAAGCCTCCGGCGCCAGCGCGCAGGTGGCTCAGTCGCTGGGCATGAACGAGGGCCGGATTTATTTTGCGTCCGCCCTGACCCGGGCCTACTACATGTCCAACGTCAAAGATTACAGCCCGGCGGAATGGTGCGGCTACTGGGGGCTCTGCTACGGATCGAACTTTGCGCCGCTGATCGGCACGGGGCCGGCGGGCCATTTTGATTGGGCAGACCTGATCCTGATCGGCCATCCGGCGCAGATGCCGGGAGAGCTGTTCGAGGCCTTTACCAAGAAGAGCCCGGTGGCTTACATGTTTGAAAACGCCAAGATCGAACGCGAGCATTCCTGCACCACCAAGGCCTACGCGCCGATGAAGGTACCCTACAAGGGCAATGTGCTGGCGATCGGTGACGCGGCCGCTTTTGTGGAGACCCAGATGCAGGGCTCGCTGAACTGCGGGTTCTGGGCCGCGGATGCGCTGGAAAAAGAGCTGGACGGTAAACCCGGGTTTGAGGAATACACCAAGACCTGGCAGGAAACCTTTGAGTTCAACGATGACGGTATGATGCAGGTGCAGAGCGGTTACGCGCTGATCCCCTATTATACCGACGAGCAGGTGGTTTACCTGTTCTCGCTGCTGGATGATGTGACCATGAACGGTTCCTGGAGCCAGTACGATTCCCCGCGCATGATGTGGAAAGAGATTCATAAACAGGACAAGCGCATTCAGGAGGAACGCCCGGATGTGTGGGACAAGATTGTCAATCAGCAGGGCAAGACCCTGAGCGACAGTATGTCTCAGTAAGCGTTCTGTGTGATCCCGAAAGGTTATGACAAAAGAGGCGGATAAAAATCCGCCTCTTTTTTTTGCGGTATGCGGCTTGGTTCGTCCGGGGCCGTGTTTTTTTGAAAGCCATGATTTTTATTGACAGTTTTCTTTTGGAATTCTATGCTTTTCTTATTGTCAACCGCATTTTCAAAAAAGGAGGTTAGTATGAACAGATCTGTTTCCGCCGCCGGCATTGTTTTAGTGACGATGGTCTGGCTGATTATGAGTGCCGGTAGTGTCCTGGCAAAAATGTCTGTCCCCGAAACCGTACCGATCCAGCCCGGGACCTTTACCATGGGAATGGATGTGACCAGCGAAACCATCGGCGTGGACGGATATACCGGTGCCACCGAATTCAAGGAAGCGCCGGCCCACCAGGTGACGATAACCTATGCTTATGAAATGGGAACTTATGAAGTCACTAACCGGGAGTTTGCCGAATTTGTCGATGCCGGCGGATACGACACACTGGACTACTGGATGATTGATCCGGCCTACCATGAGGGCCCCCTGACCGGCTGGATCTGGCGGCTTTTAAACGGGCGTACCGCTCCCGGCCACACGGCTTGCGCTTGGGACCTGAATGACGACCCTTACTGGAAAGACGATCCCTATTCCAACCAGGCGGACACGCCGGTTATCGGTATTACCTGGTATGAGGCCTATGCCTACTGCAACTGGCTGAGCGACGCCACCGGTGAAACCTACCGCCTGCCCACCGAGGCGGAGTGGGAATATGCGGCGCGCGGGCCCAACAGCAACGTGTTTCCCTGGGGAAATGAATACCTTACGGCTGAAGAGATGTGCGGTTCGCCCGGCAGTGGGGCGATGGCCAACTGCGGTATTGTTCCCGAAGCATCGGACCGCGGCCGCAACATGACCCTGCTGGACGGTGTTACCCAGCCGGTGGGCAGTTACCCGGAAGGCATGTCCTACTGGGGCTGTCATGATATGGCCGGGAATGTTTCCGAACTTACGGCAGACTGGTTCCGGGGATACTACTATCCGTTGCAGATGGCGCTGGACAAAACCACGGATCCGGTGGGCCCGGTGCTTGCCCTGCCACCGTTTATTATCCCGGTTCCGCCGTTCTGGGTGGATCCTGCCCGGACCCAGCGGGGCACCAGCTACAAGATGGATTCGATCGGTGCGGACAATTACAGCGACTGGCCGGTTTATCCGCTGCGCTGCTCACACCGCATGTTCGGTTTCCGTTACATGGGGTCCAGCATGGTGGGGTTTCGCGTGTTGAAAGAGGTGAGCAACTGATAGCGGGTTATGCCGCGAAATCAATTTGTCTGTTCCGGAAAAGCTTTGCTGCCGGCTGAGCACCGTGGGAGGTCTCAGGCGGCAGCGGCGCTTCTGCGGTTGATTGCTGGGGTGTATTGTCGAAAATCATGGAAAATGCAGTGATTTTGACTTGAATTTCCGTAAAAATGAAATATCTTAATAGATAAATAGAATTGAAAGAGGCTGAAGAAATGGACAAGCGTCAATTCTATTTTTCTGTGGCGCTGGTTTTTATTTTTTCCTGCTGTGCCTGCTGCCCGAATGAAGATGTCAGCGATGTCGTTGCCGGGTTTGACGGGCTCAACATTTCCTCTCTGGATCTGGACCGGATCGCCGAACAGGGGGCGGGGTCCATTCCCGCCTGTGCCGGCATGCTGCTCGATGCCGAGAGGACCGTGCGCTGGTCCGGTGTGATGGCCCTGTCTGCCCTGGGCCATGAAACCGGGGCCGTGCTTCCCGCCCTGTTGGCGCTGCGCGTCGCGCTTTTCGATCCGGACGTGTCCGTCAGAGTGACGGCCGCGGAACTGGTCATGTCCTTTGGGGACCGTTCGGGAATTCCAATCCTGATTTCGGCCCTGTCTTGCCCCGGAATGCTTCATCCCAGTGAACCGCCGTTGCCGGTCTGTACCCAGGCGCTGGATATTTTACGGGAATATACCGGCCACAGTTACGAAGATCCTTCTGAATGGCAAAGCTGGTGGGAAGCGAACGGAGACCAGCTTGTATGGGACGGTGACAATGAAAAATTTCAATAAACAGGTAATCCTGATCTGCCTGATGGCTCTGGCCGGGTGGGGCGGGTGGACGCCATCCGCGTCGGGAGAAACGACCTGTGACCGGTCCGGCTGTGATATTACCATTACCATCAAGATGACGGCCGTTGGCGGGGACCAGCAGACCATCAACAAATGGATCGATGATATCGAAGCGGTCTGGAACGGCCCGGTCAAGGACGACGGGGACAGCCCGGTATACGGGGAGTGTGAATGCCCGGTGACCGTCAGCGTCGCGTTTGCCGGATGGGTCAACAGCTGCAGCTCGCCGGCGGCCGCGGGGTACCACTGCATTGAGGTGACGGACGGTTATGCCAAGGATACGGCCGGGAAAAAGTACCGGGCCTATATGCGGGGGGTGTCCGATAACGGTTCGAGCATCGGCGGCTGGTGGTCCAGAGAACACATGAACAAACCGGTCGTAATTGTGGGAGACAACAATACCCGGACCAGTTATCCCGTTGTCCATGACGCGGCCCATGAAGCCGGTCACATGATGGGGCTTGACGATGATTATAACCGGGACAACGATACATATGGCGAAAATATCATGGGCCGGACCTGGGGGGAAGATGCCCAGCCGACCCAGGACCAGATTGAGCAGATCGTTGCAGGCAACTGTGAAGCGGAAGACGCCCAGTGCCCGGACGAGTGCTGCTGCGGCAACGGCAAGGTCGAGCCGGACAAGGGCGAAGCCTGTGACGATGCGGCCGATCCCAGCGGCTGCGGGGAAAACGAGGTTTGCTTCGACTGTGAATGTTTTGCCCTGTCGGGCTACTGCGGCGACGGGGAAATCGATACCGGTGCCGGGGAAGAATGCGATCCGGCAAAAAGTCCCACCGGCTGTGATTCCGGCGAAACCTGTAATGAAGAATGCGTCTGCGACCCTTCCCCGGAACCTGAGACCGTCACGGTTACCATTACCTCTCCTGCCAATGGCGCGGAAATTTATGGACCCACCGAGGTGACACTTTCCATTACCGCGTCCCAGGGGGTCGACCAGGTCGTGTTTCAGGTGGACGGCATAACCGAATCTACCGATACCGAATCTCCCTGGGAATGGGTTTTCGAGCCCGGGCCCTACCTGCCGGGGGCCCATGAAGTCTCGGCCGTGGTCACGGGCAGCGGCGGGACCACGGCCTCTGATACCATCACGGTGAACATCTTTTGATCGGGGGTGCCGGAATCTTTTTGCCTGCTATTGCTGTAGATAAACGGCTGTCAGGGTAAAGCCAAAAGCGATAATACTGACCAGCCCGTTGGCGGTGAAAAAGGCGGCATTGACCCGGGACAGGTCCTGTTCGGAAACAATGGTGTTTTCGTAAAAAAGAAATATTGCCACCAGCATCATTCCCAGGTAATAAATCGTCCCCAGCGAAAAACAGAGGCCGCACGCCACCAGCAGGATCACGGTCAGACCGTGAAGCCATTTGGTGATCCGGAGCGAGGTTCTGATGCCGAACCTGACCGGGGCCGAGTGGAGATGCTCACGCCGGTCAAAGTCGTAGTCCTGGCAGCTGTAGATAATATCAAACCCGGCGGTCCAGAATGTGACGGCCAGGCCCAGCAGATATATGCCGGTAACAGGCATCTGCCCGGTCACCGCGATCCAGGAACCCGGCGGGGCCAGTCCCAGGCAGGCGCCCAGCAGAAAATGGCACAGCCAGGTAAAGCGCTTGGTCAGGGAGTAAAAGGTCATGGGAAGAATGACCACCGGCCACAGTTTCAGGCACAGCGACGGAAGCCCGTAGACGGCAGCAAAAAAGAGCAGCAGCGCGGCAGCGGTAAACAGCACGGCCTCGCTGCGTGCAACCCTTTTTTTCGGCAGTGCCCGGTCCCGGGTGCGGGGATTTCGCCGGTCGATATCGATATCCATGAGGCGGTTCAGCGCCATGGCATAGGTCCGGGCGCCGATCATGGCCAGGGTAATGAGAATGAAGCTCCTGAAATCAGGCAGTCCCTGCGCGCCGAGAACCATGCCCATGTACGCGAAAGGAAGCGCAAAGACAGTATGTTCGAACTTGATCATGGCAAAAAGAAGCTTCAGCTTTTTAATCAAGTCCGTATTCCTTCCAGCGCTTTTCCACCAGGTGTTTCGTTTTTTCGTCCATTTCAATGATGTCAGGCCATTGCCGTCGATGGCCTTCTTCCGGAAGCTTCCGTGTGGCGTCAATGCCGGCCTTTGATCCGAAAACCGGCTGCGGCGAAGAATGGTCCAGGACATCCAGGGGGCCCTGGGTGAAAAAGATGTCTCTTTCCGGATCCACATTGGAAAAGGCGGTCCACGCGGTTTCCGAAATGTTCTGGACGTTGACATCACTGTCCACGATGATGACGGTTTTGGTGAACATCATCTGCCCCAGTCCCCAGATGGAGGAGGCGACTTTTCGGGCCTGTCCGGGATATGATTTTTTGATGGAGACCAGAACGCAGTTGTGAAAAACACCCTCACAGGGAAAGTTCATATCGATGACTTCAGGAATCTGAAGTTTAAGCAGCGGCAGAAATATCCGTTCGGTAACTTTGCCCAGGAAATAGTCTTCCATGGGCGGCCGGCCCACGATGGTGGCCGGATAGACCGGGGCTTTTCTTCGGGTGATGGTTTTCAGATGAAACACCGGGTACTGATCCGCATCCGAGTAGTACCCGGTGTGGTCTCCGAACGGGCCTTCCAGGGCGGTCTCACTGCGGGAGACCGTGCCTTCCAGGATAAACTCGGCATGGGCCGGCACCATCAGCGCCACGGTTTTGGCCCTGACCATTTCCACCGGTTTGTTGCGCAAAAAACCCGAGAACAGCATCTCGTCGATTCCCGGCGGCAGCGGGGCCGTGGCCGCGTAAAGGGTTGCCGGATCGCAGCCCAGGACCACGGCAACATCCGTATCCATTCCCCTTTCCCGGTACATGCGGTGGTGGGCGGCCCCGTCATGGTGAATATGCCAGTGCATCAGCGCGCGTTTTTTATCCATTTGCTGAATGCGGTACATGCCCAGGTTTTGCGCGCCGGTTTCAGGGTTTTGGGTAATGACCAGCGGCAGGGTGATGAATCTGCCGGCATCTTTGGGCCAGCACTGAAGAATGGGCAGTCGGGTCAGGTCCGGATTTGCTTCTGTTACTTCCTGGGAGATTCCGGAACGGACGATTTTGGGCTGAAAATTTTTAACATCTTTCATCTGCCAGAGCAGTTTGGCCTTGTCCGTGAAAGAAGAGGGCATGCCTTCCGGAATAAAGGATTTGACCCGGTTCGCGATTTCATCCGGATTTTCCACGCCGAAGGCACGGCAGGTCCTTTGATAGGTGCCGAAAAGGTTGATGGCCAGCGGGTAGGGCGATCCCTTGACGTTTTCAAACAGAAGCGCCGGTCCGCCGGACTTGACCATGCGGTCCGCGATTTCGGTGATTTCAAGTACCGGATCGACTTCCACGGTAATCTTTTTGAGGTCATTTGATCGATCCAGACAACGGATATATTCCTGAAGATCCTTGAAATTCATGGCGCCCTGTGGTGTTTCAAGCGAATTTTAAAAATATAAACATTTCATTATCTTATAACATAAATCCTTGATTTTAAACAGAATAGTTCCGTTTCTGAACGGCGGATTTATTTTCTCAAGCTTTTTCTTGACATAATGCCGGTTTCAAGAGAAATTAATAAGATACAGTTGCTTGCTTGTGGCGGACAACCGTTGGGCTTTCGTTAGCGCAGAAACGGAAAAAACATGAAAAAACATATTGTTCTGGTTATTTCGGTTATCGGCGGGCTTTCTTTTTTCCTTGCGGCCGGATGTGCTTCTTCCCGAGCCCGGACCATTAAAAGTGTATCCAATCTGTATGCCCAGAGCTATGACCAGGTCTTTGCGGCGGTGAAAGACATGCTTTTCAATGACATGAACTGTTTTTGCGAAACCGAAGACAGGGATTCAGGGGTGATTGAGACCGGCTGGGTCCATACGATGGATATGGACGGTTACCGCAAATGGCGGATTACCGCCCGGATCAGGAAGAAAAAGAACGGTGTATTTGTTGAAATAGACAAACTGGAACAGGTGAAAAAAGAGCCCAGGAAACAGATCGGTCTGTATGCGGAAGATCGGATGAAACATCAGGCCAGAAATACTGCTGAAGCCTCCACCTGGCGAACTCTGGAACTGGACCGGGCGGCGGTTGAAAACATGCACCAAAATTTACGTACCAAACTGAATGAATAATCTTTCTGTATGTGTAGTTTACCGACAAGAACGATATTAGCGACGGCAATTCTCCTTGTTTTATCCCCCCTTTCATCTTTCTGCCAGGAAACTGTCCAGACAGCCGAAAGCGAAAAAAAATTCAGCAGAAGGGAGTGCCGGCAGGCGGTCCGCTGGATCAACCGGGACCTGACCCTTTTGATGGGAAGCGGTGTTGTAAAAAGGATATCTACCAAAAAAGAAAAATATGATGTGTTTGTGGGAGACGCCTGGTATGCGCTTGCGTTTGAACAGCAGGGGGATATTCTGGTCCATCTGTCACGGTCAAGGCAGATCATGGGACATTCGCCGTTTTTAAACCTGTATGACCACGAGACCGGTCAACTGGTGGCCTTTGTCCAGGAAAAGCGTATAACCATCCGCTATAAAAACGAGGGGTTTTTCCAATATCTGGCCCATGGTCAAAAGCCGGAAAACACCCTTTACTGATAAAACATGAAAAACTATTTTATCACCGGAACGGATACCGGGGTGGGAAAAACCCTGGTCGCCGGCGGTATCGCCGGCACCCTGAAACAGGCCGGAAAAAATGTCGGTGTGTATAAGCCCTTTGAATCGGGCTGCGGTTCTGGGCAACTGGAAGATGCCGTCTTCCTCAAGGAAATGTCCGGCTGTCCCGAAAGTCTGGACAGGATCTGTCCCTGTCGAATGAAAGCGCCTTTGGCGCCGGGAATTGCCGCGGAGATCGAGGGGGTTGTCCCGGATATGGACAGGGTGCAATCGCTTTTCCGGTATATGCGGGAAACGTATCAGCCGGTGCTGGTGGAAGGGGCCGGTGGTATCATGGTTCCGGTGACAGACAGGCTTTTAACCTCGGATCTGATCAAAATGCTCGGTCTTCCGGTGATCATTGTTTCGCGCCTTTCTCTGGGGACGATCAACCATACCCTGCTGACCGTGGCGTATGCCCTGTCCCGGAGAATCGAAATTGCCGGGATTGTGCTGAATCAGGTATCGCGGGAATCCGGGCCGGCCGAGCGGACAAATCCGGACGTGATTCGAAAATTTGCAAAAGTTCCGGTTCTGGGCCAGGTCCCGTTTATTCCCGAGGAGAAAAGGACCGATCGAAAATATATTATAAAAACGGTGCAAAACAATATTGATCTGAACAGGCTGTCGGCATAAGGAGGTTTTATTGATGAAACGAACGGCATTATATGCAGAGCACAAAAAACTGGGCGGGAAAATGGTCGATTTCGCGGGCTGGGAACTGCCGGTGATGTATTCTTCGATCATGAATGAACACATCGCCACCCGGACCGGTGCCGGAATTTTCGATGTGTCCCATATGGGTGAGATCATTGTAAAAGGAGAATCTGCCCCGGCACTGCTGCGGCGGCTGATTCCCACCCGTCTCGACCGGCTGGTTCCGGGCAAGAGCATGTACAGCTGTCTGTGCAATGACGCCGGCGGCGTGATCGATGATCTTTTTATTTTCATGATAGCGGAACAGGAATATTATATCGTGGTCAATGCCGCCACCACGGAGAAGGACCTGGCCTGGATGCGTGCCCATCAACCGGCCGGCGCCGAAATTACGGACGTCTCGTCACAGACCGCCAAAATAGATGTGCAGGGACCGAAAGCGAAGGAGATCCTGACACAAGTCGTTTCCGACCCGGGCCTTGAACGTCTTGAGCGGTTTTACTTCATGTCCGCGGCGTTCCGGGATAAAAAAGTGCTGGTTTCCCGGACCGGTTACACCGGTGAATCCGGATATGAAATCTACCTGGACAATGCGGCTGCTCCGGATCTCTGGAACGCCCTTTTGACTGCGGGAAAGGATTTCGGCATCCAGCCGGTGGGGCTCGGGGCCAGAAACACGCTTCGCCTGGATGCCTGCTATTCATTGTACGGCCACGAAATCAATGACGCGGTGACACCGGTCGAAGCCGGTTTAAAGTGGCTGGTCAACTCAACAGACGATTTTATCGGCAGAGAGGTTCTCGAAAAGCAGAAAGCGGACGGTGCGCCGACCCGCCTGGTCTGTTTTGAAATGACCGGCCGGGGGGTGCCCCGGGATGAGTACCGGCTGGAAAAGGACGGCGAAGATATCGGTTGTGTTACCAGCGGGACCTTTCCCCGACATTCAAGAAGGGGATCGGTATGGCAAGAGTGGCGCCGGGGGCGGTCCGCACCGGTGATACGGTCGATGTCGTTATCCGCAACACCAGAAGTCCCGCACGTGTGGTCAAGCGCCCTTTTTATCAGTACAACGGATAATTTTTTGTCCGCGGTGTTGCCGGAAGGAAAGCGTTTTTACCGTGAGACTGAAAAGAGCGTTTTTCGCGTATGGATCGATTAAAAGCGGTATTCATTATAACAAATAATCTGAGTAAGGAGATGAGAGAGATGAGTAAAATACCGGAAGATTTAAGGTATACCGAAGATCATGAATGGGTGCGTGTGACCGACGGCCTTGCGGTCTGTGGAATTACGGATCATGCCCAGGAAATGCTGAATGATATTGTTTTTGTGGAGCTTCCGGAAACGGAACGCCAAATCAAGCAAAAAGAGCAGGTGGCGGTGATTGAGTCGGTCAAAGCTGTGTCGGATGTTTTTACCCCGGTTTCCGGAGTGATTGTCGAGGTCAACCGTGCACTGGAGGAAGCTCCGGAACTTCTAAATAACGACCCTTACGAAACGGGCTGGATATTCAAGGTCAAGACGGCCGATGAAAGTGAGCTTGACGGCCTGCTGAATGCCAGTGCCTATGATGAACTGGTTCAGAAGGAAGAAGAGGAAGAGCAATGAGTTTTGTTTCCAACAATAAAACAGATGAAAAGGATATGCTGAAGCGTATCGGTGTGAATAATATTGAAGCGCTTTTTGCCGATATTCCGGAAGATATCCGCAGTACGGGCGGGCTCGGTCTTCCCGAAGCCCTTTCCGAAATCGAGGCGGAGAAGCTGCTGCGTCTTATGGAAAAAGAGAACCGGCCCCGGTTGTCCTTTCTGGGAGGCGGTGTCTATCCGCACTATATTCCGGCGGCGGTGGACCAGCTGACCCTGCGCTCCGAATTTTATACGGCCTATACCCCCTATCAGCCGGAGGTCAGCCAGGGGACCCTGACCGCGATCTTTGAGTTCCAGACCATGATCTGCCGGTTGACCGGAATGGACGTCGCCAATGCCAGCATGTATGACGGGGCCACGGCGGCAGCCGAAGCCGTTCTCATGTGCCTGGGAATGAAAAAGAAGCGCCGGGTGGTGATCAGCCATGCGCTTCACCCCCATTACCGGGAGGTGATCAAAACCTATGCCTGGGCCAATGATATTACCCCGGCCTGGGCGGAATGTGCCGGCGGTGTTACGGATGTCGCCGCCGTTCGGGCCCTGCTGGATGACGATACCGGGGCGGTGGTCATTCAAACCCCCGGGTTTTTTGGATGCATCGAGGACGTGGCCGCGATTTCCGCATGTCTCAGCGAAAAGAAGATTCCCCTGATTGTGGTGGTCAATGAAATGGTCAGCCTGGGGCTGCTGAAATCTCCGGGACAGCTGGGGGCCGATATTGTATGCGGAGAGGCGCAGAGTCTGGGCAATCCGGTCGGTTTCGGCGGCCCCCTGCTGGGATTCATGGCGGCAAAGAAGGCGTATATGCGCAAGATGCCGGGACGCTTTGTGGGAAAGACCCTTGATGCGGACGGCAACACGGCTTATGTGCTGACCCTGCAGACCCGGGAACAGCATATTCGGCGGGAAAAGGCCACCTCAAATATCTGCACCAATGAGGGGCTCTGTGCCCTGCGCGCGGTGATCTATTTGAGCATGGTGGGAAACCGGCTGCGGGATCTGGCCCGGCTCAACCATTCGCTGGCCGCCTACATGAAAAAAGAATTTTCGCGGATCGGCTGTGAACCGCTGTATGAATCCCCCTGTTTCAATGAATTTACGGTGAAGATTAAAAACGCAAAATCGGTTTTGGAGAAACTGTCCCAACAGGGGATTGTGCTGGGCCTGGACCTCGGTGATTATCAGGAAAATCTGACGGATGCGGTCCTGGTCTGTTGTACCGAGGAAAAAACAAAACAGGATATTGATGCCGCTGTCGCGGCGGTGAAAGCAATAACGGTTTAAAATACCGGTTTTAAAGAGAGGGAACACATGAGCGTTATATTTGAAAAGAGCAAACCCGGTAAGAACGGTTTTCGCATTCCGGACAACGGCCTGAAAGATATGGCCGAGCTCCCCGAAGATCTGGTGAATGACGGTATCGATCTGGTGGATGTGAATGAAGTGGATGTGGCCAGGCATTATACCGCCCTTTCCAAGATGAATTTCGGTGTCGATTGCGGGATGTATCCTCTGGGCAGCTGTACCATGAAATACAATCCGAAGATCAATGAGCGGATGGCGGCGCTGGAAGGATTTTCCCGGTTACATCCGTTTTCCGGTGACAGCCTTTCCCAGGGGGCGCTGAAACTGATGTATGAGCTGTCCGTCAGCCTGTCTGAAATTACCGGGATGGCGGCCTTTTCCCTGAGCCCGGCGGCCGGTGCGCACGGTGAGCTGACCGCGGTGATGATCATTAAAAAATATTTTGCGGACCGGGGGGAGCAGCGGCGGGTTATCCTGATTCCCGATTCGGCCCATGGTACCAATCCGGCTTCGGTGGCCATGTGCGGTTTTGAAGTGAAAGAGGTGCCTTCCACCAAAGAGGGGGATGTGGATATTTCGGTGCTGGAACAGATGACGGATGAAAATGTTGCGGCCATGATGCTGACCAGTCCCAATACGCTGGGCCTGTTCGATCGAAACATTACGGTGATTGCGGATATTCTTCACCGTAACGGCGCGCTGTTTTATGGTGACGGTGCCAACCTGAACGCGGTTATGGGAGTGGCCAAAATCCGGGATATGGGGTTTGATCTCATGCATATCAACCTGCATAAAACCTTCTCAACGCCTCACGGCGGCGGCGGTCCCGGGTCCGGACCCATCGGTGTGGCGCCGGATCTGGTCAAGTATCTTCCCGTGCCTGTTGTCCGCAAATCGGCCGACGGCTATTTCCTGGATGATGCCTGTCCCGCTTCCATCGGCCGGGTGCATTCCTTTTACGGCAATTTTCTGGTTTTTGTCAAGGCCTATACCTATATCAGAATGCTGGGGGCGGAAGGCATCCGGAATGCCTGTGAACATGCGGTTCTGAATGCCAATTATCTGCTGGCCGGATTAAAGAAGGCATTCAACCTGCCCATTGACCGGACCTGTATGCATGAGTTCGTGCTTAATGATGAGGGGATGCCCAACGGTGTAACCACCAACGATATTGCCAAGCGGCTTCTGGATTACGGCTTTCATGCGCCCACCATTTATTTTCCCTTGATTGTCCACGGGTCGATCATGATAGAACCGACAGAGACGGAAAACAGGGAAATGCTGGACCGCTTTATCGAAATCATGATTTCGATCAAAAAAGAGGCCGGGGAAAATCCGGAGATGGTAAAATCCGCACCGGTCCAAACGCCGGTGAAACGGGTGGATGCTGTTTTGGCGGCCAGGAAGCCGGTTTTAAAATGGGAAAAATAGGCAGGCGTATTCCCGACTGGATAAAGTTCAAGATTCCTTCCGGAAGTGCTTATACCAGAATCAAGTCGGTGATCAACAACCGGCAGCTGAATACCATCTGCCTTGAGGCAAGATGCCCCAATATTGGTGAATGTTTCTGCAGGGGAACCGCCACTTTTCTGATTCTGGGGCGTGTTTGTTCGCGGAATTGCAAATATTGTTCGGTTGCCACGGGTATTCCTGAAAAACCGGATCCGCTTGAACCCGAAAAAATCGCGGACGCCGTTTCCCGGCTCGGCCTGAGCTATGCGGTCATTACCTCGGTAACCCGGGACGATTTGCCGGACGGGGGCGCATCCGCTTTTGCGGAAACGCTTGAAAAAATCAGAAGTAACGGTGCCTGCGGGGTGGAGTTGCTGGTGCCTGATTTCAGGAATAAGGGAGCGGAACCGCTGGAGCGGATTCTTGCCGAAAGTCCGGACGTGCTCAACCATAATATCGAAGTATGCCGAAGCCGCTATGCTGACCTGCGGCCACAGGGCCATTATGACCTGTCCCTGGAACTGATCCATCGCGTTTACCGGTCCGGGGTGCCGGTGAAGTCGGGGCTGATGATTGGCTTCGGTGAAGGCCTAAAAGAGATTGAAGCCACGGTGAAGGACCTTTATTCCGCCGGCTGCCGAATGCTGACGATAGGGCAGTATCTTCAGTCGGACCGGGACGGGTATCCGGTCAAAAAGTATTACCGGCCCGAAGCATTCGAAGAGATCCGGCTGGCAGCCGTATCTGCGGGCATCCCAAACGTTTATTCCGGTCCGCAGGTGAGAAGTTCGTACCGGGCGGAGGAGATGCTGAAAGACTTCAGGGGCCAAAGGCCCGCGGGCAAAAAATGAACTTCGAACATTGAACGTTCAACATCGAACTTTGAATTAAATGTCAAAACCGGAAAACCTCTCTCGCAGAGCACGCTGCGATCACAGAGCGAAGCAAAAGGATACCCTGCAAGCGTGACTCACACGTTGCTTCAGCAAGGTGCCGAGGGGTAAAAAAACGTGCATAGCGATCAGCGCATGGCGTATGAAACGTTTTTGCGCTTTGCTCTATGTATTATGCCCTGTGCAATAACCTGGAACTCTGAATTTTTTGCTATGAACCAGCTGCGGACCATCATCGATACCCGCCGCCGCGGCAGTCGGAACATGGCGCTGGATTATGCGGTGTTAAAGGCCGTGTCACAGGAAGCGTCCCTGCCGACCTTAAGGATATACCAGTGGGAAGTGCCGACCATTACCCTGGGCTATTTTCAGACGCTGGCGGAAGAGGTGTATGTTGACGCCTGCCGGCAAGACCGGGTGCCGGTGATCCGGCGAATTACCGGCGGGGGGACGGTACTGCATGATATGGAACTGACCTACAGTGTGGTTGTATCGGAAAAGGCCGGGCCGGTCAAGGGATCCGTTCTTGATTCATATAAAGCCATTTGTGATCCGGTGATAAAGGCGATGAACGGCAACGGGGTGAAGGCTGAATTCAAGCCGGCCAATGACATCCTGGTTTCGGATATGAAGATATCGGGTTCCGCTCAGACCCGAAAGCAGGGGGTGATCCTTCAGCACGGGACCATTCTTCTTGATCTGAATATGGACCGGATGTGCAGGTATTTAAAGACCGGAAAAAGAAAAGACGGCGTTCAGCCCAGGGGCGTGACCTGTTTGAACGATCATATAAAAACCGATGGGACGGGTGAAAAGTTTACAGGGAAACTGTCCCAGGATATTTTAGATGCCTTTGGCTGCTGCTGGCAGGTTGCGCTGGTGCCGGGGACATTTTCCGTTCCTGAAAAAGCGGAAGCCTTAAGAATAGAGAAAGAAATATTCTTGAATCCGGACTGGAATGAGAAAAGCAGAAAACCACCACTTAATCTGTAATATCGGCAGCACTCATCCTTTTTGACCTCTTTTCCTTGATTTTTAAAACAAAACATGAAAATTTAAACAAAAACACAGGAATGTTCCAGATTAACTATGGATGATGCTGAAAAAACAGTTTGGCAGGGAAAAATTATTTTCATGCAGCCCCGCATTCGGCTGCTGCGTTCCTTTGATATCAGACAGCACAGTTATCCGGGTTATGTGCTTACAAATACCGGTAAAATCAATGGTGCTGAACGAGAGTTTACCATTGCGATTGGAAAGACGGCGCAGAGCAAGCACCAGTTCAAGGTGGATGATATTGTCAGTGGTCAGTCTCATCCGGTGCTGGATTCAGATACCGAAATTGCTGAATTTTATAAGACCAGCAGACTGGTTTTAATCGAACGCCAGAACAGTTAAACAGAACCGCCGCCCTGGCATGATGTGCCGCCCGGTCTTGAAACTTACCGCTCACGTGGCCATCGCCGACTGGATAAACGCACCTATGAAGCAAAGTGCCGAAGCTGCATATGGGGCTGCAAAATGCCGGTTGAAATGATCATTGACCATTGGAATCCTCATAATAAAAAGTACCGGACTGAAACATTTTGTTACGGACCCAAATCCTGTAAACTTTACAAGGCCGGTCCGATCCGCAAGGTTCCCGGAAGAAAAGGCATGGTCTGGGAGGAAGAGGACTGGGTGGATGAAGAAGCAACGGCTCATCGGACAGAGGATGAGTAATGCTTTTAATGATTAACGGAGGTTGTCAATGCCATTACCTGAACCGCCACCTGGATGGGGTTGTGACGGAATTACTGAAGTGTTCGACAAAGCCAGAAAAAATGAGTTTGCCACCTTTGCAAATCTCAAAGAAGAAGTGAACCGTCTAATAGGTATTGATTCCTTGTACAAAAAAATAATAGAACTTCTCAACCATTCGCCGGAGTGGTTTACAGGTTTTTTTGTCTTGCGTGCGCACTCCAATTATTTAGCTGCATGTCGTATGTGTTGTAGTGGTCAGGTTCCAGAATGCTATGTATTGCTTCGATCCTGTTTGGAAAACGCATTATATGGTTTATATCTTGCCAAAAACCCGGAGTCTAGGGAAGTCTGGCTACGCCGACATGAAAGTGAAGAACATAAAAGGGCAGTGAGAAATGAGTTTAAAATTCGAAACATGTTTGATCTTGCTGTTGAAATGGATAAGAAAAGCGGTGAAATAACAGAAAAGCTTTATGAAAGAACGATTGACTACGGTGCTCATCCAAATGAACGGGCATTAATGCAGACAATGCAAAAAAAAGAAACTGATGAAAATATTGAATTTAAAATAGCCTATTTTGATGAGGATGCCAAGCCCTTGAGGTTAGCGTTAAAGACTACGGCACAAGTTGGTATTTGTAGTTTTTATTTATTTTATCCTGTTTACAAAGAGAGATTTGACATAATGGGAATTACAGAAAAGCTTGATCGAGTTAAAGAAGGCTTGTGAAGTCTAATGGTATAGTGATACAGGGTAACCGGATTGCTTTGGTGAAGTTGATATTAAAATGTCAATAATGATGTCTATTCTGTGACGAATTCATGACAGTACCTGAAAGAAACATCTATGAGAATCGCATAGTTGTGTTTATTGATATCCTTGGGTTCCGTGATTTTATTAAAGAAACTGAAAGAAACCCGGGAAAAGCAATCTTTATCCGTAAGGTCCTGAAAAATTTTGGTAAGGTGAAAGAAAATATTGATAATAATACTTTATGCCCCCCTAACTTTCAAATGACATCTTTTTCTGACAGTATTATAATTTCTGTACCAGCCTCAAGTTTTGATAATAATAAACTCTTTGACCTGTCTTGGGCTTATTTAAAAACAGCAATATCAGACTTATTAGTTTCCCTTTTGAAAGAAGGATTAGTATGTCGTGGAGGTATGACTTTAGGGTTAGCGTACCATTCTGGTTC